>Ga0126381_100000938_pt1 | contig 31737 bp, 12 predicted proteins | sample PanSoiMetPlot_28_FD_96465 | JGI IMG/M metagenome (GOLD analysis project Ga0126381, IMG submission 96465) | Tropical forest soil microbial communities from Panama - MetaG Plot_28 | ecosystem: Environmental > Terrestrial > Soil > Tropical forest > Bulk soil | place: Panama | collected 2016-02-17 | reverse complement strand
GGTGCGCAGTGCGCGATAGCTGCGCAGGGGCTTTGGCTCGACGTTCTGAATCTGGCCTGTGCGCCGGTCGTAGCGGGTGACCTTGCCGCCGTAAACGATGTCGGGATCGAGCGGATCGGGGGCGGCGTAACCGTATTCTTCAATCCCAGCCGGATGCCAGTCGTGAAACGTGATGCGCCCGTCGTTGCTGCGGCTCGGCGCGCATGCCGAACCGGAGTCCTGCTGGCCGCCGCACACGCGATATGGAAACGCATTGTCTGCGGTGGCGTGATACATCTGCGCCGTGGGTTGGTTGTACCACTCGGCCCATGATTCGCCGCCGTTTTGCGAAATAACCACACCCTGATCGCTGGCAAGCGCGATGATCTTCGTGTTGTTCGGATTTACCCACACGTTCTGATAGTCATCGCCACCCGGCGATCCGCGCAGCGCTGTCCAGGTCTTGCCACCGTCGGTGGATTTCCAGGAGACGATGCTTGCGATGTACACCGTGTCGGGATCCTTGGGATCGACCACCGGCACAGGGCAATCGCCACCTCCGATACGATCCTCGGGACGCGTGTCGTCTACCGGCGCATGCACCCAGTGATCGCCGCCGTCATCTGAGCGATAGAGTCCGACCGGCCCGTGCACCGGCGCGATGGCTCCGTAGATGCGCCTGGGATTGCTGGGTGAGATCGTCAGCTGCACCTGGAGAATCTGATCGGGCAGACCGTTGCCGGCGAGCTTCTTCCACGTATCCCCGCCATCGGTCGAGCGATAGAGTCCGCCTTCCGCGCCGCCGAACGAGCCGTTTTCCCACGGCGCTTCCTGCCGCTGCCACATCCCGGCGAAGACGATCTGAGGGTTCTCGGGATCGATCTGCACCTCCGATGCACCGGTCCGATCGCTGAGGAAGAGTATGCGCTTGAATGTCTTGCCACCGTCCGTTGTCCGATAAAGCCCACGTTCCTCGTTTGGACCGAATGGGTGACCCTCGACCGCAACGAAGACGCGATTCGGATCGTGCGGATCGATGGCCACCTGACCGATCTGCTGGCCGTCGCGGAGCCCTTCGAGATGCGTCCAGGTCTTGCCCGCGTCGGTGGATTTGTAGACACCGTCTCCGGTCGACAGATCCGGCCGCTGCAGGCCCTCGCCGCTGCCTACGTAGACCACATTTGGATCGCTCAGTGAAACCGCGATCGCACCGATGGAGCCGCTCGGCTCGTCATTCCATAGACTGTGCCACGTGGACCCGGCGTCGGTCGTCTTCCAGACCCCGCCATTCACGGCACCCATGTAAAACGTCGCGGGCTCGCTCGGTACACCGGCCAGTGCGCGGGTCCGTCCGCCGCGCATCGGTCCGATCTCGCGCCAGCGCATGTCGGAAAACAATTTCGGGTCAACCTGCGCATGAAGGCAGACGGCAACCACGCAGAGAAGGGCGAATGCGGCAAAGACTCGGTTGAGGATCTTCATAGAGGCTCCTTGAAATGAATCCCACGGCGTTTGGCAGCGTGGTCCGCAGAACGGGAATCGGGAATCAGAGGTGGCTCACGGTCTCCGCTCGATGTTAAGAAGCGACGCCTGCCCTTGTCGAGAAGTCTCCAATGCCGTGGCATCTTCTGCGACGGGTCCCTGCGTCATCTCTGCTGATTGCGGTCGACTGAATAGAGCACGACCCGGTAGATGTGAAACTGGTGGGGATCCATTTGAAGCTGCCGGCCCTGATTGCTTTGGTCTCCGTTGAGGCGGCGAAGTGTGATCCACGAGCCATCGGAGCGAGTGACCTGCTCGATGCTTGCAATCCCGCTGAGCTTGTTGTCGGTGTCAGGGTCGCGCGTGAACGAGACGGTGAGACCGGTGCCGATGATGTAGAACTCGTCTTGATTTGTCTCGACAATCAGCATCGCTCCGTCGTCGGCGATGACGGTCCGGGCCGGCCAGGAACGGGAGAGAGCAGCTTCGAAGAGATAGCCGCCGAGTGCGACCGTTCGCGTGGGGCGGGGACCGTCCTTGTGCAGAACGAGGCCACGGGTCCTTCCGGAGGCCTGGCTCTTGAGAACCAGATCGCTCACGCTGCTCAAAGCTTCATAAACAGAAGCTATGGGTGGGAGTGCACCTGGATCCTGGGCGGGTTGCACGCTGTCGATTGCGAAAGGAGAGAAGCCGAAGGCTTTCGCTTCCCCAAATGCGTAGAGCGCATTGTAGGGAGCTGTGTCCATGCGGGCCTCGGGTATAAAGACCGCATTTCCATTGAATTTGTAGCGATCGATCCAGTACTCGAAGTTGGGCCAGTAGATGTCGGGAGAGTAGAAATCGATCGCGGGAGCAACTGCGCGGTAGACCTCAAGGTAGAAGGGGTGAGGCCCGCCGCTCGGGTACTCTCCGGCACGCTCGCCCGGCGCGGGGAGTTGGCAGTTGGCGTACATGGGCAGCGGATATTCGCGCTTACCCGCTTCGGCGACCGCCTGGATGAAGCGGGCGTAATTCCAGACCATGAAGACTTCGTTAGCGGCGTCGCCGAAGACATCGCGCCATGTCTTCCCCTGTGGATTGAAGTGGGCATGCAACTCAGGCGAAAGCGAGTCGCGATTGCTCTGGAGTTCCTTAATCAGTTCCGGCGGGACTGGCGCCGCGAATAAGCGATTGGCAGACGCGGAACGATCGCGGCCGCCACGTCCGAGATAGCCGACTTCGTTCTCGATCTGGACCATGAGCACGGTCTGCTGATCCTGATCCTTTTGCTTGACGTGCTTCATGAGTTCAGCGAAAGCATGGCTGTCGGCTTTGACGGTTTCAGCTCCAAGCGTAGAGAGGATCTCCAGTTCTTCGCCATCGGCTGAAATCGCCCTTGGAAATCGCGTTGTATTCTGTTTCACCCAGGCAGGAGTGTAGCTTGAGACAGCGTTTTTCCAGCTGCCGAACCACAAGAGCACCAGGTGAAGATGCTCGCGGCGAGCGGTGTCGATCCAATGATCGAGAATGCTGAAGTCGAACTCGCCTTCGGCCGGCTCGATCTGCTCCCAGGCAACGGGCAACAGCACAGTATTCACGTGCAACTGGGCCACACGCGGCAGAATGGTGTCGGCCTCGGCTGGTGTTCCCGCTGATGAGTTGCCCAACTCTCCGCCCAGAATCAGGTAGGGCTTTCCATCGACGAGCAGTTGTCCACTATCGCCAGACTTGGAGATTCTCGGCAGCTCCGCTGCGCCTGCGCTCAGGGCAACTACGAAGCATCCGGCAAGCAGGAATGAGATCCGAACTTTGGACGTCAATCAATCGCCTCCTGGCTTCAGTTGGCGTGTTCAAACAGGGCGAGCGGAATTCGATCGCCCATCGCCTTGTATCCGGCGGCGGATGGATGAAGATGGTCGCCGCAATCGTACGCCGGCAGAAGCCGATCGGGATGTTGTGGGTCGCGGACCACGGCGTCGAAATCTATCACGGCGTCGAAATTTCCGGTCGTGCGGATCCACTTGTTGACGGCCTGCCTGTCGGCTTCGCTCATGGGTCCGGGATGATAGTAGCCTGATCCTGCGTATGGCGTGATCGTCGCGCCGAAGACATGCAGGCCATGAGCGTGAGCACGGTCGATGATCTGCTGGTAGGCTGCAATCACCTGCTGAACCATTGCAGCATGTGCAGCAGCAGGTACTTCGTGCTCGCGTGCCAGGCCACCGAGATCGTTCACGCCTTCGAATACGATGAGCCATCGGACACCTGCCGGGGCGAGCACATCGCGATCGAACCGCGCCAGTGCATTCGGGCCGAGTCCGTCGATAAGCAGGTGATTTCCTCCGATGCCCTGGTTCGATACGGCAATGTTGCGAGTGGCAGGCGAGTCTTGCAGCCTGCGGGCAAGTACATCGGTCCAGCGGTCGTTTCCATTCGTGGTGGCGCCATGCCCATCGGTGATGGAGTCGCCCAGTACGACGATGGAAGCAGCTGTCGAAGGCGCCTGGACGTCAATCTCCGATACTTGATACCAGTGATCGATGTGTTTCGCGTCGGGCAGGTTGGCGGCGCTCACCCGGTTCCCATGGGCGTAGTAGGAAGTGGCGCGCGAGCCGGGATGCCCTGTCTGGCGTAAAGGCGGCGCGAAGAGATAGTAGGTGACAGCCACATCTGACAGTGGTGCCGCGGGAAACGCGATCGGGTCCGAGATCAGTTCCGCTCCGGGAGGGATAACCGCTTCAGAACTTCCGGCGAAGGTCAATGGATGGTCGCTGGCCGGGTCGATAGCTTCCGACGCCGGCGACAGGGGGCGGGCGATGTGCACCGATTTGATGTGAAGGTCTTCCGTGCCAAAAGCGTTAGACAGGTGCACCCGCAAGGCGGGGCCTCCGACGGACAGATGAAAGATCTGCCGGATCGTGGCATCGGTCAGGTCCTCGGTTGGCAATGCGTTCTGCGGTTCGGGAATTTGCTGCGAGGCTCCCCAACTCGACACCCAAACCTGCGGCGATGAAGGCTGCGATTGACCCAGGACTGCGTTACACCCGCAGACCAGAACGAAGGCCACAGCGGCGATTTTCCGTGCTTGTTTCATAGCGGAAGGTTTACGATTAGACGCCCTTAATAAATCGCTTTGCGAAAGTGTTGAAAGCATAACATCCGGAGCGTCCCGTGATCGCCCTCAAACTGCGAGTTCTCTCGTATTGTTTCGTTCCCGTATTCTGCGCGATCTCGCCATCGGCGACTGCGCAGACTTCCGATCCCGCACCGGTCACGTTTACCTCTGAGCAGGATCAGCAGAACATGATGGATCAGCTGGGTATCAAGGCAGTGCGGCCAGGGCCGAGCGGGAACGAGAAGGCTCCGAATCACGCCAATTACGACGAGTCGAAGGCTAATCCATTTCCAAATGTGCCGGATCCGTTGACGATGAATGACGGCCAGAAGGTGACGACGCCAGATACCTGGTGGAATAAGCGCCGGCCGGAACTGGTTGAGATGTTTTCGAAGTATGTCTACGGCCGCGTTCCAAAGGACGTGCCGAGGGTGACCTGGAAGGTCAACGCCGAGGACCACGAGATGATCGGGTTTACACCGGTCATCGCCAAGGATGTCGAAGGGGTTGTCGACAATTCGTCGAACCCGGCCATCAGCGTCCACATTCACATGATGGAGGTGCTTCCTCAGCGGGCGAAGGGGCCGGTTCCGGTCCTGATGATGTTTGGCCGTGCGGCATTTCCGAATCCCAACGAGCCCAACGGCACGGATCTCGCTAAGGTGAATAGCGCATGGAAAGCACTGCTCATTCAGCAGGATCCTGCCCTCAAGGAGGTCTTCGAGCAGCATCCGGCGTGGCAGCCGGTGAAGGCGTCGCCGCCGTTTCAGAGGCCAGAGTTGAATGAAGACGGAGGACTGCCGAACACCTGGCAGCTAGTAGCAGCAGGCTGGGGATTTGTCCTCTTCGATCCGGCGAGCGTGCAGGCCGATGACGGTGCTGGTTTGACGCGAGGGATTATCGGCCTGGTCAACAAGGGGCAGCCGCGCAAGCCCGAGGACTGGGGTGCGCTGCGTGCGTGGGCATGGGGCGCGGGCCGGGGCCTGGACTATCTCGAAACAGACAGTGCTGTCGATCGAAAGCACGTCGGAATCGAGGGTGTTTCGCGGTATGGCAAGGCGGCACTGGTAACCATGGCATTTGATCAGCGATTTGCGATGGTGCTGGTGGGATCGTCTGGCAAGGGCGGCGCCACGCTTCTGCGCCGCAACTTCGGTGAGGCCGTCGAGAGTCTGACCGGCGGTGAGTACTACTGGATGGCGGGCAACTTCATGAAGTACGGCGCATCGGATGCAACCTTCGGAAGCATGAATCCAGGGGATCTTCCGGTTGACTCAAATGAACTGATCGCATTGTGCGCGCCCCGGCTTACGTTCATCAGCTACGGGATTCCGGAGAAGGGCGACGCAAAGTGGCTCGACCACGAAGGCAGCTTTATGGCCACGGTAGATGCGAACCGGGTGTTTGTTCTGCTGGGAGCCAAAGGGCTGGATGTGGGCGGCGATTATCGGACGACGACGATGCCTCCCGTGAACACCGGACTGCTGGACGGCCAGCTTGCGTGGCGCCAGCATGACGGCGGCCACACCGACGCGCCCAACATGAAGTACTTCATCGAATGGGCCGACAAGTTCATCGGACATGCGCCTCCGCAGTAATCCGGTTTCTCGATTTCAGTTCTGAGTTTTCGGTGCTCGCGCCGGCGAGTACCTCAGTCGATTGCGGACTGATGCGAGGGGGAAACTGCAAATTTTGGGGCGGGGGGATGGGTCTGTTTGTCCCGCTTTTGCAATACGGAAGGGCGAGGGCTATCTGGTGTCTGAGCCGCGGATGGGGCCCCAAAACACTCCCCCGCTTCAATTGTGCGCCGGGAGATCTAAATTATCTGCAAGTTCGAGATTCGGCGTGTCTGTTTCCCGGGGGGCTGGGTTACGAATCGCCCGGTCTGGGATTGGGTATTGACGTCCAAGAAGAAACACCGGGAAGCGCATTTTTGCTCTTCCCGGTGACTGCAGGTCCGTGCCGTAATCGAACCTCGCCGCAGCGGCTAGAGCCACGGTCGCAGCGGCAAGGAGCTAGAAGTTGAAGCGGCCGCTGAGTTGCAGCGTACGCGATGCGCCGTAGCCGCTGGTGATCATGCCGAAGGTTCCAAATTTACCTGCGGCGACGTTGGCGTTGGACGGGACTGTGGTGTTGTTTGGACTGGGGAGCAAGGCGTGATTCATCACGTTGAAGGCCTCAAAGCGGATCTGGAACTCGCTCTCACGATAGATATGGAAACCGCGGAAGAGGCTTGCGTTTATCAGAGTCTGGCCGGGACCGCGGAATTCGTTGCGGTTCGTGCCACCGAAGACCGGCGAGGCAATCTGGTCCGGCGTCATGGTCGCGGTGTAGGCGGGCTGAGCTGGGTTGACGAAGGCAGAGGGATCGAACCAGGGGGAGGCTCCCGCAACGCGACCGCGCCCGCCAACCTGGTGATAGGGCTTGACCAGGCTAGCGTAGAGCGGGTTGCCCGGCGCGTTGGCGTTGTTGCCGTTGGCATTCACCGTGAACGGTGTGCCGCTGATGTGGCTGAGTTGCCCATTCAGTTGGAATCCACCCAAAATGGCACTGGCGACTCCGTTCTGCGCGAACTTCTGGCCGCGTCCGAAGGGCAACGTGTATATGCCGTAGAACTGGATGTTGTTCGTCTGGTCGTAGGCTGCGCTGGCGCGGTTCCGGGCGTAGTACCCGGGATAGTTCCACGACAAGCCGCCCGAACCCGAACCAGCGCCATTTTCCTCATAAGCGAAGGCATGCGACCAGGTGTAGATCAGGCCGAAGGACGAGTTTCTTCCGGCATTGCGGGTCAACTGCGCCTGCATACCGTTGTAGCTGGCGCTGAAGAGCGGTATGACCATGCCAATGCCGCCGGTGTTGTAGCAGACACCGAGACCCTTGCCTGTTGTTCCGGGCGGGCATGGGGCTCCGATGTTGACCAGCGTATTGGCCGCGAAGTTACAGGGATTGCTGCCGAGCGTCCCGTTGTAGTATGGCGAGGACGGGTTGAACTGCCCGTTGGCCATGCAGATCGTGGAGCCGCTGGGCAGCGGGGCTGCGTTCAGATAGCCGGTCTGCGCAAGCTGGCGAACCTGGTGCGTGCCCACGTAACCGAGATTCCCGACCAATCCTGCACCGAAATCGCGCTGGAAGAAGACGTTCCAGCTCTCAATGTACCCGCGATGGAAATTCTTCGTAACCGTCGTGGTACCGGTGCCGACAGGAAGCGAAGTAAACCCGTTGGTGATTGTGGGTGGGACCGCTGCCGGAATGCCGGTGGTGAGGGGCAGTTGCTGACTGCCGTTCAGTGCGACTTGGCCGACGGCAGGTGAGTTATAACCGGCGATGATGGTTGCCGGGTACGCGTCACGGAGGAAGCGGAAGCTGTCCGGGTCAGAGGTGATGCCGCCGCCGGTGCGAACGACGGTCTTGTCGTTGAGACGATAGGCGATGCCGAGGCGAGGAGCGAAGAAACCCCAACCCACGTCCACGCCTGCGTTCTCAGGATTGCCGCCGACTCCGCCGACTTCAACATTGGCCAACTGAGGCTTTGTGGGATCGAGGATGGAGACGCCGGTGTGATCTTTATATGCCATTGGATAGTACTCGTAGCGGACGCCGTAATTCAGCGTGAGCCTCGAAGTAACGGTCCACTGGTCCTGGGCATACCCGGAATACGTCGACCAGCGCAACGAGTTGGGGTTGTTCACCTGGGTTGTTTTTGCGACTGCATTGCTTGCGGTTCCAGCCTGGTTCGGCAGGCCCAGTAGCATATCGGCCAGACCGTTGTAGTTGGAGATTCCGCAGCCTGCTCCGCAGGTCATCCCGCCCTGGAACGCGAAGCCGCCCCGCGGGTTGCTGATGGCCCCGCCGCTGCTTGGTTGGAAGTGGTTGAGCTGGAAGTGGTAGTAAGTGGCGCCGTACTTGGTTGCATGGCGGCCCTTGGTCCAGCTCAGGTTCAGGTCACCGGTGTATTGGTTGTCGCGGAACAGGAACGGGTTGGCGCCGCTCGCGTTGCCGAGCGATGAGAACGAGACAGGATTGTTTGCGCCGTTGGATTGGACGTTGCCGAATGCGAAGACCGGCTGGCCGACGTAGTTCTGTCCGGATCCGTTCGTCCCTGGAATGTTTAATCCGCTGGACGAGGAACCGAAATTGCCAGCCGCCAGATCGACTGTGGACTGAGCGCCGGTGACCTGGCGCGTGTAACCGAAGTCGCCGTCAATCACCAGGCTGCTGGAGATGACATGGCTCATTCCGAGGCCGACGTTCTGAATGCGTCCTGAGGCAGCGCCCGCCTGGCCGCCATCGAACGTTCCGCCGCCGGCCGCGCCCAGATTCTGTGGGTCGGTGATCGAAAACGGCTCGATGCTGTACTTGCCGAAGATCTGTGTGCTCTCGGTTGGGAGGTAGTTGATCTTTGTGTCCGACGTGTTGCGGTCGTAAGCCAGAGTCCCGCTTCCGTTGTAGTCATTGACCATGCCGGCACTGAGCAGGTTTGGCGTTGTCTTTATCGTGTCGCTGATGGGCTTAAGCAGCTTCGCCCACTGGGCTGCACCGGGCCACTGGCGCGAGGGCGGGATGCAATTGCAGCCGTACTCGGAGAGGAAGGTGGGCCGAGACGCGGGATCCAGGTAGGGTCCGACACCGCCAGGTTGCGGATCGTAGAGAGTGCCGCTGGGGAGCGACGCCGCTTCAGAGAAGTCGCCGCCCATCATCGCCGAGTCCGGCACCGTGACCAGGCCGGTGATCAGCTGACGGCGGGTGGTCCGCTCGAAGTTTTGAAAGAAGAAGAGCTTCTTTCTGCCGGTGAGGATGTGCGGAATATATACCGGGCCACCAACATTGAAACCGAATTCGTTAAAGATGTTCTTGGGAACCGACCCAGTAGTCGCGGTGTACGGGCGGGCGTTGAAGGCAGAACCCTGGTAGTACCACCAGCCGCTGCCGTGGAGATCGCGGGTGCCGCTCTTCGTGGTGATGTTGATGGCAGCACCACCGGCCACGCCCTGTTCGGCATTGAATGAGTTTGTAATGATGCTGACGTTCTGGATGGAGTCGGCGGGCGGCACGTAGGCGATGAGGTAAGGCAGCCATCCATAGTAGTTCACGGCGCCGTCAATGCGGGTGGTGTTGCCGTTGTAATTCATGCCGTTGAAATTCACCGACATGGCGCGGGAAGGATTGGAGGCCGTAGAGTTCTTTTCCTGGACCATTGCGGCGCCGGGGATGATCGTATACAGCGCCTGGTACTGGCGCCCCTGCGTGGAAGTTATGGGAAGCTGCGTCAGCTGCGTGTCTGTGATCTCGTGACTGACCTCCGCGGTTTCGGTTTGCAGAATGGGTGCAGTGGTATCCACAACCACCTGGGTCGTTACGCTTCCCAGTTGCAGCTTCACGTCAACGCGCACGGCGTGGTTGACATCGACCTGGACGCCCTTTTGCGTGAACGTGGCGAAAGCTGCTGACGGCTTGACCGAGACCGTATAAATCCCGGGCAACACGTCTCCGATTCTGTAGTCGCCCGTCCCGTTAGCAGTTGTCGTGCGGATGTCGCCGGTTTGTTCGTTCGTGATGGTCACCGTCACATTCGGGACGACCGCGCCCGAGGTGTCAGTGACCGTTCCGGTTATGGAGCCGTAGAGTACCTGGGCGTAAGAGGACAGGCCGACGCCCAGCGTGATGGTGAGAGCAAGGATGATTGTGATCGATACAATTCGACGTGGATTTGTTTGCCATGCAAACATGTGAAGCCTCCAAGAAGAAAAACACGTATTCCGAACCCTATCGTTCGTAAGGATTTTTGCAACTTTTCTGGTTCAGCATCGCAGTATGTACCGCAAAGGATGCTGTTTAGTACGCGTGCCGAACTATATGCCTATCTGAGTTCGACTGTCAAGTATAGAAAATCGATTTATCAAAATGGGATTGGGTCGCTTGAAACGGGGAAAAACCGGTTCAGCCCGCCAGCTTGCCGGATCGTCACAAACCTACCGGGTAACCAGTTTTTTTCTACGTCGAGGCTTTCGGAGCTTCTTCGCAGGGCGATTCTCGGAAGCTTCCCGAAGTTCGCGTTCCGGCCAGTGCCGTTGGAAGACCAGGGCGGCTGCACCGCGAAGGCGTGCAATCTCACCCTCATGGGCTGGGAGAATGCCGGGCTTTGTGCCGGCGACAGTGAACCTGGCCGCTTCCTGTTCAATGATCGGACCGAACCGAGACCAGGCGCCGGTGATTTCACCCGCTATAAGAATTATGCTGGGAGCCAGGCCGGCAATTAACAATCCGAGTCCGCGCCCTATCTCCTTCGCTTGTCGCTCAAGTGCGCAGGCAGCGGAAGGGTCGCCGTCTTCTGCCATCAGCAGCAGGTTATGGAACGTGATGTCACGGGCCTTCGGTTCCAGCTCGCTGTAGTAGCGGAGGGCTGCGCGACAGGAGGCGAAAACCTCCCAGCAACCGCAGCGCCCGCACGAGCAACGGGGACCGTCAGGCTCGAGCGGGGCGTGGCCAAATTCGCCTGCTCGTCCTCCGTCTCCGGTAATCAGGTGACCATTGGCAAAAATCCCTGTCCCAACACCCTCGGAGATTGTCACCAGAACAATATTGTGAATTCCGTCGAGACGGCCGAACGTAAGCTCTGCGATCAGGCAGGCGTTTGCGGCGTTTTCCATCTTTACGGGCAGGCGCATCTTCGATTCGACGGCGCCCTTCAGGTCGAAATCGGGCCAGCGCAGGTTCGGCGCAAATACCAGGCGCTGCGTTGCAGGATCAACGCGACCGGGCAGGCTGATTCCAATTCCTTCGATCGAATAGCGAGGCAGTGCATCGCGAACTCTCTCGGCGGCTTCGTTGATCTGGCGAGTCGACGTCTCCGGATCGGAGGTGATGGGAACCTGAGAGCGCGAAAGAAGACGCCCGTTCAAATCCACAACAGCAATCGTCGCCACGCTGGGACGGAGATCGATTGCGATCACTCCGAGTTCCTCATTCAACCCCAGCATCGTGGGACGCCGGCCTCGGGCCGAGATCGCGACTGGCCCTTCGCGTACCCACCGCTCACGGATAAGCTGCTCGACGATCTGCGAAACAGTGCTGCGTTGCAGACGGGAAAGGCGGGCGAGCTCGGCGCGCGAGGTCGGCTGGTGTTCGCGGATGAGCTCGAGCACGATATCACGATTGATCGTGCGCGCGGTCTCGCTGGAAGCCGGCTGAACGCGAGTGAGATCGATATGCCTTATGCCGATCGGATGATACTCCACGGAGAATCTTTCCCTCTTCCGCATCATGTGAGCAGGAAGACACCTCTTGCACTATCTATGCGGAAGTTGGCAGATTAGCACGAACTACGATGGATGGTGAACCCGTTACTCTAGGACGTTCGAACCAAAGACCTTCTTGAATTGAAGAAAAGCAAGACCGACCTGGAGATTACGGCGCGGTCCGATCACTTTCAAGGATACCTTGTCGAATGCGAACCACGAATAGCCTTAAACATTGCTTTTCCTTGAACTTCGCACGCGCAACTTCGTCTCCACAAGGCTGTTCCCAGATGCGAAGCCGGTGCGAATCAAGCTAATAGACATCTTCGCCGCGCGCGGGATGCATCCAACGGGCCGTTCGGTACGGTGATTGCCTCCCTGTCCATAACTCATGCAGGTACACAAGCGAGATGCCGCGTGTCCCCTCCTCGACCTACAGGCTGCAACTGCATGCAGGATTCACGTTTGAAAACGCCGCGGGCATTGCGGCATATCTGAAAGACCTGGGTATCTCTCACGTTTATTGCTCGCCGTATCTTCAAGCCGCGCCCGGTAGCATGCATGGTTACGATGTTGTGGACCATCAGAGGGTAAATGAAGAGTTGGGAGGCGAAGAAGGGCACCAGAAATTCTGCAGCCGCCTTTTGGAACTCGGTCTCGGCCAGGTGCTCGATATTGTTCCGAATCACATGGCCATCGGGCCCCGAAATCGATATTGGTGGGATGTTCTTGAAAATGGGCCGTCCAGCCGTTTTGCCACTTGGTTCGACATCGACTGGCAGTCGTCCGAGGTGCGGCTCCAGAACAAGATTCTGATTCCAGTCCTTGGAGATCAGTATGGCCGTGTGTTGAGCGCCGGACAGATCACCGTCGAGCGTGATAACTACGCACTACGCGTCCGCTATATGGAAAACCTGTACCCGCTCGCTCCCCGATCGTTGCCGATCGTGCTGACGCGAGCGGGCGAACATGCCGATAGCCCTGCACTCAGCTTTCTGTCCGATAGTCTCGCGCGCTTGCCGAGTCCCGAAACGACTGACACCGGCGGGACCCAATCGCGTCATCGCGACAAGGAAGTTATCTTTGGTCTTTTGCGACGGTTTTGCGAGGAGCAGCCGAAGGTGCTGAGCGCGATAGACGAGGCGATTGCCGAGTTGAACCGAGATTTCGACGCACTCGATGAGTTATTGAATCTGCAGCATTATCGCCTCGCATACTGGCGGACCGCCGACCAGGAACTCGGCTATCGCCGTTTTTTTGACGTGAATACGCTGGTTGGAGTCAGAGTCGAGCGGGCACACGTTTTCGATGCGACGCACCGGCGCATCCTAGAATGGCTCGGAAACGGTGTGCTCGACGGGGTTCGCGTGGACCATCCCGATGGATTACGTGATCCCTTGCAGTATTTCACGCGCCTGCGGCACCGCTCACCGGATGCTTGGATCATCGGAGAAAAGATTCTTGAGCAAGGCGAGTTCCTGCGAGAGAGTTGGCCGATAGAAGGCACGACTGGTTATGATTTTCTGAACGCCTGCAACAGCCTGCTCACGTTTCCGGATGGTCTGAGGGAACTTGGCGGAATCTATCAGGAGTTCACGCGAGAGACCCTCAGCTTTGACCAGATTGCGCATGAGAAGAAAATAAGCGTTGAGCGTGAGGCGTTGGGAAGCGACATCAACCGCCTTGCAAGCCTGTTTCTCGAGATATGCGAAAACAACCGGGATCGCCGCGACTTCACTCGTGCGGAGATCAGGCGCGCCGTTCGCGAAGTTGCCGCATGCCTCAAGGTTTACAGAACCTACGTTGTTCCTGGCCGAGACGAGATTTCAGACGCGGATCATTCGGAGATATTGAGCGCCGTCGAGAGAGCCAAAGTTCACAGGCCCGATCTCGACTCCGGGCTAATGGACTTTATTGGCGATGTGCTGCGGCTGCGCACCCGCGGCCCGTTAGAGGCAGAGTTTGTCTATCGCTTTCAGCAGTTCACCTCCCCGGTGATGGCCAAAGGAGTGGAAGACACTGCGTTCTACTACTACAACCGGCTGATTGGATTGAATGAAGTCGGAGGTGCGCCGGACCGTGACGGGCTGAGCGTTGCCGAATTTCACAACTATTGCCGGAAGATGCAGGCCTCGCATCCGTTCACCATGGCCACGCTCTCTACGCACGACACAAAACGGTCTGATGATGTTCGTGCGCGCCTGGCGGTGTTGACGGAGTCCGCGGGCCAATGGAAGACATTTCTCAAGCGCTGGTCGCGCCAGAATGCGTTCTTCAAGGCGAATGGCCACCCCGATCGCAACACAGAGTATTTCCTTTATCAAACGATGATTGGCGCCTGGCCGATCGAGGCCAATCGATTGGGCGGGTACATGCTGAAGGCTGCGCGCGAGGCAAAGCAGCAGACAAACTGGACCCAGCCAAATAGGGAGTTTGAAGATGCCCTCCAGTTATTTATTGACCGGCTGTATGCCTCCTCAGATTTTCTGAACTCCATGGAAGAACTTGTGAAGCGGTTCGACGGCCCCGGTCGCATCAACAGCCTGGCACAGACTTTGATGAAGTGCACAGCGCCCGGCGTGCCGGACACCTACCAGGGAAGCGAGTTGTGGGATCTCCACCTGGTTGATCCAGACAATCGAGCACCCGTTGACTATTCGGTCCGGATGTCGATGCTTGCGGAAGTGAAGTCCCGAGTGACTGCAGAAGAAATCCTCAAAGACATGGACAGGGGCATGCCGAAGCTGTGGGTTCTTCATCGCGCGTTGCGGCTTCGGCAAGAAAAGACCGCGTGGTTCCAGGCCCAGGCGGACTATGTTCCGCTTGCGATAGAGGGCAATAAGACGGATTATGCCATCGGATATGTACGTGCCGGAAGCGTGGCAACGATTGTTCCGCGGTGGAATTTGAAGCTTGGCGGGAATTGGTCGGGTACAACGGTTGAGCTTCCGGCAGAGCGATGGACGAATGTGCTCACGTCGGAGGTCGTGAAAGGCGGGCGCGTTCGCATTCAGTCTCTTTTAGAGCGCTTTCCCGTAGCGTTGCTTGTAAAGGAAGAGAACTGACGATGCATCGATTTGAGGTGTGGGCACCACGCGCCAAAACTGTCTCTGTGCAGGCGGATGGAAGAGTCTATCCGATGCATCGAAAGGGAGGTCACGGCTGGTGGGATGCCCATGTGGATGCCGCTGGAGCTGGAACGGACTACGGTTACCTGATCGATGACGACAGCAGGGTATATCCAGATCCCAGATCGCAATGGCAGGCGAAGGGCGTTCATGACCTGTCGCGCGTCTATGATCAGAAAGCCTTTGAATGGCGTGACGCGGGATTCCAGGCTCGTCCTCTGGCCAGTGCGCTGATTTACGAGTTGCACATAGGAACGTTTACTCCGCACGGAACGTTGGATTCGGCTGTTGAGAAGCTTCGCTACCTGGCTGATCTTGACGTTACGCATGTCGAACTGATGCCTGTGGCGTCCTTCGCAGGCAATCACGGATGGGGTTATGACGGTGTTGCCCTCTTTGCTGTTCACGAGCCCTACGGCGGCCCGGAGGCGTTGAAACGGTTTGTGAATGCTGCGCACGAACATGGGCTGGCAGTGATTCTCGACGTGGTGTACAACCACTTTGGACCTTCGGGCAATTACACCGGCAAATTCGGACCGTATTTAGATGAGTCCCACAAAACACCGTGGGGAGGCGCCGTGAACCTGGGCGGTGCTGGATCGCGCGAGGTGCGTCGATTTTTCTGCGACAATGCGCAGATGTGGATGCGGGATTTTCATCTCGATGGACTGCGCATCGACGCGGTTCACTCATTTGTCGACAGATCGGCCGTTCACTTTCTTGAGCAGCTTGCGATTGAAACCGAGACGCTCGCCGCGACTTTGGGGCGTGGTCTCGTACTGATTGCCGAAAGCGACCTGAATGATCCGCGGGTTGTCACTGCCCGCGAGTGCGGGGGCTTCGGGATGGACGCTCAATGGAGCGATGACTTTCATCACGCGTTGTTCACGGTTCTGAGCCGCGAAGAGAGTCGCGGCTATTACCGCGATTTCGGTTCTCTTGCGCACCTCGCCAAGGCGCTTGAGAGGACCTTCGTTTACGACGGAGGCTACTCTCAGCATCGCCGGCGCCATCATGGCCGTCCGCCGGCGAATCTGTCGCAGCATCGATTTCTGGGCTATATTCAAAACCACGACCAGGTTGGCAATCGAGCGATCGGCGACAGAGTCGGGCAGATCGCTGGCTGCGAACGAGCCAAAATCGCCGCGGCGCTGGTTCTGCTTGGTCCGTTTGTTCCGATGATATTTCAAGGCGAGGAATGGGCTGCCACATCGCCGTTTCAATACTTCGCCGATCACGACGATCCGGAAGTTGCACGACAGGTCTCAGCAGGCAGGAAGCGTGAGTTCGCCGCATTTGGCTGGGACCCCGGATCGGTGCCCGATCCGGAAAAGCACGAAACTTTCTTGCGATCGAAGCTTAACTGGGATGAAATTCGGGAGGCTCTGCACCGTGAGATGCTGGAATGGTATCGTGCGCTTATAAGATTGCGCCGCTCCACACCTGGTCTGAACAACGGCGAACCGGGCAATACGATCGTGACGTATAGCGAGGAAGACGAGTGGGTCTCAATGAGACGCGGTTCGATTGTGGTGGCGTGCAACTTGTCGGAAACGGAAAGAAGCTTGCAGCCGATTTCGGGAGCGAGGGTGGTTCTTGCATCCAAGCGGGGCTCTCGGATTGATGATGCTGCGCTTCACCTGCCGCCGGAGTCGGTGGTGATTGTTGGATCTGGTTTATGATTTTGACCTGATTGGGCCTGCTTCGCACGGCTGAGAACGCAAGAAACAAGCGCCGCAGCCTTCCGGCTGCGGCGCTTGTGCATCTCCCGCTCCACTTACAATTCTTTCACGCCTTCCACGAACGCTTTCAGCTTCCGTGACCGCGACGGATGGCGCAGCTTGCGCAGCGCCTTCGCCTCGATCTGCCGGATGCGTTCGCGCGTAACCTGGAAGCTCTGTCCTACCTCTTCCAGCGTATGCTCCGAGCCGTCTTCCAGCCCGAAGCGCATCTTGATCACCCGTTCCTCGCGCGGCGTCAGCGTGCGCAGAACCTGCGAGGTGTACTCCTTCAGGTTCACGCTGATGACCGCCTCGCTCGGCGAAACCGCCTGCCGGTCTTCGATGAAGTCGCCGAGGTGCGAATCTTCCTCTTCGCCGATCGGTGTCTCCAGCGAGATGGGCTCCTGCGCGATCTTCAGAACCTTGCGTACCTTCGCCACAGGAATATCCATGCGCCGCGCGATCTCTTCGCTGCTGGGCTCGCGGCCCAGCTCCTGGACCAATTGACGAGACGTGCGGATGAGTTTGTTGATCGTCTCGATCATGTGCACCGGGATGCGGATCGTTCTTGCCTGGTCCGCAATCGCGCGCGTAATCGCCTGGCGTATCCACCACGTCGCATAGGTCGAGAACTTGTAGCCGCGGCGGTACTCGAATTTGTCCACCGCCTTCATCAGGCCGATGTTGCCTTCCTGAATCAGGTCGAGAAACTGCAGTCCGCGGTTGGTGTACTTCTTCGCGATCGACACAACGAGTCGGAGGTTGGCCTCGATCAGCTCGCGCTTGGCCTGCTCGGCGTCCATGTCGCCCTGGATCATCTCGCGCTGCGTGCGCTTCAGCTCCGCAATCGAGACACCCGCATCGACCTCGATCTTCTCGAGATCTACCTTGCAGTTCTTCTGCTGGCGGCGATACTCCTTCTTCAGTTCCTCGCTCTTCGAAGCCTCGTACTTCTGATCCAGCGAACGAATCTGCCGCTCGAGCGTGCGCATCGTGTCGACAGTCTTGTTCACCTTGTCGAGCAGCCGCTTGCGCTCCAGGCCCGTGTACTTCAGCTCACGCACGATGCGCGACACATACACCTTCTCGCGCGCAATCAGCCAGCGCAGCTTGCGAAGCTCCTTCTGGCTGGTTTTGCTGTTTGCTGCTTCCTGCTTCTCTTCGAACTGGGCAATCTTCTTCTGGTGTTTTACCAGCTGATCGATACGCGCCACAGTCGCGCGCACGCGCGCCTGCACAACGTCTTCGGTCAGCTCTTCTTCGTCAAAGAGCACCACCTCTTTTACGTTGCGCACGCCGCGCTTCAGGTCTTCGCCGAGCGCCACAATCTCGCGAATCACGATCGGCGAACGCGAAATCGCCTTCAGCACGCGCATCTGTCCGCGCTCGATGCGCTTCGCAATCTCTACTTCGCCTTCACGCGTCAGCAAAGGCACCGTGCCCATCTCGCGCAGATACATGCGGACGGGGTCATTGGTCTTTTCCAGCGTTCCGGGCGTCAGATCGAGCTCGACGTCTTCGCCTTCTTCGAGCTCGAAATCCTTGTCCGCGCCAAATTTGGGAGCGTCCAGCAGGTCGATGCCCTGACCGCTGATGGTTGTCATCAGATCATCGATGTCGTCGGCATTGCCCATCTCCTCCGGCAGCATGTCGTTCACATCGCCGTAGGTGAGATAGCCCTTCTCCTTGCCGGTCTCGATCAGGTTCTGAATGTCGTCTTCAAATTTATCGTTGTTGATGGCCAAAATGGTTCCTACTCTCCAGCGCGATCAAGTTTTAGCACCGGCCCGCGCACCAGTGCAGAGCTCTACGCGCGCAACATATTTATGATGCCCGAAGATGCACACGTGCAGACACGAGTCGCAGTCTCCCGCAAAAAAAAGAAGCGGCGTTGGTAATAGTCGCTCGGAGCAGGATGTTCGCGCATCAGGTTTTGCCTGGGTCGCCCGCGAGCCGAGGCTCATATGTGGGGCAGAGAAGGCGCGCATCCTCACAGAGATCAATAGATTAACACAAATCGATTTTCTACTTGACAGTGAAAATCGCAGTCCGGTTCTTCCGCTGGTAACAGCCGCTACCCGCGTATGAAGCAATCCGGCTCGGGCAGCCGCCACGCCTGCCCTGTTGTTTAGACGTGGTTTCGGCTTAAAGCGACTCAAAGAATCAGTCTTTTCAATCGAATTCAGCGCGAGGCCGGCGCTGAGGCTCTCAATTGCCTCAATGCCCGGTCAAGTTCCAGCTTTCTCTGAGTCAACAGGGCAAGCTCGGCGAAGTCGCCTCTGCGCTCGGCCTCGGCAATCTGTGCCCGAACATCCCGCAAATCCGCTTCGATCTTCCGCTGTTGAAGGCTCACGATCGACCCAAACACGGTCTCCGCCGCGGGAGGCTCGGTTTCCCCCAGCAACGCCTCGGCCAACAGCGCTCTTTGTCCCGCGTCTTCAACTACGTCCATCGGATCGCGCGATCCGCGTCCGGCCAGAGCTTGAAGGGCCGGCCATGTTGCAAGCGCCTCAAACCACTGGGATTGCCGCGTTATGGCGTCCATCGCTGTGCGCCTCGCGTCCTCATGTTCGGGACCGGTGATCGCCACCGCACGCAACAACACGCGCTCCACCTCGGTAAGTGCTGTTGTCCGAACCTCGATGTGTTCCCGCCTTTTCAGCGCCGCCTGCCTCATTTCCTTCAACATGATGGCAGAGTCGATCTCGAGCTTCTGCGATGCATCCCTGACAAACTCGAGACGCATAAGTTCATGTGGAATCCGCCGGATGTGCGGAAGCAAGTAGTTCACCTTCTTCAACTTCTGCTCGGCCGCCACGCCGGGGAACATCTGCCGTGCCCGCTCGATCAGGTAATCGGACTGGCGCCGCGCCCCAAGCACTGCCTGTGTGTATGCCTCCACGCCTCTCTCGCGGATAAACCGATCCGGATCAAGGCCCCCGTCGAGGGTCACAAGCTTCAGGTTGAAGCCTTCTTCCGTCAACAAAGCGATAGACTTCTCCGCTGCGTTCGCCCCCGCTGCGTCCGGATCGAAATTGACTACGACGTTCTGCGTGTGCCGCTTCAACATCGCTGCCTGCTGTTCGGTGAAGGCGGTCCCACTAGTGGCGATTACGTGCTGAATTCCGCGCAAAAACAGCGAAATACAGTCCATCTGACCCTCAACCAGGAGCGCATATCCGGCCATTCTGATGGCACTTTTGGCCTTATCGAGGTTAAAAAGCACCTCTCCCTTGTGATAGAGGGGCGTCTCCGGTGAGTTGATGTACTTCGGACCAGCCTTTTCGCCCGATTCGAGCGCGCGGGCGGTAAACGCGATCACGCGCCCGCTCTCATTGCAGATCGGGAAGGTGACCCGCTTGCGGAATCGGTCATAAATCGGTCCCTGCGTGCCGTCACCCTGCTCTTTCGAACTGAAGAGCCCGGACGCCCGGAGTGTGGCTTCGTCCGCCATCCCGCTCAGGCGATCGCGCAGTGCGCCAAAGCCGTCCGGGGCATAACCGATCCGGAACGCCCTGATCCCTTCGGGAGTCATTCCCCTGCCCGCCAGATATTCGCGAGCCAAAGCCCCTTCCGGTCCGCGAAATTGCTCTTCGAACCAGGCCGCCGCAGCCTCGTGCAGATCCAGGAGTTTCCCTCGCTGGCGCGCCTCAGCGGCTTCTTCGGGAGAAGAAAACTCGCGTTTCGGCAGTGGAATCCCGGCCTTCTGCGCAACGATCCGTACCGCCTCGGGAAACGAGACGTTCTCCATGCGCCCCACAAAGGTGAACATGTCCCCTGTCGCCTGGCAGCCGAAGCAGTAGAAAAACTGCTTCACACCACTTACGTTGAATGAACCCGTTTTCTCTTTGTGAAAGGGGCACAAGCCCACGTAATTCGCTCCCGCCTTGCGCAGGCGGATGTATCCCTCGATCACCTTGACGATGTCGAGCTGTTGCTTGACGCTCTGTGCGAAATCTGACACGGGTACCGGTGGGCTTACTCGTTTCCTGCTGTTTCCATAAGAATACGGCTGGCGCATCCTGGCCGCATGTGGAAGGCGTGGAAACCTCGGCACTTCTCGAGCCCGGACTGCTTCTCGATCCCGGACTTATGAGTGCCTTGCGCGGCAATTTTGGGGCAGATTTTAAAGACCGGGTTAGGCCGTCAACGAAGCCGGGTTGCAGTAACGTCGGTGTTCCTTCGTTCGAACCGGAACCGCAGGGTCCAGACGCTCGCCTGAGGCCGTCCTTCCCTCGCAGGCGGCGTGAACTTCCATGACCTTGCGGCTTCACGCGCAATCCTTGCGAAGTAATTGCCGGGTCCGTGCGTCATGTATTGGGCATTTGAGACCTTGCCATCTTCATCGACTGAGACCCGAACCTCCACCAGTACCGGTCCTCGCATACTCTCGCTTGCGCCCGGCGCCACATTAGGCAAAACCTGCTTCAGTACAGCACCCTCGGAATTTACAACTTGCGGTGTGCTCGTCACTTCTCGAGGCGCTGACTCTTCTTTGGGCGCTTCGGCTTTAGTTTCCGGCTTTGCAGTCTTCGGCTTTTCTGCCGATGGAGACGCAGATCCTTCGACCGATGGCGAAGCAGACTGCTGGGTTTCCGGCGCGGGCTGTGCTGTCGATGGCGCGCTCTGCGTCTCGGATGGTGTCTGACTCTGCATAGCGGTCTGGCCGTCCGAAGGCGCGCTCGGGCTCTCTGCCGGCGGCGCCTGTGGTGCTTGCGCCGACGGAGAGGGTTGATTTGCGGCCGGTGCATTCGGCGTCTGAGGTGGCCATGGTAAATCGACCCAATGCTGGCGCACGGCGACGTAGCCGCCAGCCCCTAGCAAGACAAGAATGCCAAAAAGGATAAGGCCAACGTGGCTCTTGTGCTCTTCTTCTTCGTCGATATCGGAGAAGAGGCGCGACCTTGGAGAGAGTTCGACGCGCTCCACCTCATCAGCCAGATGTATTGTGATCGGGATCGATTTCTCCGGCCTCCCGTCTCGCTCACCCTCAACCTGAACCCGTTCAACTGCTTTTGGGCTCGCAGCAACGGCGATAGGCGCTGGCGGAACTGTGCCGGACTGCACCGGTTCCGCTGCCCAGACAGACTCATCCGCACTCGGCAGAGACTCTCCCCCCGCAAGCAGCGACCTAACCACCGCAATCGAGCATCGTTCCGCGGGCTCTCGTCGAAGGCATCTGCGTGCAATCTCAAGGAATGGATCCGGCAACGAATCCGGCACCGTTGGATCGCTTTTCAACGCGGGGTCCCAGGCCGGGATTCGCTGTTCAAATGCCTCCACCACAATGATGCCCAGCGACCACAGGTCCGCCGCCTGGGTGAGATTCCCGGTTGCGACCTCCGGCGCATCGTAGGCGCCGGGTCCCCCGATCAGTTTCGGAAGCTCGCCTCCGGCAACCAGTTCATCCTTCGCGAGTTTCCACCGGTCAGCGACCTGGACGATGTTCGAAGGCCTGACCCGGCCATGCACGAGTCCTTTTTCATGCACAAATGAGAGCGCATCGACAATCGGATCGAGGATGCTTTCCACCTGGCTGGGATTAAGCACCTTGCGCGGAATGACTTCCGAAAGAAAGGTCTCTGCCGTTTCCGTTACAACGTACACCAAATCCTTGCCATCGATTGCGGACCGGCCGGTCTCCATCATCTGCACCAGGGAAGGATGCGACAGCGCTCTCGCAGTCTCCCATTTGGCAAGGTATCGGTCGGCGTCTTCTTCGCCGGCCACGATCAGTTTGATGTTGGCTTTCTGCAACGCCTGCCGGACAGTGAGAAAGACGCAACGATGGGCCCAGCCGCCTACCCACTCCAAAAGCGGAAACTTCCCGTCGACCGTACGTCCTTCCCACCCTTCGCAGATCGATCCCATGGCAACCTGATTGTACTCAACCCTGACAGCTATTCGATCCTCCCGCATCAGCCAAAGGAGTTACTTGCGCCATACCTGCCACAGTCCGCAATTGTCTATCCCTAATCCCTTGTTCCCTCGGTCTCTCGGTCCCTGCCTTACTCGTCCCTCAGCGCCTGCATCGGATGGATCGACGCCGCTCTTCGCGCGGGAATAAACGCGGCCACGAGCCCGATTGCCGTCAGCACCAGGGCGACTGCGACGTAGGTGCTCGCGTCAAGAGGCTGCACCTGATACAGAAAGCCCTTAATCAGCCTCCCCGAAGCAAGAGCCAGCAGAAGTCCCACAACCAGTCCGAGGCCGATCAGCAGCGATCCCTGCCGAAGCACCAGTTTGGCCACGCTGGCGCGGGTTGCCCCAAGTGCCATGCGCACGCCGATCTCGCGTCGCCGATAGCTCACCAGTTGAGACAGCACGCCATAGAGACCCGCGATCACCATCGCGATCGCAAGCCCGGCAAAGGACCCCACCAGGTACAAGCCGAGGCGCTGGCTGAAGGTGTTCTTGTCGACCGCCTCCTGCATCGTCTGGAAGTTGTCGAGCGCGAATCCCGGCGCCAGTTGGTGAAACACTGTCCGCATCTCGTGCGCCACCGGGATGTCGCCGCGTGTCTTCACGACAAAGCTCACCACGGTCTTCAACAGAGCCTGGTAGAACAGTGATGTCGTGGGAACCTGCTGCTGCGGCAACAGTACGAGCGGCTGCACTTCCCCGCCGACGCTCGAGTCCACCTGGTCGCCCAGCACGCCAACAATCGTGTACGGCTTGATCATCCCGGTGTCTTTGCCGCCCAGGTTGATCTGCTTCCCCAGAGCATCTTTGCCTCTGAAATACTTTTTGACCAATGCTTCATTCACAACCGCCGCAAACGGCGTGGTCAGCGTATCGCCGTCTCCGATCATCCGTCCCCGTACGATCGGCGTTGCCATCGTGCGCGCATAGTCGCTGCTCACCGCCGATACGCGGGTGGTAGGGTGATTCGACTTGTCCGTCGGCTGCCCGAGAATCTCAAAGTCCGAGACCACATCCATACCCGAGAGCGGCGGCGCGGTCACCAGCGCTGCGCTTTCTACTCCCGGAACCTGCCTCATCCGCTCGAGCACGGGCTGATACGTAATCGTCGCCACGGATGTCGGCGCATTTTGCGCGTCTTCAGCGACTGCCATCCCCGAGAATCCCGCTGCATCCGCGGGCATCGACGTAAAAGTCGTCAAATGCTCGGTCTCAAACCCCAGGCGCGATTGCTCCAGGTTCCACAGCGTCCGGAAAAGGAGCCCTGTGCCTACCAGCAGCAGCGTTGAGAGCGCGACTTCTGCTGCAACAAGCCATCCGCTGAGCTTTCCTCCCGTCGACCTTGATCCGACGCCCCGCGAAGCCGCCTGCAATGCCGCTTGCGGATTCGCGCGCGCCACCAGCAGGGCAGGCAGCAAGGAAGAGAGAAGCGTGGTGAGTGCTGCAATCGCTCCCAACACCAGGAACACCGGCCAGTGAATTGAAATCGAGTCAGCGCGCGGAATCGTGCCGTCGGGCAGCTTCCTTATCCCGACCATTGCAAGCTCCGCCAGCGCGACTCCGAGGCCGCACCCCAACAGACTCAGCAGCAGGCCTTCCGACAGCATCTGGGTAATTAGGCGCGAGCGCTTCGCGCCAAGCGCCGCACGCACGGCAAACTCCTGCTGGCGGCCCAGCGCCCGTGCGATCAGCAGATTTGAGACATTCACGCACGCAATCAGGAGCACCAGCGCCAGCGCGCCGAATATCGCGAGGAGCACCGGCCGCGCCGGCCCTGTCAGCACTTCCTGGTAGGGATCAACGCGGAACTTGATCGGCTGATCGCTATGCTCGTGCGGAATGTGCGACGCGATCGCATTCACTTCCTGCTGGGTCTGCGCCAGCGTCACCCCCGGCCGCATCACGCCTGCCATACTGAAGAAGTGATACCCGCGTTGAGTCAGCATTTCCCGTGTCGGCTGGATCGGCAGCCATACGCCCTTCTTTAGATCAGCTCCCATCGATTCGGGAAAACTGAAGCTTCGCGCCATTACGCCGATGACCATGTCCGGTTTGCCGCCCACCTTCACGACCTGGCCCACGATCTTCGGATCGGAGTGAAACGTGTCTCGCCATATCCCTTCCGACAACAGCACGACCGGTGGTCCACCTGGTTGCCCCTCGAGATCGGAAAACGTGCGACCCAGCAACGGCTTCTGACCGAGCATCGTGAAAAGATTTGGAGTCACCCGCGGGGCCACTACACTCACCGAGCTGTCCTTCGTCTCCAGGACGCTCACGTCCTCGGCGTATCCGGCCGCGTCTTCCAGCAGCTTCGACTGCGTTTGCACGTCGCGGTAGTTCAGCCATGATGTCGACCCGAAGCTCGGCTTGTCGCCGCTCGGCCCGATAAACACCAAACGGTCAGAGTGCACATATGGCAGCGGCCGCAGCAGCACGCTATCGATCACCGTGAAGATCGCTGTGTTCGCGCCGACGCCTAGCGCCAGCGTCAGGATCGCCAGCAGAGCCATGCCCGGCGTATTACGCAGCTGCCGGATCGCGAACCGCAAGTCATACAGGAAATTCTGCATAGAGAGCCTCCGGAACCGTCATTTCTCAAGAGGATAGAAAAGAAACCGATCGCCCGAATATGGGCAAGGAATTCTCTCGATAAGTATGTACGGAATCTCAGAGGATCCGTTCCGAATCTTTCCTGCCCGCTTTTCAGTCGCCCGAGGCCTCTTCGAGTTCCGAGCCGATGCGGTGCAGCTTCATCACGCGCCACTGCAGGCGGTCGAAGAAGAGATAGACGACCGGGGTGGTGAACAGCGTAAGAGCTTGCGAAACGAGCAAACCGCCCACAATCGTGATGCCAAGCGGCTGGCGTAGCTCCGAGCCCACTCCCATGCCGATCGCCAGCGGAAGCCCGCCGAACATGGCGGCAAGCGTGGTCATCATGATGGGCCGGAAACGCAGCAGGCATGCCTGGTAGATGGCTTCGACGGGCGGCAGGCCCTGGTCGCGCTCAGCCTGGAGGGCAAAATCGATCATCATGATGGCGTTTTTCTTCACGATGCCGATGAGCAGTAGGATGCCGATCAGGGCCATGATGCTCAGGTCGGTGCCCGTGATCATAAGCGCGAGAATCGCGCCTACCCCGGCCGGCGGCAGGGTGGAGAGGATCGTGAGCGGGTGAATCAGGCTCTCGTAGAGGATGCCGAGAACGATATAGACGGCGACGAGTGCGGCGAGGATCAGGTAAGGCTCATTCTTGAGTGAATCCTGAAACGCCTGCGCGGTGCCCTGGAAGGTGGCATGAATCGAAGAGGGCATGTTCATGTCACTCTGAGCTCTTTCGAGCGCGGTAACGGCGTTACCCAAAGCGACATTCGGCGCAAGGTTGAACGTGAGGGTCACAGCGGGATACTGGCCCTGGTGATTGACAGCAAGCGCGGTGCGCTTCCGCTCCCAGTGTCCGATGGCCGAAAGCGGCACCATAGCTCCGCTGGTTGCCGGCAGAGGCGCGGCCGGAGCCGCTGCGGCCGTCGGCGGCGAGGCGAGGCTGTTTGCAATAGAGGAAGAGGACGAGGATGCCGCGGACGTTCCGGTAAGCGTACCGGAGGCCATTGCAGCGGCGTTGGCCGACTCGTTGTTTGCTGCAGCGATGGCGGCAATGTTGTCGGCTACGGTTGGCGAGGTTGTGCTCGGTGTCGTGGTCGAGGTGGTCGTCGAGCTTGTGGAGCTTGAACTGGGCGCCGCGGTCGTGGTGACGAGCTGTCCACCCGAGGTCGAGAAGACGGCCGCGGCACCGCTCAGAGCAGAGGTGGGCGCTGATGAAGTGGTTATGGCGGTCGCGGCAGCGGACGTCGTGCCAAGTGTGGGAACTGAGGCCGCCCCTCCGGGAATGGTGCCGGCCTTGATGTAGATATTGTTCAGCGAGTCGGGGCTCAGCTGATACTGCGGATCGACCTCCATCACTACGAAGTACTGGTTGAGTCCCGTGTACATCGTCGAGACCTGCCGCTGACCGAAGGCATCGTAGAGCGCCTGGTCGATCGAGGATGCGGTGATGCCGAGCCGCGAAGCCGTGTCGCGATCGATGGCGAGCGTTGCCGAGAGGCCCTGGTCCTGCTGGTCGGTCGAGACATCGCGGAGCTCGGGCATGGTGCGCATGCGGGCCAGTAGTTGGGGAGCCCAGGTGTTCAGTTCGCTCAGATTCTCGTCGCTCAGGGTGTATTGATACTGGGCGTCGCTGCCGCGTCCGCCGACCTGGATATCCTGTCGCGCCTGCAGGAAGAGCGTAGCGCCGGGAACGCTGGTGAGCTTTCTGCGAAGACCATTGATGACCTGGTCTGCAGAGATGCGTCCAGGACGCTCACTTACCGGTTTGAGGGCGACAAACATATTGCCCACGTTCGTGCTTCCGCCGCCTGGCCCCATGCCGCCCACGAAGGCCGTTACGGTCAGAACCGACGGATCGTCGAGCACCATTTGAGCAAGTTGCCGCTGCTTGTCGCGCATCGCAGGGAAGCTGATGTCTTGTGCGGCGCGCGTGCGTCCTCCTATCTGGCCCGTGTCCTGCTGCGGGAAGAAGCCCTTGGGAACGATCGTAAACAGGTAGACATTGAGGAACGCGCACCCGACCGCAACGCCCAGCGTGATCCACTGATGGCGCAGCACCCAGCGCAGCGCCGCGTTGTATTCGTGGTGAACCCATTGAAATCCGTTTTCGAAAAAGCGGTAGAGGCGGCCGTGACGGCTCTCATCCCGAGCCTTAAGGAAGCGGGCGCAGAGCATGGGCGTGGTCGTGAGCGAGACGAGCATCGACACGGCGATGGCGACCGAAAGCGTAACGGCAAATTCGCGGAAAAGCTTGCCAATGATCCCGCCCATGAGCAGGATCGGAATGAAGACCGCAATGAGCGATGTGCTCATCGAGAGCACCGTAAAGCCGATCTCCCTTGAGCCCTTCATTGCGGCTTCGAACGGACCCAAGCCCTCTTCGAGATAGCGGGTGATGTTCTCGATCACCACGATGGCGTCGTCAACGACGAAACCCGTAGAGATGGTTAGGGCTATCAGGGAAAGATTATCGATTGTGTAGCCGAGCAGGTACATCACTCCGAAGGTGCCGACCAGGGAGAGTGGCACGGCGACGGACGGGATGATCGTGGCCCAGACCTCGCGAAGGAAGAGGAAGACGACGAGCACGACGAGAATCACGCTGATTATGAGCGAGATCTCGACGTCGCGAACACTGGCGCGGATCGTCGTGGTACGGTCGCTGGCCACGTCGATTTTGATGGTAGGCGAGATTTCGGCCTGGAGGCGCGGCAGCTCTGTGAGAACTGCGTCGACAGCGTCCATGACATTGGCGCCAGGGATCTTGAAGACGGCGATGAGGATGGCGTCCTTGAGTCGGCCACTATGATCAGTGGCGTTGTTGCCAGAAAGCCCCGCGGTGTGAATATCGGAGACGGAGTCGCTCACGGTGCCGAGATCGGCAACGCGAACCGGGGCCCCGGTCGTCTTGTTGTAGCCGACGATGATCGGCGCGTAATCGGCTGCCTTGAAGATCTGGTCGTTCGTGCTGATCTGCCAGCGGTGTTGAGGATCGTTGAAGCTGCCCTTGGGGCGATTGGCGTTAGCCGATGAAAGTGCGGTGCGCACCGCTTCGAGGCCGACCCCGTTGTTGCCGAGTTGCATAGGGTTGAGTTCGACACGGACGGCCGGCTGCGCGCTGCCCCAGACGAAGACCTGGCCTACGCCCTGAATTTGCGAAATCTTCTGGGCGAGGATCGAATCGGCCACGTCATAGATCTGTGGCTTTGGGATCACGTCGGAGGTCAGGGTGAGGATGAGGATGGGCGCCTCAGAGGGGTTGGCCTTGCGGTAGCTCGGGTTTTGCGGCAGGTACGAAGGCAACTGGCTGCGTGCGGCGTTGATCGCGGCCTGCACATCTCGGGCAGCAGCGTCGATGTTGCGATTGAGATCGAACTGCAGTGTGACCGAAGCCGAGCCGAGCCCGCTCGACGATGTCATCTGGTTGACGCCGGCGATGCGTCCGAACTGGCGCTCGAGGGGTGTGGCGACGGCAGAGGCCATCGTCTCCGGGCTGCCGCCGGGTAGTCCGGCTCCAACGCCGATGACAGGGAAATCGACATCCGGCAACGAGGCAACCGGCAATATCGAGTACGCGACCGAACCAGCCATTAGAAGAGCCAGGCTCAGGAGCGAGGTTGCAACCGGCCGTTTGATAAAGGGTGCGGATAGATGCATTTTCCTTTACCTCAGTCGGCCGTGACCATGTGCTCTTCGCGGCGCATCTCGGGCGCGCGAGGCATGGTTCGTTTGGCAAGCTTGTCAAAGTAGAGGTACACAACGGGCGTGGTAAAGAGCGTCAGCATCTGCGAGAAGATGAGGCCGCCAACAATACTGACGCCGAGGGGCATGCGAAGCTCGGCTCCTACGCCTCCGCCGAGAGCCAGCGGAAGACCGCCGAGCAGCGCGGCCATGGTGGTCATGATGATGGGCCGAAAACGCAGCAGGCAGGCCTGGAAGATTGCATCCTCAGCGGATTTGCCTTCGTCGCGTTCGGCCTGGAGCGCGAAGTCGATCATCATGATGGCATTCTTCTGCACGATGCCGATGAGCAGGATGATGCCAATGAGCGAGATGACGCTGAACTCCACACCGAAGAGCATCAGCGCTAGCAGCGCGCCCACCCCGGCCGAGGGCAGCGTGGAAATGATCGTGATGGGGTGGATATAACTCTCGTAGAGGATGCCGAGAACGATGTAGACCGTGACCAGCGCGGCGAGAATCAGCAATGGCTCGTTGGCGAGCGATGTCTGGAAGGCCGCCGCTGTGCCCTGGAAACTTGCATTGATGCCGGCGGGCAGGCCAATGCGTTGTTCGACCGCGTTGACCGCCTTGACAGCATCGCCCAGCGACCTCCCGGGGGCGAGGTTGAAGCTGATGATGGTCGAAGGAAATTGTCCCTGGTGGCCGATGGCAAGTTGCGCCCGCGTCTGCTCCCAATGCGCCAGCATGCTGAGCGGCACCTGCGTGCCGTTGCTCGACTTGACGTAGAGATTCGTGAGCGTGGTCGGATTGCTCTGGAAGTTCGGTCCGACTTCCATGACAACGTGGTATTGATTGAGCTGGGTGAAGATTGTCGAGACCTGGCGCTGGCCGAAGGCGTCGTACAAGGTGTTGTCGACATCAGCCATAGCGATGCCCAGCCTGGCGGCCGTGTCACGGTCAATGACAAGCCGCACGCCAAGGCCCTGGTCCTGGAGGTCGCTGGCAACGTCGGTGATGACGGGCTCTTTGCTGAGTTCCTGCACCATTCTGCGCGTGTAGGTGGCGAGCTCGGTAGAGTTGGGGTCCTCGAGCGAATATTGGAACTGCGTGCGGCTGACGCGATCTTCCACCGTCAAGTCCTGCAGCGGCTGCAGAAAGAGCTGGATGCCTTCGACGCTGGCCAGCTTCGGCTGAAGGCGGCGGATGACCTCAGTGGCCGAGATCTTGCGCTGGTCGAGAGGCTTGAGCGTGATCTGGACGCGTCCGGAGTTCAGCGTCGTGTTGGTGCCATCGATGCCGATAAAGGAGGACACGTTGTCGACTGCCGGATCCTGCAGCACGACTTCGACAAGCCTCTGCTGCCGCTCGGCCATGTTGGCAAAGCTGACCGTCTGTGGCGCCTCGCTGATGCCCAGGATGACGCCCGTGTCCTGCACCGGGAAGAAGCCCTTGGGGATCACGATGAACAGTACAACCGTGGCAACGAATGTCGAAATCGTGACCAGCAAAGTAATGAAGCGGTGCTTGAGGACCTTCTTCAGCCCGCGCCCATAAGACGCAATGATCGAGTTAAAGACCTTCTCCGACCAGTAGTAGAAGCGTGACTGCCGGCCCGACTTGTCCTTGAGGATGCGCGAGCACATCATCGGCGTGAGCGTCAGCGAAACCACCGCCGATACCAGGATGGTGACTGCAAGCGTGATCGCAAACTCGCGGAAGAGGCGGCCCACCACGTCGCTCATGAAGAGCAACGGGATGAGCACCGCGATCAGCGAGACGGTCAGCGACATGATCGTGAAGCCGATCTGCTCGCTGCCCTTGAGCGCGGCGCGCATCGGCGAGTCGCCTTCCTCGATGAAGCGCGAGATGTTCTCGATCATAACGATGGCGTCGTCCACCACGAAGCCGGTGGAGATGGTCAGCGCCATGAGAGTAAGGTTGTTGAGGCTGTATCCCAGCAGATACATCACGCCGAACGTGCCTACGATCGAAAGCGGCACCGCGACCGAGGGGATGATGGTAGCGGCAAAATTCCTCAGGAACAGGAAGATGACCATCACCACCAGGGCGATGGTGAGCATGAGTTCAAATTCGACATCCTTGACCGATGCACGGATAGTGCTGGTGCGGTCCGTCAGCACGTGGACCTGAACGCTGGCCGGAAGGCTGGTCTGCAACTGGGGCAGCAGCTTGTTGATGCGGTCGACAACGGCGATGATGTTGGCGCCGGGCTGGCGCTGCACGTTCACAATGACCGCAGGCTGCCGATTCATCCAGGCGGCCTGTTGCGAGTTCTCAGCGGCGTCAATTACGTTGGCAACATCTGACGTGCGGACCGGTGCGCCGTTGCGGTAGGCGATGATGACCGGCATGTAGTCGGCGCTTGAGACCAACTGGTCGTTGGCAAGGATGGTATAAGACTGTCGATTGCCGTTGAGCGTGCCCTTGGCCTGGTCAACGTTGGCTGCCGCCAGGGCTGTGCGCACATCCTCGGTGCTGAGATTGTATGCCGCCAGCTGCGCAGGATTGACCTGCACCCGTACTGAAGGCTTTTGTCCGCCTGCGATGGAAACGAGACCAACGCCGGTGACCTGGGAGATCTTCTGCGCCAGGTTCGTATCCGCCGCGTCTTCAATCTTGTCAAGCGACAGCGAATCGGAGGTGAGCGCCAGGGTCATGATCGGCGCGTCTGCGGGATTGACCTTGCTGTAGACGGGCGGATTAGGAAGATCCGTTGGGAGAAAGCTGTTGGCGGCGTTGATAGCGGCCTGGACTTCCTGTTCGGCTACGTCGATGTTCTCATCGAGATTGAACTCGAGCGTGATGACAGAGCCGCCACCGGAGCTGACCGAGGTCATCTGCTTGAGTCCGGGCATCTGGCCGAACTG
>Ga0126381_100000937_pt1 | contig 31747 bp, 24 predicted proteins | sample PanSoiMetPlot_28_FD_96465 | JGI IMG/M metagenome (GOLD analysis project Ga0126381, IMG submission 96465) | Tropical forest soil microbial communities from Panama - MetaG Plot_28 | ecosystem: Environmental > Terrestrial > Soil > Tropical forest > Bulk soil | place: Panama | collected 2016-02-17 | reverse complement strand
ATTTAGACGTGGTGGAGGCGGCGGGAGTTGAACCCGCGTCCGAAAATGCTGCCGGCAAAGAGCCTACATACTTAGTCACGTTCCTGCGACGGTTGCCCGTCACTCTCGCCGGCTGCGCTCAGAGCGGACAAGAAACGCAGCCAGCCAGCCTGAAAGTCTCGTCCTGAACTCCCAGACGTAGAGTTCAAGACCAGCTCACTGTGCGACGCCCTGTCTCCGCCCATGAGCAAAGCCGAGCAGGACGGCAACTTAATTAATTAAGCTGCGTATGCCATTTGAGGTGTGGCAATTGTGTTTTTGCACGCGATTTCGGATGCATGCGCTCCGGTATGCCTCTTTACCGCAATCACTTCCGTCGAAGCCGTGACGCCCCCATACAGAAGCAACGCGATCAACTTAACTCTACCAGCACAGGGCCAGAAGTCAATCGCTGTCCTATAGATGCCAAACGCCGGATTCCCGACTCAGAGCGCCGATTCCTGCATCCGAAGCGCCCGGCGATCATCCAAACCTTTTGTTTGCCGGCCAGTCTGATATCGTGACGTGGGGCGCTTGCGAATGAATCGAATGCGGGTTGCGCGAGGTTGTAGAAGCTGCTGCTGTCGGGAGACGATCTCGTGATTCCCGACTGCATCTCCTTCAACTCGATCCCGCACACCACCCACCTCTTCAGCGACTTCCTTTCCTACTCGCCCGAAATCCGGAAGTTCTTTCCGACCCGACCTGACGCCGAGCACGTGGCGGCATTCGCGAAATCCGTGGCGCGCGATCTGCCGCGGCAGGCGCGCGTGGCTGATCTGCTGGAGAAGCAGAACCGCTCCTGGGGCGCTTCGGAAGCGGCGCTGCGCAATATTGAGCGGCTGCGATCCGGGGCCTTTGCGGTTGTTACCGGTCAGCAGGTGGGATTGTTCGGCGGCCCGGCGCTGGCGCTCTTCAAGGTCGCCTCCGCGCTTGCGTTGGCGAAGCAGGTCCAGGCGCTGGGCGTCGACTGCGTCCCCATCTTTTGGATGGCCAGCGAAGATCATGACCTGGCGGAGGTGAATCAGGCGCTGGTGCTGACGCAGGACCTCCAGCTCGCGCCATTTCAGGCTCCGACGAAAGGCGTCGAGGGCGCGCCCGTATCGACGCTTCACTTAGCGGAGGGAACGAACGAACTGGTCGCGCAGGCGGCTGAGTTGCTCGGCGAATCGCTGGCTGCCGACTACCTGCGCGAAAGCTACGTCGAGGGCGACTCATTCTCCAGTGCGTATGCGAAGCTCTACGCGCGCATCTTCGGCGATCACGGGCTGATCCTCCTCGATCCCTCCGATCCCGAGTTGCACCGTATTGCAGCGCCGCTCTTCGTCGACGCGATACGTCACGCCGCCGAGATCGACGATGCCATCCTGGCGCGCAATCGCGAGCTCCAGGCTGCCGACTATCACGAGCAGGTGAAGGTCACGGGAGCGTCGACTCCGCTGTTTGCGCTGATCGATGGCGCGCGCGTGCCGGTACATCGCTCGAATGGGCAGTTCAAGATCGGGCGCGAGGTTGTCTCATCCGAGGAGTTGCAGCGCCGCATCGAGGCCGCGCCTGAGGCCTTCAGCGCGAATGTGCTGCTGCGTCCCGTGCTCCAGGATTACTGGCTGCCCACGCTCGGCTACGTCGGAGGTCCGGCGGAGATCGCATACTTCGCGCAAGTTGGCGTTGTCTACGAAAAGCTGCTGGGCCGCGTCACGCCAATTCTTCCGCGCATGAGCGCCACGCTCATCGACCCGCGTATCGAGCGCCTGCTGAACAAGTATGACGTCGACCTGCCGGAGTTGTTCCATGGCGAGTGTCAACTGCGCGACTGCATTGCGGCGCGTGCGTTGCCGCCGGAATTGAAGCAGAATTTCGAGCAGGCGCGGCGTGCAGTGGAAGAATCGATGCAGCGCGTCAGCCAGTCGCTGAACACCCTGGATCCCACGCTGGTCGAGGCTGCCGCGAACGCGACCAGCAAGATGCAGTACCAGGTTGACCGGCTGGAGAAGCGCGCGGCGCAGGCCGAGATTCGCCGCAACGAGATCATCAGCCGCCACGCGGCACAGATCGAGAATTCCCTCTATCCCCGCAAGACGCTTCAGGAGCGCGAGATTGCCGGCCTCTATTTCCATGCGAAGTACGGGTCGGAGCTGATCAGCCGCCTGGTCGATCTGGCGCAGGCACGCTGTCCAGAGCACAAAGTCCTGGTACTCGTCGTCTGATTCTGTCTAACAATTGGACACTTCCATCTCTGTGCAGTTTTCGCCGACGGCCGATAGCTGAAAGGCGGCAGCTTTCTGTTATATTTGGCCTTTCATCCGCACAAATTGCGGCAGGAGCGCGATCATGGCAAGTGTCAACAAAGTCATTCTCATCGGCAATCTCGGCAAGGATCCGGAAGTGAAGTACACGCCCAGCGGCATGGCGGTGGCGCGCTTCTCCATCGCCACCAACGAGCGCGTGAAAGATAAAGACGGCAACTGGAATGACCGCACTGAATGGCACAACATCGTGCTCTTTGATCGCAAGGCCGAGGTGGCCGGCGAGTATCTGAAGAAGGGCCGCACGGTCTACATCGAGGGCAGCATCCGCACCAACTCCTGGGACGACAAAGAGACCGGCCAGAAGAAGTATAGGACCGAGATCATCGGCAGCCAGATGGTCCTGCTCGGAGGCCCGCGCGAGGGCGGCGAAGGTGGCGGTGGAGGCTTCAACCGCGGCAGCAAGTCCGGCGGCTTCGATCAGCGCACCCCGGAGGCCGAACCGCAGGGCGCAGCCGCGGGCGGGCCGGAGATTACGGACGAAGACATTCCGTTCTGAGAAAAACACCCTAGTCGAACCGTGAAAACCGCACCCGCAGTTTTCATACTTGCGCTCGCGATGCCACCCGGATTTGCCGGCGGGCAGACGGCCACGGCGGTGAAAGAACCTCTCGTTGTAGTCCGCAAAGGTCTATACGGCTACATAGATCATGACGGCAACACTCTGATCGAACCCCAATTTTACTGGGCCGGTGGCTTTGAAGATGGCTATGGCACTGCGTACGTTTGTGGTCGGTACGTGTTAGTGGACAAAACAGGCAAGGTGCTTTCCATGGCAACGCCACATGGCGGGCCAGGACTCATGCCGAAGAAGATAAACGGGAAGATCGAGTTCGTCGACAGGGCCGGCATGGTGAAGATCAAGCCTATGTTCGACAACGCTATGCCATTTTCAGATGGCGTGGCAGCCGTGAAAACAGCTGGCTTGTGGGGCTTCATTGATGAGAATGGTCATTTCGTTGTGCCGCCGCGTTTTGACGACGCATTCTATTTCCATGAAGGCGTCGGCGTCGTGCAATCCGGCGATACAACCGAACTCATAGACAAATCCGGAAGAATATTGGCTGCTGGCTACGATGTCACAGGTGGTGTAATCGCTGAGGGCCGCATACCTGTAGGTCGTGACGACAAGTATGGTTATCTGGACCTGCACGGCGCCGTCGCGATCCCCCTTCGATTCGACGATGCTCTCACGTACAGTGAGGGATTAGCGGCGGTGAAGAAAGGTTCGAAGTGGGGCTACATCGATACGAACGGTTCTACGGCGATCCCCTTTCAGTTCGATTTTGCGGGGGAGTTCGGCAACGGCTTGGCACCGGTTCGGCGCGGAGCAGAAAGCGGATTCATTAACCATTCCGGGGTGTTTGTCTTCAATTTGGAATTCGAGTACGTTGCAGGCTTTGGTTCAAGCGAAGCTGATGATGTCTCGCAATTCTGGACGAAAGCAGGCGACTTCGGATATGTGAACACATCCGGTAGGGTGATTTGGGGGCCCATCCCGGAACCGCCCGACCACCCTCTGATAACAGGTTGGTCGGAAGAAGGCAAGCGGGCAAGTTGTAACGTGGTATCCGACGCCATTCGGCAGGCTGTGATGGCGCTTCCAGCGGACGACGACCAGTAAGTGTTGGCTTCGCCTTCCATGATCTGCAACAACTCCTACTTGGCACTCGGGGACTGCCCTGCGGAACCAGCTTGCAGGGACTTGATGTACGACACCAGCTGCCAGCATTCGGTTTCACTCAGCTTGCCGAAGCCGGGCATGCCGTGCATCCCTGTGCCATGGGTGATGACCCAGTAGATCTCGCCGGGCGTTGCGTCCTTCATCTTCTGCGCTCGCAGCGACGGATGATGGCCCTTTCCCTCCGCATCCGATCCGTGACACTTCGCACACTTCTGCGTGTACGTCTGTCCGCCTGCGGTGACTGCGGCGGAGTCATTCGCGACCGGATTCGCAGCGGATCGTTCGGCCTCCGGCACTTTCTTCTGCCAGTCGCTGGCGAGTGATGAAGTGCTCAGCGTAAAGATAATCAGGAGCAACCAACTTAAACGGGGATTAGTGAACGGTAAACGGCAATTCATCGGAACTAACTCCTCACAGCATCTGCGTGCCCCACAGATCGTGCAGATGCAGCACTCCCTGCAATCGCCCCGCATCGTCGACGACGGGCAGCGACGTAATCTTCTTCTGCTCCATGATGTCGAGGGCGGCGATGGCGAAGACGTCGGGGCCGACAACTTTGGGGGAGCGCGTCATGCATTGCTCCGCCGTGAGGTCGAGGACCTCTTTGCCGTGACGCTCGAGCAGGCGGCGAAGGTCACCGTCGCTGATCAGGCCCACAAGCCTTTCGCCCTCTACCACCGTCGTCATTCCTAACTTCTTACGCGACATCTCGTAGATGACCTGTCCCATCGGCGTGCCGGGTCCGACGCGCGGCACAGCGTCGCCGCTATGCATCAGCGAAGAAGCTCGCGCGAAACGCTTGCCCAGCTTGCCTCCGGGATGAAGGCTGGCGAAGTCCTCTTCTTTGAAGCCGCGGCGTTCCGAAAGCGCAACCGCGAGCGCATCACCCAACGCGAGCATCGTCGTGGTGGAAGCAGTCGGGGCAAGGCCGAGCGAGCAGGCTTCCTGATCGACAGAGCAATCGAGCGCCACATCCGCGGCCTGCGCCAGCGTCGAAAGTGTACGCGGTTCTTCCGGCACAGAGTGCAGCTCGTCGCAGGTCATCGTGATCAGCGGCACGCCCAGACGCTTCACGGTTGCGAGCAGTTGCAGGATCTCGGCCGTCTCGCCGCTGGCGGAGAGCGCCAGCACGACATCGCCGCGCACCACCATGCCGAGATCACCGTGCATGGCTTCAGCGGGATGCAGAAACAATGCGGGGCTTCCCGTCGACGTAAGCGTCGCGGCAATCTTGCGCGCGATGAGTCCGCTCTTGCCCATGCCGGTCACGACAATGCGGCCTGCGCAGGAGAAGAGCAGTTCCACGGTGCGCTGGAAATCGGCAGCCATGGCCCCGGCCAGCCGGTCCGCCAAGGCGCGCAGGGCCTCGGCTTCGATGCGAACTACATTCTCGCCAACATTTTTCATCAGTAGTTGGATGTTACAGCCGGCGCGTGGTGCGTTCATTCTGTGCCCGTCGTTGCCTGCGCTGGAGGCACCACCCCATGCGAGTCAAACACCAGCGTCTGCTCCTCGTTCACGCCGCCCGTCAGAGGGACGCTCTTCCCATTGAACGAGACCTCAACCGCGCCCGCATTCCCTGTAAAGAAGACTACCTGATCGGTCGCGCGAATGGTTTTCACGTCCGGAGGTTTGATGACGCCGCGCACCACAACCTGGCCATCGGCCTTGATGGAAACCCATGCGGTGGATCGCGGACGGACGGTCACTTCGATCGAAGCTCCGGCGGGCGTACTGCCGGCGGAGCTCGGCGTAGCGGCTGACTTGCCTGCAACCGGCACAGTCGATGTTGCGGGCTTCGCTACGGATGTGGAGACCTCAGAGGCAGTGCTCGCCGGCGGGGGAGCAGTTTCCTGCTGTTGCGTGGAAGGTTGAGAACTGGGTGGCGCGCTGACCGGCTGCGAAGCCGATGGTGTGGTTGATGACGGGGCGGCGCTGTCGCTTGCCGGCGCCGCCACGGCCGCGGGTTTTTGGCGCTCGTTCTGATGTTCCTGATAAAGTCTCCAGCCGCCAATTCCGGCCGCGGCCACTGCTACCAGGATCAGAACCGGCATCAGCGGAAATCCCGTGCGCTCCGAGCGGCCGGCGTGGAGGGACGCATGCTGCTGCGCGATCATGCGCGTGTCGGGTGGAGCTTCGTGCGCGGCCTGCAGGTACTCGGCGACGGCCGCTTCTTCATCCATCCCAACGCACTTGGCGTAAGCGCGAACATAGGCTTTGTTGAAGATGCCGCCGGGCAGCAGGTCGAACTGCTCTTCCTCCAGCGCCAGGAGCAGACGGCGTCCAATCTTCGTGGTGGCAACAATCTGGTCGAGCGAGATGCCGCGCATCTCCCGTTCCCGACGCAGATGCTCGCCAAAAGAACCCACTCTCGCCTTCCTTCGAGGAATCCCGTTTGCAGCTGCCTGGGATTGTCAGCCGCATCATAAGTAGTGCAGATTTCAGTGTCAAACGGAGACAGGTAACACAAATTGGTAAGACCCTCGAAGGTTACCTGGGCATTCCTGATGCGGAACGCTATAGGTGCAACAAGGTTATTCCGGGAGCCTTTCAAAGCCTTTTCCAGTAAGATTACAGGTTGTAATTAGACTGGCTTCGGCCTGTCGTCATTCATTCATTTCCGGCCTGTTGCGGACTGGCTGCCGTGAGCAGGTTTGAGCGGCCCCCTTCCGTGACAGTTCAGAGAGCGCCTTCGTCGATGACCGAGAAGAGTCAGCAATCGTACGAGCTGCAGATCTTCCACGATGTTGCGAAGGCCCTCACCTCTTCGCTCGATCTCGACAACGTCCTGCAGACCATCCTGAAGAAAATCGCGGCGTACTTCAGGCCGACAACGTGGGCCTTGCTCATGCTGGACGGCGAGAGCGACGAACTGTATTACACCGTGGCCGTCGGAGAAGGATGCGACAGCGTGAATGCGCTGAAGTTGAACAGCGGCGAGAGCCTGGCGCGCTGGGTGCTCGAAAGCGGCGAGCCGCTTGTCATTTCCAACGTGAACGCCGATCCGCGAATCGATCCCGACAGCAAGGATGAGTTTTTCGATAAGCCGTGTTCCATTGTCTACATGCCGGTACGTACGGGCGGTAAAGTTCTGGGCTTGATGCAGCTGGTCAACAGCGACATGCGGATTTACCACCGCGGCGAGATGCTGTTGCAGGCTCTGGCGGACTACGCCGCCATCGCTATCGAAAATGCGCGCTCCATGCAGCGCATCCAGGAGCTCAGCATCACCGACGATTGCACCGGCCTGTATAACGCACGGCATCTTTCCACCGTGCTCGCAGAAGAAGTGCCACGCTCGCAGCGCTTCGGATACGAGTTCAGCGTGCTGTTCCTCGATATCGACCACTTCAAGCGCATTAACGACAAGTACGGCCACTTGAACGGAAGCAAGTTGCTGGCGCAATTCGGTCGGCGATTACGCGAGAACCTGCGGCTGGTAGACGCAGCCTTCCGTTATGGAGGCGATGAGTTCGTAGTGCTGCTGCCGCAGACGAGCAAGGAGGCCGCCGTCCGTGTGGCTCGACGCCTGATGATGACCTTCGGCAGCGCGGAATGGCTGGCGAGCGAAGGGACGTTGCTCAGCTTGTCGGCCAGCGTAGGCATCGCTACCTTTCCTCAGGACGGCACGACATCGCAGGCCATCGTGCAGCGTGCCGACGAACTGATGTACCAGGTCAAACAGGCGGGCCGGAATAACATCGCCGCGGCAGGAGTGGGGATCGTGGGGCCGGTGGAGGGGGGAGAAGGCCGGTTGTAGGAACCAAGTTGCGGCGAAACTTGGGCTTGTCGTTCGCTATGGTGATTTCCAACTCCGCTGAGTATTGACCTCTTTGCAAAAACAGTCTATTTCCCCGGCACGGGCTGCCAGGTATTCGGATTCACCCCCGCTGCGGGATTCACCCCAAAGTCCCAGACATACAGATTCATCTCCTGCGGCGTGAGCATCTCCACTACGGCATACTCGCCATTAGGAAGGTCCTGATTCGGCGTCAGCTTGATCCAGTCGCCTGTCCCCTGCCTCGTCACCGTTGCCGGAAGGAAGCTGCTTTGCTCGCTGACTTTGCCTCCCAGGCTCACCTTCACGTTCCCAACTACGCGTGCATCCTTTTTGGTCATGACCTTGATGAGCCGAAAGCGATCGCCTAGCGAGGCCGCGTCCTGCGGGCCGGTGTCGATGTCGATGTAAATCGTCGGGCGCGCGGCATGAGATTGAATTTGCGCGTGCTCTCCCTTGATCTCAAAGGCCTTCTTATTGCTTCCCAGAGGATTGATCGCCGAGCGGAGGACGCTCTTCTTCTCATCCTTGCCGATATCACTGCCGTTCTGCACGATCTCAGCCAGCTCAGGCTTGCCCTGGAATTCATCCAGCAGGAAGACACCCCCGCTTCCGGGAAGCCGCACGCCGGGAGCAACTTCGGGCGCGTTGGCTTCTTCCTTCTCCCGCTCCTCGCGCTCCTCCGGCGTTTCAACTGTCCTGGTACGCATTTTGCCGCTGGTGAGCGTTTCGTTGTACTTCTTCGTCGCGTCCCAGTCGACCAGCGACGCAGGAATGTCCTCCCACTCGTAGCGTTCCGCGCTCAGGTAATGCACCCGGTCGCCTTGCATTTCGTATTTGACAATCGACTGATAAGAGCCGTCTTTAAGAACCAGGCGTTGGGTGAACTCCTGCGCGTGGGCCGCGTGCGCGAGAACAATGAGGGGCAGCGCGATCACCAACGCCAGCAGCGCGCCTCGAAGGATCCTGCTCATCAGCAATAGTGTAGAACGGCTAGCGCTCGCGTGTGAGCACCAGAGGCTTCTGTCCCGCCCTGGAGAGCGTCATGGTGGCGCCGTCGAGCGAAATCGTGTAGTGCAGGGTCCCGGGAGAAATCGTCGCCCGGCAGACGAGTGTCCCGTCGCGCTCCTCGTGCGTATCGGAGTCAAGGACGTCAATTTCGTCTTTGGTGATGGTGATTGCGGAATCGACCTGCGACAGCAGCGAGTCGTTGCCCTGCGAGCAGCTCATAATCTGGCGAATGTTGCTGTGTTTGCCATCGGCGCCGTTGAAGAAGACCCAGCGGACGACAACGGACGTGCCCTTCCCTTCCTCCACATTCATGCGCCAGCTTCCGTAAAGCCGGCTCAGCAGCATGGGATCGGTTTCCGTGCCCTGGCGCGCCAGTACAAGCATGTCGGGATTGCCGCCGGGATTGGTCAGAGTGATCCGCCCGCCATCATCGGCGACACTGTAGCTCCAGACACCGGCTTCAATGCTGGCGACGCATAGCGAGCGGCCCTCACCTTCGCGGGTGTCGGAAACACTTTTCAGCACACGGACCGAGTCTTCCGTAATCTGGATGGGGCTGACGGCTTTCGCGGTGACCGAACGGTAATCGCCAGGACATAGACGGCTGACAACCATCTCGTCTCCGCCGGCAGTGGCATTATGGCGGAACTCGTGGCGGATGGGATCGGTCTTCGGATTACCAAGGGGGAAGGTGTACCAGACCCCGTAAAACTGTTGCGCGGGAGAAGGAGGAGAAGAAGTATCCTGCGCTGCGGCGACGACCGTAAGAGCCGATATCAGCACCCACCCAACTATCCAACACCAGTGACGTTTCAAAACTGTTCCTCCGGCAAAAAATAACGTAGCACAAACAGTGCATTGCCGGATGTGACGTGCACGAAAATCAAAAGCCGGAGCGGAACGCTCCGGCTTCAGGTCCTTGCATGAGGCGGCTTCTTACTAGAGGTTCATCTTGCGGCGAGCAAATCCGGCAAGCGCCAGAACACCGGCGCCCATCATGCTCAGCGTGCTGGGCTCCGGAACCGTCGACTGGCCCTCAGAGAACTGGTCGGTCAGCACGGAAACTTCAGCGCTGCCGTTGGTGCCAGCCTGCACGAGCAGGTCCTTGGATACCGATACCAGGCCCACGCCGGAGAAGTTCACCTCATCGAACAGCTGCTCGCCAGAGCTGCTGTCAAACACGTGCAGCGTAACAATGGTGCCGCCGGTGCAGGAGGGCAGCATCGCGCCCAGGCAGGCGGTCTCGTCAACGTTGATCGAGCCCGTGCCGGTGAAGCCAGCGCCGGCGATCGACAGGCTCAGGTCAGTGATTCCGCTCGTGCTGGTGACGGCGTACTGGAAGAGCGAGTCCTGCTCAAGAACTCCGCTAGCCGTCGATGCGCCCCAGCCCGCGCTCCACTGGAGTCCCGGGTTGCCAGGCGTCGTGATCGGCGTCGTCTGAATGCTGCCGGCAGGAATCTGGAATCCGGGCGGGTTCGAGGTGCCGGAATACGAGAAATCCTGATACGTCTGGTCGTTGATTGTGCAGGTGAAGCCGGAGCCAAGGTACTGGTCAAAAGTCGTGCTAGGACAATTACTTGCGGACGCAAAGGCAGCAGCAGCCAGAACCACCAACAACGAGATCGCAACCTTTCTCATAGTCGCCTCACCCAGATCGTCAGATATGGCTCAGCCAGCCACCGGCGCAAGGACAATGCCAGGCAGCAGACGAAGTCTGCAGGGGAAGGTGCAATTCCGATACCAGCCTTAGTCCTAGCTAAGTGCTTTGTTATAAGCAAGAATTGGATATCCACCAAAGAGAAAGCGGCAAGTCCTTGCACATGGTGGGGAAGTGATTTACTACACAGCACTTAGGTGGGAAAGCGCCTACGAGAGCGGTAGTTGTAATCTGTCGCATCGTCTTAACAGCAAAGCGGATGAAGCAAAAAACCCTTTTTGATTTCGTCCGGCCTGATTCTGCAGCTCCTTCGCCGGCGGTTCCAGTCCTTTGTCTTGGCGGAAGCGACAGGGAAACCAGCCGGGCCGCGACGTGGTTCAGGATAGCCGGAGAAAAACGTTGCCACCGAAAGGCAGGACTGGTTATTTGCGTGTGAGCAATCCGAGCGAATATCCTGATGCGCTGCGGAGGGAACATTCGGATGCTCTTTTTTGAACGCGTGCGGCGGACAAGTTCCTATCTTTGCTGTTCGCTCCTCTTGCTTTGCATTCCTCCGGTACTTGGGCAGACGTCGCAAAACGCGCCCGCCACCTACCCCGCGCTTCCCAGCGAAATCCCGCCGAAGTTCAATCAGGTCACGACGAGCTTCAATTACGAGAAGCGCGACGTGATGATCCCCATGCGGGACGGAGTCAAGCTGCACGCGGTCATCGTTGTCCCAAAAGGCGCCAAGAATGCTCCGATGCTGCTGACGCGCACGCCATATAACGCTGAAGCAGAGGTCAGCAATGCCGCCAGTCCGGACATCGCGCGGATTCTCCAGGGTTACGACAATGCTGCGGAGGTCATCGTTCAGGGCGGCTACATTCGCGTGCTGGAGGACGTGCGCGGCAAGTACGGCTCAGAAGGCGACTACGTGATGAATCGTCCTCTGCGCGGGCCGCTGAATCCGACGCCCGTCGATCATGCGACCGACACTTACGACACCATCGACTGGCTGGTGAAGAACGTTCCTGAGAGCAACGGAAAGGTTGGTGTGCTCGGCATCTCCTACGACGGCTTCACCACGCTGATGGCGATGTTCCATCCGCATCCGGCGCTGAAGGTGGTAGTGCCGATGAATCCCATGGTCGACGGTTGGATGGGCGACGACTGGTTCCACTACGGCGCGTTCCGCCAGCAGATGCTGCTTTATTTCCAGGAGCAGGAGGGAGCGCGGGGTAAAGGTCCGCCGTGGTGGACAGCCTATGCCGACGACTACGATGCTTACATGGCCGCAGGCTCTGCCGGGGAAATGGGCAAGCTGCATGGACTTGAGCAAACCGGGTTCTGGAACAAGATCCTCGCTCATCCCAGTTACGACGAGTTCTGGCAGGACCAGGCTGTTGACAAGTTGCTGGCCGCAGAACCGGTGACGGTACCTACGCTGATTGTCGACAGCCTTTGGGACCAGGAAGACATTTACGGTGCGACCGCGGTCTATCGCGCAATCAAGCCGAAGGACGCGCAGAATGACAAAGTGTTTCTCGTGCTCGGACCGTGGCACCACGGGCAGGAGATTCGCGATGGCAGCAGCCTTGGCGCTCTGAAGTTTCCTGCTGATACCGCGAAAGAATTCCGCCAGCAGGTTCTCGCTCCTTTTTTGGCCCAGTACCTGAAGGACGGCGCGCCGAAGGCAAATGTTGCGCCGGTCACGGCATATGAGACCGGCACGAACAAATGGTTACGCCTGCAATCCTGGCCGGCGGGCTGTCCCAGCGGCTGCACCATCACACCGAAGCCGCTTTATCTTGAGCCCGGCTTGAAGCTCGCCTTCACCGCCCCTTCATCCGTTGAGGCAACGTACGAAGAGTATGTTTCCGATCCCGCCAAGCCAGTGACGTATCTTCCGCGGCCGGTGCTGCCGTTTGGGTATGGCGAGGGTTCGACATGGCCGACGTGGCTGGTCACCGATCAGCGCGAGCCCGCGGCGCGTGCCGACGTGCTGGCATTCGTCTCCGACACCCTGACGTCGCCCGTCAAGATCGCGGGACGCCCCGTCGCGCACATTGTGGCCTCGACCAGCGGCACCGATTCGGATTGGGTGGTGAAACTCATCGACGTCTATCCCAACGAGGTTGGGCCCGAGCCGAAGATGGGCGGCTACCAACTGATGGTCGCGGCTGATATCTTCCGCGGCCGCTATCGCGAGAGCTTCTCCAATCCGAAGGCCGTCACGCCTGACAAGCCGCTGTTGTACGAGTTCGCTTTGCCCACTGCGGATCACGTGTTCCTTCCCGGACACCGAATCATGGTGCAGATCCAGTCGAGCTGGTTCCCGCTTTACGATCGCAACACGCAAACGTTCGTGCCCAACATCTTCTGGGCCAAGCCAGGCGATTACAAGAAAGCTACGCAGCGCATCTATCACGCGCCTGGAGAGGAGAGCTATGTCGAGCTGCCGCTCGTAAGTGAACCCGGCAAGTAAAATATTGGACGGCAGCGTTCGATAAACCCGGCGTAGTTGTTTCCGCAACGTGAGACCGCGTGATCGTTGCGCTACTCGCCATCCTGCCCAGGAACGTTCCCTGGCCCATTGACTTCCCATCACGCTCTGTGGCATTTTTTTCATCTCGTCCTTGAATCCTGCTGGTTGTTTGTCCGCATCTAGGGATTCCAGTTGCAGAACGCCTGGGAGTATCACTCGTCCTGACAGTTGTTCCGGCCTAACTTCGCTTCCATTGCGCTGCTTCAAATCGTTTGCCTTGCCGAGCAGGCGAGGTCGATCGCGGTCGAATCACTATCGGAATCGATGATTCGAGCTCGCGGGATGAGACCGCAGGCAGGAACCGGCCGCTCACGGAGAACGCGACTCCGCGTGCGACTCCCACCTTGAAGGAGCAAACCATGACGGTCCGTAAATCTACGTTGATGATTGCTATGAGCCTGCTGATCGCTTTCGCAAACATAATTGCGCTCTCCGCCCAGCAGAGCCCAGCTCCCAGGAAGTTAAACGTCGGAGACCTGAAGGTCCGCACCTGGAGCAAGCCGGCGCAACTCAGCCCGCAACAGATCGAAGCCATCACCCACAACCAGCCGAGCTTGCCGCTGTGGAGCTTTGGCCTGACCTCTTCGCGCGACGGCAACCAGTACACCGGCGTCGTTGTGGGTAAGGATCCCACGAAGCCAAACAGCGGCGAGACCGATGTACCGACGCAGCTCGTGCCCTTCATCTTTGTCACGAACCTTATCGTCACCTCGATCAACCCCGACGGTTCTTACAACACGACGCCTGGGCAGACCGTGTTCGATCCGACGGCGATTGACCCGAACTGCCTGACCGCGCCCAACAACGTGCCGCTGACTCTGATGCAGCAGTCACCGATCATTCAGCACACCGGCTTTACCTTCGGTGGAACGTTCGTGGGCAACACGCAGTACGTCGACGCATTCCAGCGGGCGAATTTCTGGAACGTCATCAAGCAGAACAAATATCACGTGTTGCTGGAGCCGGTGACCACGCTTGCGCCGATCATCATCAACGTGCCCGCGGCGAGCGGAGTGGCACTACCGCCAACGCTGTTCAACAATCCGCCGTGCGGCCCGGAGGGCGAGATCGACATCGGTTACGTCGATTCGCTGATCACGCAGGTTATCCTGCCGGCGCTGTTCGCGCAGGGTGTGAACTCGGCTACCTTCCCGATCTTCCCGATGTACAACACTGTGCTGTCGGAAGGCACGCCGGCGTTCAACAACTGCTGCATTCTGGGATATCACGGGTTCAACAACATTCAGACGTACTCGCCCGTCGACTTCCAGATTGCGCAGGTGTTTCCGCCGACCATCGCCGATACCGCCATCATGGCGCACGAAGTTGGCGAGTGGATGAATGATCCCTTTGTCTTCGACTTCACCCCCGCCTGGGGGCACATCGGGCAGGTGGGAGGTTGCCAGAATAACTACGAGGTTGGTGATCCGCTCACCGGAACCGATGTAGCTACGGTAACGATGCCGAACGGTTACACCTATCACCTGCAGGAGCTGGCCTTCTTCAACTGGTTTTATGGAGCGCCGTCTGTGGGCGTGAACGGCTGGTTCTCCAACAACGGAACCTTCACGAGCGACGCAGGACCTGTTTGCCAGTGATGGCCGCTGCCTGCAACCGCAAAAGGAGACCCTCGACTGCTCTCGGCAGCCGAGGGCCTCGCGTGAAACGCCTGCCCGCCCCTGGTTCATCACGGCGTGTCAGCCGCCTACCCCTAGACAGCGCCAGCAATCTCTATGTGCAACTGGAGAGAGTAGCCTCCAGCTTGCCCTGTTCCAGCCTTTCTGTTTGAATTCAAGGAGCCGATATCACCTCTCCCGGGAGCGTTACCCTGGCGAAACAGATCTTCGCGTGCAAATCCATTGACAAGCTGATCTCCGAATCGGAGCATCCCGAGCATCAGCTGAAGAAGAGCCTTGGCCCATGGTCTCTCACCGGGCTCGGCATCGGCGCGGTCATCGGCTCCGGCATCTTCACCGTGGTCGGCACTGCCATCGCGGGTCAGAAATTCGATACCGCTTCGATCCTGAACAGTCCCCTCGCCGATTACATCGTGCATCACGCGGCGACGCTCGGCCGCCCTGGAGCCGGTCCCGCGTTGTCGATGTCGCTGGTGCTGGTGGCGATCGTTTGCGCCTTCACAGGCCTTTGTTACGCCGAACTCGCTTCGATGATCCCCATCGCCGGCAGCGCTTATACGTATACCTACGCGACCATGGGCGAGCTGATCGCCTGGATCATCGGCTGGGACCTCATCCTGGAATACGCCGTCAGCAATATGGCCGTGAGCGTTGGTTTCGCTGCGCACATGGCCGCGACCTTCGAGTGGTTTGGTTGGCATCCTGCATTGCGTTGGATCACGCCTGCGTACTTGCCGGGCGGCCTCACCGACCTCAAGGGCACCGTGCTGTACGCCCCCGGCTGGCACTTCGGCTTCAACATCCCGGCGTTCTTGATTGTCATGATCCTGACCGTGGTGCTGGTGCGCGGCATTCGCGAATCCGCCGAGACCAACAACATCATGGTCCTGCTGAAGATCGCCGCCATCCTCGCATTCGTTTTCGTGGGGCTTCGCTTCATTCATCCGACGAACTATCACCCGTTCATACCCGAAGGCTGGTCGGGGGTGCTCACCGGCGGGTCGATCATCTTCTTCACCTACATAGGATTCGATTCCGTCTCCACCGCAGCCGAGGAGGCGCGCAATCCGCAACGCGACATCCCATTCGGCATCATCGCAACCCTGATCGTCTGCACCGTTCTATACATCGCGGTGGCGATCGTGCTGACCGGGCTCGTTCCATGGCACTCACTCATCGACGATGCCGCCCCCGTCGTCAACAGCATGAGCATGCTGGCGGGCACAACGAAATCCGCGTTGCTGCATTGGACCGAGTTGGCCGTGCTCTTCGGCGCGATGATGGGCATGATCTCATCGCTGCTGGTGTTTCAGCTGGGTCAGGCTCGCGTCTGGTTCTCCATGTCGCGTGACGGCCTGCTGCCGAAGATGTTCAGCCGCGTGCATCCGCGCTTCCGCACGCCGGCGGTGGCGACCTGGATCGCAGGCTTCCTGGTAGGCATTCCCGGCGGCATTCTCGATATCGGTACACTTTCCGACTTGTCGAATATCGGTACCCTGTTTGCGTTTGTGCTGGTCTCGCTCGGCGTGATCATTCTGCGATATAAACAGCCGCACCGGCACCGCGGCTTCCGCGCGCCCGGCGGGCTTGCCGCACCGATTCTCAGCGTGATCTTCTGCGTGCTACTAATGGCTGGTCTGCCGATCCTGACCTGGCTGCGATTCTTCGCCTGGCTCATCATCGGAATGGTTGTGTATTGGCTCTACAGCCGCCATCGCAGCGAGTTCAGTCCGCGCAACGCCAGCCCCTTGCTGGAGGCAGCCAAAAGGTAAGCATCCAGCTGCTGATCTGTAACAGACAGGCGAAACTTAATGAGCCCTGGGCGGAAGCCTCGGGTACGCCTGGTACAAAACAACTCGAGTCCCTGCAGGGACGGCACAAACCGCGGATGACCGGCGCCTCTGATGAATTCGTCCTCGCACTCCCCAAGGCCGAACTCCACCTTCACCTCGAGGGAACAGTCGACCCTCCCACATTGTCGGAGCTGAGCCGCCGCCACCCCATCCCCCTTTCCACAACGAACAATCGCTATCGCAACATCGAAGAGAGCGGCCGCGTCTTCACCGAAGATGAAGCCCGCGCCCTCTACCAATATCGCGATTTCACCGGCTTCTTATTGGCATTCAAGGCCGTGACCGAGCGCTTGCGGACCGCCGACGATTACGAGCTCGTTACGTATCGCATGATGCAAAAGCTTCACGCCCAAAACGTCCTTCATGCTGAGGTCTACATTTCGGCGGGCGTCGTGCACTGGCGTGGTCAGGAATTCGCGCCGCTCTTGGAAGGCGCCGAACGTGGCCGTCAGCGCGGCGAACGCGACTTCGGCGTCTCGCTCTATTGGATCCTCGATGCGGTCCGCCACTTCGGAGTGGATGAGGCCCGCCGCGTTATCGACGAAGCCATCCGTCTGAAGAACAGAAATGTCATTGCCATCGGAATCGGCGGCGACGAGCGCCGCGCCGGGCCGGAGCAGTTTCGGCATGTCTACGAACACGCCGCCGGTCATGGCTTGCGTTTGACCGTGCACGCAGGTGAAACAGTTGGGCCAGAGTCAATTTGGGGAGCGCTGCGTGAGTTGAAATCCGATCGCATCGGTCACGGCCTGCGTGCGATCGACGATCCGCAACTAGTCAGCTATCTGGCAGAAAAGCAAGTTCCAGTGGAAATCTGCATCACCAGCAATGTGGTCACCGGCTGTTGCGCCGCGATCGCGGAACATCCCGTGCGAAGACTCTTCGACGCTGGAGTGTGCATCGTGCTGAACACCGACGATCCCGATATGTTCCACACGACACTGGTGAACGAGTATCAACTCGCGCGTGATGTCTTCGGCTTTACAGAGTTTGAGCTCCGCCAACTGGCCAGGAATTCCTTCCTGGCCTCGTTCCTTCCTGAAGACAGAAAACGGGAACTGTTGACACGGATCTGAGAACAGGTCTTTTTATCTTCTCCGTGTTTTCTGTGTCTCTGTGGTGAAAAGGGGCTATTCGCCTGCCACGGTCATGCCTTCAATTCGCAGCGTTGGCGACGCGATTGAGCTGCGAAATTCCAGGTCGTTTCCAATCTCGGAGATGTTGAAGAACATATCTTTCAGATTGCCCGCCACGGTAATCTCTTCCACCGGAAACGTCAGCTCGCCATTCTGGATCCACAATCCGCTGGCGCCGCGCGAAAAGTCCCCCGTCACCAGGTTTACGCCGAAGCCGAGAAACTCAGTGACGAATAATCCTTCTTTGATGTCGCCGATGATTTCCTGCGCGCTCTTGCTGCCCGGTTTCAGAAAGAAGTTCCCCGGTCCTATTCCCGGTGTTCCGGCCAGCCCCCGCGAGGCGTTTCCGGTGGTCTGCAAGTTCAACTTTTTCGCCGTGTAGGTATTCAACAGATAGGACTTGAGGACCCCGTTCTCGATGACGGTAGTCTTTCTGCTGGGCACGCCCTCGGAATCGAACGGGCTGGTCCCGAACCCGCCGGGCATGGTCCCGTCGTCGATGACGTTGATGTTGTCCCCAGCAATCTTCTCGCTCAGCTTGCCGGTCAGGAACGACGCACCGCGATAGATCGAGTCGCCATTGACCGCTTCGAAAATATGACCTACCAGCGCGCCCGCAACCGTGTGCTCGAAGACGATTGGCACCTTCGCCGTCTTCACCTTACGGGCGCCCAGCCGGCGCAACGTGCGTTGTGCGGCAATCTTGCCAACTTCTTCGGGCGCCTCGAGCTTCTTCAGGGAATTCGCCACCGAATACCAGTAGTCGCGTTGCATCGCCGAGCCGTCGATCTGCGCAATGGGTACAGCTGCAACAGAGCAATATGACCGGCGATAATCGCCGACAAATCCGTGCGAATTTGCCAGCACTCGGTAGCCGGCCGCTGCATCAAAGTTTCCGCCTTCCGAGTTGGTAATGCGCTTATCCGCGTCCAGCGCGGCTTTCTCTGCCCGCCGCGCATAGTCGATCCGGTCCGCGGTCGAAAGCGAGTAGACGTCCTCGTGATAGAGATCGAGATCGCCTTCCAGCTGTCCCAACTGCTCCGCCTCAGGAATGCCGGCGAACGGATCTTCGCTCGTCACCTTTGCCAATGCGAGCGCCGAATCCACCATCTGCTTCACACCTGCGGCAGTCAGGTCGCTGGAATGGCTGCTGGCCGCGCGCCTCCCGAAAAACACTCGCACCCCAACGCCCTTCGATCCGGATTCCTTCAGCGTCTCAACCTCGCCCAGGCGGACGACCGTCGAGAACTCGCTGCCATCCATGGCAACCGCTTCGGCAGCTGTAGCTCCGCCCTGCATAGCGCGGCGAACGACATCCGCCGCGAGTTCCTTGAGATCCCTTACGCCTACTTGCGCGCCTGCCGCGCGCTCCTGGGTCGAAACCGTCATAAGTTCTTAGTCCTACTTTGTGGTATTACGTTGTGGGTGTCACGTTGTGGTGGCCGCGCTGCAATGATCCCCTAATCTGCGCGGGGGTGGTGAGTTCTCGCTTACCCGCCAGTGCCGCCAACGGTGAGGCGGTCAACCTTCAACGTGGGGATTCCAACTCCGACTGGCACCGACTGCCCATCCTTCCCGCATGTCCCGACGCCTTCGTCTAATTGCAAATCGCTCCCGACCATGGAGACCTTCGTCAGCACATCCGGCCCGTTGCCGATCAGCGTCGCGTTCTTCAGCGGTGAAGTGACCTTCCCGTCCTCGATCAGATACGCCTCAGACGCGGAGAACACGAATTTGCCGTTCGTGATGTCTACCTGCCCGCCGCCAAAGTTCACCGCATATACGCCGTACTTAACGGAGCGAATGATGTCCTCCGGCGAGTCCTGTCCTGCCAGCATGTAAGTGTTCGTCATGCGCGGCATGGGAATGTGCTGATAGCTCTCGCGCCGCCCGTTCCCGGTATTCGGAATATTCATCAGCCGCGACGAGAGCTTGTCGGAGAGATACCCCTTCAGAATGCCTTTTTCGATCAGTACTGTGTTTTCGGTGGGATTTCCTTCGTCATCCACGTTCAGCGACCCGCGCCGTCCCGGCATCGTGCCGTTGTCGACAACCGTGCACTTATCGCTGGCCACCCGCCGTCCCAGCATTCCCGAAAATGCCGAGGTCTTTTTGCGATTGAAGTCCGCTTCCAGGCCGTGTCCAATGGCCTCGTGCAGCAGAATCCCCGGCCATCCCGGTCCGAGCACGACTTCCATCTCGCCGGCCGGTGCATCGCGTGCGTCGAGCTGAATGATTGCCTGCCGCGCAGCTTCCTTCGCGAAGTGCTCCGGTGAAGCCTCCCCCTGGAAATAATCGAGCGCGACGCGCCCTCCCCCACCAGCGCTTCCCCGCGCCGATCCGGCGTCCTGCGACTTGGCAATGCAGAAGACACTCATGCGCGCCAGGGGTTGGGCGTCCTCGGCGAAACTCCCATCAGAGCCGATTACCAGGATCTTGCGCAACTCGTCGGCATAGCTTACGCGCACTTCATGAATGCGCGGATCGTAGGCGCGCGCAGCCTTATCGGCACGCTGCACCAGATCAACTTTGGCCAGCACATCCGCCTCCACCGAGGGCAGCGGCACCGGATACAAGTTGTGCGCAGGCTTGTCTGTCAGGCCAACCACCGGTTCTTTCGCCGGACCACTCGCGATCAGCGCCGCCGTGCGCGCGGCGTGCAGAATCCGCTCCTGCGACAGATCGTCGGTATAAGCGTAACCCGTTCGTTCCCCTGAGAGCACACGTACTCCGCAGCCCACAGAAATGCCCTGGGTTGCCGATTTCACCATGCTTTCGTCAAGCGAAACAGATGTGGAGGTTTGATATTCAAAATAAAGGTCGGCAAAATCCCCGCCCGCCGACAGCGCCGCCGCAAGATAACGCTCAACATCGGCTTGCGCCAGGCCATAGCGCTCAAAGAAAAACTTCTTGTCCATAGTCACTCTTGATTGGATGTAGGACCGTTCGCAACGATCCTCACACACCAACTTTCATTATCACACAGCGTTGTGCTCTCTGTGACAGCGCTCGCCCCGCAACTCTACTAAGCTCAGTTTGGGTATGTCCGCGCACACCGTCACCATCACGCCCGAAACTCTCGTCCAGATGCTGGAGGAGTTTCTCACGGATGAACCGGAGGCCGTCGTAGTGGAAGATGGCGAGATACTCTTCGCCTTCCGCACCGCCAAATACTCAGTCTCCGGCGAAAGCAAGTGCGTACTCCACATCTGGTCGGAGGAGCGCAACATCGTCCGCCGCGTATTGGACGCTGAGATGAGGGGATGCACGCTGCGTCTGGAGGTGCTGCGTTTTGGACAATCACAACCTGCGGTGCTCGAGATTACTGCCGATCACGATCATCAAACAATAACCTCCAGGCGCGCGGCCAGGATGCGCTACCGCTCACTCTTAGCGCGCGTGCTGCACCGCGAGTATCCCGGATTCAGGGTGGCGCAACTCAGCAACAGCCCCGACCTCAAGCACTCCTTTCAGTCCGGTCTGCACACGCGCCCTGCTGCACTCCGGCCAAACCGCTTTCGCCGTGCTGGGAGTGAATGCCGAAGAGGCCCAGCCGTCGATCGATGCGGCCCTCACGTTTGGCATTCTCTGGATGGACTACCAGCGCCAGCATCTGGCCGGACGCGCTCAGGTTGAAGGTCTCAAGCTGTTCCTGCCGCCGGGCCATTCCGAGATTGTGCGGCAACGCATGGCCAATCTGAACGCGGATGTTGCGAAGTGGCAGCTGTTTGAACTGAGTGAGCGCGCGGAAACATGCGAGGCCATTGACACCGCCGACAGCGGCAACATCATCACACGCTTGACCAGAGCCGCTGATGCGCACGCGGCACGAGAGCGCTTCGCGACGTCCATTTCCCGCATTCGAGCTCTGGCGCCCGCGGTCGAGATCACGGTCGAAGCCCCCTCCGAAATTGTTTTTCGCCTTTACGGCCTGGAGTTCGCTCGCGCCCGTATGACACCGACCGCAGGGTCGTTCCGCAATCGTGAGTCGATCATCTTCGGTGTCGCCCCTGCCGAATACGAACTGGACGCGCAGAATGAGCCTCTTTTTCGCGAACTGCTGCAGCGCATCCTTGACCAGCGTTATCCCGGCGGTTCCTACAGCAATCTGTTCTTTCGCTTGGCTCCCGAACGCTGGCTGGAAAGCCTCATCACGCGAAACGTCCGCACAATGGATGAGCGGTTGGATGGACGATTCGTCTATTCGCAAGTGCCTGCCTTTGCCGCCGCCGATCGGGCCATGCTCGATGTTCTGAGCTGCACTCTCGATGGACGCCTCGCGGTGCTAGAGCTAAAGGCGGATGAAGATATCCACCTGCCCCTTCAGGGACTGGATTACTGGGTGCGCGTGCGCTGGCACCAGCAACACGGCGAGTTCGCGCGCAACGGGTACTTTGCCGGACGCGACTTGTCCAGCGCTCCGCCATTGCTGTATCTGGTTGCTCCCGCCTTCCGCGTACATCCAACGACCGACGTCCTCCTGCGCTATCTCCCACCGCGAGTTGAATGGACCGTAGTTCAAGTCGACGAACACTGGCGTGAAAGCGTACGCGTAGTGAATCGCAAACATCCCCTGCGGCCGGCGAATTACAACTGATCGAGAGATGCATCCCGCCTGCGATTGTCTGACGATGCCCGCCGCTCCGGCGATGCATCCTATACAATCGAGCTTTCCATGATGAATCGGATGGTCTTTGCCAACCTGCTGCACCGCCCTTTTCGCACCATTATCAGCGTCGTGGCGGTGGCGGTCGAAGTCACACTCATCCTGCTGATTGTCGGCATCATGCTCGGCATGTTGCAGGACAGCCGCGAGCGCCAAATGGGGATCGGCGCCGACATTATGGTGCAGCCGCCAGGCTCATCCCTGCTAATGGGCGTAAGCGGCGCGCCCGTGTCGGTGAAAGTTGCGGATAAAGTACGAAAGCTGCCGCACGTGGTTGCGGTCGCTCCCGTCATCAATCAACTCACGACTGCGGGAAACGTCAAGGTCATCTACGGCATCGATCTGCCGTCGTTCAATGCGGTAAGCGGAGGCTTTCGCTATCTCTCCGGCGGGCCCTTTCAGCAGCCGGATGACGTCATCATTGACGATCTCGAGGCCGCATCGCGCCACCTCAAGGTTAGCGAGACGATGGACATGCTGAACCACACGTTTCGCGTGTGCGGCATCGTTGAACACGGCAAGGGCGCGCGTGATTTCATTCCCATGAACACGCTGCAGGACCTCATCGGCGCCACGGGAAAAGCCTCCATCTTCTACGTCAAACTCGACGATCCCAACAACGCAGACCAGGTAGTAAAGGCCATCAAGAGCATCCCCGGCATGCAACAATATGGCGTTCACTCGCTCAAGGAGTGGCTCAGCCTGATGACCTCGTCGGCTATTCCCGGTCTTACCACGGTGATTAACGTCGTGATCGGCATTGCCATGATCATCGGATTCATCGTGATTTTCCAGGCAATGTACGCTGCTGTCATGGAGCGCACGCGCGAGATCGGAATTCTCAAGTCGCTCGGCGCGAGCAAGTTCTATATTGTGAACGCTGTCTTACGGGAGACGCTGCTGATCGCGATTGGCGGTGTGCTGCTGGGGATCGCCATCAGTTATGGCGCGCGAATGGGTTTGCGCGCGCGCTTTCAAACTCTGCCGGTGTTGATCACCTATTCCTGGCTGGCAAAGGCTACCGTCATCGCGATGATCGGCTCCCTGCTCGGCGCATTCTATCCCGCACTTAAGGCCGCGCAAAAGGACCCGATTGACGCCTTGGCTTACGAATAAAACCTCACCGGCTATACCGGTTCTGCTTCTTGTCTGCCTGCCTCTCCAGGCCTAGCTGGATCAGGCGGTCGATCAGCTCCGAATATGGAATTCCCGTAGCCTCCCACAGCTTCGGATACATACTGATCGATGTGAAGCCGGGAAGAGTATTGATCTCGTTCACAAACATTTTCCCGCTACGTGGATCCATCAGGAAATCCACGCGCGCCAAGCCCGAGCAGTCAACGGCCTGAAACGCCGCAATCGCCAGCTGCTGCACTTCCTTCTGCTTGGCCTTGCCGATCTTCGCCGGAATGATCAGCTCCGAGCCTTCATCGAGATACTTGGCGTTGTAATCGTAGAACTCTTTGATGGGTACAACCTCCCCGGCAAGCGAGGCAATGGGCTTGTCATTACCGAGCACGGAGCACTCGATCTCACGCGCTTTGCCCCTGCCTCCGCCGACGCCCTGCTCGACCACCAGTTTGCGATCGAAGCGCGCAGCTTCGTCCATTGCGGCGGCCAGTTCGCTTGCATCGTGAACTTTGCTGATCCCGACCGAAGAACCCAGGTTCGCAGGCTTGACGAATACCGGATATTTCAGAGCGCCCTCAATTTGCTTGCGGACCTTTTTGGGCTGTTCACGCCAATCACTGCGCAGGATCGTAACGTGTTTCACGATCGGCAGGCGGGCGTCGCGGAAAAGCCGTTTCATCACGTCCTTGTCCATGCCGGCGGCGGACCCGAGTACGCCTGCGCCCACGTATGCGATATCAGCCAGCTCCAGCAGACCTTGGATGGTGCCATCCTCGCCGAAGGTGCCGTGCAACACCGGAAAGATAATGTCCACATCAACCGGGTTGAGAGCGGCACGGACCTCACGGGAGTCAGTTTCGAAAGGGATGAGAGCCGAGTGATTTTCCCCAGGCACTGGCGGGACAACCACGCCTTCGCCGCGCGCCAGCACGGCCGCTGCCGCAGTGGCTTCCGGGTCGCCTGCGCGTAAATGCCGCCCCTCAGGCGCTTCAGCCTGGTTCCCTTTCAGCAGACGCTCCGCGTGCGCTGCGGTTACCCAGCGACCCTCTTTCGTGATGCCAATCGGCACCACGTCGTACTTGCTCTTGTCGATTGCGTTGAGCACAGACGCGGCCGATAACAGCGAAACCTCGTGCTCGCCACTACGCCCGCCAAACAGTACACCTACCCGCAGTTTCTTCATACATCGATCTTAGCGCTGGACCTCTGATGGAGTAGTAATTAGCCATAGACCTGCGGGGTATTTTTCGCGCAGCCGCCGTCGTGAAAGGTGCGGCGGAATTAATTTTCTATGAACTCGTCACCCATTGACCGGGCACAACTCGTGCTTTGCATGAAGGATTACGCCTTCTACACTTTGGGATCTGACTGCATTGCCTCTGATGTGGCGAAAGCTGCAAGCTATACTAGACATCGCCCAGCCATGATCCCCATCGTGCCTCCCGCCGAGGTCGAAGTTAATTCCGATCGCCGCTACATCTCCGTCAACGACAGTGCCTGCCGACTGCTCGGCTACAGTCGCAATGAATTGCTGAAAATGAAGATTGACGACATCAGCTTCCCCTCAGGCGCTCATGTGTCGCCCATGTTCGAGCAATATTTGAAGGATGGAAAAATGGCCGGTATTTTCGCTTTGCGGAAGAAGTCCGGCGAGGTTATTCGCATCAAGTTTACGTCGGAGAGGACTGAAGGCCGCTCGCGCGCCACCTGGACCCATTATGAAGCTTGGCACGAACCGGAACTTTCGCGGGTGAAATGATTTGCTGCGGAGCCGCAATCCATCAGAGTGAGCGGACGCCTTTCTTACTAGCGTACATCGCTCTGTCGGCTGCGGCGCACAATTCCGTGGGATCGGTAGCGTCATCAGGGTAAAGCGCGTAGCCCACACTGATCCCCGTTCTCACCAACTTTTCGTCCACCTTTAAAGGAGCGACCAGCGCCGACTGCAAGGCCGAAGCGAGAGTGTTTGCCCCCTCCGCAGACGCGACCTCGCTCACGACGGTGAATTCATCACCGCCGGTGCGTGCGAGTGTATCCGAGCTTCGCATTCGGGTCGCCAGCCTGGCCACCACCTCCTGCAGCGCTGCGTCACCAATACGGTGTCCGAAGGTGTCATTCACCTCTTTGAAATCGTCAAGGTCCAGCAGTAGCACAGCAACCTTGTGACCGGCGCGATCGGCCCTAGCTGAAGCCTGTCCCAGCCTGTCTTGCAGCAGCCGCCGGTTCGGCAAACCGGTAAGCGCATCGTGATATGCGAGGTGGTTGCTGGCCAGAATCTGGTCTTCCAGCAGTGTGACAATCATTCCTACGGCGACCAGGTATTTCGGGATGTTCCAAACTTCCGATTCGATACGCAGCGAAGGAGCAAGGCCCTTCAGTAACAAGGCGGCCGGCAAACTCAGTCCCCAGGCGACAAAACCAAAGACCGTGGACAGCACGCCTGCTGAGGCGCGGCGGAAGCGATACCAGTAGAGCCCGGCAGCAAAAAAGCTCATCGCCGCCAGGATGGCGTGGATTCCGTACTCACCCTTGTCGGCCGCGATGCCCCAGACCAGCAGCGCCGCCAGGCTGCATGAGGCTAGCGCAATACACCCTACGTAGACGGTGAACGTCCTGTACCAGATCCACAACAGGGCCAAGGAGACAGCTAATCCAACGGCGATTAGGGTGTAGTAGAAGCTGTGAGCGGTGACGTCCCACAACATCGCGTTGGAATAGGCCAACGCAGGAACGGCAAGCACCAGCGTGAGCACAAGCTGTCGGCGCCAGTTCGTCGCCTGCGGCGCCACCGAAACCACGAAGGCGACACTGGCCAACTCCAGGGCGCATAACCCAATCGCCAGTTCCAACTTTGCCAGCCAGTGGACCTTGAAGTGTGCGAAGTCCACGACCGAGCGCAGCAGGATCAGCGCCCAGGCGATCAGCCAGAGCTCTACCCGTTCCTTTGTTCGCTTTCGCGATATGGCCCAGAACACCGCCACCAGGATGGCTAGCGCGATCAGGACGGGAAGGGCGTTGAAATTTAATCGCATGAACGCAGACGACTCCCGGTGTGCCCGGAACGAGCTCGAGTGACGGGAACAGCCTCAGGGCCTGAGTCTTGCGATAGCGTAACGGAGGCGACTTACGGACTGCAATGGCGAAGTTCAACCGGTAGAGGAGTACTACGACGCAATCTCTTTCGAATTTTCCACAACGCCGTTCAATGATTCCGGCGAGCGCCGATTCACTCCTGACAACCGGGAACAGGTTCTAAAACGCTCCGCCTCCACCGCCTCCGAAGCCGCCGCCGCTGAAGCCTCCACCGCCACCGCCTCCACCCCAACCCGACCCCGTGCTGCTGGCCCGTGGCGCCGCCACGAAAGCCTGGTGTGCGTCCATGGCCATTGCGTGCATGGAGCTCGCGAAGAAGATTGGATTGAATCCCACATAGGGCGTCGGGCCCACGTACCACGTAGGCGGATTCTGCACCATCCCCTCAAAGGCTTTTGCCCAACGGTGTTCAATGCCCAGCGCCATGGCGTACGGCAAGACTTTTTCGAAAGTATCCGGAGGCATACGCTTCAAACGGTCAGCGTCGACGCGATTGATAAATTCCTGAAACCCGAGAATCTCGACCTTCGTGCGCACGCCCTTGATCGACTTCGCCGTCATGATGCGGGCGAAGACGAAGACAATAAGGAGCGCGATGATGCCGGCTCCGACCAGCAGTCCGACAGAATCCAGGATGTTTGCCCATCCCAGCACTTGTATCAGGACGAATGGCAGCGCGGTGAACACCACTCCCGCCAACACGTACGCGTGCGCTGAATCGGGGTCGACGCTGTACATTCCCTTGCTCTTCAGTTCGGCAAGGATGTCTTCCTTGATCGTTGGGATTGCGACATAAAACTGGTTGCGCAGCCCCGAGAGACGGACCTGGGTCGCGTCACCCGGGAACATATGTTTCAGCATCACGCTCTCATGTGCCTCAAGTGAGCTCCAGCTGCCTGGCGGCTTCAATAGATGGAAGACATAGTCGCGATGCGTAAAGAGCAGCACCTTGGACTCGGTCTCTTCGATCTTGAGATATCCCCGCACCGCCAGATCGACGATGGTAGAGGTAATGTCTCGCGGATGTACCGTATCGTCGGTCAACGTGCCGACTTCGGCGGGCGTCATGCCTTTGGGCGGCTCGTATATGGGCGCCACGGAGATGTCGGCTTTGGGGTCGCGCCCTTTGGTCCACCAGAAGAAAAACATCACGATGAACGCCCAGACGGGCAGCAGCACAATGGGATTGCTGCCAATAAACCAGATGGCGAATGTCAGGCGGCTCGGCTGCGTAAGAATGCCCTTGGTGATGTAAACGTCGGCAGTGAGGCCCTCGCGCATCGAGAGTGATTCGTTGGTATGCACCCTCACGGCATTGCCGTTGATCATCACCGTCGCGTCCTGCGACTGCGAGCCGAAGACCCCGGTGAAGGCCTGCGCCCGCAGATTATTGCTGGCGGCTGGCGGAAAAAGAATGACTGCCATGGCGCTATCGATAGGCACGGGCCAATCGTTGCCGGTCACGTTCCAGTACAGCTCATCATGATCGTCGAACCAGCGAACTGCATTCTTCACGCTGTAATTGATTTCGACAACCTTCGTAGTGTTGACGGCATCCGGTAGGTAGATCTTCAGGTGCCGGTAGTCACCCTGCACGCTGGATTGATACTTCAGTTTGTTACCCGAGCCGTCGGTAACGCCGGTGACGTTGAGGAACAACGTGTAGTTGGAGCCGTATGGTCCGGGATACCGGATAGGAATGTCGCGATAGATGCCGTGGAACTCGCCCTCGAAAGCTACTTCGAGATGCTCTCGAATGGTGGTAGTGCCGTCCTGCGCGACAACAATGCTGCTGGCGAAATTCGTGATGTGCCACTCGCTGGCAAAAGCCGTGGTGGACAGGATGAGGCAGAGAAGTGCTACCGAATAGACCCGGCGTCTGGCAATTAACATTTAGCAGAGGGCAATTAGTGGCAGCAACTTCAGCGTCTGCCGAAAATCGCGGCGCTTCCAGGCCAATTGCTAATTGCTAGCTGCTAGTTGCTAATTACTGCTTCAGAACTTCACCGCCACCGGCTCCCTCTGTGTGGGTTCCGTAATATCGAAGAACTGTTTCTGCTGGAAGTTGAACATGCCGGCCACGATGTTGCTTGGAAAGCTTTGGATCTTGGTGTTGAAATCGCGCACCACTGCATTGTAGTAACGGCGAGCGTTCTGGATGGCATCTTCCAGTCCCGTTAACGATCCCTGCAGCGACTGAAATTGCTCAGAGGCCCGCAATTGAGGATAAGCCTCGGCTACCGCAAGCAAGCCGCGCAAGGCATACGTCAGCTGACCTTCCGCTTCGCTCTTCTCCGCCGGAGTGCTCGCGGCCATGGCAGCGCTGCGGAACTTGGCCACATTCTCAAACGTGCCCTTCTCGTGCGCCGCGTATCCCTTGACCGTTTCTACCAGATTAGGGATCAGATCATAGCGCCGCTTCAGTTGCACATCGATATCTGCCCAGGCGTTGTCCGCGCGGACGCGTAACTGTACAAGACTGTTGTAAATGCCGATCAGCGCGAACGCGATGACCGCGAGGATGACAATGATGACGATAAGACCGATCATTCTTCCTTCCCATGGCCTGTTTCTAGCTGTTGTCGGCTGGCGGTGGGGCTGAAACAGGCAACGAGCGGAAGGTATCATAGGCCCGGGGCTGAGGCAATCCGGCTCGCCGCAGGGCCCGCTCCATCCACTGCTCAAGTCGCTGAAACTGGCGTAAAATAAGGGGTCTGGCTTGCTTGCGAATCGCTCTGCACGCGCCGGCATCTATTACTAGACACCTTATCACTTACCTGTAGTTCAACCTGAGAGGACCGCACTTATGGCTACGACAACCACCCCTGCCCGCGAAGGAACGCGCGGAGTTGCTACTATCAGCACGCCCCGGATCCCGGAGCGATTCAAGAATGAACCTTCCATTGACTGGAGCAATCCTGAGAACACGCGCCGCATGCGCGCTGCCCTGGAACACGTGCGTCATGAACTGGGCCGTGAATATGATCTGGTAATCGGCGGCCGTCGTGTCAAAACCGCCGAGAAGTCGCAGTCGCTGAATCCCGCCAAACCGTCGGAAGTGGTGGGGATTTTCTCCACGGCAGGATCCTCCGAAGTAGAACCTGCCATGCAGGCTGCTCTAAAGGCGTTCGAGACCTGGAAATATGTTTCCGTTGAGGAACGCACCAACCTGCTGTTCCGCGTCAGCCACTTGCTGCGCGAGCGGAAGTTCGAGCTCATGGCATGGATGGTATTCGAAGTCGGAAAGAATTGGCCTGAGGCCGATGGCGATATCGCCGAACTGATCGATTTCACCGAGTTCTACGCGCTGGAAGCTTTGCGGCTCTCGAAAGCCGAGACTCCCGTCCAACTGCCCGGCGAGCGTGACTCTCTACGTTACATCCCGCTTGGCGTTGGTGCCGTGATTCCACCGTGGAATTTTCCCAGCGCAATCATGGGCGGCATGACACTTGCCTCGATTGTGTGCGGCAACACCGTGATCCTGAAGCCGTCGGGCGATTCGCCGACGATTGCGGCGAAGTTCTTCGAGATCCTGGAAGAAGCCGGCATGCCCGACGGCGTGGTCAACTTCTGTCCCGGCCATGGCAGCGATTTTGGCGGCAAGGTCGTCGAGCATCCCAAGACACGCTACATCGCGTTCACGGGATCGAAGGAAGTTGGGCTGCATATCAATCAGCGTGCCGCGATGCAGCAGCCGGGGCAGCTTTGGATCAAGCGCACCATCCTGGAGATGGGCGGCAAGGACTCGATCATTGTCGATGCCGATGCTGATCTCGACGCGGCGGTTGAGGGCGTTGCGAGTGCGGCATTCGGTTTCAGCGGGCAGAAGTGCTCGGCTTGCTCCCGCGCCATCATTGACGAGCGAATTTATGACAAGTTCCTGCAGCGTCTGAAAGAACGCGTCGAGAAGATCACGGTGGGCGATCCCACCCTCAATGCCGCAATGGGCCCGGTGATTAACGAGAAATCGATGAAGTCGATCCTGGGCTATATCGAAAAGGGCGTTGCCGAAGGCGGCCGACTAATCACAGGCGGGGGAAAGGCGGCTGAGGCTGGTGAGGGTTACTTCGTCCGGCCAACGGTAATCGCCGACGTCGACCCCATGGCGACCATCTCGCAGGAGGAGATTTTCGGACCGGTGCTGGCGGTCATCAAGTCATCGAATTTCGAGCACGCCTTGCAGATCGCAAACAACACAGAGTTCGGCCTCACGGGTGCGGTATACACGACTTCGGACGACAAGATCGAAGCCGCGAAGCAGCGCTTCCATGTCGGCAACCTCTACATCAACCGCAAGTGCACAGGAGCGATGGTGGGCGCCCATCCCTTCGGTGGCTTCAACATGTCCGGAACCGACTCGAAGGCAGGCGGCCCTGACTACCTGCTGCTGTTTACGCAGGCCCAGTCGATTGGAGAGAAGATCACGAAGTAGTGGATCGTGGATCGTGATTCGGATCGATGGCCGGAGCCCATAGCTCCGGCCGTTTTATTTGCGGGTTCATAACCACAGAGACACAGAGGACAGAGAAAGCGCAAAGCAAATCCTTGTCTGGTGGAATTATCGTCATTCGTTTGACTTCTCCTTTACTTTTTCTTCTTGTGTCTCTGTGTCTCTGTGGTGAAAAGGCTTTTTTCGTCGCTTCGACTAGAATGACTCTCGAATGATCGGCGAAGTCACTCGCGCTACCGCTGCACCTTCCGGGCCGACGACCGCCCTCATCTACGATGACTGGTATCCTGCAATCCGCGCGTCCGAGATCTCGAGCAAGCGAATGGCGAAGGCGATGCTGCTTGGCATCCCGCTGGTGCTGGGGCGGAAGTCGGATGGCAGTTACTTTGCCATGCGCGACTCCTGCCCGCATCGTGGCATTCCGCTGTCCTACGGGTGGTTCGACGGGCAACAGGTGACGTGCAAGTACCACGGCTGGTGCTTCGAGCCGGCGTCAGGGCAATGCCGCGAGATTCCCTCTCTGACGTCGCGCGACTCTCTCGATCCATTAAAGATCTATGCGACGGCCTTCCCCTGCCAGGAGCGCGACGGTCACGTGTGGGTGTATGTCCCACAGAGTGGGAGAGGACGTGTACGAGCTGACGACCTCACGCAATTGCAGCCCGTTCCCGAGGTCCCGAAATTCAGCAGGCGATTTCGTTCCGCCTACCTCACGGCCGATCTGCCCTGCAATATCGATCATGGAATCATTGGGTTGATGGACCCGGCGCATGGGCCATTCGTGCACCAGGCGTGGTGGT
>Ga0126381_100000936_pt1 | contig 31752 bp, 28 predicted proteins | sample PanSoiMetPlot_28_FD_96465 | JGI IMG/M metagenome (GOLD analysis project Ga0126381, IMG submission 96465) | Tropical forest soil microbial communities from Panama - MetaG Plot_28 | ecosystem: Environmental > Terrestrial > Soil > Tropical forest > Bulk soil | place: Panama | collected 2016-02-17 | reverse complement strand
CTTTAGATGCACGTGGCTTGCCGAAGGTCCTGCTTTCGCGCCAACAATGTCATCCCGCTAACCGCGCCACTGGCCTGACTTTAGGCGAGTGGCGCCGGTTCGCCAAGTTACAAAAGGAGCACGCGGAGGGTCACCAGGGCCGCACTTGGCATTTAGCATGAATACCTTTCTCCGGAGGTCCGGGCAACCCAAGACAACTGCGTCACCTGTAAAGAACACGGTGGCGAGTAAAATGTCGTGAGTAGCTCAAAATTGAGAACCGGCGTTCGAGCACCGGCCCGAAACTGGGCCAAGTGTTAAGTGACCAACAGTTAAGTGCGTTTTCTCGAGGAGACACAATGAAGAAACTCATCGCATTTTTCTTGGCCCTTGCCTGCGTTCCCGTGGCTTTGGCCGTGGGAGACGAAAAAGAAGTCGATCGAGTGAAAGATGCAGGCGAGGTAATGAAAGAAATCCTCAACATCCCAGACGATATTCCGCGAGACCTGCTTGACCGCGCAGAGTGCGTCATCGTGCTTCCATCGGTGAAGAAGCTGGCCATTGGAATCGGCGGCAGCTACGGACGTGGCGTGATGGTATGCCGCAGTGGTGAGCATTTCACCGGAGGATGGGGCTCTCCCGCCATGTACGCATTAGAAGGCGGAAACATCGGATTCCAGCTCGGCGGCCAGGCAACGGATTTCGTTCTTCTGGTCATGAACCCGCGGGGCGCCGAGTCGCTGATGGGGAGCAAGGTCAAACTCGGAGCGGATGCTGCGGCTGCCGCCGGCCCCAAGGGTCGCGATACGACAGCTGCGACCGACGTTGCCATGCGAGCGGAGATCCTGTCGTATTCCCGATCGCGCGGACTTTTTGCTGGCATCTCGCTTGAGGGCTCCACCCTACGGCCAGACAACAGCGCCAACGAGAAGCTTTACGGACGCAAACTGAGCGCAAAAGAAATTCTGCGGGAAGGCAAAGTCAGCTCCCCTGCGGCAGCACGAATTCTGGACGCAGAACTGACCAAAGCCTCGCCAAGGAACCGGTCAGATCCTAAGTCCCTCCAGTAGGAATCTGGCAAGTAGATTCCCACTTCTCGCACATTTTGCAAGAAGTGGGAATCTTTAACCACGAACGATGACGAAGAACTCATGATTCCCGGGCGGAGCGGGTAGCGCGGAGCCCGTACGCCCACCGCAGGCGGTTCCCGAGTCCTACTTTGGTAACCACCAAGTACTTCCCTCTTCCAGCTTCCCGCCGTATTCTTTCTCTTAGAACCTGCTCCTCGGCCAAGTAAAACCTAAACCTATGTTCTCCATCCGTGTGTATACATTGCTGGTTGGGTGCATCGGCACCGCCATCGCAGCTTATTTCTTGTTTGGGCGCAAAAAGAAAACTCCAGCCGAATTGGAGCGTGAACGTCGCGACTGGCTCAACCGGATCGGTCGGATTACCGACGGAACGGTGATTGATGTCCAAGAAATCACTCCGAACGGACACTCGGCAGCGACCATGCTTATCTTCCAGTATGACGTAGGCGGGGTCTCCTACGAGGCTTCGCAGGATGTGACTCACCTGCGGCAGCTGATCAACCTGCACTCCTGCCGACTAGGTTTGCCGACCTCGGTCCGCTACGACCCGCAGAACCCCGGCAATTCGATGGTCGTATCCGAGAAGTGGATGGGGTTGAGACAGTAGACTTCGGCTCCTCTGCGGGGCACCCATTGCCTCGATTCTGATGTAGGCCCATCGCAACGGGGTGTTATGGGGGCAAGGTCGGGACGCGCCAGCACCTGACGCAGGAACCCGCGGTTGAATCCTTACCCGCCCCTCCTTAGACTACAAAAGTGCACTTGCATGCCCATAGCGGAGGCGAGCGAACCTCGAAGATTCTGCGCATCTCGCTGTTGGTAACGGCTGCCTACATCGCTTTGCTTGTGGTTGCCGGCATTCGCGCTCACTCGCTGGCATTGCTCTCCGAGGCCGGACACAATCTCACCGATTTCGCTGCCTTGCTGCTCTCGCTGGTGGCCGTCTATCTCCAGTCCCGCCCGCCGAGTGCCACGCACACTTACGGTTACCACCGGGCCGGGGTTCTGGCCGCCCTGGTCAACGCCGCCACGCTGGTGATCATCGCGTTCCTGATTTTTTACGAGGCCGCTCGCCGCATCCAGCAGCCGCAACCGGTGCACGCGGCGACGATGGTCTGGGTCGCCGCCGCCGGCGTTGTCATGAATGGCGCCATCGCCTTCATGCTTTACCGTGCCCAGCGCGATGTGAACATTCGGAGCGCCCTGCTTCATGAGATCGGCGACACGCTCTCGACCGCGGCCGTGATCGTTGGCGGCTGGGCCATCATGATCACCGGAGAATCATGGATCGATGCCGCGCTCTCCTTCGGCATTGGCGCGCTGATCCTCTGGTCCAGTTTCGGCATCCTGCGCGAAACGCTGAACATCCTGCTGGAAGGCACTCCTCGTGGCATGAAACTGGCGCTGGTCGAATCCGCAATTCGCGAAGTAGAAGGCGTAAACGACGTTCACGATCTCCATGTGTGGAGCATCGGCTCGGAAACCAGCGCGCTCTCCTGTCATATCTCGATCGCTGACATTCCGCCTTCCGCCAGCGAAGGCATCCTGCGTGAGGTGAAAGAGCGTCTGCACCACGAGTTCGGAATCGACCACACCACCATCCAGTTTGAGCACGCGGTCTGTGAAGTGGCGCACGGGTGCGTTATCCCGGTGCAGGAAGATCACAGCGATTGAGAGGGTGCCATGCGAGCGGGTTCATCCTAGTTTGAAAATGCGAGCCGTCGTACAACGCGTGCGCTGTGCTCAGGTAAGCGTGGGCGAGGAGGTCACGGGAAAGATCGGCACGGGGCTGCTGGTGCTGGTTGGGGTTTCCAAAACCGATACTTCTGCCGATGCCGATCACCTTGCCGGGAAAATTTCGGGCCTGCGCATTTTTGAAGACTGCGATGGCAAGATGAATCTCAGTCTGGCTGATGTCGGCGGCGCGGTGCTCGCGGTCTCCCAATTCACTCTCTACGGTGATGCCCGCAAGGGAAAGCGCCCGTCCTTTGACCAAGCGGCTCCTGCCGAGCAAGCGAATGAGTTGTACCAGGTTTTCGTAGAGAAGATCCGTGCCCAGGGGATCCCGTGCGAAACCGGCCGCTTTCAGGCCATGATGCAGGTGCAGTTAGTGAATGATGGTCCCGTGACCATCCTGCTCGACTCCGCGCGTGCGTTCTGACTCAAACTCACTGCGCCTTCTGCGCGTCGATCCAGCCGGTCACTCGCTGATCCAGCACATCCAAAGGCAAGGCCCCGCCATTCAGAACCTCGTCGTGAAACTTACGAATGTCGTACTTACTGCCAAGCTGGTTTTGCGCTCTCTCACGCAACTTTAGAATCTCAAGCTGCCCCAGCTTATAGCCCAGCGCCTGTGCCGGCCAGGCGATATACCGATCCACTTCCGCCTGAATATCGGGTTCATCATCCGACGAATGCTGGTGAAAGAAGTCCACCATCTGTGGTCGCGTCCAGTGCTTGTAGTGAACGCCAGTGTCGACCACCAGGCGAATCGCCCGCAGCATTTCATCCGAAAGCCGCCCGTAGTCGGAATAGGGGTCTTGGTAGAAACCAATGTCTTTACCCAGTCGCTCGGCGTACAAGGCCCAGCCCTCCTCGTAAGCCGAGAAGAATGCATGCTGGCGAAACGGCGGCAGATCGGGCAGAGTTTGCGCAATTGAAATCTGCATGTGGTGCCCAGGAATGCCTTCGTGATAAGAGGTGGATTCAGCGGTTAACAGGCTCCGGTGCGCGTAATCGCTGGTATTCACCCACACAATCCCGGGCCGCGACCCGTCAGGAGTTCCCGCCTGATAGTCCGCCGCCGCGGCTTCTTTCGCACGAAACGCCTGCATCTCCCGCACTTCCAGAGGCGTCTTGGGTAAAAGCCCAAACAGCTTCGGCAGCTCCGGCCGCATCTGATCAATGTAGCCACGATACTTCGAGAGGATCTGTTCCGGCGAAGTTGCGAACACCTTCGGGTCGGTCTTCACGTGCGCGCGAAAGCTTTTCAGATCGCTGAAGCCTAGCCTCTTGGCGATGGCCAGCTGTTCCCCTTCGATCCGCTCAACTTCCTTTAAACCCAGGTCGTGAATCTGCTCCGGATCCATGTTGGTAGTGGTCAGCTCGCGAATATCGTAGCGATAGAGCGCATCGCCTCCGGGGAGGGCCCAAACCCCCGGCTCGGTCCGGCCTTTGGGCGCGTACTCGGTAGCGAGAAAGTCCGCCAGTTTCGTGTACGCGGGCCGAACCTGGTTGTCCACCGCCGCGAGAATCGCATCGTGCAACCGCTTGCGATCCGCGTCAGGAACGCTCATCGGGAACTTCACCACCGGCTGCCCGAAGGTGTTTTCCGCTCCCGCAGGCTTAGCGATATTCCGGCATTGGGTGACGGTCTTCTCTAGCAGAAACTGCGGCGGCATCAGATTGTTTTGCTTGCCCTGCTTCAGCACTTCGACCACCTGATCAAAGACCACGGGCAGCTTTTCGAGCCGGGAAAGATAATCCTCGTAATGCTTGGTCGAATCAAACGGCATGACCGCTACGAACTGCGCCGCCCCGAGGTGCACGCCGTTGAACTGGTCGATGGGCATTTGATAGGTCTTCAGATCAATGCTCTCGATCTCCTGTTTGAGATCGCGCACCATCAGCTGCTCGCTCAACTGCTCTTGCTCCGTGAAACCGGAGCTGTCGACAGCCTCGAATCTCGCCAGCCACTGCCCGAGATCGTGCTTGCGCTGGGCGACGTGAGCCAGCGATAAATCCGACCAGCGGTCGTTGTAGCGATAATCGCCGATGGAAGTGGCCAGTTCCGGCCTCTCGCGCAGCGTGTACTCCCACTGGGCCTGGAGCAGTTTCTGGAACAGCGAACGACGCTGATCGAGATTTTGGTTGTCGGCGTGAAGCGAAATGGCAAGAACCAACCCGATCGCAAGAATCAACACCAAAGCGAACTGCGCAAGGTATCGCATGTAATCCTCGAGGATTTTTTTGCCCGGCGCGAAGCGGCAATTCTAGCCGAAAACCAAGGGGGAGTGCCTAGGCGATCAGGTCCGCAACTTTCAAAGCCTGGACGCAGGCTTTGACGTCGTGGGTGCGGATCATGTGAGCGCCTTTCAGAACCAGGGCCGTTTCCGCTCCCAGGGTTCCGAACAAGCGCTCCGAAGCAGGAGGCTCAGCCCCATCCTGTGCCAAAGCTTTCCCGAGGAAGGACTTTCGCGATATTCCGGCTAGCAAAGGAAACCTTAGTTCGTGCAGCTTCTCGAATTCCCGCAGCAGCGCGCAGTCTCCGGTGTAGCCCTTACCAAAACCAAAACCGGGGTCGAGGATGATGCGGTCCCTGCGAATGCCCGCCGCCCTCACCGCTTCGTCAGCCCGTTGTCGAAGTTCCTTCTTCACCAGCATCGCCGCATCCGGAACCGCTGGCAGCGACTTCCATTCCTCGGGACGCCCGCGCGTGTGCATGATCACCACGCCGCACCTCATCCCCGCCACCGTCTTCCGCAGGTCGGGGTCCCAAAGGAAACCCGAAACGTCGTTGACGATCTCCGCTCCCGCTTCCACCGCCGCTCGGGCCACCGTGGCTTTGTACGTGTCGATCGAAACTATGGCAGCGGGTTTTACGTTCTTGATCCCCGCAATCACCGGCAGCACCCGGCGCAATTCCTCCTCGGCTCCGACCACGGCAGAATCGGTTCCCGCCCGCGCTCCCGGCCGCGTCGATTCGCCCCCAACGTCCACAACCTCCGCGCCCTCTTCGAGCAGCTTGAGCCCATGTGCGATTGCCGCTTGCGGAGAAAAATGTTGACCCCCGTCGGAGAACGAATCGGGCGTCACATTGACGACCCCCATGACCACCGTGCGCTTGCCGAGCGGCAGGGAGCGGCTGCCAATATTCCAAGTAAACACTGGTCGCATGTTCCTGATCCTAATGCATTTGTCCACTTCGGAGGCTGTGGAGCTGGATGTTACAATCAGCTTTGTAGATGCTGAAGTACAGACCTCTCCCCACTTTCGTCCTGTGCTTGGTCCTGCTAGTTTCCCAGGCGCATGCCGCCGCGCACAAGAAAGAGGCCAATCTTAAGAAACGCCTCGACGCCATCCTCGCCCAGCCGGATCTTTCGCGTGGCTACTGGGGAATTGAGATAACTTCGCTCGCGAGCGGCAAAGTGCTCTATTCATTCAATGCCGACAAGCTTTTCACTCCTGCCTCGAACACGAAGCTGTTCACCACCGCCGCTGCTCTGGCTCTGGTTGGCCCGGAGTACAAGTTTCGCACCACCCTTGAAACCAACGGCACGGTCGACAAATATGGCCGCCTGACCGGTGACTTGATCCTGGTCGGCCGGGGCGACCCCAATCTATCCGGCCGCGAATTGCCTTATAAAATGCGCACCCAGCGCGAGCCCGACCCGGTCCGCGTGCTCGAGAAGCTGGCGGATGAACTGGCGCATAAAGGTGTCAAATATATCGACGGCGATATCATCGCCGACGATTCCTATTTCGCCTTCGAGCGCTATGGCGAGGGTTGGAGCCAGGACGATCTCGTATGGCCCGATGGCGCTCCCGTTTCCGCGCTCACCATCAACGACAATGTGATCTTCGTCAACATTCTTCCCGGTGGCCATGCCGGCGACCGCGCCTTCGTCAGCATCACGCCATTTGCGGACTACTACACGATTGACAACCGCCTGATCACGACTCCTCCGGGCACCAGTCGCAGAATCTACATCAATCGCGATCCGGGTTCGACCACTTTGACTTTATGGGGAACCATGCCGCTCGACGACTCCGGCGTGAATGAAGGCCTGGCGATCGAAGATCCCGCCGAGTTCGCCGCCAAACTGTTCAAGCACTTGCTCGAGGTGCGGGGAATTGCCGTCTACGGCAAACAGCGCACGCAGCACACCGAACTCGCCAGCCTATCGACATTCACCACGGTAGTAGTGGCCTCCAGCCGTGGCGGGAGCGACCATCCCTTCGCCGAGCCCGCCGGCCCCCTGGTGTTGGCGGAATACCAATCCGACCCGCTCGCGGAAGACATTCAGGTCATCAACAAGGTTAGCCAGAACCTGCACGCCGAAATTCTTTTGCGATTGCTCGGTCGCGAAAAAGGCACCGGCGGGACCGTGCAGGCTGGACTCGAAGTGCTGCGCGGCTTTCTTAACAACGTCGGCGTCTCGCCTGACGACTACGCCTTCTACGACGGTTCCGGTTTATCGCGCCAGAACCTAGTCACGCCACATGCAGTGGTCGAGCTGCTGCGCTACGCGCTCACCCAGCCCTGGGGCAAGCAATTTCATGATTCGCTACCAGTAGCTGGCGTGGACGGCTCTCTCGCCGAGCGCTTCCGCGAACTGGATCGCTCAGCGCATGTCTATGGCAAGACCGGCTCGCTGGGCGGAGTAAAGACGCTCTCCGGTTACGCCGTCACCGCGAACGGGGAGCCTCTGGCATTCTCCGTTCTGAGCAACAACTTCAGTGTTCCCGGCAAGCACATCGACGACGTAATCGACAGCATCATCGAAGCCGCGGTTGCCAATCCCAAGTGAGGCGGATATCGGTGGAGCATTCGCGAGGACACCACTCCTCACCGAAAACGCGGCGTTTAGAATCCGCGAGGGCAGGAATTCCCGTTGTGGGGTAAGGCAAAGCACAGACCAGAAGCTAGGCTTTAAGCCGCTGAGACTCCGCTTTTCGGCGATGTTCTTCGCGCTTTGGAGGGTCGCCGGGCAGCATGTTTCCTACCAGAGTTGCTTCGGATTGGGGATTTCTTCGCTCCTTCGACAATCTCCCGCAAAACCGTCGCATTGTTGTAGTCGACGTTCTTCGATGCAAACAACAACGTGACTTTCCCCTCGTCTTTCACAAGGTTCTCGAGTCCGCTCAGGGCCTCGCGTGCGGCCGCGCCATGCAACTCCTCGACGTACCGTTTGTGAAACTGTTGCTGTTCCTGCGGATGTCGATGAAACCATTTTCGCAACTCGTGCGAAGGTGCGAGATCGCGAAGCCAGGCATCCATCCGCACCTCTGCTTTCTTCAACCCGCGCGGCCACAGCCGGTCGACGAGCACGCGGATTCCATCGGAAGGCGACGGATCCTCATAAACTCGCTTCACACTGACAACCGCTTTCCGAGCAGCCATAGTTTTCTTCTATTATTGTAAGTCCATCTCCTGATGCCTAACCGACCGATTTCTCACCTTCTTCGCCTCATCATGGTTCTTCTTATAAGTTGCTGTCTAGCGTGCCTGGCGGCCTGCTCCGGATGCGAAGTCCAGCGCCGTAAGAGCGACGCTGAACTGGGCCTGAATCCGCAACAGACTGCCGGACGGCACATCTACGACCAATACTGCGACCGCTGCCACGCAGGGTACTCCTCTCGCGGACGCCAGGGCCCCAGCCTGCAAGGCATTTTCCGGAAGCCTTACCTCTCCATGAGCGGCATGCCCGCCAATGATCAGCGCGTGGGCGAAATCATCCACCTGGGCCGCAACAAGATGGAAGGCTTCGGCAACGTGCTTACCGATGATCAGATCAACGATCTGCTGGCGTATTTGCACACCTTGTAACGTTCCGGGAGCGGCGTAGATCTCGTAGAACTACGCCATCCTTATCGCGGTTCTGCGTTAAGAAGATTATTTTTGTGCGGGGAAGCGCCTCACTTACACGACGAGCCACTTCCATTCCGTTTTGATGGGGAAGCCCAATATCTAACCAAATCAAATCCGGCTTCCCCCAGAGCTCTTTTTCGGCCGGATGCAAGCCAAGACATCCGGTCAGGCACTCCGAGAGCTAAGAAGTCCGTGCCCTAGACGTAATTGCGTCCGTCATCTCCGCCATTTACCATTCAATCTCATTCTCCGAGGTTCCCATGGCTGACGTCCTCTCCACTCCCGCCCCTAGAAACGGAAACGCAGCGACAAACGATTCCTCCTCGAACGTTTACGCCGTTTTCGGCGCCGAGCCGGAGATCCAGGCCTATGCCATGGCCAAGTATTCCCGTTCCGCTCTCTCGATGAAGGAGTCGCTCGAGGAAATCAGCCAGCAAAAAGCAGAAAAGTTTCTCAACACGTTCTACTTCCAGTACGGGCACCGTTCCATCGCCGACCTCGCCCACGTCGCCTTGGCCATCGAACGCCTCTCCATCCTGGCAGCCATTGTGATCGCCGACGAGCAGCGCTGGGACGGCCAGGAGCGCTCCACCCGGTATCAGGATTTCCGCAAAAGCGGCTTCTACACGCCGGATTTCCCAGACGACATCCCCTCGCGTGATCTCTATCGCCAGACCATCGAAGGTCTTTTTTCTTCCTATCAATCGATCTCCGAAAAGGTCTTCCTACACCTGCGCGAGATCACGCCCCGACCGGTAGACATGAAGCAGGAGGGGTACGAGCGAACTCTGCGCGCCCGCGCTTTTGACGTCTCCCGTTATCTACTGCCGCTCGCAACCAACACCTCTTTAGGCGAGATCGTCAACGCTCGCACGCTGGAATCGCAGGTTTCGCATCTGCTCTCGCACACGCACAAAGAAGTGCGCAATCTGGGAGAGCTGGTAAAACGCGCGGCCCATTCCGCGGCCTACAACCTAAACCACACCTGGCTACGCAAACTGGTCGACGACATTCGCGAGTTTTCTCCAGAACTGGCATCCCGCGCGGAAACCGAACTGCTCAAAGAAGTCCGCGTCGCGCCCACCCTCGTCAAGTACGCCGACGCCAATGTCTATGAAATGGAAACGCGCCGCGAGTTGCGCCAGATAGCATCAGAATTGATGGACGGAATACCGCAGGAAACCGCGGCTCCCGTGGACCTCCTGGACGCCGAAGCGCTCGAAAACGAACTAGCGACGACTCTGGTTTACGAGCACTCCAGCCACTCCTATCGCCAGATTCGCCAAAAGATCGCAGACATCGGCGAGGCCCGGCGGAATGAAATCATCGAGTGCGGCATCCGCCATCGCGGCCGTCATGACGAACTGCTGCGCGCCTTCCGCTCGGGCCAGCAGTTCCGCTTCGACATCCTCATGGATATCGGCGGATTCCGCGACATGCACCGCCACCGCCGCTGCATTCAAATCGAACAGCAGTTCACAACCGAGCATGGCTATGACACTCCTCGGGAAGTCGCCCCGGCAGGCGCTCTCGAGGACTACAACGCAGCGATGGAATCGGCGCGCCAAGCCGCGGCCCGGCTGACGAAAGGCACGAGTCCCGAAGCTCGAGAGAACTCCCAGTATGTCATTCCCCTGGGCTTCCGCAAGCGCGCGCTCTTCAAGATGGATTTTGCTGAGGCCCTATACATTTCCGAGTTGCGCACTGGTCCCGCCGGCCACGCTTCGTATCGCAATGTGGCGTACGCGATGTATGAGGAAGTGAAGAGGCAATATCCCAACCTGGCCCAGTACTTCCGCGTGCATGACGTGCGCGAGCCGGTGGATTTGTTGCAACGATAACCCGGCACGGGGGTGGCTGGCGGGGCTCGAGAGCGGTGAAAGGCGGAGGCGCGGGCTCCTCTTCCGATCCACGGGAGAGGATTAGAAAAGCTTCAGATGAATGGTCAAATACTTCTTCGGATTCTGCCGGATCGCCTTGATCAGATCCTGGGTATCGGTGAGCAGCTTGTTGGTGTTGTCGTACACGGCGCGATCGCGCAGGAACAACCCCGCGCTGCCATTTCCCTTTTCCAGCTGATCCGCCACATCGGATAGACGGTTCATGGTGTTTTGCAGCTTATCGGCGAACTGTTGATCCTTTGCCAGTTTCCCGATCGCACCCTTCCCGGCATTGATGTCATCCGTGAGTTGCTTGATGTTGGTAATCGCCTTATTCGCGTTGTCGTAGAAAGACGGGTCTTTCAAGAACTTGCCGATGGTGCCATTGCCCGCGTTCACGTTATCGATCATCTGGTTAACCTTGTCGAGAGTGGCATTGGCGCGATTATAAAAATCATCATTTTCAATGAATTTTCCCAGGGTGCCATTCCCTTGGGTCACGTCATTGACGAGTGTCTGCAACTGCGTCACAGTTGCGCTCAGTTGGTCATAAAGACGAGCTTCATAAATCAGTTTGCCAATCGAGCCCTGCCCGCTCTCCACGAAGCCGACGATCCGGTCCAGCCGCTTGATCAGAACATCCATGTTTTGCAGGCTGCTGTTCGCGGCGCGGATCACGTCGTCATAGCCCGCCACCTCGCTACTTTCGAGGACGTCGCCGTCTTGCGCCTCGGGGCCGGTCGCGTGCGAACTGTCGATGTTGATGTAAGTCGCTCCCAACACTCCTGCCGTCGCCAGCAAAGTCTTCGAATCTTTTCGCAAGAAGGAGCGGTACCTGGTATTGACTTTCATCTGGACTTCTACGGAGCCGCCGGGATGGCTCCCGACCACTTGGATCCTCTTCACGTTTCCAATGTCGACGCCGCTCAACTTGACCGGCGCACCCTCGGCCAATCCGCTGGCATCGGGAAAATAGGACTTGAGGAGAATCTTTCTGGTGAACAGTCCTCCGCTGCCGCTCATCAAAATGATGAGCACCATGAGCGCAACGCTGGCGAGCACTACGGTGAGACCAACTTTCAGTTGCGACCACTTCAACTGCTTCTGGCTAGGCAACCTTCCTCCCAAGATCAGCTGCAGCAGGGGACTCGAGGGACCTCGAGCGACCCCCTCCATTCAACGGGCCGTGCACCGGAGCGGCGACTCTGCTGCTCCCCCAGGATTTTTCTGATGATAGCAGAAGGGACACGCACTTCAGGCGGGTTCAGGACAGGGAGGGGCGAAAGCGAAGCTTTCTACTCAACAGCAACGCCGCCGCGTACGCGGCGGCTCCGCAGGCCAAAGTTGTATTCAAACCCAACTGAATCGCAATCACAATGGCCAGCACCGAGCCGAGTACGCTCGCAGCCGCATTCATCGCCCAAGCCCACTCGATGGAGTTCGATCGAGCGCGGCCCTCCGCCAGCGCTCGCAGTCCCGTCGGGAACGGCATTCCCATCGCAATCCCAAGCGGGACCAGCAAGCACCCGCTGATGACAAGCTTCGAAACGAAGGCCTCACCCACGAAGTGATCGAGAAGCGGGGGCAGAACCCAAACATAGAGGGCGAGGGCCACAACGATGGCGGTGAGCGCTATCCATATTTTCGCGCTATTCGCCAGGAAGGTTCGGGAAATTACGCTCCCGGCTCCGCTCGAGAGCAGCATGAGAAAAATCACCACCGTTAATGCGTAAGTGGGATGTCCCAGGAAAAGAACGAATCTCTGAATAAACGCAACTTCGACCAGAATGTATCCCAAGCCAATGGCGACAAAATAGAAGACCGCTTGGGGCGGATCCTCGCTCGACTTGCCCCGAATGAGTAGCGGGAGGATTAGAAACACGACCACCGCCATGACCGAAATGGCCAGAAGCATCGCCAATACCGCTACGCCGAGATTGACCTTCCAATCCACCCCCTCATGTTCCGCGTCGGCATGAAGGAACCGCGCTGGTTTCAGAGTGAAGAAAAAGAACGGCGCATTATCGGTCACCGGACTCACGTTGTAGTCATAGCTCGCACTGAACCGGTAGGGGTCATGGCTCATGATCAACTGCGAAAACGGATTGTTTCCGGGCGTTGAAGGCGCATAGAGAAGCTGCATCGGAGGATAGCGGGCAACATACTGCTGTACCGTACTTTCTTCTTGTGCGGTAAAAGCCGTCTTCTTGGCGAGCACGGTGACATTGATTCCATCCTGAGCGAGCTTATCTTGCGCCACCACGATGAAATTGTGCGAGACATCGGTGATCCCCATCTGATGTAACGCCGCGCTGGCCACGGATGCCACGCGCAGGGCTTCTCTCGGCTGCGGGAATTCCCAGCGGGTGATGGCGACGATCCCATCCGGCTTCAGGTGCGCAAAATACTCGCGGAACGCCTCGATCGTGTAGAGATTGTTCTCGCTTAGGGCAAATGCTCCGGCCGCGGTCGAGGCCCAGGTGTCCACCAGCGTCATTTCGACGACGTCGTAGTGGTCCTGAACATTACGAATAAACGATCTGCCATCGGCCACCTCGAGATGTACCTCGGGGCGCTGGTACAGGTGATAAGCAAAATCCGCATAGCGCCCACGCATGATTGTGTTCGCGATAATCGGATTGATCTCGATGCCGGTCACATGGGGGCTACCCGACGCGACCGCCCGCAACACGTCGACCCCACCCCCCGGCCCGATAATTGCGTAATCCCCATGCGGCCTGAGGGTGTTTACGACAGCCGGGGGCGCCGACAGCAGCTGATGTTGCCAGGTGGATCCTTGCATCGCGCGCGGCTCGGCATTCATGATGTAAGTGTTGGCATCCGCGTCGATCACGATCACGCGCGCGCCATCCTTCTGCCGGTCCACTTCCACGCGCGAGATCGCATTCCAGGCGGCAAATTCCACATTCTCGCGGCGTTTGCCCTTCGCCCAGATAATGTCCGCCAGCTGCCCCGCATGATTGAGCACGATTCCGAGCACCAAGACGCCGGCTAGAGCCATCGTGCGTGATCTCGTGCGTGGACTCGTGCTCCACACCGTCGCGGCGGCCGCCGAAGCCAGGGCTGAAAACAAAATGGCATTCGGAGCACCCACGCAGTTCAGTAGGGGTACCACGGCCAGGCATGCGAGCGCGCCTCCCACCAGATCGGCTCCGTACATCCGCGGAATGCGGGCCGACTCTCTTGCAAAGATCACCGAGAACTCCAGCCCCACCAGAAAAAACGGCACCGCCGAGCTGGCATAAATTACTGTGAGCCGGAGAAAATTGGCCTTCGTCAATTCGAGCGACACGGGCACGTGCAGAACGATCTCGAGTACGACGGGAATGACCAGCGCCCCCAGAGCGGTACAAAGCGCCGCGACATTTCTCACTGCGAACTGGTCCAGCCATGGTTTCTGCAGGTGAGCCAACACCCCTCCAGCGCCCAAACCCAGTAGTGCAATGGAAATGGCCAGGAATGCGAAATGATAAAACAGCACCACGGAGAACAGGCGGGTGAGCGTTAGTTCCAAAAGCAGCGCGGAAAAGCTGCTAAGCCCGATCGCAACCAGCAGAGTTGGGGTGCGCAATGGCGATGGCGAGGTCCTCGCCAGTTCCGGCAGGGGCTCGTTCAGGACAGACATGAGAGTCGCAGTCTATCAAAAGGCTCGTATCGCGTACGACGAAAGCTCCCGGTGGTCCAGCGTGATGCTTAGCTTTCCAGAATCACGCTCGCAATCGCCTGCTCCGGCGTATGCGAAAGCGACAGCGCCACGTTCTTTGCGCCCAATTGCGCCGCGAATTCTTCAGCCTTACCGCGAAACGTGATCGTGGGCCTGCCGCCGGGCTGGCGTACCACTTCAATATCGCGCCAACGAACCCCGCGATTCCAGCCGGTGCCCAGTGCCTTCATCGCCGCTTCCTTCGCGGCGAATCGCGCAGCGTATCGTTCTATTCGGTTGGCTTTCGAATCACAATATCGAATCTCGCCCTCCGTAAATACGCGGCGGAGAAAGCGCTCCCCAAACCGCTCGATCGACTCCGCAATCCGCGGCACTTCAGCGATATCGATCCCGGTTCCGACAATCATTCCGATACGTTAGCACGGGTCCGCGCGCTACCCTGCCCGGAGTCACGATTTTTTGCGGCGGGGGGAGGACTTGGACCCTGAACCAGCTTCCAAGGAGCTAAAGCAGTCGATCCCCGCGATAAATCAGCTTCCCGTCGAGCACCCGCGCTTCGGGCATCAATTTATGGGGTCTCACCGGCCCCGCATCATCCACATGCAGCACCTCATGCCCATGCGCTACCAGCCAGTCCGAAACCAGCATGCGATGACACCGGAAATAGACCCGCTCCGCACACATGTACGCCACGCGCGACAGCTCGCCCATGCGGATCAATTCGGCAATTGCCCGCTCGAACTCCGGCGTGAGCATGTAATCCGCGTAGTTGCGAAAACTCTCGTTCCGCAAAGCGATATTCGGAGACTGCGGGAGCGACTTCTTCCGCCGCCCGCCCAAGTCTTTCATCCACACATAGCGAATTCCCGCTGCCGGCATTGCCTTCTCGAGCGATTCGCGGTTGAAATACGGCAGCCGCCGCGACATCGGGAAGGAACGAATATCGACGAGCGTCTGAATCGAATGGGCCTCGAGGGCTTCGATCAACTCTTCGAGCGTGCGCGTGGAGTGACCGATCGTGAAGAGCGTAGCCATACAGCAAGAATCGTGAAGGCGCGCGTGCGTTTCGCCCGCCTGGACCCACGGGGATACCCCGAACCCTAGCCTCGGAAATATACGTACGCTCCCAGAATGCACACCAGCACCAGACACGATCCCGCTACTTCTTTCCATCCCCAGCTGGCGCGGGTTTTGGCGCGGTCTTCCGGCGTTACGGTCTCGAATGTGAGACTCTTGATGCGCAGGTAATCGGGTTCGGCTGTCATGTGGCTCACCACCACCATCACAATCGCCGACACCAATGTGATCAGCACACTGAAATATTGGAAGTAGATGTTGTTGATGATCCAAAGAAACGACCCGGGGGTGTAGCCGTTCTCTAACCCGCTCAGGCCCAGGGCAACAGGGGTGTCGACCAACATGCGAAAGATCCCCAGCGCAAAGCCCACCACCATCGCCCACAGCGCACCTTTGGCGTTCATGCGCTTGAAGAAAACGCCGAGGAAGAACACCACAAAAATGGGCGGCGCCAGGTACCCCTGCACGGCCTGCAAATAGGTATAAAGCCCCGATGCTCCCTTGATGACCGGAATCCACGCCAGCGCCACCACGATCATGCTCGCCGTAGCAATTCGTCCCATGCGCACGATCTCGTGCTGTGACGCGCGCGGCCTCCACTTCACATACAGGTCGACGGTGAACAGGGTTGAGCAAGCGTTGAACACTCCGGCCAGTGACCCCATGAGCGCGGAAAGCAGTCCCGCCACCACCAAACCGCGCAATCCCGGAGGCAGCAGGTACTCGACCAGCATGGGAAACGCGCCCTGGGCGACGGCCGTATTCACCTTGCCGTCCGGCGAAATCATCACGCCCAGCGCCGGCACCTTGCCGCTCCTCGCCAGGGCATAGCAAATCAACCCGGGAATAATGAACAGATAAACCGGAAATAACTTTAGAAACGAGGCAAAGATCGACCCACGGCGCGCGACCCTTTCATTCGGCGCGCCCAGCGCCCGCTGCACGATGTACTGATCGGTGCACCAATACCATAAGCCGATGATGGGCGCGCAGAACAGCATGCCCAGCCAGGGAAAATATCCGTTGAAATACCAGGCTTCCTTCACCACATTGCCGGCGGCATCGGTCTCTAACACTGGCGCCCAGGTGCCGTGCACCCCTTGAGGGATCAACGGCTTCCACAAATTGAACATGTCCGAGCCGCACCAGTGGCGCAACTCATGCCACCCGCCCAGCCGGATCAAGCCATACACGGTCAGCGATGCCGAGCCGAGAATCAGCACAAACGTCTGCACTGCGTCGTTGTAGGCGACCGCACGCATTCCTCCGAGCGCGGTATACAAGCCGGTCAACACAATCACCAGCACCGATCCAATCCAAAAGCTATCAATTTCCGTATGCCCAATCGTCAGGTGCAGTTCCGGCAGCAGGGTTCCGAACACGACGCCGCCGGCAAAAATCCCGACCGCAATTTTCGAAACAATGAAGGTGATGATGGAAACCACCGAAAGCACATAGCGCGATGCCGGACTGAATCGCTTCTCGAGAAATTCCGGCATGGTGAACACCATCGAGCGCATATAGAAGGGCACAAAGACCCATGCCAGAACCAGCAGGCACCACGCGTGTAATTCATAGTGTGCCAAGGCTACGCCACTGGTCGCGCCGGCACCTGCCAGCCCGACCACGTGTTCCGATCCGATATTCGACGCGAAGATGGACGCGCCGATAATCCACCAGCCCAGGTTCCGTCCCGCCAGAAAGTAATCCGCCGCGGAGTCTTTGCGGCGGCTCACCACCCACGCCGCCACGCTCAACAAAATGCCAAAGTAAATTGCGATCACGATCCAGTCAGCGCCCGTGATCTGCGATTTGAGTTCCCTGTCGAGCAGCGCGACGGCCATGCTTGTCATGTTCATTGCGCGAGTTTGTCCCCTTTGTGTGTGGAGTAAATGGAAAATCGTTTTGGATCAGTTTCTACACCGCTGTGGCGCGTACAAGTACCTGGGTCAAGACCTCATCTTGTTCAGGAAAGACGGTGCGCAGGTCGAGCAAAACTCGTCCTTCCTCGACCCGTGCCACCACAGGCGGCTCCGCAGCGCGCAGACGAGCGGCAAGATCGTCGGCGCTGAGACTATAGCATGTGAGCGCAATCAGGGTTGTGGGCAGGGTCGCGGAGGGCGCCGACCCGCCTCCAATCAGTGACTCGCCTTCCCTCAGCTCGGCTCTGAGCTTGGGTGTGGAGCGGGCGGCCTCACCGGCTTCAATCCGACGGATGAGAGATTCTGCCCGGGTTGTAATCTCACTCTTCGCCATTTCGATCATGCGCAGCGCCGGCAAAGAGACATAATCCTTCTTCACATATGCCATCCAGGTCGCTTCCAGCGCAGCATACGTGAGCTTGTCTACGCGCAGGGCCCGGAACAGCGAATTCGAGCGCATCCTCTTCACCAGATCCGTGCGCCCGCTGACTAGACCCGCCTGTGGTCCGCCCAGCAGCTTATCTCCGCTGTAGGTCACGACATCCACTCCCGCGCGCAGACTGTCGAGTACTCCCGGTTCGTTCTGAATTCCAACTTGTCGCAGGTCAAAGAGCGCGCCGCTGCCGAGGTCCTCCATGAGCGGCAGGTTGTGTTGGTGCGCGAGGGTGACCAGATCTCCGATGGATGGCTGCTCCGTGAATCCGCTGATCTCGAAGTTCGAGCGATGCACGCGCAGCAGAAGGCGGGTACGCTCGTTAATGGCCCGCGCGTAATCGGAAATGCGGGTTCGGTTGGTGGTGCCTACCTCGCGCAGGATCGCGCCAGATTTTCCCATCACATCAGGGATGCGGAACGATCCGCCAATCTCGACTAATTCTCCGCGGGAAACGATGACTTCCCCGCCCTCCGCCAGGGTGTTCAGGCCCAGGAGTACGGCCGCCGCGTTGTTGTTAACGACGATCGTCAAAATTGATGGTTGGGTCGTCACCGACGGCGCGGGAACGGGCGCCTTCGCCGGTTCTGCCGAGCGGATCTGGGCAAGATCTTCCGCCAGCAACTTCCTGAACAGCCGCTCCACGTGCACATCTCGTTTGCCTCGCTCGCCCGAAGCGAGATCAAACTCCAAATTCGAATACCCGGTGGCGGTCTCGCGAATGTGGTCCAAAGCACTCCTGGCGATGGGTGCGCGCCCAAGGTTGGTATGCAGTATGACTCCGGTCGCATTAATCACCGGCCGCAGCGAATACCCGAGCGCTCGCCGAAGCTCCTGGCGAACGGCTGAGACGATCCCGGAGAGCGCCATTTGAAGCTGCGCCGCATCGAGGTGCCCGGCAGAGATTTCGTCACGCAAGCGAACCAGCACTGCGCGACAGGCATCGGTCACGGCCGCATGTCCTTCGGCTCGCGTCAGTTCCCGAACCTCGGGCTCGCGCAAAAGCTGATCGATGCTGGGCAGCTTCGGGTAGAGTTCAGCCTGCGATTTCATGAGCGATGATTATGCTTTTGAACCGGCATTCACGGCAACTACAGGAAAGTACAAAAATTGTGGCGGGGTATGGCCAGGCAATTCTCCAGTTTGCGCCTGAGGCCGGGTGCGGGTTACATTCAACTCCGTCATTTCAGCCAAAAAGGGGGAACCGCCATGAAACTCCGCCATTCGTTGATCGTTCTTGCCCTAGGTGCCTTTGCGATCGCTCAGGCGTCCAAGCCCGCAGGTGTTGTTGATAAAAACGACCTCAAAACGCTAATTCCATCCACCTATTTCTACCGCGGCCAGAGCGCACCGGTTCAAATGCGCAACTCCGCTGCCATCCGAACGAAGGATCAGAAGTACATCCTCGCCGGCATGGTCGACACCGCAGGCTACGCCTCCGACGTCGCGCAAAAATACCAGGGATTCTTTATCACGGAAGTAAAGTTAAAGATCGAAGGCTCCGAACTCGCTCCCGGCCAATACGGTATGGGCTTTGTAGGAGACAAATTCGTGGTGACGGACGTGGGCGCGAACGATGTACTCAGCGTCCCATCCAAGCGCGATGACAACCTGAAGCGCCCAGTGCCGCTGCAGATGGTCGAAGAAGGTGGAGCGTACCGGCTGTATGCGGGACGCAAGTACGTTACGCTCGAAGGGGAATAAGTTCCGACCGCAGGCGCGCAGCTCAAGAAGCAACGTGGGGACGGGTGCACCTCGGTCTAGAGCGAGCAAAGAGCTTTACTGGGGTGGGCTTCGAGTGCCTACAGCTAGCCCACCTCCACCAACCCATAGCTCTTCTGCCACCGGGTGCGCATCTGCCGCAACGCGCGATCCATCTCGATCTGGGAGATTTCCGCATTCGGCCCAGAAAGAACGAAAGCCGCTTCCCGCTTCGCCAGTTCGAGCATCTCGCGATCCCGGATTAAGCTGGCCACCTGAAAACTCGGCAACCCCGCCTGCCGCGTGCCGAAGAATTCTCCTGGCCCGCGCATCTCCAGATCGAGTTCCGCGATCTCGAATCCGTCATTTGAGCGCACCAGTGCGTCCAGCCGGCGGTCCGCTTCCTCGCCGACCTTGCCTCCGGTCATCAGGATGCAATACGACTTCGCCCTACCTCGCCCAATCCGGCCCCGCAATTGATGCAGTTGCGCCAGCCCGAAGCGTTCTGCGTGCTCGATCACCATCACCGCCGCGTTGGGCACGTCGACGCCAACTTCAATCACCGTCGTGGAAACCAGAATCTGAATTTTCCCCTGCTGAAACAGCCGCATGACCTGCTCTTTCAAATCCGCCTCCATGCGTCCGTGTAACACTTGAACCTCGAGGTCAGGAAAGATTCTTTTGCTCAGCTCGGCGTACATCTTCATCGCGGCTTTGATTTCTGTCTCCTCGTTTTCCTCAATCACGGGATAAACCACATAGGCCTGATGCCCGGCGGCGACTTGCTTACCCACAAACTGCCATACCTCATCCGCCCGCTCATCGCTGACCCGGCGCGTAAGGATCGGCGTCCGCCCCGGCGGCATCTGGTCAAGCACGCTGAGGTCAAGATCGCCATAAAGCGTAAGAGCCAAGGTACGCGGGATCGGAGTCGCGGTCATCACCAGCACGTCGGGTTCACCGATATCCATGTGGGGACGGATCTCGAGACCGGTCTGGCGAAGCGAAGCTCCGTCACGGTCAGCACTAGAATGCTCCGCGGAACTGCTGCGGACCCCTAGGGCTGCCGGGCGCTGCTCCGCCGCAGCGGTTTCGCCGTCTCCACGCTTTTTCATCAGCTTGAACCGCTGCATCACCCCAAAGCGGTGCTGTTCGTCCACAATCACCAAGCCAAGCATCGCGAATTCGACCTTCTGCTCGATCAGCGCGTGCGTCCCGATCACCAGTTGGGCATTGCCCTGCGCAATATGCCGGCGAGTCTGGCGCTTGCGGTCATCCTCCATGGACCCGGTCAGCAGAACGATGCGATATCCGGAAGGCTCGAGGATCCTGCGCGCCGAAAAATAATGCTGCTGCGCGAGAATCTCGGTCGGCGCCATCAGCGCGACCTGGTACCCATTTTCGATCGCAATAATCGCCGCCTCGAACGCTACCAGCGTCTTCCCCGAACCCACGTCCCCCTGCAAAAGCCGCCGCATGGGAAAGGGCTTTTCCATGTCCGATGCGATTTCCTTCAGCGCGCCCTTCTGCGCTGCGGTGGGATGAAACGGCAGAATCTTCTTAATCGCCGCGCGCACGCGATCATTCAACGCAAAGGCAATGCCGGTCTGCGCCTTCTGCTCGCGGCGTTTCAGCTCCAATCCCAGCTCCACAAAGAACAGCTCTTCGAAAATCAGCCGTAGGTGTGCAGGGGTGCGGAACTCCACGAGAGCCTTCAGGCTTTCGCCCTCATCCGGCCAATGCACCTTCCACAATGCCTCGCGCGGACCAAGCAGGTTAAGCCGCTTGCGAATTACCGCTGGAATCATCTCCGGCAGCTCGGGGGTAAGGTTTTCAAGAACGGTGCGAATGATTCGGCGGAACCACCTCGACGTCAGTCTTCCCTGCCCCGCCGACTCGTAAATCGGCACAATCCGGCCGATCTCGAGCGACTTGGCCGCCTGCTGTTCCGCATCTCCGTCGCCCTCGCCTAAAATCTCGAACTGTGGCTGGGTCAGCTGCAACTCGTAAAGGTTGCCCTCGACCTTTCCGTACAACGCAACCATCTGCCCGGGTTGGAACTTATCCCTGAGATAGGTACCGTTAAACCATATGCATTTCAGACGCGCCCGCCCCTGTGCGGCGGTCATCTGAAAAATGGGCATACGGCGGGTGCGAAACAGCCCGGAAGTGCGCACCTCGGCAATGACGGTAGCCATCTCGCCCGGGCGCAACTCGGCAATGGTGCGCGGATTCAGGCGATCTTCGTAGCGAAAGGGGAGATAATGAAGGAGGTCATCGACCGTGTGGAGGCCTTTGGCCGCCAGAATTTCCGACAGCCGCGGGCCAATTCCCTTCACGTACTGCACTGGGGTAGACAGTTCCAGCATCTGAAGGGATGGTAACAAAACAGCAGTCGGCACTCAGCTTATGTTCTTCAGTGGACGGCAATTAGAATACCCGGACAGTCGCCGCCAGCATTCGGTTGCAGAAAGCTGAGGGCGGAATGCTGAATGCTGCTTTTTAGAGCGTTCCGGTGTCAAAACGTACAGGCATGAATTTTCTCCAGTCGCTCATCGCTGTCATCGCTGGGAACATCGTTTATTTTCTGCTCATGCCCCATCTCCCGGTCGCGGCCCGCCATAATCCCGCCCGCCTCGACCTGGGAGTCGTGGTGGACTTCTGGATCTGCCTGGTATTCCTCGGGGCTATCAAAACTTTCACGAAGTGGGGCAAGCGCTCGCGGGAGCAGCAACGTTAAGGCTGGGTTCCTTCGAATCTCGTTCTTCGCGACCTTGGCGGGCTGTGATTCGATCCTAAATCTCCGCCCGTTTCTCCCACTCCTTCATCTGCAGCTTGAGTTGTTCCTTCTGTTTCTCCAGTTCCTGCTGCATCTTGCGCATCTCTTTTTTCCACTGATCCTGATGGCTCAGGACCTCGTGCCGTACCTGCTTCTGCATCTTTTCCATTTGTGGCTGCAGGTTCTCCTGAATGTCCTTCTGCATCTTCTCCAGTTCGGGCTGAATCCGCCTGAGTTCGGCGGTCATCACCGGCACGGTCACAGCAACCTCGTCCCTGATCTCCGCACAAGCAGCCCCTGCGTCCAGATCCCCGCAAGCTTGGCTCTGGTTCACCGATCCCGTGCGCTTCGGCTCCGGCATGGTTAAGGTTATTTGCTGTTCTCTCTTATCTCTCAAAATCGTCAGCGCAGCTTTAGTCGAGGTCCGCGCCCGCAGCAGGCGCGTGAAGTCGGTGCAGTCATTTACCGTCGAGCCATTGATCTTTACGATCACGTCCCCGGCGCGAAGTCCCGCCTGCTCGGCGCGGCTGCCTTTCTCCACCGAGCGCACCAGAACACCGCTCCCTCCCTTGGTGCCAAAAAACTCCCCTAACTGCGGCGTCAGGTTCTCGATCATCATGCCGCTGCTGCGGGGAGCGTGTACCACCACGATGGTGGGCACATCGATTTCCGGCATATTGAAAGCGGGGATGTGGATCGGGGGAACGTTCACCGCCGGCATGTTGAAGTTGAAATTCATATCCGGCATCTTGCTGCGCGCGGTCAGCTCTGCTTTGACGGTCATGGGCTGGCCGTCGCGGCTGATATTGATGGTCACCGTGCGTCCCGGCGGAATCTCGCGAATCAACCGCCGCAACTGCTCCACGCTTTCCACCTTCTGATCATTGATACTCAGAATGACGTCGCGCTCTTTCAGGCCGGCTTTGCCGGCGGGCGCATCCTGGTCGACCATCGTGACTTCTACACCGGTTTCCTCTTTGAGATGCAGCGCGCCGAGTCGATCCGCGGTCACGTCCTGGGTATCGACCCCGAGATAGGATCCACCCCACGGTTCCTCGCCATAAAACACCCACGGCCGGGTACCGGGTTGAGCAGAAACCACCCCAGGCGCCGCGACTAGAGCACCGAACCCGATTGCGAATGCCAAGACCCTAAACTTCATATACCCCCCTATTGTGCGCGCCGGATATAAATATTGCCCATGGTGGTGCGAATCTTCAGCACCGGGCCACCGCCGTTTAAGCTGCCTTCAGCCGAAACCTGCTTCGGTTCCCACTGCCCGCCTTCCGACGACACTCGTATCTGAGAAAAATCGCTGGTGATGGTGTGCCCGCTTGCCGCTTCAATGCTGGCATTCACCGTCATCTTGACGCTGGCCGTCAGGTAAACGGTGATGTCGCCCGTGGCGGTTTCCAGAGTCGAGTTGGCCTCACCTCCGGGAATAAACTTCGCCGTGATCGTACCCGCTCCGGTTTCGACCCGCGCCGACGGCACTCCCCATAGCTCGATGCAGCCGCCTCCGGTCTCAGCCCTCACCGCTCCCGTCGCGGAGGTCAGTTTGATCGTGCCCCCACCCGTATTTATCTTTGCCTCACCGCCAATCTCTCCCAGCTCAATGTTGCCGCCTCCGGTCTCGGCTTTCACTTCGCCGACGCATTTTTCCACTTTGACCAAGCCGGCGCCAGTTTGCAGGTACGCCCCCTGTGAGCACGAGGTCAGGAGCACGTTCCCGCCCCCAGTCTCCGCGATCACTTTGCCCTTGGCCGAGCCAATACGGATGTTGCCTCCTCCCGTGCGCAGCTTCAGGTCGCTGGCTACATTCCCAACCTCGATGTGCCCACCCCCGGTCTCAACGCTGATCGGGCCTCCAATATCGTCCAAAAAGACCCCGCCGCCAGCGCTCTCTCCTTCGACACGCCCGGTAATTCCTTTCACCGAGATCGTACCGCCGCCGGTCTCGATTTTCGCCAGATCCAGGTTGCGCGGGACGGTCACCTTCACATCCGACGAAAATTTATGTGGCCGCCCGCCTTCCCATTGACCAACAATATAGGCGGTGTCGCCGCGGACATAGGCGTTGACCTTGTAAGCCTGCAACTGCCGTTGGGCGCGCTCTTCCGAGGATTCGTAGGCTCGGTTGCGGATCTCATAACTAATCCCGGGCCCCGAACCACCCTCCACCTGCACCTCTCCGGCCTCTAGTTGAATGTGCAGATTGTGAACTCCGGCGAGCGTGCCATTCGATACGCTGGTCCACGCATTACCTTCTCTTTGCAGGGAGCCTTGCTGCGCCGCGCACCAGGTCGCGGTCAGCAGCAGGACGATTTGGATTATGGTTTTTCGCATCGCAGTTGGTTGGTTCGATCCCTCCTGATTCCTTACCGCCCCCCTAACGGCGCGTCTTTGTGCCGCCAGGTGGGATTGATCAATTCATCTCTGGCAATTGCGCCAGCAAACTCCGCGCCTGCGACCGGATGTAGCGGTTTTCATCCTTCTCCAGCCGCTCGAGCACAATCCGCACGCTGCTATCGGCGCGCACCGGTTCAAGCAAGCGCAGGGCTTCAATTCGCACTCCCGGATTGGTGTCTGCCATGAGCACTTCGAGCACCGCATCGCGCACGCGTACATCATCTTTCACATAGGGACCCAGCCCGTCCAGCGCCTTCAACCGGACTCCGGCATTCGAGTCGTACCGCAATGCATACAGGAGAGCTTCGCGCACGTGTTCGTTGCTCGGCTGCTGCGTAAGCAAGTTGACCGAATCCATGCGGACCCCGGCGTTAAAGTTATTTCGCGCTGCATAAAGCAAAAGCTGCTGTACCTGGGGATTACTCATCGGCCCGCTCAGCTCCTGCGGAGAAACCGTGTCGTACTTGATCGTGACCTGATTAGATCCGGGTTGCTGAGAAATGGAATTGATGCCGCTGATCGAAGCCAGTGCTGGAGAAGGAACTTGAGCGATCCCAACTTCCGGAGACTTTTCCCTGATCATCTTGTACGTAGCGCCAATTCCCGCCGCGAATCCGACGATAAAAATTGCCGCTGCCAACGCGGGCGCGAAGCGAAGCTGGTTCATCCAGCGCATGGGGTCGAAAACCAGTCGCGACCACCAGCCACCCTGTTCCGCCGACTCCAGCGCCTCCTGCAGTTTCATGCGCGAAGACGTGAGCAGGTTCGGGCCCGGCTCCCGCACCGGATTCAGTCGCACAACCTCCGTACGAAACGAGCGCACCGCTTCGAGCTCAGCGCTACAATCCTTGCACCGCGCCACATGCTGCTCGAGTTCATGCCGCGCATCATCCGGCAGCTCGTCGTAAACGTACAAGATAACGTTCTGTTGTACCCATTCGCAGTTCATAATTCCGCCTCACCGTACCCTTGGCCGACGACCGGCAGCCGACACGTCTTTTGCTTAGCGGCCAAGCTATTCACCTCATGTCCGCCAGTGCCGCCCTCAACTTCTGCGTCGCGCGAAACAACGTGTTCTTGGCCGTCTCTTCGGTCGTTTTCAGCATTTCGCCGACTGTTCTCAGTTTCAGGCCCTGATAGTGTTTCAGCTCAAACACCATCCGCTCTCGCGGCGTGAGCTTCTCGAGAGCCCGGTTAATCCTTCCTCCTAGCTCTCGCCGCATCAAATCCCGCTCCGGATTCGCCCCGCTGCGCCCATCCGGCACCTGCGCCAGTACGTCATACTGCTCGCCGTCCGGGTCTTTCACCACGGGTGCGTCTTCCTTGCGCACCTGTTTCTTGCGGATCGAGTCCAGGCACAAGTTCGTGACGATCCGGTAAATCCAGGTGTAAAACGAGCACTCAAAGCGGAAGCTGCCGATGTTCTTGTAGGCCTTGAGGAAGGCGTCTTGGTAGATGTCCTGGGCCTCGTGCTCGGATCCGGTCAGGTGCAGGGCCAGACGCAGTACCGCTTGATCGTAGTGCCGCACCAGTTCCTCGAACGCGGGGCGGCTGCCATGCTGCGCCTCGCGCACCAAAACTGTGTCGTCGATCCGGCTCTGACTCAACATGGGGTCCCGCGTTAGAAGTTCCCAGCCGGCCTTCGTATCACCTGACGGGAGGGGTGCTAGCGCGCGCCGTGTTCCCCTGCTTGGTTCGGGTTCTCCCTGCGGCACGCCGTTCACCGTACGGGAATACTTGCCAACCGGAAATTGTACTGCCCACGCATCGGCCGGCATCTTTTTTCCTCAATTGGGCCGGAGTCCTTCTCCGCAAGCTCCGCGGATTCTCTCTGCGACCTCGGCTGCTAAAGGTTTTGCTTCTCTAATCGCAAAGCCCGCCAAGAACGACCTACGTCATCCCGGCTCAAGGAGATAGACGGAACAGGGATCAATTGGTAAGCATATAAAAACAGGTCAGAAATCCGCGGTAAAACCAAGCAGCAGTAGCCTAAAAGGGCTTTTAGGGCGCGCAAGCAGAGGGGCAGGCCGTCTTCACAGGCCAAAGAGCTCTCTTAGCCTCTTGGTTTGCGCCCGGCTGACCGGGATCTCCATCTGCTTCTTATCGTCCATGCGGAGCTGGTAGGAACTCTTGAACCAGGGTACAACTTCCTTGATGCGATTGATGTTGACGAGATAAGAGCGATGCGCGCGCCAGAACAGGTTGGGATCCAGGCTGTCCAGCAGTTCCTCGAGCGTCCGGCAATTGGATTGGCCCTCCATGCCGTTTGCGCCGCTGGTCACGACGGTGATGATGCCGTCTTCGATCGAGGCATAGCAGATGTCGCGCTGGCTAACCAAAAACAGCCGTCCCGCGGTCTTCAACAGGATCTTTGAGGTTTGAGGTTTCTGGGATTCGAGCATCCGGACGAGCGTATCGAACTTATCCGAGGAGGGGGCCGGTTCCATCTTGGCGCGCGCCTTTTCGATCGACTGGGCCACGCGCTTGCGATCAAAAGGCTTAAGCAGATAGTCAACCGCGTTGACTTCAAACGCGCGCACGGCGTACTGATCAAAAGCGGTGGAGAAGACAATTTTCGGCAACGGCAGCTTTTTATCCAGGAGCTTCTTGATCACGCCGAAGCCGTCGAGCCCGGGCATTTGCACATCCAGGAACACCAGGTCGGGATTGTGTTCGCGAATCAGATTTACTGCTTCCAGGCCGTTCTTGCCCTGGGCAACCACGTCTACATCCCCGATGCCTTTGAGCAAGTAGGCCAGCTCATCGCGTGCCAGCTGTTCGTCATCCACGATGACCGCGGAAATGGACACTCTTATCTCCTCGCCTCCTGCACGAGAAAAGTATAGCCTGAAAAGCGCTCCCGGCTGCAGGCCTGATACTGGCATCAGGACTGCAGCCGGGGACATTGCACAGCTTACACCGCAGAAAACCTAGCGCGATGTAGGGGCATCGCTCCAGCCCCCTCTACTGATGCGGCGGCTGCTGGCCCATCCCTTTCATCATTTCCTGCATGCTGACCGGGGTGCCGGTGATGTGGCTTTTCGCGTTGGTGATCAGCCGTACCAGCACGATAGAATTCTGGTCTTTGCCCGTCGTCTTGACCAATTGCCAGGGCGTTACTTTGTCGCTGATCCAATATTCAGAACCATCTTTTTTGCTGCGCCAGTGCTGGCATGAGAACGTACCAGCCGGAGTGGTCACGGATTCGCTCCCCAGATTTTCGGCATTGGCGCGGAAATCCGCCTTCTGCTTCTCGTCTTGCATGCTCCTCATCTGCATCATCGAGGATGCGTCGACAGGTGGACGCCCCGGCATTTGAAAGATGGAGCGCTGGATCATGATGTCATCCGCCTGGCGAACCAAAAGCATCTTCGAATACATGGTGCCGTGCATCTGTGGAACCTCCATCCCGTATTCGATCCAATATCCGCCAGCTTCCTTATCCACGACATACATGTCAAAAGACGACTTCTCGCCGTTCTTTCTTGTCATTTCATAGCTTGCCCCGGAGCCCACGACCGGATTAAAGACTCCGGCTATACTCGGCGGACGCCCCATGCCCATTTGCGCAGCAGACCATGGGGCGAATCCGATTGCCATCAATACCGTGAGCAACGCGCGAACCGCGATTTTCATAGCTCCTCCCCTACTTTGCCCTGATTGACAAGCTTTGTTGAAGCGCGCCAAGTGTACACCCGCGCCCGCAGCTCGGGAAGCCCGACCGGGGCGGAACATTTACACTATTACGTCGATGAACGTGATTTACGGCATCAACTCGGTAGCCGAGGCCCTGCGGGCCCGGGGACGGGCATTGGAATGGGTCGGAGTCGCGAAAGAGCGCCACGATTTGCGCCTGCAGAAGGTAATTGAGGAGTGCCGGCGCAACAGCATTGCCGTGCGCTTTCTCCCGCGTGTGGAGCTTGATCGGATGGCCGCTACCGGCGCTCACCAGGGGGTGGTGGCCATTACCTCGGCGAAGCAGTATGCCGACCTGGACGACGTGGTGGCCTCAACGCGTGGGGACTATGCCCTGGTCGTCGTGCTCGATGGCGTCGAGGATCCGCACAACCTGGGCGCGATTCTGAGAAGCGCGGACGCCGCCGGCGCGAATGGCATTGTTATTCCGGAGCGGCGTGCGACCGGGGTGACGGGAACGGTTGCGAAAACTTCCGCCGGCGCCAGCGAGCACTTGCCGGTGGCCAAGGTTACAAACATTGCCAGAACGCTCGAGGAGCTCAAGGCCAAGGGCCTGTGGATTGTCGGCCTCGACGAGCGGCAGAAACCAGACTACACCAGCGTCGATTACAAAATGGATTGCGCCATCGTGCTCGGCGCAGAAGGTAAGGGCCTGCACGACTTGGTGGCCAAAAAATGCGATTTCCTGGTGTCCATCCCCATGCTCGGCAAGGTACCCTCCCTCAACGTCTCGGTGGCGGCGGGAGTCGTTCTCTACGAAGTAGTCCGGCAGAGGCGTAAGGCGTCGTAATGAAGTTCTTTCGTGTCCCCCTTCTTCTTTGTGCTCTTGGTGGGTTCGTTTTGCCAGGCTTTGCGCTCGACCGGGCAGCGTTCACATTTACCAGCTACGATCTGAATGTCCGAGTCGAACCGGAGCAACAAAGGCTGGGCGTTCGCGGCAAAATCACGCTGCGAAACGATTCCAGAGCGGCGCAGCAGAATGCCGCTCTGCAGATTTCCTCCACACTGAACTGGAGTTCGATTCGAATAGCAGGGCAACCCGTGCCGTTTCTCACCCAGGTTTACACCTCCGACATCGACCACACCGGTGCCCTCTCGGAGGCCGTTCTCACCTTTCCCCATGCCATTGCCCCCAAACAGACGATCGAACTGGAAGTCGGTTATGAAGGAATCATTCCGCAGGACGCAACTCGGCTTACCCGAATCGGTGTTCCGGAAGACACGGCCAAGCACTCGGATTGGGATCAGATATCGCGGACATTCACCGCAGTACGCGGAATCGGCTATGTCGTCTGGTACCCGATCGCCACCGAAAGTGCAAATCTGTCGGAACCAAGCAGCGTCTCGATGGAAGTCGGCAGGTGGAAAGAGCGCCACGCTGAGACGCGATTCGATGTCGACTTGTGCCTAGTTCGCTCGGAATCGCAACCCGTCGCGCAGAACCTGATGAACGAACCGCGTCCCTTCGCGGCAAAAGCCGGTGGCGACGGTGAGACAACCTGTGTCTCTCATTCCTATCACCCTCTCGGAACGCTGGCTCCGGTATTTGCGATTGGCCACTACTCAAACTTGAGCAAGCCAGCCGTGGAAATGCATTATCTCGCCGATCACAAGGCTGCTGCCGACGATTACCTCTTAGCTGTGGAGCAGGTGGCACCCTTTATCGATCGATGGTTCGGTGATCATCGCGCCTCGCCCGATGTGAAGGCCGAGGTTGTGGATTTGCCGGATCAGGGCGCAGCTCCTTTCGAATCAGGGAACATGCTGCTCACGCCCCTCACCGACGACGATACCACGATGTTGTTGTCAGCCCTTCGCCAGTTAACGCACGTGGTCTTCCCCTCGCCACGCCCCTGGATCTTTGACGGCCTGCCCTTGTTCGCTCAACTCATCTATCTGGAAAAAGAAAAGGGCCGAACGGCCGCGCTGGCATACCTTGAGAATCACCGCAACGTCCTGCTGCAGTCCGAGACGCACAAGGATAGCTCCCAACCCGACTGGGGCACACAAGATTCCCTGATCAATTCGCCAGATGAGTTCTATGTCGCGGCCAAGTCAATGTATGTCTGGTGGATGCTTCGGGATATGGTGGGCGAAGCGGCTTTGATTGCCGCGCTGCACAACTATAAAGCGGCCAGCGATACCCGTGCGGACTACTTCGAGATGCTGATCGAAGCACAGGCGCATCGCGACCTTTCGTGGTTCTTCAATGACTGGGTTTATCGCGATCGCGGCCTGCCGGATTTTCGTATTGTTTCGGTCTACCCGCGACAACTGGCGACTGGCGGATATTTGGTCACGGTTACGGTCGAGAACCGGGGGACCGCGGCGGCGGAAGTTCCGGTCACGTTGAAAAGCGCGGCCACCGAAGACAGCAGCAGGCTGATGGTTCCGCCCAAATCCACCGCATCGGTCCGAATTGAGATTCCCGCAATGCCCTTAGAAGCCGTTGTGAACGATGGCAGCGTGCCCGAAACCGACCCGAGCAACAATCGGTATCCAATCCACCCGGGATCGGAGATGGAAAATTGAGGCACGCTCGGACCGTCGCGTCGTTGGGTCAAAATCAAATATGGGGATGACCCTACTGCTGCGGTTGCTGCTGTGGCTGCGATGAGGAGGTTGTGCCCTGAGAACTCGACTTGGGCTTGGTCACAGACTTCTTGTGCGCCGGCTTCTTCGACTCCGGCTCGGTGTCATCGACAACGACCTTTTTCGGCGGCGTGGCAGCGCGGGCATTCTGCAACTCCACTCGCAATTGCCCGATCTCATTCTCTTTGACGTTCGCCAGTTTATCCATGCGCTCCGCGAATGCACGGCGGGAACTCTCAATGTTGCCCAAGTCCCTGGTCAACGCCTCATATTCCTCTTTGCCTCCGAAGGCGCCGGCCGACTCCGCCAATGAATTCATAACGTCGTAAAGAGCATCGAGATTACGGTAAACCTTAAAGGTAAGCGCGAGGTTTTCCGGTGAGTTCTTGAGTTCGGTCAGCATGCTGGGCAACGCGTCCTGCAGGTTCCGCAAAATCGATTGCGAGTCGGATTGCGTCTGCCGCTTGGTACCGGAATCCGTCTTCCATTTATCGATACGTAGACGGGCAAGATTTTCCTGGGCACTCTGCGAGGCTTGCTGCAGATTAGAAACGAGCTGGTTCAGTTCCGTCACGGAACCATAGGAAACCGGTGAGCTCGGGGCGCCGGAGGGAGCTTGGGCGAAAACGATGGCCGCTGGTAAGAGTCCCAACATTAGGACCGCGGTTCTGGCGTATTTCATGGGTTGATCTCTATCGACTCAGCATACTCGTTTTGATCAGTTTCGCAAACCTGGAGACGACGGTTCGGGATGGTTTGACTATCAACTCCGTGTGGGTGAAAATTGATCGAGAACCTCCCCTCCAAGTGGGCCTGTGGCGCAGCTGGGAGCGCGCTTCCATGGCATGGAAGAGGTCGTCGGTTCGATCCCGACCAGGTCCACCAATTCTCTCAACGGTTTAGCTGCCATCGCCATT
>Ga0126381_100000935_pt1 | contig 31756 bp, 29 predicted proteins | sample PanSoiMetPlot_28_FD_96465 | JGI IMG/M metagenome (GOLD analysis project Ga0126381, IMG submission 96465) | Tropical forest soil microbial communities from Panama - MetaG Plot_28 | ecosystem: Environmental > Terrestrial > Soil > Tropical forest > Bulk soil | place: Panama | collected 2016-02-17 | reverse complement strand
TACACCACCCGCAACAGCTCCGCCCGTTTGATGTCTCCCTGCTCCGGCGACAACTCGCCTCGCAACAGCCGCAGCAGCGTCGTCTTCCCACTCCCATTCGGCCCCACCAGCCCCACCCGCATTGCAGCGGTGATCACAAACTCCAAGCCATCAAACAGCGTCCGCCTGCCGATCCGATACCCCACCCCCTGCAATTCCACCAACCTTTTCGTCTGGCGCTCGGTTGCAGAGAAATCAATCTTTGCCGTGGCGCTCCGTGTCCGCGCATTCAAATCCGCCAGCTCTCCCATCAACTCATGTGCCTTGTCGATTCGCGCCTTCGACTTGCTCGTCCTCGCCTTAGGACCGCGCCTTAGCCACTCGATCTCCGCATGAACCCGATTCTCCAGCGCCTCTTGCCGCTTTGCCTGCACGTGTAGAAACTCTTCTTTCTTCACCAGGAACTCGCTGTAGTTCCCATGCACCCGCAAAATCCCATCCGGATACACACGGCTCAACTCCGCCATCTCCGTCGCCACGTTCTCCAGGAAATATCGATCGTGACTCACCACCACGCACGCGAACTTTCCCGACTCCAACTCCTCTTCCAACCACTCGATCCCCGCCAGATCCAGATGATTTGTCGGCTCATCGAGCAAGAGCACATCCGGCCCCTCGACCATAGCCTCCACAATCGCCAAACGCTTGCGCCACCCGCCCGACAGCGAAGCCGCCTCCGCATCGAAATCCTTGAACTCCGCGCGCCCCAGCGTCTCTGCCATCCGGTTGGCGCGCTCGTCTTCGTCCACCTCTGCCCGCCGCATCGCCTCTTCCACGACCTGCCGCACGGTTGCGCTCGCGTCGAAGCGCGACTCCTGCGCCACGTAACTCATGCGCGTGCGCTTTCGGACGGCCAGATCACCGTCATCCGGAAGAACGCGCCCGGCAAGAATCCCCAGGAGTGTCGATTTGCCCGATCCATTCGGGCCGATCAGACCAATCCGGTCTCCCTCCGACACAGTGAACGACACGTTCTGAAATAAAGGATTCGCGCCGTACGCCTTCATCAGGTTCCGCGCATTAACAATAGGTGCCAACGCCTCAAAACTCCCTTTCTGCCATCGTCTTTTTGAGAATAGCAGGGAACACGTCGAGCCAATCGAACCTGCCGAGACTGCGCGCGACCGCCGTCCGAGTGTGGATCGAACTCCCTGCATCATTTACCAGAATGCAGATCCCTAAATTTCGTTTCCTATTCGGTCTAGAGTTTGCGCTATGAATTCGCCAATGCTCGTGTTCGTTCTGATCCTGGTTGTGCTCTGGCTCTCCGCGCAAGTGGGAGACTTGATTCGCAAAACGTTTCTTCCATTTCAGGAGACGGAACGCGGCGACTTCACTGTCGTCGTCAGCGCCATGCTGACGTTGCTTGGACTGCTCATAGGCTTCGCTTTCTCAATGGCCGTCACACGCTACGACCAACGGAAGAACTACCAGGAAGCGGAGGCCAATGCCATCGGAATATGTCCGTGCACACCTTCTGCCCGCCCAAAACGCTGCTCTTGTTCGCGAGTTATTGAAGAAATATGTTGATCAACGCATCTTGTTGTACACCACACGCGAACAGCACATGCTCACGAAGGTGAACGCCGACACCGCCGACTTGCAGAATCAATTGTGGTCCGCCGTCCGGTCCGCCGCCTCCCCCCAGCCCACGCCCATCACTGCCCTCGCCGTCTCTGGCATGAATGATGTTCTCAACTCACAGGGCTACACGCAGGCGGCCTGGTGGAACCGTATTCCCACCGCAGCCTGGATCTTGATGACCAACATCGCTGTTTTTTGCAACCTCCTGCTCGGCTACAGTGCACACAACACCGAGCCGCGCCTGTCCCTCGTTCTGCCCTTCGCAGTGGCTCTTTCATTCCTACTCATCTCCGACGTCGATAGCCCGCGCGGAGGCAACATCCGAGTCACCCCTCAGAATCTGCTCAGCCTTGAGCAAGCTCTGCGCACTCCCTGAGCACACTAGAGATCAGCCCGCTAGCGAGTATCGTTCCAACGATTTGTCATTCGGTGCGAAGCGAAGAACCTGTTTATCCGAGCACATTGCCTAACCAAATTCTTCTGCGCTTAGCACCCGTGGTACTCTTTCTCCCCATCGGGAGGGCCCATGAACTATCTCCGCATCACCGCTTTCACCCTGTTGATCTGCTTCTCTTTCGTCTGGATGACCCGCGCGCGTTCTGTCGCCGCGCATCCATCCGTCGACTCGAAATCGCTAAGCCCACTCGAACAGCAACTCATTTCTTTTGAGAAGGCCATTCCCGAAGCGCAGAAGAAACACGACATCGATTTCTACAAGCACACTCTCACCGACGACTTCGTCGCCGTCGGCACCGACGCCAAGCTCCACGCCAAAGACGAAATCCTCGAAGACCTCCGCTCCACCGATCTCGTCGAATACCGCCCCTACGACATTCAAGTCGTCCAACTGAACGATGGCGCCGCCGTCGTCACCTACGACGTCATCGTTGAAATGTCGCGCTACGACGAAGACATTCCCCGCTACCAACACATCAGTTCGATCTGGGTGAAAACCGGCGACCAGTGGAAGCTCAAATTCCAGCAAGCCACCGCCGCCCAATAACCGTGTGGCCTTGCCTATGGGGTGCGGGCGCCCACCCCGCGAGTTGTTGGTGTGGCGCAGCGGGGTTCCGCTCTCAATACCGAAGCCGACCCACGTCCTTCGCGGTCCTCCTTGCGTCCTTTGCGGTTACAAGCTTTTTCTCGCAACTCCCTGTCGGTACCCGCAATTCCCCCCGCCATTTATAATCACTGATCCGGCTTCCGGATATATTCCAATCAGAGAAGACACACTTTGCTCGACTTCCTAGGCGACCTGAGACGTACTCACATGTGCGGTGCCCTGCGCCCCGCCGATGCCGGCAAAAAAGCCGTCCTCATGGGATGGGTCAACCGACGCCGCGACCTCGGCGCCATCATCTTTGTCGACGTGCGCGACCGCTCTGGCGTCACCCAGGTTGTCTTCAGCGGCGAGCGCAACGCCGCCGTCCACGAGCGAGCTGAACTGCTGCGCAATGAGTATGTCGTCGCCGTCATCGGTACCGTCAAGCTCCGCGACGCCGACACCGTCAACAAAAACATCCCGACCGGCGAAGTCGAACTCGTCGTCGACGAACTCCGCATCCTTAACGAGGCCAAGCATCCGCCTTTTCTTCCCAGCGACACCGGCCTCGCCAACGAAGAAACACGTCTCAAGTACCGTTACATCGATCTACGACGCGACGTCATGCAGTACAACATCGAGATGCGGCACAAGGTTGCGCTTGCGATTCGAGATTACCTCGCGTCGCAAGGCTTCTTCGAAATCGAAACGCCGTTCATGACGCGCTCCACTCCCGAAGGGGCGCGCGATTATCTCGTGCCCAGCCGCGTGCAGCCGGGCACGTTTTACGCGCTGCCGCAGTCGCCGCAGATCTTCAAGCAGATCCTGATGATCTCCGGCTTCGACAAGTATTTTCAGATTGTCCGCTGCTTCCGCGACGAGGACCTGCGCGCCGACCGCCAACCTGAATTCACGCAGATCGATCTTGAGATGTCGTACCCGCAGCCGGAACGTGTATGGGAGACGGTCGAGGGCTTTCTCACGGCCGCGTTCAAAACCGCCGGCCACGACATCAAGACACCCTTTCCGCGCATGGACTACGACGAGGCCATTCGTCTCTACGGCATCGACAAGCCCGATCTTCGACTGCCCGCATTCACCGAGGTGCGCGATTGCTTCTCGCCCGACGATCTCGAGCAACTGGCGATCAACAAAGACCTACCCGTCGTGCTCATTCGCATTCCGGGTGTTGGTGAGCTTTCGCGCAAGGAGCGCGACGACATCAAGCCGATGTTCATCTCCAAGGGTGGCGCTCGCGTGTTTGAAGATTTCAAGCGGATCGAGAACAAGTTTCCCGAAGCCGCCGCGAAAGCGCGTCGGAAAGCAGGTGCCGCTCCCGACGACCTCATCGTCCTCGTCGTCGGCTCCGCGCAGTCCGGCAAAGACGATCATCCGGCACAGAAGCGCAAAGTCACACCCGCCGAACTCGCGATCTACGCGTCTGCCGGACTTCTGCGCGCCGCGCTCGGCCAGAAATATGCCGCCAATCACGGGCTGTTCAAGCACGGCGACTTCCGCTTTCTCTGGGTCACAAACTTTCCGATGTTCGAATACGACGAGAGCGAGCGCCGTTGGGTTGCCGCTCATCACCCCTTCACTTCGCCGCACGAAGAAGACATGGACAAGCTCGAGTCCGATCCCGCGATGGTTCGAGCGCTTGCGTATGACGTTGTGCTGAATGGCACGGAACTTGGCTCCGGATCGATCCGTATTCATCGCCAGGATATTCAGCGAAAAATCTTCCGCGCGCTTGGCATGACCGAAGAGGAAGCTAAATCCCGCTTCGGCTTTTTCCTCGAAGCGCTCGAATACGGCACGCCTCCCCATGGAGGCATCGCCCTCGGCCTCGATCGCATCGTGATGATCCTCGCCGACGCCGATAGCCTGCGGGAAGTGATCCCGTTCCCGAAAACGGCCGCCGCGAAAGACCTGATGTGCGAAGCCCCAACCCCGGTCGCCGACAGCCAACTCCGCGAACTCGGCATCGGCATCACCAAGAAACCAGCTCAATAATTTGTATAGGAAAAGTAGGTGTGGCGCGAGCCTCTCACCCGCGTAAATGCACCGGTTACCGCGCACACTCTTCGGCACAAAAGAACAACGTTGTCCTCGCGCGTGACCATTCTGGCGGCTTGGCCTTGCTGTAGCGTCGGCGTCTCGCCGGCTGTCGCGAGCGTCCCATTCTCGCATTGCACCGATGACACGGATTGTTGTGAGAACTAGAATCTAACCCGAAGACCGGACTCCTGAGACCTGACACCCGAGACCTAACACTGCTTCTTATGCCGCGCATCGACAAATTCCTCTGGGCCGCCCGCTTTTTCAAAACGCGCTCGCTGGCCGCTCGCGCCTGCGAACTCGGACGGGTAGCGTGCAACAACCAACCCGCCAAACCTGCCCGCGAAGTTCACGTCGGGGACATGCTCCACATCAAGACCGAAGGACCCGAGTTCGAAGTCCAGATCCTTCAACTCAGCGAAGTTCGCGGCCCTGCCTCCGTCGCTCAGACGCTTTATCTCGAAACCGAAGTCAGCCGCGAGCAGCGGCGCAAAATCGCCGAAGAACGCAAAGCCATGATGCACCTCACTCCGGCACCCATCGGCCGGCCCTCCAAGCGCGACCGCCGGAAGATCAACCAATTCCGCGGACGCCCGTAGCTTCTGCAACAAAAACTCTGGCCAACAATCCCCCCAAATCGCGCCTCACAATTGCCGACGACACACTCCGTCCGCGTATATTGTTAAGCCATGACTCCGCAATTCAAGCGCATCCTCGAAAACGCAGCCTGGTTCGTTGTCGGCTTCGTCGTGCACGGCGTCCTGATTTATTTTCACCATCACCCCAGATAGCCGCGCCACGCTGCCGCCCGTTGGTCTATGATGTCCCGGATGGGGTCACGGCCGTAGGATGCCCACCTCGCGGCTGCCATCACTCCTTCCCTCGCTTGGGGTGTTTTATGGGTCGTACATCGGAAACTTCAACGAGCGCACCCGTCTGTCGAAAAGTGGGCATTGTCGTCCCTCTGCTTCTCTTGACCGCAGCCGTCGCACAATCGAATGGAAATCGAGGCGACATCTTTGATCGAGGCAACCCACAACCAAACGCTGTTGGCGGAATCGCAACGCACCTCAGCGCACCCAACACTGCCGCCCTCATCATCAATGTCTTCTCCGAGCACAAAGGAACTCGTCTCGATCGGCAGGCACTGCTGAAGCTCGTCAATCAATCGACCCAGGCCGTCACATGGCAAACGACCGAAGACTCTCGCTCCGTCTTTTCCGGCCTTCCGTACGGGAACTACAAGCTCGAGGTCAGTGCCGTCGGCTACTTCGGCGATCACAAAGACATCAATGTCGACGGCTCGCTTGTGCAAGTCGAGAACGACCTCGTCCTCGAGCGCGATCCCTCCGCCGTGAACCTCGACATCGACGATCGCATGATGCCCGAAAAAGTCCGCAAGGATGCCAAGCACGCCGTATCGTCGCTGAAGTCAAACCACCTGAAGGAAGCTCAGAAGCAACTCGAGCAGGCCCACAAGCTATCTCCCGCGAGCCCCGAGGTGAATTTTCTCCTCGGATATCTCTACTTCCAAAAGAACGATTTCACTCAAGCCGCAACCTACCTCTCGAGAGCCACCTCGCTCGATCCCCGCAATCGTCAGGCGCTGTCGCTGCTAGGCCGGACCTACCTCGAACGCGAAGACTATCTCGCGGCGCAGCCCGTGCTCGAGCAGGCGGTAGCGGTCGATCCGGAAAACTGGCTCCCGCACGATCTGCTGGCAAACGCGTACTTGCACGAAAAAAATTATGACCGCGCGCGCACCGAATCCGAGATTGCGATAACCAAAGGCGGCATCGCCGCTGCGCCCGCCCAAATCGTCCTCGGACAAGCGCTCGCCAACACGGGCCACGTCGAGGAAGGAATTCAAGCCCTCAACGTTTTCCTCCAGCAATCTCCGCATCACACCAGCGTCGGCCAAGTGCGCTCTTACATCGCTAGCCTTCAGAGCTATCAGGAGGAAGCGGCCGAACCAAAGTCCGGTCCATCCGTCGTCACTCCCGTCGCCGCGTCCAACTCGATCGACAGCGAGGCCACCACCCGCACCTTGGCGCATCTCGTCGGCGTCGATCCCTTGAAGGTTCTTCCCGAGACCCATCTCGCACCCGTTGCCTGGAAGCCGCCCGGCATCGACGACATGAAGCTCGCGGTCGCTCCCGACGTCACCTGCCCCTCTGATCACGTTGTCACTGCCGCGGGAGAAGGCGTTGAGGAACTCGTGGAAAACGTCGCCCGCTTCTCCGCCATCGAAGATCTCTTTCACGAATCGCTCGACAAGCAGGGCTACCCGGTTCACACCGAGACGCGCAAGTACAACTACGTCGCCTCCATCTACGAACCGCAGCCCGGATTTCTCGCCGTCGATGAATTCCGCACTGACCGCATGACCGTCAGCGACTATCCCGACAACATCGCTTCCACCGGTTTCGCCGCGCTGGCCCTCGTCTTTCATCCCCACATGCGCGACACCTTCGAGTTCTCCTGCGAAGGTCTCGGCGACTGGCACGGACAGCCCGCCTGGCTCGTCCACTTCCGTCAGCGCGCCGACCGCCCCAACCGCATGCACAGCTATCGTATCGGCTCCCAGGACCATGCCGTCGACTTGAAAGGACGCGCCTGGATCACCGCCGACAAGTTTCAGATTGTTCGCATCGAAGCGGAAATGGTCCAGCCCATGCCCGATATTCAACTTCTCAGCGAACACCAACTCGTGGAATACGGACCCATTCCGTTTCCGAAGAAGAATCTTTCACTCTGGCTCCCCAAAAGCGCAGAACTGTATTTCGACTTCCGCAAGCACCGTTATCACCGCCGCCATAGCTTCGACCACTACATGCTGTTCTCCGTCGACACCGACGAGAAACGCAAAGAACCCGGCAGCAAATCTTCCCCCCCTCCAAAAACAGGATTCTGATCCCTTGCGGTTCTTAGTGTCCTGTGCGACTTTTCTTTGCGATCGTTGCGGCTATCTTTTGATCTCAGATCGCCCGATGGCCCGATCACTAGATGATCCGATCTCCCGTGTTGCTCTGTGTCTCCTGTGGTGAACGCTCTTCTTTGCGTTCTTTGCCGCTCTTCTTTTGCACATTTTGCGGTTAGAGTCTCTTCCCAGACTTCCCTGTGTCCCTGTGGTCAGATCTTTCTTTCTTTGCGCTTGAGAGCTCTTCTCGATACTCGGGACTCGCAACTCGGTTCTCCCTGCCGAGCCACCGGTCCATCTTTATAGCCTCATAAAAACTTTTAATGATCGAATCCCGCGTCCACTGCCTCTCTCCGTTGATCTAAACAATTTTCGAATCAACGCGCCCGCGAAACCCATGCACGCCTCGACCAAACTCGAGACCTGGAAGGTTCTTCTCGCCTTCGCGATCATCTACTTCGTGTGGGGCTCGACCTTCCTCGCGATCCGCGTCGGCGTGCGCGAAGTCCCGCCATTCCTACTCGCCGGCATGCGCTTCTTCATCGCCGGGCTGGTGCTCTACCTCTGGATGCGTGCTAAAGGAACTCCTTCTCCGACGTTCCGCGAATGGCGCGCCGCATCCTTGCTTGCGATCTTCATCTTCGTTTTCGATTACGGTCTCCTCTTCTGGGCCGAGCAACACGTTCCCTCCGGCATCGCCGCAGTCATGATGGCCACCATCCCCGCCTTCATGGCCATCTCGGAAATCGTCATCCTTCGCACGCAACGCCTGACCGCCCGCCTCTCGATCGCTCTTCTGATTGGCCTCGCGGGCGTGGCCGTTCTCGTCAGTCGCACGATCAGCTTCGGGGACGCGCCCATCGACACCGCAGGTGCCTGCGCGCTCCTCGTCGCCTCCGTGAGTTGGTCCGTCGCCTCCGCCCTGACGCGTAAGCTCCCCCTGCCCGCTGCGAAAACCATGAGCTCTGGCGCCCAAATGCTCGCCGGCGGAGTCTTCCTGAGCACTGCCGCCGCACTCCTCGGCGAGTTCCACACCTTCCACATCCACTCCGTCTCCCGAACCACATGGCTCGCGCTCGCCTACCTGATCGTCGCCGGATCGATCATCGGCTTTACCGCCTACGTCTGGCTCATCCACCACGAATCGCCCACCAAGGTCGGCACCTACGCTTACGTGAATCCTGCGGTCGCCGTTCTCATCGGATACTTTCTCGGAGGCGAACCCATCGGCCCTCGCACGCTCATGGGCACAACGTGCGTCCTTATCAGCGTCGTCCTTATCACCACAACCCCAGCGCCGCAGCCCCAAGCTTCCTCCTGGACCGCCCAACCCCAGGAACTCAAGCCCTAGTCGCAGATCCCATCGTTCCCTCCCATCGCTAGCACGTCGGAACCCTCGTAACACCCACAACGGAGACCTGACACCCGAACCCTAGACCTCGCTCTCTATCGGATTTGTTCTGCTCAAACACCCCACCCCCTGCATCCAAGCTCTGACTCAGGAGGGCGCGGATGGATACCAAGATCGTTGAGCAGCTTCTGGACGAGTTGTTCCCTACCTTCGAAGCGCTGGAAGCGCAAAGCGCCGCGGTCCTGCTCTTCCTCAAAGACAGGGGCATCGCCACCCAAGAGCAACTCGCTCCCTACCTCGAGCAGGCCGGCAAGGCGAGCAACGTCCGGTGGCGTGCTACGCGCTTGCGTGCGATGAGCCTGTTGTCGTCGGCCCTAAAAGACGCACAAGCGTCCACACCGAAACCATCCCATGAGCCACAACCATCCGCCGAGTCAAAACAGTCCACCGAGTCACACCCATCCACTGGATCGGGAACAAAGAAGACAACTGAGGAAGACAGAGTCGATCAATCCGCCACGAAAGAAAACAGTGACACGCCGAAAGCAGCAGCACTCAAGCAAGTCGATCATCCTCATAAAGAGGATGCCGCGGGCGCTGACAACGCAGACGCATCTTCTGAAGTGGCCGAGTCACCATCAGACGATTCAAATCGCCCCTCAGGGTCCTCGTCCGCAAAAAGTGCGGAAACATCTTCAAAAGTGTCATCCGCGGCGTCCGAAAAGCCTGCACCCGCAACAAAGCAATCCCCGAGCCCAATCGCTCCTCAAGCCGGGGAAGCCTCACCTCCGCACGCTTCTGAAAAAACCAACAAAGCTGCTGAGGAACAAACGCAGAATAAAGAAGAATCGAAACGAACAGATTCAAAGAAACAAGACACCAAAAAAGAAAAAGCCCGGAAGACTGACGCTGCCTGAGGGGCAATCCGCCGGGGTAGCCCATGTTTTGCGGGTTTTGAAACATGGGGATTTCTCGAATCGTGTGGCGCGCGTGCCCTCGCCCGCGTGCATGTGGTGCTCACACTCTTGTGCGCGAAATCAACTATGTGGACCTCAAGCGTGACACATCTCTGGCGCGAGACCTGTTATCCCGTTGATCTTTTCGCAGTTCTCTGCGTCTTCTGCGGTTGAATGCTTTTGACCTTTCGCTCGGTACTCGGGACTGAGCCATCCAGTTATTTCCGTGCTACCATCCTGCGGGCCTATCTCATCCTTCCGAAACATCTGAGGAGCGCTACTTATGTTTCCACTCGAATGTGCCCCCACACGCCGCACTTTTTTCAAGACGGCAGCCGCCCTCAGCCTCGGAGCCCCTGGCCTCTCACGGTTGCCTGTTCCCGCGTTCGCGGACGACAACGAGGAAAACGTCATCGGCCCAAGAAAAGGCTACTCTCTGCAAATCGGCACGCTTGTTTCGATGATGACGTGGATGCGTTCTGCCGTCCTGCGCTCCGTAAAGGGGATGTCGCAGAAGGATCTCGATTTCCTGCTCGACGAGAAAGCCAACACTATCGGCGCGCTGTTGATGCACCTCGCCGCCACCGACCGCATCTATCAGATCAATACATTCGAGCAGAATCCGCTTAAGGACCTGCCTGCTTCTTACAAGGAAAAGTGGGAAGTCGCGATGAACCTCGGAGAACCTGCGAGAAAATCAATCAAAGGCAACAACCTTGATTACTATTTAAACCTCTTAGAAGAGACCCGCGAACGCACCTTTGCCGAATTCAGAAAACGTGACGACACGTGGCTACTCGCGGTCGACAAAGAATGGCCGTGGGGACCGACCAACAACTACTGCAAATGGTTCCACGTCTGCGAACACGAATCGAACCATAACGGCCAGATCAAATTCCTGAAGACCCGCTTGCCCGGTGCCAAGCCGGCCAGCGAGTAAGCGAGAAACCCGATCTCCTTTGTGACCCGATCGTCCAAACCCCGTGCTTCTCCGTGTCCCCTGCGGTGAATGGTTTTTCTTTCTGCTCTTCGCGTCCTTTGCGGCTAAAAGCTTTCCTCTCGCAGTTGAGAACGCCCCGATCACTTACTCTCCCACCCCTGCCACACATACTCCAGTGCCTCCGCTAAAGTCTGCTGCAACACCGCCCGGTCCACGTGCACCGCATTCCGCGCAAACACAAACTGATAGTGGTACCCCATCACCGCCAGCACCTTCGCCATGTTCTCGTTGGCCAGAACCCAATCGTGCATGTTGTCCCGCATCACGTTCGGATTCAGAAGATCCTTATCTCCCACTTCCATCCAAATCCGTATCGGCTTCGCCGGATTCTCTGGAATCAAATGCTCATGAAACTCCCACGCGCCGTGCGGCGTCTGCGGATTGTGCGGCCATTGCTGATTGATGAACGTACCCGAGTAGGTAAGCACACGGTGGTAAAGCTCCGTGTGATACCACGCCATGCTCAATGCGCACGACCCTCCCGAGCTGTACCCCATCGTCGCTCGCCCCTCGGGATCTTTCGTCAACTTCACGTGTGCCTTCGACTCGACCAGCGGTAACACTTCCTTTTCTACGAACACGGCGTACTGCACCGACATCGTGTCGTACTCGAGTCCGCGTTCGCTGCCCTGCGCGTCCCCGCCGCCATTACCAATCGAAATGGCAATCAGCACCGGAACTTTATGTTCTCGAATTAATCGATCAAGCACCGAAAATAGCAACCGATCCGGTCCGTCCGCCCCCACGATGAACGGCGCTACGCTGTCTGCCACATACTGTTTGGGAACGTAGACTGCCACCTTCCGCGTGTACGGTGCAGCATGGCTCGTCGTAACCACGAGTTTCGCCGGATCTGTGGGATCAGGCGTCCCAAACGTATTCGATTCGCGAGCAACGCCGGGATAAATCTTGCTTTCCGATGAGCTCATCGTGAACTCGATCACGCTCCCATTCACTACGCCATTCGAAGAGAGATCCGTAGGGGCCGAGTGCGTCGGCCCAATTATGAAGTTGCCGTCTACGTTCGCAGGAGGAATCGCGCCGTCTGGCAGTTCTTTCGCAGCAACGTAGCCCGGACTGTGTGGATCGCGCGCCGGAGGAGTGGGCCGCTCCGTGCGTTGCGCCGGAGTAGCTGCTTGCGGCGACGTAACAGCCGGTTGAGTAGACGTATCCGCCTGGCCGACTACAGGACTGTTCACGGCCAACACAACGCCGCACAACATCAACATGCCCGGATACATCGCACCTCCTGGCATTCGACGACCTGACACTTTCATCTTTCGTTCACCAATTTCCCCGACGGACCAGTTGCCCGGTATTCCTCTGCGTCTCTGTGGTGAGATGTTTTTCTTTCCGCGCTCTCTGCGGCGTTTCTCTGCGTTCTCTGCGGTTAGAAGCTTTTCTCGCTTCTCAGAACTTGATCTTCTTCTCCACCAACCCCTCGATCTTTTGCAATACCTCGTCTTCCGTTAAATTCGTCGAGTCAATCACCACCGCATCGTCGGCCGCTTTCAAGGGAGACGCTGACCGTGTGCGATCCCGCAGATCGCGCTCCCGCAACTCGGCTGCCATCGATTGCGCCGATGGCCCCTTGATCTTGTTCTGATCCAATCGTCTCTGCTCCCGCACCACCGGATCAGCATCCAGAAACACCTTCAGATCGGCGTGCGGAAAAACCTTCGTCCCGATATCCCGCCCCTCCATCACCACCCCACCGTCTTTGCCCATATCCTGCTGTCGCGCCACCATCCATTCACGCACCGCCGGATGCACCGACACGCGGGAGGCAGCCTCGGTCACATCCCGATCGCGAATGCGCGTCGACACATCTTTCCCGTCAAGCATCACCCGGTTGCCGCCGATTGTCGGCTCTAGCCCGATGCGCACTTGTTCCGCCAGCTTGCGCAAAGGTTTCTCGTCGTCGAACGAGACATCCCATTCGATGGCTTTCAGCGCCAGCGCGCGATACATCGCTCCGCTTTCCAGATTCGTGTAGCCGAGTTTTCGCGCCAGACGGGAAGCAATCGTGCTCTTCCCCGCCCCGGCAGGACCGTCAATAGCAATGATGAGTTTCCGCGCAGGAATCGCGTCCATTTGAAGGGTGACGTACGACGATAAAGCGATTCAGCTTATCAGATATGGTGAATGCTTTTGCTTGTGATCTTCGCGGGTTTGCGCCCTTTGCGATTAAAAGCTTTTCCCGTGACTCGGGACTCGGACGCACCTCACCCGGGTTTTTGTACTCCCATCGCGCGCGCGCCCGTCGCGGCACGCGGCGGTGTCACTTGGATCAATGATCGCCCACCCACATGCGAGAACATCAACTCGCGCGCCGCCAGCAGCGCCTTGATCGCCTCTTTCACCCGCGAACGCGGCACGATATTGCTGAAGAATGTCTCCACTTCCTGCTGATCCGCGGCGATTACGCAATCGAGATACTTGGTCACCAGTGCGGACAACGCCTCCCCTACCGACAAGCTGATCCCTTCTCGCACTGCGTCCGGCGCCCATCGGTACAGAACATCCCAGGACGCACCTTCCGCGGGGTTGTAGTCCACGCGCGTGATGCGTAGCTTTGACCACAGTTCCCCGAGCCCTCGATCCAAGGCGGCCTCCGAAAGACTTCCGCCCAACGCTGCAACCAGTTTCTGCTTCGATATCGGACCATCCCGCCGAATGGTGTCGTAAGCATCGCAAGCGAGTTGTGAATATTCGGAACGCGCCCCGCCCTTCGGCGCCTGCTTTGGATTGCGCTCGCCTACCAACGCATAGAAAAAAGGAAACACCGATGCCGACAGCAGGAACGCATTATTGTCGTCAAAGAGACTCGCTTCGAAGGCCGCCCGTTCTCGCAGCAACCGGACCATCAACTCCTTCGCATCCTGGGCACGCTGATCCGCGAACGCATGTTGCCACGTCGGCAGCCGGTCTTCTGCCCCAACCCACGCTCCTACAAACGTTGGAACTAACACCGCCGGACGCACCGGATACAGCAAACAAAAACCCACCGACTCTACGAACGATCGTGCGTCCTCGATTGTCCGCACCGCGCTTCCGTCGACATGCCACTTCTTGGCCCGCTCCTGCTGCAACTCCAACTCGGTCATGCCTTCGATTAAACCACAGGACTCAAATCCGCTTGAACGCCTTCTGAATATCCTTCAAGGAATACCTCAACACCACCGGCCTCCCGTGCGGGCAACTAAATGGGAAGGAGGTTAGGGAGAGTTCGGAGAGGAGCCACTGCATTTTGTTCTGGTCCAGCGGCATGTTGACTTTGATGGCAGCGTGACAGGCGATGGAAGCGGCGATGCGGGTGCGGACGGTTTCGAGGTTGAGTTTCTGTTCCTCGCGAGAGAACTGCTCGAGCAGTTCGTGCAACATGTGCTCGACTTCAGTGGTGTCGATGCCGGCGGGTGCGACTTTGACGGCGAGGCTTCGCGTGCCGAAGGGCTCGGCATCGAATCCGTTGGTGGCAAGTTCGTCGGAGATCTCCGCGAAAACTGCCTGCTGCGCAGGTGTGAGTTCGAGAATCAGCGGCATCAGCAGGCGCTGGCTTTCACCTGCTTTTAGCGCTCGCTGCTTTAAGACTTTTTCGAACAGTACGCGTTCATGGGCGACGTGCTGGTCGATGATCCAGAGTCCTTCGGAATTCACCGCGAGGATGAATGAATCGCGGATCTGACCCAGCGGCTTCAGCGTCGCCAACGACGGTGCGAGTTGAGCCGACGGTTCGGGTTCTTCGGCGAGTGCGGTCGTGCAGCCGTGGTCGGGTACGAACTTGGTGGCGGCGACGAGATTGTGTTCTAGCGCGGGTTCCGTCGCAAAGGGTCCTGTGGCGGCAAACGAGTTGGCGGATCGTACGAGGGAGACGGCAGCATTCGCATCTACAGCGATTCCACTTTGAAACTGAAAACGTTCGTTAACATCCGGCAAGGTCGAAGGTTCGAGAGCAAAGCCATCGGCAGACATCTCGTGCGACGGGCGCCAACTGGGGACAGCGCCGCCACTGCCACCGGGTGTCAGGGAGGGGCTCGCTGTCGGGTGAGCGCGAATCTCCGAGACGAATTGCGGAATTGGGCGGGCCTTCATGAGCACGGCGCGAATCGAGTCGCGAACGAAGTCGTGCACGACGGTTTGCTGGCGAAACCGGACTTCGGTCTTAGAAGGGTGAACGTTGACGTCGACTTCCGCGGTCGGCATCCCGAGAAAGAGCAGGACTACTGGAAAGACCGTAGGGGGCAGAATGTTGCGATAGGACTCGATGATTGCATGTTGCACGACACGATCGCGGATAAGTCGCCCGTTTACGAAGATGAAGATGGAGCTTCGATTGAGCTTTTGAATTTCGGGTTTCGAGACGAAGCCATGAAGGCGAACTTCCGCCGGTTCCTTTGCTGACTCTTCGTCTTCTTCGGTGCGACGCCAGGGTGGAGGTTGCGGAAGTCCCCCGCGCTCGAGAGGTTGAAGAGCGGCAATGGGCAGTAACTGCTCGAGCACGTCTTTACCAAAGACCTGGTAAACGCGGTCGCTGTGGCCGGCGACCGGCGGCGCGACCAGCATGGCGTTGGTGGCCGAGTGCAACTCGAAGTGCTTGTCGGGATGAGCCAGCGCGTAGTGCGTGACCAAGGAGGCGATGTGAGAGAGTTCGGTCGATTCCGACTTTAAAAATTTCTTGCGCGCGGGAGTGTTGAAGAACAGATCGCGGATCGTGATGCTGGTACCGGCGGGGAGGCCCGCCTCTTCGACTTTAAAGATCTTTCCGCCGTTGATTTCGACGATGGTGCCCGAGGGGTCCTCCGGTGCGTGCGTTTCAAGACGCATGCGCGCAACCGAGGCAATGGAGGGCAGAGCCTCGCCGCGAAAGCCCAAGGTGGCGACACTGAGCAGATCTTCGGCATTTTTCAGCTTCGATGTTGCGTGACGTTCGAAGGCAAGAAGAGCGTCGTCGCGCACCATGCCGCAACCGTTGTCGGTGATCTGAATGAGTTTCTTGCCGCCTGCTTCGATCTGAATGCGAATGCGGGTCGAACCGGCGTCGAGTGAATTCTCGAGCAACTCCTTGACGACAGACGCTGGACGCTCCACGACTTCGCCGGCGGCGATTTTGTTGGCAACTGCTTCGGAAAGGACGTGGATTTTGCCCATGGTCTGTGCGTGGTCAGTGTCTCACAGGAGGGGAGATCGGTTCATCGTGCCTCAGTTCCGAGTACTAGGTACCGAGTACCGAGAAAAGCTTAAACCGCAGAGGACGTAGAGGAGAGCCGCAGAGGCCGCCAAGAAAAACCTAACCGCAGAGAACACGGAGAGCACGAAGATCACCGAACTTGGCTGATCATCTGGTTAGTCCAGTGTAGAGCGATACCCCGACAGCCACGAGCGGAAGGTCCCATCCTCAGGGGTGCCCAATCACGTCAGCTTTCACGCTAAACCAGAACCCATCATTAGCAATTCGATGTACACGTTCGTCCTCATCCTCATTCTCGCACCAGGGCCACTCACCCTTCTGAAACATGACGTGCGGGACATCGCATCCGCAATCTGATGTCGAACCAATGCATCGCACTTCTGGCTGGTTGAAATGGGTGGTAACAGGACTCTCGAGTTCGGTAAGCGCTTAACAGACAAATCGGGAACGTCGTCGCGCTATGCTTTGCGCGGCATTGGTTTCGATGTTCCTGCGTAAAGCACGAAGCACATGCGTCCTAATTGTAGACCTGCGTGATTGTCGAAATCAGGCGATTCCACACAAACGTGCGCCGTCTGTTGGCCTCTTCTACAGCTTATGTTGCCTAACAATAGATGGTGTGTTGATCTGAGGTTTGGCCGAACTCGCAGGATAGAAGGATGTCTCTAATGTCTCAACCCGAGTTTCTCTCGTCGGCATTGCCTGATCGTGAGCATACTCGCGAGAAGAAATCCCAGACTGGCCCCCAAAAACCCAAAAGCCGAAACCTGCCCCAGCGAGGCGAAGCCCCTCGCACGGGACAACAAAACTCCTTCATACGTTAGAGCTGGGATCCAGACAAGTAGGCGCAAATGAAAACCCATTGGGTCACCTCGGCTCGTAACTTTATTGCCAAGACGCACAGAGAACAAGGGGCAATCAGTACATTGACTTCCTCGTTACCGGACTGCCGGAGTCCCAACCGGCTGCTTGGTCGACGTGCGTAATTTTAAACAGTAATTCGCTCTGTTCGGTCAGGGAATACACTTTCCCACTGTGTGAAAGAGACCCGCCGATCGCCTGCAGGATACCTGTCAGTCAGTTGACTCATCGTGCTGAGGCAATTGCAAACAGAAGACTTGTCAGTCGACTGACCTTGGTACGGCTCTTGCTCCACTCCGGTTGCCTGTTTAGGCTCTGGCCGGAGTGGACGGTGAACCTTCTTTCTGCAGCCCATCATTTGGCATGGGCTCAACATCCTACGATCTGGTTGTGCGAGTCGTGCGCAATCTTGTGGCTGGTCGTTCGGGCTGTTCGCTCGTCATGGGTTAGGATCGGCGTCTTGTTCATGCTCGCTGGACTGACGTTGAACGCCCTCGTGACCGACGCAAACGCTGGAGTGATGCCCGTCGTCGGCATGCCACCCACACTACATCCCGTAAGTCCGATGTGGCACGCCGCTACGTCCAAAACGCAGCTGGTCTTTTTAGCGGACCAAGCTCAGCTGGGATTGTTTAGCATCGGTGATCTCGTGATGATCTTCGGTGGCGTCCTCATCGTTGCAATTTGTCTGCGCCGTGCCCTCGGTTCTAGATAAGTGGTGAAGCGGGGATATTACGCCAGTTCGGACCCAAGTATTTGCGCCCTCGCGCCTCTCTACTGAATGAGACCGTACGTTCCATATCCAGCCTTCCTGTGAATTAGGCTGGAATTTTGTTCGTGATTGGTTACAACAATCGGTCGGATCGCGGCTGCCCACGCACTACGAACTTCCCAGGGGTTCTGATAGGCACCGACTGCCAAAGATATTTCGCGTGCTTCGCGTTTGCTTTGCGAGTGATCTGCTCCGCATCCCTTGGGTTCAACTCCGTGGCGTCGATCAGTTCGTCAACTATCCTCAATTTAGATGACTCGATTGGCTCTTGGACCCAGATCCACACTGCGTTCGGATCGCTCATCTTGCTTCCTCCTGGTGCCGCCCACGTTCCGTCGGCGGTGCGATTGAGGGGCTAGAACGGCGATGAATTGTGAATGGCAAACGGGATGGGGAAAACTGTTAAATGCCGCAGACTACTGCGGCGTCATTGTTGGCGTTGGTCTTCGCCAAAAAGCAGGTTAAGGAGCGCAATGGCGATGTTTCAACAACTGAGAGGTAGCGCGGTGCCTATTCAAACAGGTCGTACGGCAGAGGCTTCCCTGATGTGGATCGGTAGCGGACACTGCTACCGATCACACCAGCTTTAATCAGTGGATGCACGTGCGGCCTATTTGTTGGCGGTCTGATTTGGCAGCTCAGCTCGGAGCTTTACCTTGTGCTGGATCTGCTCTTCGGACAGGATAGGTGCGAAGTCTTCCATCTCAAAGATCTGGCGGATCTCGACCTCGTGGTCGCTGGCGCTGCAGTTGGGGGCACGCTTGACCCACTCGATGGCCTCTTCGAGGGACTTGACTTGCAAGATCGAGAAGCCAGTGATGAGTTCCTTGGCCTTGGTGAAGGGGCCGTCGATGACGGTACGAGACTTGCCGGAGAATTTGACGCGTGCGCCTTTGGAACTGGGATGGAGGCCATCGAGAGCGAGCAGGACGCCAGCCTTCATGAGCTCTTCGTTGTACTTGCCCATCTCGGCCATGAGCTTTGGATCGGGGAGGGCGCCTTCTTTTTCTGTCTCTGCGCTTGCTTTGCCGATGACCATGAATCGCATTGCGAAATCTCCCTTGGGTTGAGCGATTGAGCGCGCAGTTGGATCGCAGTTTCCCGCTATCGTACTGCCCCTCTGCTGATACGTCGAACGGGGTGTGGCCGAATCGACATGAGAACGGAATTTATTAACTATTTTTCGGGGAGACGAAGGATGGCCTAAATTGCAGATTTTAGTGAGGCGGGTTGAGTGCGTATTTTAGTTCTTCGCGGCTGAGGCCGGTCGTGAACTGTCCGAACTTTTCTGCCAAAATTCTCCATGAGGTAACTACATCGCACACGGGCGAGCCTTTGTTCCGCAGGCTGGAAAGCGTATGTGCCGAGCACTTGGATTAGGCGTTCAAGATAATTGCCCACCACTACATTGAGAGCATGGTTTAGGCTCGGGCATTGGAGCGCCGCGCAGGCGACATTGCCGACAACCGGAACGGTAAACGTGCTACCAACTCAAGCCGTGGCGATCGGGCCTCATCCCACTACTCTGTGCTTATTGATCAGGGTGCATAGCGAGTGAAGACAAGGTCGGTCGCTTTGGTCTTCTCGTGGCAAGGGAAGCAGGGCTTCATGAAAGCTGCGTCGGCAGGTTTGCCGTTTTGGAAGTGACCAAATCCCCAGCCGCCGGTTCCAGCATATTTTGTCGAGTCCTTAACCATGAACTGAATGTTTGTAGGAGTGCCGGGAACGAACGATTGCGCTTGGCCAAAGACCTTGTTGTTTTCATCGGAGGGGACATGGCGGTAATGCAACGCAGCGAGGATCGAGCCGTCGGGGTACGGTAGCTTCCCTTCGCGATAGGCTTTGACCGCAATATCGTTGCCCAGAACGGCGCCTAAGCTATTGAGGTTGCCGGCTTCATGGGCCGAGGAAATCCACTGCCAGTCGCGATATCCGCTGGGCATTTCCGTGACGAACGGTGCAGGCGCCGAGTCCGCGCGTCCTGGCGCTAGACCACTGAAAGTGAGAAAGCTAACGACTGCTGCGATCGTGCCCACAAGGAACGAAAAGTGTTTCATAGGGTCCTCTTTCTAGAGCGTTCTGTAGGGTGAAAAGCAAGGCCCCTGACTGCTGATTCGATTAGTGGTTGGGTTCGACCCCAGAGGCATCCGTATTCAAACACTGTAGGCGGTCGGCACCTGATGTAAACAGTGATTTCGTTCTTTCGGTTCTTGCAAAGAGGCGATTACAAACCACTCGCTCTGGGTCAATGAGTGTAGTGGGGATTTTGCAAGTCATGCAAGGCAAATTGCCGTTCTTGGCCCGCCACATTTCTATGCTAGGCTTCCAGCTTAGAACGGAGGCCGAAATTGGCAGACAACAAAACCAAGGCTACGACCTTGAGCGTCCCGGCATACATCAACGCCTTGCCGGATCCCACGCAACGGTCGGACGCGAAGGAACTGGCTCAACTTATGCAGAGAATTTCCGGTGAAGAGCCGAAACTTTGGGGACCGACCTTTGTTGGCTTCGGCAGCTATCACTATAAGTACGAAAGCGGCCGTGAAGGAGACATGCCGCTGATTAGCTTCTCACCGCGTAAGGCCGCCCTTGTTCTGTACAGCATGCTGGACCACAGCCAAGCGAAAGCGTTGTTGCCTAAACTCGGAAAGCACACAACAGGAAAGGGATGCCTCTACATCAAGAAGCTTGCGGATGTGGATAAGAAGGTCCTTGAAACTCTGATAGAGAATGCCGTGGCCCACAACGAGGCTCGCACGGGCACTCGGCATTCTGCCTGACTCTCTATGAGTGTAATGCCAGACTTACGCCAATTGACTAGAAGCCTCCGAGTGCGCCTGTTTCTGGCATGCCCGAATAATGGACGTGCACAATTCGCCGGCCGCCGTTTTCCCTGTGGTAGACCTGCGTTTCGCGTCCCTTTGTCGTGATCTCGTTGCCGCCATTTTTCAGCCTGGCGCGAAAGGTCCAAGTAAACTGCGACCACGCGGTGTCGCCGTAGACGTGAATTTCTACTGGATCGGGAAGCAGTTGACGCTCGGAGAATAGTCCCATTGTTCTCTGGTAAAAGTTTTGCAGGTTTCGGTGATCGACACAGCAACTAACACAGTGGTGGCAACCGTGGCGGTCGGCACTAACCCCATTGGGGTAGCGATCACCCCCAACGGATCCTTTGCCTATGTGGCGAATGAGACTGACAACAGCGTATCAGTAATCAACACAGCCACTAACGCAGTGGTGACCACGGTGAGTGTTGGGAGTAGCCCCCACGGGATTGCGATCACTCCGGATGGGGCATCCGCCTACGTCGCGAATCAAATTTCTAACAACGTTTCGGTGATCAGCACCGCCAATAACACCGTGGTGGCCACAGTGAACGTCAGCGCCGGACCGATTGGAGTCGCCAGCGGCCCCGCCGCCCTAGCGAAGCTGAACAATTTCACGGCCCTGGTTGGAGTCAGCAAAGAGCTCCACGCCACGGCAGTCGCCGGTCAGTTTCATCCGTCGAACACGGTCGATCCACTGACGCAGTCGGTAACGCTCTCGGTCGCGGGAAGCAACAGCGCGAGTGTCACGTTTGCTTCGTTCAAGAAGGTAGGGAGCGTCTACAGTACAGGCGGCAAGACGGGTCTGACAAGGGTCACTCTGTCGTTGAGCCCGCTGAAAAACGGCAATTGGGGTTATCTCGCAGCCCTTACAAGCTTCGTTCCAGGAACGCCGTCTGTGACCGTGAGCCTGACGATCGGAACACAAAACGGCGGCGCGACAGTCACTGCCCACTCGCTCGACTAACGTGTTCTCATGTGAATTGGAACACAACTTACAAAGGGAGGCGGAAACGCCTCCCGATTTCCAAGCGTGCGCTTTTCCTTCGGTCTAACCCAGGGCGAATGAGTGAAATGGATCAGAGAGTCGAGGTGGTGGTGGACATGACAGGCCCAGCCGGACTTCACACGGGAGGTAGCGTGTCTTCCCGCACGCAACCGCCCTCACCGTTGGGTGGGAAACCGAACTGAGCCTTAGTCCAAAACGTAAATTTGAAAGCGCACTTAGTCGTTGACCGGGAGCAATCATCGCGTTGGAGAGGCCGCACCGATTCCAAAATTGCTCCTGCACAACGACAAGACCAATCGTATGTCCTAGGCTCTCATCAGGAGGGTATTGATGGGGTCGAAGTTGTTTACGCTGCTGGATATTCTGAGTTCTCAGCAATTCCAAATCATAATTTTGCTTGCGTCGGGTTTGGACACCTACCAGATCGCCGACCTTCTTGAAACAAGTGAGCCGAACGTGCGCCGCCTGATCTGCGCTAGCTCCGATCGTGCAGGATGTCGAAGCCCGCAAGAGTTATCTGCCAGACTCATCTTTGAATACCAAAACCGCCTGTATGACAACAGACTCAGAAAGGAACTGGCAGACGTCCAGCGTGCTGCCAAAGAATTGCTCGCACGGAGCCTCGATGAATACCAGTCTTTTCGCGGGCAGCGGATGCGGGCGCCATTTGCGTGAAAACGTTTGTGGAATCCGGATTGGGCAGGTTCAACTGGCCCTATATACATACCGACACGCTCCGGAAAATCCCGCGAGCCTCAGATAGATCTATGTGTTGCCAACCAGGCAACCGCCACGGCTTGCCAGCTTCAGCAAGCGATCGACGTCGTTGCCACTCAATAAGGATCTAGCGAGATGGAAACATGTAATCGCAGCAAGACCCAACGCCTCGTCGTGCAGGGGCTGGAAGGCAAGGAAATCTCTTCTCTTCCGGTCGAAGGAGAAAAATGCCCTTGACATCTCCTCTTATAGATCAGGCGATTACACTCATCGAGATCTAGAGCCCGGCTATCGCCTTAGCGGCTGGACCCGAGGGTCCCAGTTCCGCCCGTTGTTCTGCCTGGTGCAGCTTGGCCTGTGCAGCTGCCGACATCGTCGAATCAGAAGCTACGCTGATGACCTCGCGATACTCGGCGGCTGCCTCGACAAATCGGCGCGTGTTGTAATAACCATCGCCCAAAGACATAAGATAGTCAGGATCGGTCCCCTTTAAGTCCGCTGCCGCGCGGAGTTCATCGATGCCAGAAGGCCATTGTGTTTCTCCCCGTCGTATCAAAGCTTCGCCAAGCCGGCGATGCGCTAGGGCTAACAAACTCTTCCGGTTTTCCTTGACCTCTTGCTGCGTGAGTCCACTAATTTCTAACTGATCCGGTCTGAGTACAATCTTCCGATAGTCCGCGATGGCTTGAGGTATGTCCCCCAACTTCTCCACCACGAAAGCGAGTTCGCAAAGCAGGGCGCCGTCTTTTGGTCTCAGTCGAAGCGCCTCGCGATACATCGCGGCCGCATCCGCATATTTGTGATTGTCGCGAAGCGTATTTCCCAACCATTGCCGCGCAAGAAAGTCGGAATCACCCCGCTCGACGTAAGAATCGCTAAGTTTTGCCTTAAGTCCGTACTCGGCGAGTGCTTCGTTCTTGCGCCCCATTTGGGCTGCCAAGTCTGCCAGCGCCTGGTGAGCCTCAATGTAGTTCGGTTGCAGCTTCGTTGCCTGTCGAAAGCGGTCAGCGGCGCTGTGCAGATCGCCCTTGCTTTTCAGGAGGTTCCCCAATTGCAGCAAGACAAACGGAGATATGTCAGCTCCCTGGCTTCCCTGGTCGACGCTCTTCAGCGAGGCGATTCCGGCATCGAGGTAACCCGCATTCGCTAACTCCGTTCCTTTGTGAACTAACATCACCACATCGAGGGGCGTATAAATCAACGCCTTATCAGCTTCACTCAGTGCGTCTTCGTGATGATTCTGGTTCGCGAGGGCCATGCTTTTCTTGAGATGAGCGATTGCCATCTCTCTCTGCGAGTGGTTGCCGGCCAGAAAGGCGTCGTATTCGTTGATCGCTTCACCAGGCTTTCCATCCGCATCCAATACTTCTCCCAGACCAAGCTTTGCGGCGCTGTCTCCCTGCGATATCAAATCCTTATAGATTCGAATCGCCTCCCCGTGATCTCCCTCAAGGTAATAAGACTGGGCTAGCTGGCGCCGGAGCTTACGGTGTGCTGCTCCAGAGGTTGAGGGCAGCACGTCCTTGTAGCACTCGATCGCCTCTTTGTACCTCCGAGTCGCCCCATACGCCACGCACAAATTAAGCGTCAGTTTGGAGTTCGACGGATCGTGGTTATGCGCCGCATACAGAAGTGCTGTTCCTTCATCGAACTTTCCATCCCGGATCAGCAGGGCTCCGGCGAACGTCGGATCCAATGTTGAGAGAATCTTCGCGGCGAGATCCCGGCTGGCCTGCTTCAGGCCTTCCGGAGTCATAGGGCTGGGTGCTGACTCCCAAGGCCCAGCATTGGTGGCTCGAGCGACCAGAATGAACATCTTCTTGTTCGGATCCTGCGAATCCTTCCGGACAATCAGGTCTCCCGAAATCTTCGTCTCAGTCCGCCAGATTCCGCGCCCTATAGCGAGCAACTGCTCGTAGGACACTCCTTTCACCTCAACCGCAAACCGTGGGGGCTCTTGTATATGCTCAAAGCGCGGTATCCGCATATGCCGCAGGTTAGGCAGACCCGTCTTGTAGAACTCCAGGCCGGAGCCGACGTTTGCTGAATTAATTTCGTTATGCATCGACTCGATGCCGTCCTGCAGAGCATCGGACACCATCTCGCCTGTGAACGGCAGACCTGACTTTGGCATCTGAAACGGTGCGATGTTCATCACGCGTGTGTGCGAATCCCAGAGCGCAAAGAACATCAACGACCCTAGCAGGATGGATGTCAGGGTCACCTTTTCCCAGAGACTGTGTATGCCTTGGCGGAGAGGATTCGACGATGGACGCGGACCCTCTGAAGGAGTTGAAGCCATAAGAACCTCCCACAGCTTGCCCTTGCTTTGCCCGTGAGCCACTGCGTAGCAGGGACCTTGATCCCCGAAGGCTCGCAACCGTCCTCGTAGCTCGTGGACGCTGCTCCACCGAATGCAAACGAAAGTCCATCGCGTGCTCGCAACGTAAGTACAACAGAATGTGAGGTGAATACATAAGCACCAGCCAAACTTCAAACGCGACTCGGGCTATCCAATCGGATACTCAGTTAACCCTTCGGTTATGCCTTGCCCTCAGTTGACGGCAATCCGTAAGTCAATTGTCGAAAGCAGGCCTACACTCGTTGACTATAGGCCCCATGGGGTAGGCGTGTTGTGGTCTCCTGCAAGGCAGCGGGAGCCTCGCTCATTGGAGAGTTTCTGTTAAGTCGGCTTCGCGGTCCACGCACGTAGTTGATTCGCTCGCACAAGAGTGTGCGCACCAAACGGCACGTGCCGCGAGGCGAGGACGCCGGCCTTACACAATGTGCGAAGGGGTGTTTCACAACGGCGCACCAGGATACAGGATGAGGCAGAGTAGAGTGGCGGACGGAATCTGGATTATCGATTCGGAGGCGAAAACGCTGTACGCGAACGGGGCGATGGCGGAGATCCTTGGGACCGAGCTGTCGCGACTGATCGGGGAGCCTTCGTTTAATTACGTGTTCCCAGAAGACGTGGTACCGGCACAGTGGCGATTTGAGGCGCGGCAGCGGGAGAAACGGCGTCGCCGTTTCATTTCAGGCTCAGGCGTGAAGACGGCGCGGCGATCTGGGTGGATGTTCAGGGAACGCCGATGCGGAACGTGGCCGGCGAATTTATCGGGATCGTGGGCACGTTCCGGGTGTCGGAGTCGCAGCGTTGAGAGGCGTGGCGAGGGGCCGGCTGGGCTCACGCGCACGATCGAGCCGTTAATTCGCGCATGGGAGTGTGTGCGCCACGCAGAAGACAACTGATTTTTATTTGTTAGGCTCTTACTTCGCGGCGCGTGTTCGCAAGCGGAGCGGGTAGCCGTCGTCTCCGGGCAAGAGGCCGTTGATGCGTAGGACCTTCACGGAGTTATCGACGTCGGAGGCGCGCAAATAGCCAATCGCGCCGGGATTGCTGGCAACGAATCTCCGGACCTGGCTCGGCGTCTGGAGCGCGATGGGCGGGTTGATCGGAGCTCCGCGATAGATCTCGAAAAAAAAGTATCGACCGAGTTCGCGGTCATCCATTTTGTAGATCTTCTTGAGAATCGTTTCCCGCTCGGCGGTACCGTGCTGCAATCCGGCGAGCTTGATTCGCCGATCGTGGGCCCACCAGCGGCGATCGCCGATAAAGATCTCGCGCAACTCGGCCATGGTGATATTCGAAGCTGGATTACTGCGGTCGACGACGATCGCGAGTCCCTCCATGGAGGAGATTCGTCGGTTGACAAGAGGATCGAATTGCGCAGACCGCACCGCCGGCGTGGGGTTCTCCGCAACCGCCACAAGTGCCAGAAGCAGTGGCACGGCCAACAATGCCTTCATTGCTTTTCTCCGAATCAGGAGATGCGAGGGAGGGTAAGTAACGAAGATTATAGTACAAACACCCCCAAAAAGCCGTCGTAGACGGTTGACTACGAGCCACTCCGTCGTAACTAGTCAATGACTGGTGGTCATCCAATCAGGGGATGTGCGGCGAAACCAGACTCAGCGGGCTGGCGGGAAGCTGATGACGAGTTGGTCGAGCGGAAGCCCCTTGGGGACGGACTGGGAGGGGCTGATGGCGTTGACAGCGAGGGGTGTTCCGTCGGCTTCCGCGCGGTCGAATTCTTCGGTCCCGTTGGATTTGCCGGTCACGCGGAACCCGTCGATCTCGTAAGGCGGGCCGTTGGAGGCGAGCGAGGACGGGCCATCCATTAATTGAAAATGAAGATGCGGCGCGACGGAGTTGCCCGTGTTGCCGACGAGTCCGAGGATCTGCCCACGTTTGACGCGGTCGTTGGTGTGCACCTTGAGGGAGCCGGGCGGCAAGTGGGCATAGAGCGCGTAGTGGCCATGACCGAGATCGAGGATGACGTGATTGCCGTCGGCGGCGTCGAGTGAGATGTCGGTGGGAAACTTGCCGGGTGTCTGCTCGGGGCGGCCGTCGATAGCGGAGACGACGGTGCCATCGGCAACGGCGATGGCGGGCTTGCCGAAGACGGTGGAGCTCTCGAGTTTCTCGCGCGGGCCGGAATAGATCCGGTGTTCCTTATCGAGTTGTTCCCAATCCACAGCATAGCGTTGTGCGAGTCAGACGCGCCCGTTGATGGGAAGGGCGGCGCGCGTGTGGCGGGTTGCATCGCAGCACGAATCGGCGGAGATGTAGTTGTCGCCGGCGAGTGGTGGACCGATTGTCACGATGGGACGAGTGTGGATGGAGACGAGGCCTCCGGTTTCGGTGAGGTCCTGGTGGCTGGGAGGAGCGGCGGCGAAGTGCGCGTCGAGGCGATGGGTGAGTTGTTTCGGGATGGTCGTACCCGGCGCGAGATCAACGTAGATGAAGAGAAGGGCTTGCGTGCTTTTGGGGGAGGACCGAGACGGATTCGCGGGATCCCGCGGGCTGGAGGCGTTGGCCGATCTCGGCGGCGTCGAGCTTGCGGAGGGTCTTGCCGTCGGCGAGGACTTCGACGGATTGGATTGTGGCGTCGCCGCTGGAAAAGTTGGTGATCTAGAGTTCGTAGACGAGATGAATGCGCTGGTCGGAGCCAGTGAACGGTGCGGGCGGATTGGGAACGCTGAGTAGGATCGGCGTGGGGAGTTCGGGGTCGGTGGCGAGTGCGAGGGACGGCAGAAAGAGGAGAAGTGCGGCGAGGGTGCGTGTCATTTTTAATCTTTCCGGAGCGTGGGATTGGGAGACGCGGGTGCGGTGGATTGTAGCTTAGGTGTCGGGTCCTTGGTCTTAGGTGTAAGGGGGGAAAAAACCGCATCACGGCCGATAGCTCGAATGGCTCACTCGCGAGGAGTACGCAGTTGATTCGCGCACAGGAGTGTGCGTGCCGTACGGGCAACCCGCAGGCAAGAGCACGCGGGCGGGGCGCCCGCGCTTTACAAGCGTTAGTTTTCGGTGGGTTCGGTGTCCGAGTCGGGGTGCGCGCCGGGTTTGGGCGGGTGGGGGGGGTTTGGCACGTGTTTGCCTTTCGGCGGCAACGGTGGCTCGGGCGGTTCGGGGATGTCGGAGGCGCGGCGAAGCGTGATCACTCCGTGCTCGCTGTTGAGCACGATGCGGCTGCCGCCGTTGCCGACGGTGCCGGAGAGACTGCCCTGATTGTCATCGTTTTTCGGTTGAAGCTCAGAAAACTCGGAAGAGATTTCGGAGCCGCGCGTGCGCGCGTCCACCTTGAAGCCCATCTTCTCGGGAACGCTGACGGTAATATCGCCGTTGCGATTGTCGATCTGGACGTTGCCAGGCGACTTCAACTGAATATCGATCGGGCTATTGGCGCTTTCGACGCGAGCGTCACCAGCGAGACCTTGCAGCGTGATGTCTTTGGAGCGGGTGCTGAGGCGGAGCGGACCGGTAAGGTCGTTACCGCGCAAAGAGTCAGAGTCGAGATCGAGATCCCCGTTGAGCTTGGCGAATTCCAGATCGGTGCGTGCGGATTTGAATCCGACGCTCTTTCCGACTCGTGCAAGTTTTACGGTTTGAATTTCGCCGTTGAGGCGCGCAGCTCCCTTGATGTCGGTGAGGGTGACGTCGTCGCCACGACCCTGAATAGTGACATCGCCAGAGATTTGCGAGATGCGCGCGGAGCCGTGGTCGAGGTTGAGGTTGAGGTTTCCGTTGATATCGTCGGCATTGACGTCGCCACGCTGGCTCGAGATGTCGACTGCGCCGTCGCGGCCATTCACAACGATTTCGCCGCGTTGTGTGGAAATCATGAGAGGTGCCTTGCGCGGAATTTCGAGGCTGAGGTCAGCAGAAATGGGATGGTCGCCGGCGCCTTTGGTGTTGGCGTTGATTGTTACCTGGTTGCCGCTTACGTTGATCTGCGGCTTGGTGGCGTCGTTCCACTTATCGGCGTCTTCTTTGCGCTCGGAGCGGATTTTCTTCTGGATAGTGAGGTGTATCTGATCGTCGTTGGATTCGGTGACGTTGACAGCACCGCGATCATTGACGATCTTCACGCTCGCGCCCGGCGGCAGAGCCTGGGACATGGAAGGCAGGTCGTCATAGGTATATGTGCTGCCCATGCCGGGGATCTCGACCCCATCGATGTCGAGTTGATCGCCCACTTGCTTCCAGTCGACGCGCGACATCTGGCTGGCCGTAAGTCCGAAGACGATGAGGATGATCAACAGGAACACACCACCGGCACCGATGCCGGGTGCCTGCAGTCCTTCCTGCTTGGCCCGCTGATGTTCATAGAGCTTTACGCATCCCCAGACGATGAGGAGCAGCGGCCAGTAGTGGGCGAACAGGATGACGAGCCGCTCCCAGGACAGCAGGTGCATGTTGCCGAGCAGGAAGATCACGCCGACGATGATGAGCACGATCGGTCCAGCCATCGAGCGGCGACGACGTGGGGGCGCAACCACTGGACTAGACATGGTTCACCTCGCCGGAGGGCGCGATCGGAACGTTCGGATCAGCAGCCGGTGCCGCAGGCGGCGCCACGGGAGGTGGTGGAAGCACTGGCGGCGGTGGGCCAATGTGTCCGGCATCGGAGGCATTGCTTTGCAGAAGTTTCACGGCGCCGATGACTAGCAGAATTAGTGGCCAGGTGCGTTCAAAAGAAGGCCCTCCGAGGTTGTCCATCAGGAAAAGAACACCGACAGTGACCATGATGGAAGGCCACATGATGTGACGCATCTTGCAACGGTCACAGGAGCAGACGGTGGGATCAGCACCTAGAAGTCCCCAGCGTTTCGCGAAGAGCCACGCGCCGAATCCGATAAGAATGATGGGCCAGAAACGATCGATACCGAATTCCCAAAGACCCACCGTGTGCAACAAGAATAGGACACCAAGCACGATCAGGATCACAGCACCAGTGGGTACACTACTGCGATAGCGCCCTTCGGAGGCGGGAGCCGCGGGTACGAAGCCTGCGCTGCCTGCTGGAACAGGAGCAGCGGAAATAGCTGCGGCGGCGGCACGAGAGCCGGGATGGATGGTTGGTCCAAACATGCGCTCGAAGCCAAAGGGATCGGGTAAAGGCTGTCCGAGCTCGATGGCGTGGGCAGTCTTGTAGGCGTCAAAAACGAGATAAAAGAAATACGCGAAGAACACCGGGATCATGATGGGGCCGAAGCGAGTCGACATCCAGATCATGCAGACGAAGGCCATGACGTGGATGAAGCCCTTCATGAATTGGCCGTTGTACATGGCGCCGACGCCGGGAATAAATCCGAGGACGGCGGCGAGGCCGGGGCTGGGCAGGCGCTCTCCGGCGAGCGCGCCGGGCGAAGTGGCAGCAGCGCCCGGTGGAGTTACGGGAGTTGCGGGCAAAGCAGTGCCCATGCGTTCTGCGAGACATGGCTCACAGAAGATTGCGCCGCGGACATCGCGGCTGCAATTGGCGCACAGCGGCTTCCCGCATGTGCGGCAGTAGGCCACTGCTGCAACAGTGTTGTGCGTGGCGCAGTTCATACAAATCTCCTGGTCGTGGTCACCGACACGGCAGGTGCTGGCTCCGGCAACGAGGCCAGAACGGGCTGGTTCTCGTCGCGGCTGTAGTTTCTCTCCTGTCTGGGCTCGGGTTGTCCACTAGTGTTGTCCTTGCGATTCTTCTCCCGCTCTTTCGGAGTTGACTCGGCGGGAGTAGTCGCCTTCTTGATCTCCTGCACTCGCGACTCGATTTCGTACACGAGGCGGATGTTCTCGTAGTACTTCACCACGCGTGCGCTGGTGGTGTAGTACGTCCTGCGCAAACCATTCCGGCTCAGATCGGCTTGCCGAAGATCGCCGGGCTTCACGCCTGCGACGCTCAAAGCGACCGACAGCGAGAAGAACGCCATCCCGAACGACATAGCAAATCGAGGTTGCCGCACTGTACTCCAAACCGGCACGAGGAAGGAATCCACCCATTCGCGGATTCTTTCGCCGAGCGCCGGCTTGGCGGATACGGCTGCGTCCTGTAGGCGGTAACTTTCGATCCCGCTGGTCGCGACCAGAATGTTGTTGACCAGGTTGGCTGGAGGCTCCACCTCCTGAAGCGACTTCAGCCAGTGCTGACCGGCCTCGATCTCGGCGAACAAAGGTCCGCAGTGAGAGCAAGAGCGGGCATGGGCATGGAAGCGATCCTTTTTCGCGTCGGTCAGCTTCTGATCGAGGGCGTCAAAAAGGAGTGCTTCGAACTCCTTGCACTGCATACCGTTGTGGGTTTCACCTGGCATCACATCACCTGCCTATAGATACGTTGTAGGAGGCGCGCAAGTTCCGCGCGACCCCGGTTAATTCTGGACTTGACGGTCCCCTCGGGAACCTTCAAGACGGCGGCGATTTCCCGGTAATCCATATCCTGTAAGTCCCTTAGAATCACTGCTTCCCGGAGCTCCGGGGAAAGCTTGTGCAAAGCCTGGTGGACGGCTTCACCGGTCTCGCGGCTTTGGACGCGAGCGTCGGGTGGTAGACCCTTGTCCTCGATGTGGTCGCTAAGGGGCATGGCGTCCTCATGTTCGGATGGTGCGGCGTCGATGGAGTCCGTGACCCGATCCTGCTTGGTTTTGCGGAAGTGGTCGACGAGGAGGTTGCGGGTCATGGTGGTAACCCAAGTCATAAAGGCGCCGCGATCGACGTCGTAGGAGCTAAGCGTGCGGTACATCTTGATGAACACTTCCTGGGTGAGGTCCTGGGCGTCGTCGGAGGTGCCGGCGAAACGGTAGCAGATGTTGTAGATACGGCGATGGTAGCGCTGGACGATCTCTTCCCATGCGACCGCGTCACCGGCGACGCAGCGTCGGACAAGAGCATTGACGATTTGGACGTCTTCCAACCAGCACTCCCAAGAACTCCTGGTTTTTCAGCCGGAGACGGCGGTTTGAGAGCCGGAACGCGCCAAGGCTGACATCACAAAACACTTACGTTCAAGTGACGCCAAAAGTTCGAAACAGCGTAGCAAACCATTATGCGGCAAGGAATTGTAGCAGGGGGAACACCAGTGGACGGGGAGCGTGGGCTAGAG
>Ga0126381_100000934_pt1 | contig 31767 bp, 28 predicted proteins | sample PanSoiMetPlot_28_FD_96465 | JGI IMG/M metagenome (GOLD analysis project Ga0126381, IMG submission 96465) | Tropical forest soil microbial communities from Panama - MetaG Plot_28 | ecosystem: Environmental > Terrestrial > Soil > Tropical forest > Bulk soil | place: Panama | collected 2016-02-17 | reverse complement strand
TACAAAATCACGAACGATTCCAGAATTACACGTGTTGGTGCATGGTTGCGAAGATCGAGCCTGGATGAACTTCCGCAGCTTGTTAACGTCCTCAAAGGGGAAATGTCGCTGGTCGGGCCACGTCCTCCAGTTCTTTATGAGGTTGAGGCTTACGACCTGTGGCACCGCAGACGGTTGCTGGAAGCCAAGCCGGGGATTACCGGGCTGTGGCAAGTGAGCGGCCGAAACCGGGTTAGGTTTGATGATATGGTGCGTCTTGACTTGGCATACGCTAAGACATGGTCGCCTTGGTTAGACGTTAAAATTCTCCTGCGCACGCCCCGCGCGGTCATTGACGGAGCACATTAAGCAGGGAAGGAGACTCGGACTAAGATGGCGTCAAATGCTAACGATGTTCTTAGCACCTATACTCCGGTGCGCACATTTCCAGCAGCGTCCAAGTCCAGTAGAGTCCGGTTTGGTGTAATAGGTTACGGCTACTGGGGGCCCAACGTGGTCAGGAACCTGCAGGGCATGCCAGATGCAGAGGTGGTAGCTGTTTGTGACAAGAGCTTCCCCTCCCGTAAGAAAGTTCATCGGAACTGTCCGGGTGTCTATGTAACTGCGGACAGTTCAGAACTCACTACATCTCCGGAAATTGATGCGGTTGCCGTTATTACTCCGGTGTGGACGCACTTCGAGCTTGCCAAGTCGGCTCTCGAGAATGGGAAACATGTCTTCGTTGAGAAGCCCTTCACCAGCAGTACAGCGCAGGCCGAACAATTAATCACTCTTGCTGAGCAGAAGAACCTAAGACTGATGGTGGACCATACGTTTTTGTTCACTGGTGCTGTGAAGAAGATTAAACAGCTATTACAGGAGGACAGCCTCGGCAAACTTTATTACTACGATTCAACAAGAGTAAATCTCGGACTGTTTCAACATGACGTAAATGTCGTCTGGGATCTTGCTCCACACGATCTGTCGATCATGGACTACCTGATTGAGAAACGCCCTGAGGCTCTGGTCGCGACGGGTCAAACTCATTTGAACGGCTACGAGGATGTGGCGTTCATTACGCTATATTTCCCTGACAAGATTATCGCCCACATCAATGTCAACTGGCTGTCACCCGTGAAAATTCGAACAACTTTGATTGGGTGTGAGAAAAAGATGCTCGTCTGGAACGACCTGGAAGCGGATGAGAAGGTTAAGGTCTACGACAAGGGAGTAGACGTCACCAACCAAGAAGGGTTGTATGAGCTTTTGGTGAACTATCGTTCCGGTGACATGTGGGCACCACAAATCGAACAAGTAGAGGCTTTGCGGCAAGAACTGTCGTATTTCGTCAATTGCATATCGACCGACAGGACTCCTTGGAACGACGGGGCAGCGGGACTGCGTGTTGTCAAGATGCTGGAAGCAGCAAATAAGTCCCTCCGCAAACGAGGATCGTTGGTTTATCTCTGAGGCCGCATCTGCCACAGCGCTAAGCCGCGCTTGGAATTACTATCATGCGTGACCGATCAGAATCCTTTCCCCAGATCATGTGCTGTAATATCAAATTGTCAACATTTTAGGAGGGCTGCATGGGAGCAGACGGGGTGACAAATTTGTTTGTGTGCATCGCTGCTGATGTCAAGCTTGGATCAGGAGTCAAACTCTCCCAGTTCATCAATCTTTATGGCTGCGATATCGGCGATCAGACAAAGATAGGTGCATTTGTGGAGATCCAAAAAAATGCGAGGGTAGGGAAGCACTGCAAGATTTCTAGTCACACGTTTATCTGCGAAGGAGTCACGGTCGAGGACAACGTGTTCATTGGGCATGGGGTAACGTTCATCAATGACAGTTATCCGCGAGCCACTAATTCGAACGGCAACCTGCAAACCGAGCAAGACTGGCATGTCGAGCACACTTTGGTCAAACAAGGCGCTTCTATCGGCTCCGGTGCAACTGTTCTTTCCAACATCATCATCGGAGAGAATGCGATTGTCGGTGCTGGCGCTGTGGTGACGAAAGACGTGCCACCGAACACCATCGTGGCCGGGAACCCGGCACGGGTTCTGCGCATTCTCGAACCCAAGCTCGCCCATTCCAGAATTGACGGGCGTCAAAAAGCCTGTTCTGTCTCCGCAGAGCTTTGAGCTCTCCAACTCAAAAGGATCGCAGAATTATGGAGATGAAAATCCCGCTCTTGGATCTTGTCACACCTCACTTGGAATTAGAAGACGAGCTAGTCGCGGTGTTCCGTGACGCGCTCAAAACGGCTACCTTCGTTGGCGGTCCCATGCTAGAAGATTTCGAGAGTGACTTCGCCGAGTTCTGCGGGACTCGCTACTGCGCCGGGGTCAATAGCGGAACCGATGCTTTGCGCTTCGCCCTTATCGCGGCTGGTGTACGACCGAATGATGTCGTTGTCACTGTCCCTAACACGTTTATTGCCACGACGGAGGCAATTTCCCAAGCCGGAGCGATTCCTGAGTTCGTCGATATCGACGAACACACCTACAACATCGATCCCGGGAAGCTGCACGACTACCTCGAAACCCAATGCACCAGGGATACCAGCACAGGCCGCACAGTGTCGCGCCGTTCCGGGCGGCCCGTGACCAGCATCATTCCCGTTCACTTGTACGGGCAGATGGCAGATATGGATCCGATCATGGAATTGGCAGAGCGATATCAGTTGATCGTCATCGAAGATGCTTGCCAGGCCCATGGGGCGGAGTACTTCTCGAAAAATCGCAACTGCTGGCTGAAAGCAGGATCGATGGGTCGGGCGGCAGCATTTAGTTTCTATCCTGGTAAAAACCTCGGTGCCTGCGGCGAAGCGGGCGCAGTCACCACCAATGATGCAAACGTAGCCAAGCGGATCAAAATGATACGGGATCACGGCCAAGCTGAGAAGTATTATCACGAGATGGAGGGATTCAATGGAAGGCTCGACGCAGTTCAAGCGGGAATCTTGCGCGTAAAGCTACCCTACGTAGCAGAATGGAACCGCGAACGGCGCATGTGTGCTGCGCTATACAGAGAACTGTTTGGCTCTGCGAACGGAGTAATCCTTCCTTTCGAGCCAGAGTGGTCTCGAGCGGTTTATCACATTTACCCGATACGAGCGCTTCATCGCCGTGAACTGCGGGACCATCTGCTAGCAGCCAACATCGGCACTGGCGTTCATTACCCAATACCGCTTCACCTACAAAAAGCCTATTGCTCGCTTGGCTATCGTGAGGGCGACTTCCAGGTGGCCGAGCAGGTTGCAACAGAAATCCTCTCGTTGCCAATGTATCCGCAACTTGGGCGTGCCGAACAGGAATACATTGTCGAGAATGTGCTGAAGTGCCTGTCCTTGAACACCGCAGAAGCGGGTTACGCATTGTCCAGCTCGGAGCCGCTTAACATTAAGCCGATCCCTCTTTCTGGGTGACGTCGCGAACTGTTCGGCCTGACAGCTCTGCAGGAGACCAAAATTGTCCGGATTCGCAGGAAAAGTGAACACTAAATCGCTTAGAGACAAAGGGAACGTCTATGTCATTAGGGATAAACACTAGGTCTAGATCTAGAGAACTGCCAACAGTGACACAGGTGTTAAAACCAATCGATCGGCCGGTCTTTATCACCGGCTTGGGACGGAGCGGCACGACCATAATTCATACGCTACTTGCAACACATCCGAACGCGAACTGGATGTCGCTGCTATGCGCCAAATTCCCTAACCGCCCTTATCTTAATCGATGGCTAATGCGGTCCCTCGACATGCCGCCTCTGAGTGTTTACGTCAAACGGCGATTCGTCCCGCTGGAAAATTACAGCTTTTGGGAATTTTACTTCAGAGGATTTGGAGCCCCCTGTCGCGATTTGTTCGCCTCTGATGTTGATGTACGCACAGCTAGCTCAATCAGGAAAGTATTCAGTCAACTGGTCACGCCGAAGCGAAACAGGCTGATCATAAAGATAACGGGAGTCCCACGAATCGGCTTCCTGCATGCTCTTTTCCCTGATGCGAAGTTTGTTCATGTGACTCGAGACGGGCGAGCTGTGGCGAACTCTCGCATGAACACTCCGTTTTGGAAGGGATGGCAGGGGCTTAATCTATGGCCAGGTGGAATGCCTGATCATTACCGACGGGAATGGCAGCGCCACGGATACTCCTTTGTGGCACTAGCTGGGATTGAATGGAAGACCCACTTAGACCAAATGATGGAGGTTAAGCGCAACTATCGGCATGTCAATGTCTTTGAAGTAAAATATGAAGAGTTTTGTGTGAATCCGGTCTTGCAGCTGCGAGATATTGCTGCATTTTGCGAGCTGGCCTGGGACGCAAATTTTGAGGATCAGCTTAAGCGGCGGTATGTGGGGAGCGAGAACTCCCAATGGCAGGCGGAATTGACTGAGGAACAACAAGCCATCTTGCAAGAGGTATTGGCTGTCCAGCTAGTTGAGCAGGGATATGATTGCGGCGCAGTCGCAACTCGAAGTCCCTCGGTCAGTAGCACAGAATCCGGGCTTGAACGGGCGTGCCAATCTGGAGTTTGAGCGGAACATGAACATAAAGAGGCTCCTCTGCCGGGATCAACCCAATTCCGAAGGTGAACGCCTGGAAATGGAGGATATGCAATGCGTATGCCAACCTTTGGACCATGTCCCTTCGGACTAGGCGTTAGGCTTTCCTGGGCATGTACTAGCGGAAGCTGGACGACTTCAGAGGACCCGCCTAGAATCGCCGCACTGCTCCCCCAAAGCAGGGCCGGGCAGGTTTCAGAATGAAGGAAGGAAAGAATGGCAAAGAATCTAAGCCTGGCAATGATTGCCTTTTGCATGATTTGTGTTACGGCAAGTTCTTGTCAGACAACGTTCTACGTTGATCCTAACTTCACTGGGACGCGCAACGGCTCGGCTAGTAATCCATGGCAGTCGCTAAATGACACGGGAGCATGGTCGGCCATCAATACAGCTCTGGCCAATGGGCCCGCTACGGTCTACTTTTCGGCTCGCCAGCCGGGGTCGAATACGCCCGAAATATCTACCATCCAAATCAATTTGAGCCAGAGGACAAACACATCTACCAATGTTCTGACCCTCGATGGAATTAGCCAATATAACACGAATAGCGCGACTCCCTCATGGACGACCAACGCCACGCCGGTCGCCTGCTTGGGTTCAAGCTGCGCTTGGTACACTGCGCCCAAATTCACCATTCAAGCCACCACTCCACTCTTCGGCTCGACCACGCCCTCGAACTGCCCAGGTTTCTTCACAGTTCAAGGGTTCTCGTTTCAGGCGACGGAGGGGCAGTCGGCCGACGCCACGTACTTACATGACTTGACATTTCAGTACAACGAGGCCACACGCATTGCCACCGGCAGCTATGGGCCAGGGGTGATCGTCGGACCAGCGAACGCTGGCCCGTGTGGAGCTGGCGGTAGTCCCGGTGGGCCTGACAACCTCACCGTGCAATATAACTATATCCATGCTACCTGGGGTGAATGCATCTATGTCGGTGCCAGTACGCCGGACCCCTGGAGTTCTGCCGGTGCCGGGGAGGATTTGGAATACCACAACCTTGCGCTGACCTGCGGCGTCAACTGCAACACCGGGCAAAACTATATCATTAAAGGAAACATCATTGAATCGTGTGCATCGTGGGGTGGGCAGGGAGACGGGATAGATGTCAAGGACGGTCACGCGAATCTGCAACTCATCAACAACACCATTCGCACAACCAAAGCATGTAGTAGCTGTGGGTTGCAGGCTCCTGGTAATGATGGTCAAGGGATAGTGCTGGAATCTGGTAGCCTTGTCGATGGGAATTACGTGGAATCCCCCTACCATCAGTGTTTCCCCACGTTTTCTGGATGGAACAACGGAGCGGGCCGGGGCAGCATAACTTACCGCAACAACATGTGCATCAACGCCAACAGCGGGATTGGGACCAACACCGGGTTTCATTGGTATGCAGCACAGTCCTGTAGTGCACCAGCTTACATGCCGTCCTGCGGGGGGGGCAGTACTGTATCGCCTTGGAGCAGTGTTACCTATTACAGCAATAACGTATATATAGCGGCAGGCTGCTTTGTCGTAGATTCGGGGAATGCCGCTGGCGGAACAAACATTGAGAATAATGTATGCTCCTCATCGACCAGCGGAGGCATCACGGCAGCGGCGGGTGAGTTAGGGACGCACGACTACAATGATTTTTACAACATCACCGGCACGACGATTTCCTACGCTGGCAGCTTTAATTGCCCCAGTATTTCGGCATCCGAGCCACACAGCCTCTGCACTGACCCGCAGTTCGTATCTACCTCAACGCCTTATCGCGATGTCAACTTCATGCTGCAAACTGGATCTCCCGTTGCAACTGCGGGAATAGATCTATTCGCCCTATTTACGGATGACTACTTTGGCTACATCAGGTCGATTCCTTGGTCCATGGGTGCAGCTGCTGTAGATACGACGGGTACGGTTGCTCCTCCAAGCAACCTTTCAGCGACTGCCAAGTGAGTCGCGCGTCGCGTCTGTACCGCCGAACTTCGAGGAGCCGAGGTGCATGGCGGAGAGATGCAGCTACGGGCTGTCTAGCAAAGCAGTCTATGAAAAGCTGTGAATCGCCCAAGAGTTCTCATTGGAGCAGATAGGGTGTCCCGGTCGCTAGTGATACCTCCTCCCGCTCTCTCATTACACCTTAGGGCCTAATACTCAGGCCTAGTCCCAGCGACGACCACTATCTTGGTGGGCGCAACCATTTCAAAAACGTCACCTGCTGAGTGGGCGAATGCGAGTCGCCGCTCTGGCGCGAGTGTCTTGTGTCCAGAACGTGTACCGACATCACCAGCCTCCAAGGAACGATTGCTTCCCTCGACCTTAATCGCGCTGTTCCTCTTCTCTCAGTTGTTCTACTATCACGCATTTAATTTGTACACCGTCACGCCTGACAAACTTCTGTTTGGCATTATCTTGCTGCTGTGCGCGCGTGGGGCAGTAACACACAGGCTTCGGTCGACCTCGTTTTCTGGCCCCGAAGTATGCATGTTATTGTTTGCAATTCTCTGCACTGTTTCATATGTTATCACCAGACCCGATGCTGGTAGCATTCGATATAAGTGGCTTACGACACTGTTCAACTTCATTGTCTATCCATTTGCCATTTATCTTTTTGCAAAAAGAACTCGATACAACGCCGCACAAACGCTATGGCTGCTCCGGGCCATCGTTTGCATTGGCATCTACCTGGCGTTTACGGCGAGCTTCGAACACTTCGGAATTAATGCGCTTGTCTTCCCAAAGTATATTGTCGATCCACATGTCGGAATTCAATTCGGACGTGCCCGAGGACCCCTGGTAGGTTCCAACCCAATGGGGGAATGGTTAATCCTAGTTTATTTGGCTGCCTGTCTAGTGATACCGTTTACGTCGAGGCTGTCGCGTCTGGCGCTACAATGTCTAAGTGTATTGATAACAATGGGAATATATTTTACATTTACTCGCGGTGTGTGGCTGTCTTTTGCCGCTGTGCTTCTTCTTACAGCTATACAGAGAGGAAAATTCGGAGCGCAATCTCGGCTTATGATAGTCGTGTTGATAGTGGCTTTCTTTGCCGGCGTATGCAGCAAACTATCATTTCAGAGAGAGACTTTATTTTCAAGAAGGCAAAACACCATTGACTACCGAATCGCGAATAACATTACGACGTTCAATATGGGTATGGCACACTTCCTGACTGGCGTCGGGTATGGAAGCTTTCTTCAGAGTTGGAAGAACTATTTCAGCACCAACCAAAAGGAGCTGGCCCGCGACCTCACCGACGGGAATCACAATACATATCTTGGCTTGTTTGCAGACCTAGGCTTTCCGGGGATCGCGTTATACACGGCGCTGTTCGGATACCTTTTGAGAGAATGTATGCGTATTCGCAGGCTGCTGGGACCGGGTGCTCAATTTGAGAAGCGCTTGGCGCTCAGCAGCATCGCATTGCTTATAGTCGTTATTATGGAGGCGATGGAAAGTGATTTGCGGTTCAATCCGACTCTCAACACAACGACTTTTCTCTTAGTCGGAATTACCGCAAGCATCCAACCTAAGGGGCTCAGCACTCGCGACCAATGCATGGGTTGGCGGTCAGGGACGCGGTTAAGAAAATAAGGACAGAGGCGATACGCAATGCGAGGCCCAATATTTGACAAGATAAAGCAAAACGCGGTGTGCCCTGGGCACCGTGACATACCTCTGAGGTACGGCCCGGAGGCGCTACGTGAATGACCATCCGCGTGCTGGAGGCCGCTCCATGAAGTCGACGGCGCCGACCAAAGCCGCATTGATATTGAGGTAGCCTATGCATCAAAGACATGTTAACGCTATCCAACGAACGCCGGGGGAGATCCAAAGTCACTATCTGGCTGAAAAAGACCTCGCTAATCAACTCCGATCGTCTACGCCACAGGAACGGGCCGCTCTCTACCTGACCGTGTACGAAGAACTGTACCGCAGGGTGCCTTCCCACCCGATTTTATTTCGATCCGTACAACCCGCACGGCAGCAGAAGGCAATCCGTTGGCAGTTGCAGTTTCTAGGACGGTTCCTCAAACCGTCATATAGCTTTTTGGAAATCGGCGCTGGAGATTGTGCGCTCGCACTGGCCGTTGCGAAGATAGTCGCAAAAGTGTATGCTATCGACGTTTCCGCAAGGTTGACTGCATCGGTTGCTCGACCCGATAACTTTGAGCTTCGTCTTTCGGACGGATCTTCTGTCGAGGTTCCTGCTAGCTCGGTAGACGTTGCCTACAGCAATCAGTTAATGGAGCACTTGCATCCCGATGATGCAGTGCGCCACGTACGGCAAGTCTACCAGGCCCTGAAGTCTGGCGGCATATATGTGTGCGTGACCCCAAACCGGCTCGGTGGGCCGTATGACATATCTCGTTCCTTCGACAGAGTCGCGACAGGCTTGCATCTGAAGGAATATACACTTACCGATTCGGCAGAGTTATTCACTTCTGTGGGATTCGCCCATGTTCGAGCCTATGTAGGAGCTCGAGGAGTCTATATCAGCCCGCCCCTTCGTGCACTGCGAACCTTCGAAGCAATCCTCGAAAATGTGCCGCATGGCATCCGCCAAAGGGTCTGCGATTTCATGCTTCTGAGACCGATGATGATGATCCGGCTTGTGGGAACGAAGATCTGACTAAAAGAAGTGCGGTCCTGTTCGCGACTTCCAGGCATACTCGATCGGAGCTAGCCCGTCGCGCTAAGCCTGGATGAGAAGAGTCAAATCCAAGCCCCGGATCGCACGCCGCCCTGCATGCTGCCAATGGCGAGGTGTTCGGTCTCTGTCAAGAATAGCATCGCCACCAGGAATGGCTCAAGGTTCAGCGCTTGATTGATCAAACCATTCCTCCCGCTCTCGAGTTTACACATGATCTGTGACAACTACAGCAATCCACGACAAGGAGCAGCGCTGGCTCCAACGTCATCCCCGTTTTCACGTTCACTTCACGCCCACCGGTTCGTCGTGGCTGAACCTGGTGGAGCGGTTCTTTCGCGATCTGATACAAAATCGGCGTCGCCGCGGTATTTTTCGTGATGTCGAAGAACTCATCACGGCGATCGAAACCTACGATCACCACAACGCAACCCCAAGCCTTTCATCTGGACAACGCCGCTGCTGATATCTTGAGAGCTAAACGTGCTCGCCGCACATCAAATAAACGTCATTCTGAATGACGCAGTACATCTAGAGTATCCGTACTCATCTCGTATTTGTAAATGAAGATAAAGCAAAAACGACTGCTCGAGTTTATATTTTCTGCAAAAGGAAATTTTACTGAGGGGGTGTCTGCGCCGAAGAAGATCTTCGATGGAATTGAGATTGCGCCTTTCTTCAATGCTTGTAAGGCCGCCGTCTCGATTTCCGCTGATTTCGAGCTCAACTGGGCCTTTCGGAGTCGAAAGGAGGAAGAAAGAAATCACCTGGGCACCACCGAACGTGAAAACGTACCTTTCATTCTCGACTTGTTGGCCGAATTCGCAGTGCCAATCACGTGGGCGACGGTAGGTCATCTTTTCTTAACATCGTGCCTAGGCGAAAGTGGCTACGCGCATCCGAGAATGCCACGCCCACCTGTGAACAGCAGATGGCGAGGTGATTGGTACAAACATGACCCGTGTACGGACCTGCAACGGGACCCTCTCTGGTATGCACCGGACCTGATCGAACGAATCATTCGGGCGAAGGTCGCGCATGAACTAGGGTCTCATTCGTTCAGCCATGTAGACTTCTCACCGCAAACCTCCAACCGTGAGCTGATCCGCAGAGAAATGGAAGAAACGCTTGCTGTAATGACACCTTTTGGTATCACGCTGAAGTCGCTGGTGTATCCCTTCAATTTGATGGGACATTCATATCAGGACCTGCTGTATCAATTTGGGATCATTGCAGTCAGGCACAGGGATGATAGGATCAGACTGTCATACCCTGAGCGCACCGCCCCTGGGGTGTACAAAATCTATGAAAGTATGAACTTGCGATCGCCAAAGTTTTACAATTACGGAGATAAGGCGCAGCTACTTATTTCCCATGCTATCCGACATGGAGCAGCCTACCATTTATGGTTCCATCCATCGGATCCACGCACCCTTTTCCAAAAAGAATTTCGCGAGATTCTGCAGATGATTCACCGGCAACGCGAAACAGGACAAGTGTGGGTCGCTACAATGGGGGATTTGGCTGCATACTGTGAGGCCAGGGAGCAAATCAGGATTAAGTCGAAGCGCGATCAGGATAGAATGACTCTTCAGATTCGAAGTTCGCTAAATACTGATAAATACGGCGTTCCGCACGTTACCCTACTTGTGCCGGGCACTAAGGTACCGAAGCGCATTGAGCAACGAATCGATCGAATCTACGAAGAACGACCACCTGATGGCATGTGTAGTAATAAAAATGGTATGCTGATTTTGAACGTACCAGCCGCAACACAAACACTCGTGCTCTCCTTCTAGCTCCGTGAACGCTTTTTGAAACGCATCCTCGAACGTAGTGCTAGCTAAGCGCGTGCAATTCGACAGCGCTGACAGACAACCTCATATGTGCGGTATAACAGGCTTTTGGATTGAGGCTCCGCATGACCGCGGGCGGCTTTGTGAGCAGATCGACTCAATGAACAAGGCGCTACTTCACAGGGGCCCTGACGATGGCGGCACCTGGGTCGATGAGAAAACTGGCGTGGGACTTGCAAATCGGCGCCTTTCAATACTCGACCCCTCAGCGAGGGGACATCAACCCGTATTCTCAAACTGTGGTCGTCTTGTTATCGCCTATAACGGTGAGGTATATAACTTTGAGTCGATCCGCGAGGCACTCAGACTCGAGGGCAAGACCTTCCGCAGCCATACTGATACTGAAGTAATCGTGGAGGGATGTGCGACATGGGGAGTCCCAGAAACATTGGATCGGCTGAACGGCATGTTCGCCTTTGCTCTCTGGGACCGAAGATCTCGTGTACTTACGCTCGTCCGTGATCGGCTTGGGATCAAGCCACTATACTACGGTCGATTTGGCGCGACGTTTCTGTTCGGCTCAGAGCTTAAGGCGCTGGTTGCGCATCCTGCATTCAGGAAAGAGGTCGACCGAGACAGCCTCGCCTTGTTTTTTCGGCATGGCTACATACCTGCCCCGTACACGATCTACAGAAATGTTCGAAAGTTACCTCCGGGGCACTTCTTAACACTATCGAGCACGGGCGACAACCTGGAAAGTGTTCCATATTGGTCCGCGAAATCTCTTGGAGGCGACCAGACGAGTATTCCTCATTTTCCTGACGAAGAGGCTATCATGGAGTTCGAGACGCTGCTCCTAGATGCTGTTCGTCTCCAGATGATTTCTGATGTCCCACTCGGGGCCTTTCTGTCGGGTGGAATCGATTCCTCAACAGTCGTCGCTCTAATGCAGGCACAAAGTGCGCGTAAGATTCAGACGTTCTCGATTGGCTTTTGCGAGAATGGTTATAATGAGGCCGGGTATGCGAGTGCGGTTGCCCGACATCTCGGAACCGATCACCTGGAACTATATGTGTCTCCCCAGCAGATAGTCGAATGCGTTCAAAAATTGCCGGACATGTATGACGAGCCTTTCGCGGACGCCTCACAGATTCCAACCTACCTTCTCTCACGGCTAACCCGAAAGCACGTCACCGTATCTTTGACAGGGGATGGCGGCGATGAACTTTTTGGGGGATATAAACATTACGCACAGCTTCATAGTCGGTGGAAGATCCTCAGTGGAGTTCCTCAAACAATCCGAACGTTTGGAGCGAGGGCAGTCAAATCGTTCTTGCCGTCGTCCGACGTGTTCCTTTGCGGTGGAAGCTACGTCGTGGATCGGCTGCGCAATGTTCCTAGTGTCCTAGAGTCTCGATCGCCTGAGTTGCTCTCCCACCATTGTCTTTCCCACTGGAGGTTTCCCTCCTCCGTTGTGACCGACAGCCGGGAGCCGGCTACGGTTTTTACAGATCAAGAGCAATGGTCGAAGGCATCCAATGTCCTCCATCGGATGATGTACTTAGATCTCGTCACCTATCTTCCGGACGACGTTCTGGCCAAGTTGGATCGCGCCAGCATGGCCGTCAGCTTAGAGGCTCGGGTTCCGCTCTTAGACCATCGAGTTGTGGAATTTGCGATGAAGGTGCCACCAAAGCTGAAGTTTCGCAATCAGGAAGGTAAGTGGCTACTGCGGCAAGTGTTACAGCATTATTTACCCAGGAAGCTCTACGATCGCCCTAAAATGGGGTTCTCCGTTCCGATCGGTGAGTGGCTGCGTGGGATCCTGCGGCCTTGGGCCGAAGAACTGCTTAGGGAACAGTTCGAGAACCGAAATGATCTGCTTGATGCTGATCTGATCCGAAGGAAATGGGCAGAGCACGTCAACGGCTACCATAATTGGGGACAACAACTATGGAATGCTGTGATCTTTCAGGCTTGGAACCGACGTTGGCTCTAACGTCCGTGCTCCCTGAGCAACGTAATCACAACTGATGACGGTTCTTTACTGCGACAGATAATCTTGGTTAATGCGGAAGTCATTCAGACCAATACCACGATGAACCCGGCGAAAAAGGGTCTAAACCGCGCCACGTTGCAGTCGAGCCACTAGTCCAGCTTCCAACCGTGAATCGCGGCGTTTAGCGCCGCCTCAACGCCAGCATCGGTTTCGCTGGCGCCCGACGACCTCCAATCGACTATCTTACTGATGAGTACTACATATCTTATCAAAAATGCTGGTATCACTACGTTCTGGCGAACGTTCGGTATGGTGAGCGGCGCCGTGCTCGATGCCGTGATTCTGGCGCAGTTTGGCCTAGGGTCTGAAACCGATGCTCTTTTCGCGAGTCTGGCGATTCCGATGCTGATTACATCAGCTCTCGACGTCCAAGCGCCGAAAATTCTTATTCCTACTTTCATGCGTTCTACCGAGGATGGAGGGGATGAGGCGGCCAGCGACCTCATCTGCACCTTAATCACAACATTCTCCGCCATTCTTTGTGGAGCAGCCCTAGTGTTCTCAGCATTCGCCCACTTTCTGATACGAATGCAGGTGCCAGGATTTCAGCCTAGTACTGTGAATCTGGGTGTTCGACTGTTTCTCGTGTTGATCTGGCTAATAGTTTTTCAGGGTTTGGCTCCTCTGTTGCAGTCGTTCTTGTTTTCACGACACCGATACCTTGTACCCTCCCTCAGCAGGTTGATTACAACATTTCCTACAATCGTGATCGTGACACTATATCACGCAGAACTTGGGATTTATTCGGCGGCTATCGGAATGGTATGTGGAAGTGCTTTGCAGCTCTTGCTGCTAGGTATCACAGCGAGTGCTCACGGCCTGAACTGGAAATTGCGCTGGCAACCGACCGACGCCAGAGTGCGTGAAACTCTGAAGAGGTTCGGGCATCCGATCCTCGGCCATGCAATCAGTGAAAGCAAAGTGATCGTAGAAAACTTCCTCGCTTCTCTCCTAGGTGGCGGAAGTCTGGCAGTCCTTCGCTACGCGACCCGGATCGTGGAAGCGATCTCCGGTGTAATGCTGGGCGGCATTGTAACGAGTTCGCTTCCTCTGATATCCGTGTACGCTTCCGAGGACAAGGTTCGCGAGATGAAAAACAGTGTCCTGGAGGCGATCCGGTTTATCGCGTTCTTGGCGCTGCCCGTTTCGTCCTGGCTGATCTTCACGGGCCAGCCCATGATCGTGTTGTTGTTCGAGCGCGGTCGATTCTCACGGGTGGATGCGGCTCATACTGCAGTACTCATAGCGCTTCTATCACCCTACGTGATTTTCAGTCGACTCATCGGCATTACACAGACGCCGTTTTATGCCAAGCTCGACACAAAGACGCCTTTGCTCAGTGTCATTCTCTTCTTCGGCATCCACATAACTACGGTTTTGATGCTCAGTAGAAGAGTGGGGATATACGCGTTTCCAATCGCAACTTCGTTCGCAGCCCTCATGACTGCGGTTACGATGTCGGCACTGCTGCATCGTGCATTTGGGCCTTTAGGGTGGAGGAGTCTGAAGAGGTTCGGGTTGCGGATGACAGTTGTAGTCAGTGTCACAATATGTGCACTGACCGTCGGCCATTTAATTGGTGGCCAAATCCTGTCCGACTCGTTCGGTGCCAAGCTGATACGTTTTTGCGTTCCGACTGCCCTCGGCTTTACGGCTTTTTTGGCAGGCTCAGTTGGTGTCCGCCTTCTTGGAAGGCGACATTTGGAGGCTCTTGTCAGTCGCTAAAATGCTACGGTTAAGCAGAGTATTTGCACATTTAAGAAGAATTAGCTTCTTCCTTGTCAGGATGTCAGGCGTACCCTACTGCATCCGTGAAATCGTGCAAAGGCATCGAGTTACCATTCTCGTCTATCACAAGCCCCAGCCCGAAGCCGCCGATCGTCAATTCGCCGCCTTGCGGCAGAAATACAGCATTATTAGTCTGGCTGAGTATCTTGGGTACAGAGAAGAACCCGAAAAACATTTACCACCCAAGCCACTGATCGTGACGTTGGATGATGGCTATAAGACTAACTATGCCCTGACACCCATTCTAAAAAAGCATGGAATACGGGCGACCATATTTCTTTGCAGCGGCTTGGTTGGAACTAACCGGCATTTCTGGTTTGAGACCGCGATGAACCGCAGCTTGCGGGAGAAGCTGAAACGTCTGCCCGATTCCAAACGGCTCGCAGCACTCGCCGAAATGGGGTTCTCGGAGGCAACTGAACAGGCTCTTCCCCAGGCACTTTCGGAGGACGAGATCGAGGAGATGAAGCAGGTCGTGGACTTTCAGTCTCACACTGTCTATCACCCTATGCTGCAGAACTGTCCAGAATCACGCGCGCTTGAAGAAATCTCAGATTCGAAAAGTCAGCTTGAACGTAAGCTCGGACTCGTCGTCAATGCGCTCGCCTACCCCAACGGAGAGTATTCCGCTCGTGAGATCGAAGCGGCTAAGAGAAGCGGCTACAAGTGTGCAGTGTCGATGGACTGCGGGTTTAATTCGCGGACGACCCCCGCGTTTCAGCTGAAGCGGTTCTGCATGAACGACGACGGGGAGCTCGACGAGCTTCTTGTGAAGGCAAGCGGCCTGTGGGCATTCTTGAAGACATATACCGAGGGTGTGACACGTCTGTGGCCCACCAGCAGGAATAAGCGTAAATGCGCCCATTGGAGTGTTCCTTATGAGGAGTGAAAAATGGTATTCACAGAGAGATACCTGTTTGCAAACGAAATCCTCCACAAGCTTGACATTGTCGAGAAGTTGAAACAGCCACCCTCGGAAATGGTGCGTTGTGTCGATGCCAGGAGACGTCGACCTGGATCGGATGTCATGCAGTTGTTTGTAGCGTTGCTGTGTCGATCACGTAAGCGACAAAGGCGATCTTCTTCCTAGAATCGTGCGGAGCTGAGTGTGCTTACAGAAGCACGATATGTCCAACCGTAGAATGTCAGGCATCCCAGCCTCGTTGTAGCCGATGTCATTCCCCATCTTAGTTACCAGGGGACAAATTCAATGAAGGTACTTTACTATACAGATAGTCTTCGGTGTGGAGGCAAGGAGCGTCAGATTGTCGAGTTCCTGAAGGGCTTAAAGCAACACGAGTCAGTGCAGCCACTACTTGTCTGCATGGACCGTGGCGAATTCTACGAGCCTGACGTAAAGGCCCTAGGAATTCCATTAATACATTTACTCCGGAGGCAACGATGGGATCCACTAGTCCTGTGCGGGTTGTGGCGCATCATGAAAAACTTCAAGCCGGACGTCGTTCACACGAACAGCATGATGACCTCCGCGTACGCGCTGCCCATTGCGAAATTATTCGGCGTACCTCTCATAAACGGCTCGATTCGAAATTGTTTTCACAATTCTACGGTTCGCTGGCGAATTGAACGACTGCTCCTGTGCCTCTCGGATTTTCGGATCGCAAACTCTGTTGCCGGTCTCGTTAGTAGGGGCTTTTCACCCGGGTCGCCAAAGGATTTCGTTGTTCATAATGGCGTCGATATTTTGCGTAGCGAAAGCCTGGAAAGTCAAGAGGAAGGTTCGCAAAGGAGCGGCGCAGACGAACTCGTGCGGGTTGGGATGGTAGCGGAGTTCAGGCCGGACAAGGACTTCAGATCGTTTTTGCTAGCTGCACTCCGGTTAATTGATAGTAGGCCAAACGTCACTTTCGTGACTGTAGGAAACGGACAGACAATTGATTCCATGAAGGAGCTCGTATCGCACGTAGGCAGCCGGGTGGAATTTCTCGGTGGGCAAAAAGAGATTGAAAAACTGGTTAGTTCATTTTCAATAGGCGTTCTCGCGACATTCACGGAAGGCATCTCTAACTCGATTATGGAGTATATGATGATGGCCAAACCCGTTGTTGCCACAGATTGCAGTGGGACAAGGGAACTCGTTCTCGACGGAAAGACCGGGTTCCTGGTGCCGGCTGAGGACCCTACAGCGCTCGCCGACAAGATTGCTTTCTTATTGGATAACCCCGAGGAGGCTCGAAGAATGGGTGAGGCCGGCAGGAAACGCCTTGTGGAACACTTTTCGCTTGAACTCATGATCGATAAGACTATGGAAATCTACAAACACGCAATACGATGTTCAAAGTTTCGCAAGTTAGGGGAAACGACATCTCAAGCATGGGCGAAAGATGCGTAATGGCTGGATGGGTGCATGACACTGCAGATCTATAATGAGAGTGGGGCAGTGCTGGCGCATACCCCATTAGTGCAAGCTGAAACTTCCGTACCGCTGAAGGTACTCTTTGTCACAAACATGTATCCGGATTCCGCGAACCCAGCATCGGGTGCATTCGTATTCCAACAGGCGGAACACCTGCGGAAGGCAGGACACCAGGTTGACGTTGTTCACATTAAGGGCGGTAGCTCACGACTAAATTACCTTAAGACCACAATCGATGTGTTTTCTCGAACTCGAACCGAATCGTTTGATGTCGTTCATGCACATTACGGCCTTTCAGGTTTTCCGGCGCTTTTCAGATACAAAACGCCGCTTGTTATAACTCTCCATGGTAGCGACGCGCTCAGCGGCTGGATACAGCCATGCATCAGCAAAGCAGTATGTTTGTTCGCGGACGCTGTGATTGCAGTGTCGAAAGGAATCTGTGCCAAGATTGGCGGCGAAGTTATCCCTTGTGGAATTGATTTAACGGTCTTCAGACCTCATGACCGAATGGCAGCTCGTAATCGCCTTGGGCTTCCGCTCCGAGGACGCCTCGTGCTCTTCCCGTTTGATCCGCTGCGACAGATTAAACGCTACGACCTCGCCCGGGGAGCCGTTGAGAGGCTAGGCGACCCGGACACCCACATTCTTACAGTGTGGGGGAAACAAAATGAAGAGATGCCTTGGTATTACAGCGCAGCTGATGTAATGCTCTTATGTTCCAAATCCGAAGGCTCTCCGACCTCAGTCAAGGAAGCTTTGGCGTGCAATATTCCGGTCGTCTCAACAGATGTAGGCGATGTCCGTGAGATCGTGGACGGAATTGACGGATGCGAAATTTGCGATAGCAAGACGGAATCGCTCGCACAAGGTCTGAAGCGTGTTCTGGATAGGCAGGTCGGTAACTCTTTCGAAGGCCACTTATCGATGCAGCGATATGACCATAGTCGGGTTATTGCCGCCATTGTGAAGGTGTACGACCGCGTCATTCACCGTCCTTTTGGTGCCTCTCACCGCCGATAACTCGCTCGAACACTGTTATTGTGACGTGCTCGATGTCTCTAATCGACGCGCCAAGGTAGATAAGGACTAACAGACTGTTCGAGAGACCTATGGGAGTTTATGCGATGAGACCAGAGAGTGAGGGCGAATGCCACAAGTGCAACGCCAGCAGAGAAACTATATGAAAGTCAACGTGTTTGATATCGGATATGTCGGATGTGTTACTGCGCATGTTTAGCGGGTGAGCGCGCAAATAGCTCGGCGCATTATCTAGGTAGATAAGACTGCAAGAGACAATTCTCAGATAGGCGAAGTGCGCTGCTAAGCGCGATGCTTACTCAGAGAGGTTGTTAGAACTCGCTGCTGCAGCCTGAACCAATCGCCGCGCTTTTAAAAGCACGCATTGCCGTTTAAATAAATTACTCTTATTTATCTCTCTGGAGACCTAAATCTATGGCCAGCTCAGCGATGGGGAAGCTGAAGAACGCATTTACCGAAGCGTTGGGTGTCAGTCCTGATGATGACTTTGGATCCATGGCTTATGGCGAGACTCCGGGTTGGGATTCAATCGCTCATATGTGTCTGATCGCTGCGATCGAACTTGCGTTTGACATCATGCTACCTACCGACGACGTGATTGGAATGAGCAACTTCATTAAAGCAAAGGAGATTGTCGCCCGCAATGGAGTAAGTTTCGAATGATGTTGCACGGTCAGATTTCCTTCATAACCGGTTCCACTCGGGGGATTGGGTGGGCGACGGCGCGCGAATTTGCTCGTCACGGTGCCATCGTAATACTCAACCATCGTTCCTCCGCTGCGGTTCTGGAAGAGCGCTGCCAGGAATTGGAGGATGAGTTTCACGGGACAGCAACCGGTTTGGTTGGCGACGTCAGAGATACTGCTGCCGTCAAGAATTGCTATGTCGAGATTTTCCGCCGATTCAAGAGACTGGACGTATTGGTTAATAACGCGGGCGTCCTGCGGGACGCTCTGTTGGGCATGTTCGCCGATGAGACCATACGCGAGGTGATTGATACCAACCTAGTCGGTGCGCTCGTCCATATGCAGGAGGCCTCGAGATTGATGAGTAGAAACCGGCGGGGGTCAATAATCAACATCTCTTCAATCGTCGGTCGCTTCGGCAACGATGGACAGGCTGTTTACGCCGCCTCAAAGGCTGCAGTCATTGGGATGACAATGGCAGCAGCGAAGGAATTGGCTGCTAAGAACATTCGCGTCAACGCCATCGCTCCCGGGTTCATCGATACGGAAATGACAAGGCGATTACCGCCGGAAAAATTTCAGCAGCGCATGACCGGTGTCCGCATGGGTCGTATTGGCACCCCCGATGAAGTTGCGAAGGCCATTGTTTTTCTGGCAAGTGACATGTCTTCATATATAACGGGCCAGGTCCTTGGTGTGGACGGTGGGATGATTATCTAAATGATCTTTTGTATCGATGACCACACCCGGCGAAACCGGGTTGCGCTGATTGACGGAGCAGCGGGTGTTTCGTGGACGTATGAGCAGCTATCGGACGAGGTGTCCCGGCGTTGTGATTCGTTGGCAGTACCGGAAAAGTGCTTGGTCTTTCTGTTTTGCCGCAATGAGCTGACGTCGGTGGCTTGGTATCTGGCGGCGTTGGAAGCGGGACATGCGGTGGCTCTGCTGAACGATCAGATCGATATACAGCTGGCTGCGAATTTGATTTCACTATATCGACCAGAGTGGGTGATTACCTCTCTTCCTGTGGATGCTGAGGCGTACGAGATGTCGGGAGCTGCTGGTTTTTGGCGGCGCATAAGGACAGATGACACACCGCTTCATCCGAGCGTGTCTCTACTTCTGTCTACTTCTGGCAGTACGGGGAGTCCCAAGTTGGTTAGACTGAGTCGTCGTAACGTCGAATCCAATGCGGAGTCCATTCGACAGGCGCTTTTAATCACCCAAGAGGATGTGCCGGTCGCGCACCTCCCAATCCATTATTCCTACGGGCTGTCGGTGGTGAACAGCCACTTGCTTGCTGGCGCATCCATACTTCTCATGCGCCAGGGTATGGTTACGCCGGCATTTTGGGAGGGAATTCGCCGTTACCGCGCCGATTCGTTTTCTGGCGTTCCGTATACCTATCAAATGCTGCGCCGCCTTGGAGTGGACAAGGTGAATGTACCCACGCTGCGAATCATGACCCAAGCGGGTGGCAAACTGGACACCGACAACATTGCACATTTTCACCGACTCATGACAGAGCGCCACGGGATCTTTTTTGTGATGTATGGCCAAACAGAGGCTACCGCGCGCATTTCGATTCTGCCTTCCGATGATCTTCCGAGGAAGCTTGGCTCTGCCGGTTGCGCTATTCCCGGAGGGACAATACGGATCCACGATGACAATGGCTATCCAGTGGATAGTCCTGATGTCGAAGGTGAATTGGTGTATACCGGACCCAACGTGATGCTTGGGTACGCGACGCGGCGAGAAGACCTTGCCAAAGGGGATACGCTCGGAGGCTGTCTATTCACTGGCGACCGCGCCCGCCTCGACGCGGAAGGATACGTGTTTGTAATTGGGCGGTCGAAGCGCGATGCAAAGCTCTTCGGTTTGCGTATCAATCTCGATGAGCTCGAGGATTTTGTGAAGAGGAACGGGCCGGCTGCAGCAGTGGCGGATAGCGATCGAGTCATCATATTCTGCGAATTCGGTACAGAGGCGTTGCACAGAGAAATCCGGGCCGCTCTTGCAGCAAAGCTCAAGATTCATCACGGTGCGTTCGAGTTCCGGCGGATTGACACGCTCCCCACCAAGAACACTGGAAAAACCAACTACGAAGACCTGCTAGCGCGAGTATGATGCTTGACGACCTCATCCAGCGACCCCAGTACTCTCTACCCCAGGCAAAGAAGGAAGAGGTGTTACTGTCCGAGTTGACGCGACTCTGCCGCAGGCACCGGGAACGATCGGCTGAATATGCGAGGCTGACCCAAATGCTCTTTCCCGGGAGTCCTCACAATCTCGCCGAGATTCCCTACCTTCCCGTAAACCTGTTTAAGGAACACCTTCTTTCCAGCGTGCCCGAATCTGAAGTCTTCAAGATTTTGCAATCAAGCGGAACGACCGGCCAGAGGCCAAGCCGCATTATCCTAGATCGAGAGACAGCCCAGTTGCAGACACTGGCATTAAGCCGAATTATGACTACCGTCCTCGGCCCAACGCGCCTTCCCATGATCTTGGTCGAAACCTCCGACCTGATTCGTGACAGGCATCAATTCAGTGCCCGGGCTGCCGGCACGGTTGGGATGATGAATTTCGGGAGGGATTACCTTTACGCGCTGGATTCCAACCTGGAACTATTAGTTCCGAAATTGAAGAACTTCCTGCAACGGTTTGCGGGAGGCCCTTTTTTGATCTTCGGATTTACGTTCCTAATCTGGACGCGGTTTTGTCAACCGCTGGCAGATGCGGGAATCGATCTTTCAAACGGCATCCTCATTCACGGCGGAGGTTGGAAGAAGCTTCAAGAACAGGCGGTCAGCGCCATTGACTTTCGAACCGCGCTGCGGAAGGCGATGGGGTTGACGCGAGTCTACAATTTTTACGGCATGGTGGAACAGGTCGGGAGCGTTTTTCTGGAGGGCGATGACGGGTACCTCTACCCTCCTAATTTCGCCGATGTAATAGTGCGTGATCCGTACACCTTTGAAGAGGTTCCCCACGGCCAGACAGGTGTTCTGGAGGTGTTAAGTGCCTTGCCGCGCAGTTATCCTGGGCACTGTCTCCTGACCGAGGATCTCGGCGTCGTACACGCGGTGGACTCTTCCGCATGCGGCCGACTCGGCAAGGCCTTCTCCGTCCTTGGTCGAATTCCTCAAGCCGAACTGCGCGGCTGCAGTGACGTTGTCGCTGCCAAGGTGGGCTAATGCAAATCGAAATGCTGCTTCCGCATCAGCAGGTGCTTCCGCTTGAGGAACTACGCAGCATTCTCCTTCGTACCGGCTCGGCTGAGCCGTTCAATGGAGCTGTCGTAAACGCGTCAATAGATCTTTCGCTACGCATTTTTCGAGATGAGGAAGCGCGCGGCTACCCGGAATTGCTTGCACTCGCCTACTGGATGCGCAAAGCGGAAATTACCCGGTTGTGTGGACAGTTCCGATCGCTTCAAGTCGACGAGAGGATACTAACCCCCCGAGGCCTCGTGTTTCATTTGCCCCCGCATAACGTCGATACGATGTTTGTGTACTCTTGGCTTCTTGCAGCGCTCACGGGAAATTGCAGTGTCATTCGGTTATCGCCGCAGCTCTCACAATCCACCAGCATCTTGTTACGCCTGCTGCGGGAGACGTTGGCGGGGGCCGCAGAGCCCGCGAGGAGCAGCACGAGGATCATTAGCTACGGCCATGAAGAGGAGCCGACCGCGGTGCTATCGGCCAGTTGCGACGTTAGGGTGATCTGGGGCGGTGATCACACGGTGGAGACGATACGGCGCATTCCTCTGGCTCCGCATGCGAGGGAAATCACCTTTCCTGATCGCTACTCACTGTCCGCCATCCGGGCAGACGCATATACCAGACTTCCAGAAAAGGAACGCGATTTCCTCGCGGACCAGTTTTTCAATGATGCGTTTTGGTTCGACCAGTTGGCGTGCTCTTCTCCGCGGCTCCTGGTCTGGTGTGGGACCGCATCTGAAGCACGCGCCGGTTCCGCAGACTTCTTCCGTCGTGTGGCTGAGTGTGTCGACCATCGCCGGTACTGTCTGCCGCCAAGCGCCTCCATGCAGAAGCTGGTGTATGCCTGTTCCGCCATTCTCAAGTCCCCTGTGGAAGAGTGTCGGCGCTATAAGGGTTTGACGGTGTTGACCCTGCCTTCTCTGGCGGATTTCTCACGGGATCATCCTGGCGGCGGCCTGTTTTTTGAGGCGCAGTTAGAAACTCTTCTTGAGCTGAGCGACTACGTAACACGCAAAGACCAGACCCTGACGTGGTTCGGTTTCTCAGCAAACGAACTGCACGCGTTCGCCCGAAGGCTAAATGGTCGCGCCATTGATCGCATCGTTCCCATTGGCCAGGCTTTGCAGTTCAACCGATTTTGGGACGGTCACGATCTTCTTCAGGAGTTCTGCCGTTGCGTATATATCGACTCGGAATCTTCGAAGTTCAGTCCCCACCCGAGGTTGGGGGATCAGTGTCCTAACTACCAAAGCGATTCGGCAGGCACTGAAATCGGTGGTCCAGTTCTTAAGAGAGTCTCACTACCGTCGCTTGGTGGCCGATAAGTTCAATAGGTCTTTCGCGGTCATTCATGAAGAATTCGTCTCAATATCCGCATTTGGCCCTTAGTTTCCCAGTCAATTACGTAGTCAGGGGAGCTCTGTAAGGATAGCGAAATGGTCAAGCTAGCAGAGCAATGATTCGGGATTTTTGTCGATGCTGCTGGAGTAGCCCGGCCAACCGATTTTGCGGCGAATCCTTTATCGCGAAGAAAAACAGGAGACAATCACCTCAGATGAAACGTCTGCTTGTCCTGTCTAGCCCGTCGTCGGCAGTTCAGGACCAACATCTATTAGAACTGGCTGACCTAATAGGAGTCTCAGCAAAGGCAATCGCAATTGACCATGGTGAGCGAGTGGCGAGGTGCATCTTGGATGAATTGTCGTCTGAGACGTCTTGCATTGCGATGAGCGCTGACACGCTCGCAGCTATAGACAAAGCGTCAGTTCAAAGTCTTCTCAATCTTATCGAGCGCTCGCAGAGCGAGACGCTGGTGTTCAATTGCAGCATTTCGTTGGTACAAGACAGCGCGTTATCGTGGCTGACTGGCGGTGTAATCTCCGGAATCATTCGGCACCGCAAAGCAAATACAGTTTTCACTCTGGACGCCAGAACAGAGATGAACAAGCAACTTGCCGGGCTGAAGTTCTTCGGGCAATCTGCGGACGGTGTGCCGGCGTTCAAGGTGAAGCGCGTTGCCTCACTCCAAGTTATCATGGCTGCAGATCAGGACCCGGTGTTTGTCCATTTTGAGCGGGGATCTTGCCAGATTTTTTTCCTGGCCAGTGATGCACTGCCGGATATCAATGCTCCACTACACCCAGACTATAACCCGGAAGCGTACTACGACCGTGTGATTCCGCTTCTGATTTTTCTACGCCAGTGTTTCGGAGAGAACTGCTGGCATGGACGGGAAAAGACAGCGCGACTCATCATTGATGACCCATTACTCATCGATAAATACGGCTTCCTCGACTTCGATGCCTTAATTGCCTCCATGCGACGTTCCAGGTATGGGACTACAGTTGCGTTCATCCCATGGAACCATTGGCGTACCTCTCAGCGGAATACCTCCCATCTTCTCGGCGACAGTTCCAATATTGAAATCTGCATCCACGGCTGTGATCACACGAACAAGGAATTTGACTCGCGGGATACGACCCTACTCGGCAGGAAGGCAGCGCTGGCACTCCAGAGGATGGAGTTATTGCGGGAGCATACGGGCGCAGCGTTCGAGCCCATCATGGTCTTTCCTCAGGGGTGCTTCTCCACGCACGCTATCGCAGCCCTACGCGGTAGCAACTACCTCGCTGCGGTCAACAGCACCGTTCTACCCACGAATATTGGATCTGATGACCTCACGATCCGAGATCTCCTTTGGCCGGCGGTTACCCGATACAATGGCTTTCCAATCTTTCTGCGGCACTATTCGAGCAAGCGGTTCGACGTTGCATTTGATCTCTTCCTAGGCAAGCCAGCTCTCATCGTGGAGCACCACGACTACTTCCGCGATGGCTGTCGGAGAATAGAAGAGTTTGTGGACGACTTGTACAACGCAGAGACTGGCCTATCGTGGCCGCCCCTTGGTGATCAGTTGACCCGCAGTTGTCTGGAGAGAAGACTCTCGGACGGCTCGACTGAGGTTCGCTTCTTTACAAGGAAGTTCCAGCTTTCAAATCGGGAAGAGGGAGCAAGCCGCTTTTTACTGACTAAATACGAACCCGACTCTTCCGTGATCAAAAACGTATTGGTCGATGGGACTAGCGTCCCATTTTCATTTGCGAAGGATTTCTTGACGATCGAAGTCCCAGCGAACCCCGGTCGGATGCGCAACATCGAAGTCGTAGATCGAGAGCAGCAGACTTTGGCCCGCGGCTTCGGCCTCGCCCACAATACGCGCGTGCTGGTCCGCCGGGGGCTCTCAGAATTCAGGGACAATACACTCGCGCGACACAATGGAGTGTTGAAGGTAGCCAATAAAGTTGCCAAAGGCTTGAAGCTTACTGGAGAGTCATGAGGAAATCTACGTTGAGGCGGGTATCGAATCGCATCCTAGGCGTGTTAGCTCGATTCGCCCCTGGAGCGTACTCGGTACGGCCGTTTCTACACAAACTGCGCGGAGTCCGCATCAATGGTCGCGTCTTTATCGGCGACGATGTTTACATGGAGAATGAGTATCCCGAATGTATCGAGTTGAACGAGGGTGCACAAGTCAATTTGCGCTGCATCCTCATCGCGCACACGCGTGGTTCGGGACGGATTGTGATTGGAAAGGACGCCTTCGTAGGAGCTAATTGCGTTTTGACTGCCTCGCCTGGTGCAACGCTAAGAATAGGAGAAGGAGCGGTCATTACAACATCGTCAATCATCTCTTCCGACGTTCCAGCTCACACTCTGGTCGGCAATGAAAAAGCAAAGCCGATTGCAAGGGCTACAATCTCTCTGGCGATTGATACTCCATATGAAAAGTTCCTTGCTGGCCTGAGGCCACTAAAACAGAAATGAGTGGTCGCCTGCTTAAGAGCCATGGTAGTAATTGCAGCTGAAGAAACACTAAACAGGCGAGCGCTCAAGATGAAGATCGAGTCGCTGGTGGGCGGTTTCGTTAAGACGTCTTGCGCAAGCGAGGGGTTATCGTTGCGAAGTACGATTCTGACTATCGGAGATCCGTCTTTCACACCGTTTTGCAGATCACTGCCCAACGGCGACTCCTCCAGAGCCCTGCCGATGCACGCCAATTGGTCAGCGCCCTACGAGCGACTAGTCACATAGATGGAGACATCGCCGAAGTCGGAACAGCACTTAGAGACCCCGCGCACGAGCAGCACCAAGAACTGCGGGATTGGGTCGGCGGTGATTACGACCCCAAGGCATTCCCCATCGAAGCTGTGAACCGAATAATCACGGGTTTGCTTCCGCGCCGAACCACAACGTCATCCAGGGGGCGCTGGCCCGGTAAACAAATACGTCAATTTGTTCCGCAGCCTGCTAGATGTAGATCTTTACCGAAGCACCCTCGATTGTCTGGAGTTCTTCTATCCGCGCATGAATTAGATGTACCTGAGCGCGGCCGTATCGAGGCAAGATCGAGTGCCGGACGACATGAAGTCTAGCACTCCCGGCGCGGCAAATGAAGGCGAAGTGCAGGAAAGCCTCCTTGCACTTAACCACAAGGATCGGCAGATCAGAGGGTTTACCCGTACGTCCGTTCGTGTTGATCTGCCCCCCATTTTTAGATCAGGATGTTTTTCGTGACACAGACATCTTTTAGCATCATTATTACCTGCTTTAATCAGAGTGCATTCATACGGGAGACCGTTCAGTCGGCACTTTCTCAAACATATGCAGCCAAGCAAGTTATTGTTATTGACGATGGATCAACCGATGCATCGGTTAGCCTTTTGAAGCAATACGGTGATGTGATTACGCTAATGTCTCGTCCTGAAAATGGCGGAGCGAGCGCGGCACGCAATCTGGGCGCGTCAATCGCCGACGGAGACTACCTGGTATTTCTCGATGGGGACGATGTCCTTGTGCCGTGGGCCTTGGAACTATACGGGAGACTCGTTGCGGTTAAAGAGCCAACACTTATTTTAGGTTCTCTCCTGCATTTTCAAGGCCCAACGGTGCTGCGAAGTTCGTTCTACTTTCGGGACAAACCCGTGGAGAATCACGAAGCCGTCCCAAGGAAAATTGCGATAGTGGAATATGACTGTTTGATGAATAAAGATCGCTCCTATCGCGCGTGTGTCAGCGCGTTCGTAGTCGAGCGTCATGCCTTCGAAAAGATTAACGGCTGGACGGAAGAGATTTTTCCTATGGAGGACACGGAATTTCTGCTGAAGCTCGGTTACTCTGGTCGAGTGATTCAGATCGACTCCCCACCAACCATATGCTACCGCGTGCATGCGGGAAGCACAATGCGTCAGATGGTTCGGTGGGTGCCTATGGGATGCAGGTTGATCGAAAGGGCAAAGTCGCGGGTGTATACGGTGAACGGGCAGAGCTTACTTGACGCCTATGCATTTCTCGGAGGGCCAATCTTTTTTCAACTCAAGAGGGCCCTGAAGGCCCGGCTTTATGCGGGGGCGTTCGAGCTGTTCTTCCGCGGGTTCCCTTTGATCGTAGTTGCCGCGCTCCGACGGCTGCGAGTCGTGATCATGGGCAGACGTCCTATCGAAGTACTTCCCGGACTATGTCGTGCGCGGGAAGGTGCAGAAATCATCGGTGAGTCTGCGCCGTGATGGGCGACAATCAGAACTCCCGACCGGAAAGAATGCTTGACGCCGGACAGCGCCGACCTGAAGCCATTCTGGACGGTTTCCTTGAGAACCTCCTCCGAACAATCGAGTTGACCATATCCCGGACTGGCGAGGAATAGTGCGCACAACTGAAAAGGAACATTTCGGCTTATGCCGTTCTCACGATTGCCTGACAAAGCTCTGCCGAGTATTCTCCCACGTTCGGTATACCAAGTGGCATCTCATCTTGGGGAAGAATGACTCCTCTGGTTGCGGAGGCGCAGCGCGCCTGGAGATCTACTGAAACGGCTATCAATAAATTGTATTTTCGACGTCGGAGCCAACCAAGGACAGTTCGGTACGATGCTTCGCCATATGGGGTCCACAGGACAAATCTTCTCCTTAGAACCTGCGCAGACTAACCGTTGCAATTCTTCAAGAAAACGCAGCGGCCAACCTTGGGCTGTGGTCCCATATACACTGGGGCTAAAAATGGTTATCAACAAATTAATGTCGCGGAGCAGACACGACTATGCGTACTGACCATTCATTTCAGGACGGGAGAATGCTTCGCCTGTTGAGTCACCCAGCTAAATCGCGCCTGCTACCCACAATAGTCAAAACATATTACCTGAGAGTTGCACGGAGATTCTGGGGCAAAGTGATCCGCACCAGCATAGTTCAAAGCATCCCAAATATCGGGATCATGAAGCTAAATCCGTCCGATCTCGTTAGCACCAGACTTTTCCATTGTGGAACTTGGGAACCTGTAATCAGTGACTTTATACGGGCACACATTCAACAGGCTGAAGGCAAAGTAGCGATAGATATTGGGGCGAACATAGGTTACTACACGCTAATGTTCAGCAGTCTCATGGGGGAAACCGGAAACGTTTACGCCATAGAGCCCGCGCCACTAATAAGGCAGTGGCTTGAGGAGAACATCTCTCTCAATCGATTGGGCAACGTTGTAGTGATTCCATATGGTATCTCTGACCGTCCAGAAACTAGGGTTTTTCATGTAAACACTGCTAACAACCTCGGAGGTAGTTATTTCGGGGAACGCCATGATGAACAGACCTCGACACCGAACACCCTGCAGCTACAGAGGCTAACGGATGTGATTCCTGCCCCTGAATTGTCCCGTACAGTTGTTATCAAGGTCGATGTGGAAGGCATGGAAGATGTTGTTCTTCTTGATCTCCTTAGCAACCTCCACCTCTTTCCCGAGCTAAAATTGATTGTCGCCGAACTTCGGTTTGATAATTCCGGAAGTATGGCATCGCTTACCCGCAAATTTGTTTCGAAACGCTTTGAAACATACCTACTTCCTAACTCATACGATGCTGCATTCTATGTCGCGCGTACCAAACCACAGGCGAAAGTCACTCGTGAGTTTACCACTGGAATGCACGACGTAGCTTTCCTTCGCGGGTGACGCAATATTGATACAGAGGACACGAACACACGTGACGTCAATTGCGAGTCAAAATCCGGGCCGCGAATTAATGGAGATTGTCTGCCAAGACACGAAACCGAGCATATGCAGGACCGGCCTGAGTATTTTTGTTACAGGCGATATTCGCGCCCGATTGTGAGAAAACCCCGGCTCTCCACTGCAGACAGTCAAGGATGCTGTCTCTGACCGAGATGTCTCTATGGCTAAGAAAGTCCTGATTATTGTTGAGAACCAGGCAGCTCCGAGGGATTTCCGAGTGTGGAAAGAAGCCTGCTCGCTGCACGATGCCGGATATGAAGTCATAGTATTATGCCCAAGGCGAAAGGGCGCTGAAGAAGGCTATGAGTTCCTGAGCGGGGTGCATGTATATCGGCATCCGGCAACCAAAGAGGGAAATGACTTTTGGGGGCACATTCGCGAATATATTAATGCTCTGTTTTGGGAGTGTGTGTACGCGTGGTGGATCTACTTCCGCCATGGTTTCCACGTGATTCAAGGCTGCAATCCTCCAGACGACATCTTTTTGGTCGCGCTCCCATTCAGGTTATTGGGCGTGAGATACATATTCGATCATCACGACGCGACGCCTGAGTTATATGTATCTAAGTACGAAAGGAATGACCTATGTTACCAGGCACAATTGTGGCTAGAGAGAATGACGTTCCGCTGTAGTGATGTTGTGATCTCTACGAACAATACTTACCGAGATATTGCTGTATCAAGGGGAGGAGTTAGCACGGAGAATGTCTTTGTTGTACGTAATGGTCCGAGAATGGATACATTCAGGGCTGTTCCGGCTAATCCCGCCCGTAAGTACGGCAAACGTTACCTCGTTGGATACGTCGGCACAATGAATACCCAGGATGGATTGGACATTCTTATCGACACAGCGCAGAAAATTAAGAACCGAGGAAGGCGCGATATTCACTTTATTTGTGTTGGGGCGGGGCCGGAACTGGCAAACCTGCGGAGGATGAACAAAGAAAAGAAGCTTGAGGACACTGTCACCTTCACCGGATATGTTCCAGACGCAGAGCTCGTGGAGATTCTCTCGACCGCGGACGTATGTGTGAATCCTGATAGGCCGTGCGAAATGAATAGTATCTCTACCATGATCAAAATCATGGAGTACATGGCATTGGGCAAGCCCATCGTGCAGTTCGAAGGAAAGGAAGGCCGGTTCAGTGCCCAAGACGCATCCTTGTATTGCTACGGGGCAGATCATGTCGCTGATTTCGCGGACAAGATACTCTGGTTGCTGGATCATCCCGAGGAGAGATCGCGGATGGGTGAGTTCGGCCGTCGGCGAATTGAGACAAACCTGGCGTGGGAACATTCGGTCGAGAAACTCCTCGCTGCCTATGAGAAGGCGTTCAGCAAAGTGCGAGGTGATCGCGTCCTAAACGCGGTCGGTCGAGATATTCGTAGGAACCAGTAGCTCTAACGGAATTCCGAGGATGCCGGCTCTGTTCGGGCAACCCGAATTATGGGGGCCTCCCAGGTATGCTGAACAACTGCAACGTGGAAGCCGCATTCGGTGTTCGCGAAAGCTCCGCCGCTCCGGCCGAAACAACGCGTCCATTGTTTATACAATCGTACCCAACCCGGACTGCCCCTGAAGCGCGGGCGCAGCCATACCATGACGCATGACTACAAACGCAAACACACGGCTACTCTTTTTCGCTGCCCTCAACGCCGCCAACGGCGAAGTCTACGGGTTTTGTCAGGAACGGCATCGTCATCAAGAATGGCTCAAGTTTCTGCGCTTGCTCGACCAAGCCATGCCCTCGCATCTCGACTTGCACTTGATCGCGGATAACTACGCGACCCACAAACAGCCCAAGGTCCAACACTGGTTCGAGCGCCACCCGCGGTTCCACATGCACTTCACCCCTACCAATGCGTCGTGGCTCATCATGGTGGAGCGTTTCTTCCGCGACCTCACGTAGAACCAGTTGCGGCGCGGCGTGTTTCGCGATCTGGAAGAACTCTTTATATGGCGATCGGCAGTTACATCGACCGTCACAACCAGAATCCCAAACCCCTCATCTGGACGGCCCGTGCCTCCGATATCTTGGAAAAGGTCAAGCGTGCTCGCCGCACTCTGGATAAGCGTCAATCTAAATGACGCACTACACTAGAACGACCGTGGACTCAACTCCGTCCCGGGTGGTTGCCTTATTGGAAAAATGTCGACGAACGCTGTGACGCGGAGAGTTGGTTGTAATTCCATACGTCAACACTGTGAGCCTGAGCATTTTAAACCCGCTCTCGGATGTGCGGTGGGATGAGTTTGTTGCTCGACACCCCAGGGCATCAGCATTCCACGGTCGAGCGTGGCTTGAGGCCTTGGCTCGCACCTACCGTTATGAGCCACTGGTCTTCACAAGTGCTTCTCCTGGTGACGCATTAAGCGATGGCATAGTTTTGTGCCGGGTTTCGAGTTGGATTACAGGTAATCGGATGGTCTCACTCCCCTTTGCTGATCACTGCGACCCGCTGCTCGGTAAGGACAGTGACTTATCAGAGTTCATGTCTGGAATGCTACGAGAATGCGAACGTCTGGGTTGTAACTATTTGGAGCTCCGATCGTTA
>Ga0126381_100000932_pt1 | contig 31772 bp, 26 predicted proteins | sample PanSoiMetPlot_28_FD_96465 | JGI IMG/M metagenome (GOLD analysis project Ga0126381, IMG submission 96465) | Tropical forest soil microbial communities from Panama - MetaG Plot_28 | ecosystem: Environmental > Terrestrial > Soil > Tropical forest > Bulk soil | place: Panama | collected 2016-02-17 | reverse complement strand
GGGCAGGCACCGATGCACCTGGCGGTCTACCTCCCGCTCGTGATCCCGGTGCTGGCCGCGCTCGCCGACAGGCCGCTCGCCGACCGGCTGCCGCCTGCCGCCGCGACATGGCCGCTCGCCGGAAGCTCGCTCGCGCTCGCCGCGGCGAGCAGCGCGGTGCTCGGCCTCCTCGCGCTGACCGCGCTCGTCCGCGTGCCGTTTGTGGACGCGGTGGCGAACATGTCCGTGCAGGCGATCAGCCGCAGCGACCCCGCGTCGCTGCCGGTGGCGATCGCCGCGGGCGCGCTGCTCGCCGCGGCGGCCGCGGCGGCCTGCCGCGCGCTGTGGCGGCGTGGTGCCGCGATCGTCGCGGCGGGCCGCCAGGCGCGGCGCCTGCCCGGAGCGGGCCAGGTGGTGGTGACCGAGGACTCCGCCGCCGACGCCTACACGCTGCCCGGCTGGCCGTGCCGGATCGTGATCACCACAGGCATGCTGCGCGCACTCAGCGCGCAGGAGCGCCAGGTCCTGCTGGCCCACGAACGCGCGCACGCGAGCGGCTCGCATTACCTGTTCACCTCCGGCGCCAGGCTGGCTGCCGCCGCCAACCCGCTGCTGCGGCCGGTCGCCGCGCAGGTCGGCTACACGGTGGAACGCTGGGCCGACGAGCGGGCCGCGCTGGACGTCGGGGACCGGCCGCTGACCGCCAGGGCGATCGCCCGCGCCGCGATGGCCACGACCGCCGCGCCACCTGACCGGGCCGGCCCGGCGACCGCGCTCGGCCTGGTCCCGGTGGACGCCGACCGCGACCAGGCGCGCGGCAGCGAGCGTGGCGCCGACGCCGGCGGCCGGGGAGAAAGCCGCGGCAGGCACCGCTTCACCCGCCCCGCCCTGCGCCGGGCCGGACCGGTGCCGCGGCGGGTCGCCGCCCTGCTCGGCCCGCCGCCGCAGCCGAGACTGCTGCTGCTCGCCGCCGCGGTGGCGCTAGTCGCGATCTCCGGCCTGTCCGCTCTCGAGGCGGCCCGCAACCTGCACCAGCTGCTCGAACTCGCGCAGGCCGCGAGCGCGGCTAGGTCCTGACCTCAGCTCACCCGGTAGGCGTTGATCACGGTCTCGGTCGCCGTGGCTCCGCTGGAGTCGGTGCCCTGCACGCGCAGGGACACGAAGCCAGGCCTGGCCGGGTTCTGCACGACCACGGTGTACCGCATGCCGCTGCTGCTTACCCGCAGCGCGTGCCAGGTCTTGCCGCCGTCGGCCGAGGCCCACACCTTCACTCCGGACACGCCGATATTGAAGTCTGAGCCGTTGGTGAACCAGATCGGCACGGTCGTCTTGGTGCCGTGCGCCGCGGCGTTCCGCAGCGACAGGCCCTGCGGGATAATCCGCGGCCAGAAGTTCTTGGAGAGCGCCGCGGGATCCTGTGACGAGTCCTTGAAGTTGAAGGACAGGTACAGTGCCTTCCACAGCGTCGACCCAGGTCCCCGGCTCGCCTGAACGCGCATCGTGTACCAGCGCGGTGACGGGGAGATCGCGACCGAGACCGTGCCGTTCTTGCTGTGCGCGAGCAACTTCGTTCCCTTGTACAGCCAGGTCTGCAATGAGCCGATGTGCCCGGCCGATGCGTCCAGATCCTGAGTCGGGTCCACGAACAGGGCGCCTTGCGGACCCTCCAGTCGGCCGTTCTCCACGTCCTTACCGAAGCTCGGGGACGGCCCGAAGACCGCGCTGTCAAACGTCTGGGCGTACTGGTGCGCGCCGAGCACCTGCCGGCTGCCCAGGTTGCTGGTGCCTGACCAGGTTTGCGACCACCAGGCGTAGCCCGGCGTGAAGTGGAAATCGACCGTGAACGGCGGCGTACCTGACTGGCCGAAAGAGAAAGCCGGCAACGTCGGTGGCAGGGGCCGGAAGAGCACGCCGCCTGTCGCGCCCGGGTCGATCTCCTTGACCGTGACGCGGTCGCTAGCCAGCTTGGCCTTGTCGACGGTGAACGTCAGGTTCGCCGGGATGACCCCTTTGATCAGCCGGTAGAACTGGTACTCCACAGGGCTTGGGTGCGCGTTCGGCCGCACCAGGTCGGCTTGCAGCGCAAGGTAGTATCCGGGTGCCATGGTGCCGGGCACCGCGTACGTCGGCTGTGGTTCGGGAAAGTTGATGCCGTCGAATGCTTCTGAGGCGTTGAACGTGAATGGCTCGGCCAGCACGTAGTCCTGGCGGACCGTGGGGTCGTTGACGGTGAACCTGATCAGGTGGCCCTTGCGGGCGTCGAAGGTGACCGTCACGGAATTGCTGATCGTGATCGCCCGGTCCACCAGGGTCTGCCCCTTGAAGTTGGGTTCCTGCACCCACGCCGCGATGTTGTAAATGCCAGGCGGCACCCGGGTGGGATGCGCGCTGGTCAGCGTCTCGTCCACGAAGCCGGGGCCAAGGTTGGGGCTCTGCAGCGAGGCGGTCACCGGGACCAGCTTGCCTTCCCTGTCTTTGGCCTTGATCGTGATGGTCGGGTTCGAAACCGCGCCGGCCGGCGCCGATGACGCCGTGACCGCTCCGGTGAGCACCGCGCCGGTCAGCACCGTGACCAACGCCGCGATCCGCATTCTCATAGCACGTTCACCTCAGCTAACCCGGTAGGCGTTGATCACGGTCTCGCTCACCGTGAACCCGCTGGAATCGGTGCCCTGCACGCGGAGTGAAACGAACCCCGGCTTGCCCGGGTTCCGGACGGACACGGTCCACTGGAAGCCGCTGTGGCCGACCCGCAGCGCATACCACGTCTTGCCGCCGTCGGCCGACGCCCACACCTTGACCCCGTGCACGCTGATGTTGCTGTTCTTGTAGTCGCCGAGGGTGAACCAGATCGGCACCGTGGTCTTCGTGCCGTGCGCGGCGGCGTTGCGCAGCGACAGCCCGCGCGGGATGATCCGCGGCCAGAAGGTGTAGTCGCCGATGAACGAGTCGTTCGCCTCGGTCCTGAACGTGTACGCCAGTGACAGCGTCCTGGAAAGGGTCGCTCCTGGGACCCGGTTCGCCTGGATGCGCATGGTGTACCAGTGCGGCGTCGCGGAGATCGTCGCGGCGGCGGCGTTGCTCCCAACCCGGTGCGAGAGCAGCCTGCTTCCCTCGTACAGCCAGCTTTGCACCGAGCCAAGGTCCAAGCCGAATGACCCGGTGCCGAACGGCACCTGCACGCCCCAGACAGGGTCGGTGAACACGTAGTCGTTGATGAATCCCGGCGCCTCTAGCACGTTTCCGGAGAGGCTGGGGCCGATCTGCGCGGTCGGCCCGAAGGCCGCGTTGCCGAACGTCTGGGCGTAGTGGTGCCCGCCGAGCATCGGCGGGATGCTTACGTTGTCGCCGAACGAGGTGGTGGCCTGCCAGCTGTACCCCGGCGTGAAGTGGAAGTCGATGGCGAACGGCGGCACGTTCCACTGGCCGTACGGCATGGCGAGCAGAATGGAGCCGGGTAGGAGCGGCTGGAACGTGACGCCGCCCCCCGTGGCGGAATCCACGGCCTTCACCGTGACGTGGTCGCTGGCCAGCCCGGCCTTGCTCACCGCGAAGTTCAGGTTCGACGGGATGCGGCCCTTGAGCACCCGGACGAGCACGTACTCCTGCGGGCTCTGCGACGCCCCCGGCCGGACAAGATCGGCCTCCAGGGACAGGGAGTAGCCGGGCGCCATCGCGCCGGGTACGGCGTACTGCGCCTGCCCGCCGGTGCTGTTGGTTTCATCGAAGGCTGGCACGCCGCCGTTGGCAGCGAACGGCATGGCGAACACGCTGTCCTGGGCGACCGTGGGGTCGTTGACCGTGAACCTGATGCGGTGGCCTTTGCGGGCGTCGAAGGTGACCGTGACGGACCCGGTGACCGTCAGGCCCCGGTCAACCAGGGTCTGCGCCGCGCCGTCCGGCTCCTGTACCCAGGCGGCGATGTTGTAGCTTTCGCGCGGGACGTGTGTGGAGTGCGCGCTGGTCAGCGTGTCGTCGACGGGTGCGGGCGCGCCGGGCAGGCTGTGCAGCGTCGCGGTCACCGGGACTTGCTTGCCTTCCCGGTCGATCGCCCGGATGGTGATGGCCGGGTTCGTCGCCGCGCCGGCCGGCGCCGACGCCGCGACCACCCCTGAGAGTGCCGAGCCCGCGAGCGCGAGCATCGTCGCGGCGATCCGCGGTCCGGTGATCCGCAGCCTCATCGACGCCGCCTTCACATGAATGGCCCGTCCCGCACGGTACCCGACGCCAATTGTGGGACATCTCATGACTAAAACCAACACTTTTCGGCTTCTGTATCGAAATGATGCGTAAGGGGCCGCCTCAGCTGACCGCGTAGGCGTTGATCACGGTTTCCGTCGCCGTGAATCCGTTCGCGTCGCTGCCCTGCACCCGCAACGACACGAACCCCGGTGCTCCGGGTTGGCCACGGTCACGGTCCAGTGCGGACCGCTGCGGCTCACGGGTAGCGCCTGCCAGGTCCCGCCGCCGTTCGCCGACGCCCACACCCGCACCCCGTGCGCGGTGAGGTTGACGTCAAGATCTGAGAAGTAGATCCGCACCGCGGTCCGCGTGCCGTGCCGCGCTGCGTTGCGCAGTGACAGTCCGCTCGGGATGATCCGCGGCCAGAAGTTGTCGACCACGCCGCCCGGGGCCTGTGACCGGAAGGTGAAGGACAGCGCCTCCGACTTCCACAAGGTCGCACCTGGACCCCTGCTCGCCTGCGCACGCACGGTGTACCAGTGCGGGGTCGTGGAGACCGTGACGAAGATGCCCCCCAGCGCGCTGTGCGCGATCAGCTTCGTGCCCTCGTAAAGCCAAGTTTGACTGGAGTCGACCGCCATGCCGAAGGACGAGTTCAGCTGCTGGGTCGGGTCGGCGAACAGGTAGGCGCCGGACATCGTCGAAATCTGGTTTCCGATGACGAAGGGGCCCCATTGCGGCGACGGGCCGAACGTGGCGTTATCGAAAGTCTGCGTGTAATGGTGCACGCCGAGAATCGGCAAGGCGGTCTGGTTGACGCTGCCGGAGTCCGTCTGCGACTCGTACGCGTAGCCGGGCGTGAAGTAGTACTGGACGTGCAGCGGTGCGATCGCCGACTGGCCGACCGGAACGGCCGGCAGCTCAACGGGGTTTTCGCCGGGGATTTCCGCGCCGATCGGCTGGAAGGAGACACCGCCTGCCACGCCCGGATCGATGGCCTTCACCGTGACAAGGTCGCTTGCCAGCCTGGCCTGGCTGACGGTGAAGGTCAGGTTCGCCGGGATGACGCGAGTGAGCACCCGGACTAGCACATACCGCACCGGGCTCAGGCTCACGTTAGGCCGGAGCAGATCGCCTTCGAGGGACAGTTCCCAGCCCGGTGGCATAGTGCCGGGAGCGGCGTACTGGGCCCGTGCTGTCGGGGGACTGAAGCTGTCGAAGGCGTCAGGGCCGACGGGGTTGAACGGCTCGGCCAGCACGAAGTTCTGGGTGACCGTGGGGTCGTTGACGGCGAACCGGATCAGGTGCCCCTTGCGGGCGTCGAAGGTGACTGTGACGGACCTGGTGACCACCAGTTCCCGGTCGAACAGCGTCTGCGCGCTGCCATCGGGTTCGAAGACCCAGGCGGCGATGTTGTACGTGCCGCGCGGCACCCGGGTCGGATGCGCGCTGGTCAGCGTCGCGTCGATGCTGGTGGGGGAGGTGACCGGGCTGTGCAGCGAGGCGGTCACGGGAACCGCCTCGCCTGCCCTGTCGATCGCCCGGATCGTGATTGCCGGGTTCGCCGCCGCGCCGGCCGGCGCGCCCCCGGCGGCCACCCCGGTGAGGACCGAACCCGTCACTGCCGCCACGAGTACGGCTGCGCGCAGCCTCATCGCCGTCCCCCTTCAGCTGACCGCGTAGGCGTTGGTCACGGTCACTCGAGCCGTGGACCCGTGCGTGTCGGTGCCCTGCACCCGCAGCGACACGAAGCCCGCTTTCGCCGGATTGATCACGGTCACGGTCCAGTGCGGACCGCTTTGGCTCACATGCAGCGGCTGCCAGGTCTTGCCGCCGTTCGCCGACGCCCACACCCGCACCCCGTGCGCGGCGATATTGACGCCATGGTCAGAGAAGTAGATCCGCACCGCGGTCCTTGCGCCATGGCTCGCGGTGTTCCAGGCCGACAGCCCGCTCGGGATGATCCGCGGCCAGAAGGTGTCCAACTGGTTGTCGTTGGCGAAGGCCTGGAAGTTGAAGTACAGCGCCAGCGACTTCGACAGGGTCGCCCCTGGCCCCCGGCTCGCCTGGGCGCGGAAGGTGTACCAGTGCGGTGTAGCGGATATCGTCGCGGAAAACCCCTTGTTCACGCCGTGCGCGATAAGCCTGCTGCCCTGGTAGAGCCAGGTCTGGCTTGAGCTGGGCTGCATGCCGAACGAGGTGTCGAGCTCCTGCGTGGGATCGTCGAACAGGTAGTCGCCCCACGGCAAGATGGTCTGTATCTGGTTTCCCGAGATCCAGGGCCCGAATTCCGCGCCGGGTCCGAACGCGGCGTTGTCGAAGGTCTGCGCGTACTGGTGCGCGCCGAGCAGCGGCGTGAAGCCGACGTTCAGGTTGTTGGTACCGGAGTCCGTTTGCGTCTCCCACCGGTACCCGGGCGTGAGGTGGAACTCGACGCTGAACGGCGTCTGGCCCGCCTGGCCGAGCGGCAGCATCGGCAGGTCGCCGGGGTTCCCGTTGGCCACCGGCTGGAACAGCGCGGCGTCGGACCCGCCGGGATCGATGCGCTTGACAGTGACGCGGTCAGTGGCCAGCTTCGCCTTGTCGAGCGTGAACGTCAGGTTCGCCGGGATGACGCCGCGGATCACCTTGACGAGCACGTACTCGACCGGGCTTGGGAAAACGTTCGGGCGGGCGAGTTCGGCCTCAAGTGAGAGGTGCTCGCCGGGTCCCATCGTGCCGGGCACCACATAGGGGACCGCCGGCAGCGGGCCGCCGAAGGTGTCGAACGCGTCCCAGCCGGCCGGCGAGAACGGCTCCGCGAGCACCGCGTCCTGCTTCACCGTGGGGTCGTTGACGACGAACTTGACCGGGCGTCCCTTGCGGGCGTCAAAGGTGATGGTCACCGACCTGGTGACCGTTATCCCGCGATCCGCCAGGGTCTGCGCGCTGCCGTTCGGTTCGACGATCCAGGCGGCGATGTTGTACGTGCCGCGCGGCACTCGGGTCGGATGCGCGCTGGTCAGCGTTTCGTCGATGCCAGTGGGGGAGATGACCGGGCTTTGCAACGAGGCGGTCACGGGAACCACTTTGCCTGCCCTGTCGATCGCCCGGATCGTGATCGCGGGGTTCGCGGCCGCGCCGGCCGCTGTGTCCCCGGCGGCCACCGCCCCGGTGAGGACCGAACCCGTTGTTATCGCCGCGAGTACGGCTGCGCGCAGCCTCATCGCCGTCTCCCTTCAGCTGACCGCGTAGGCGTTGGTCACGGTCACTCGGGCCGTGGACCCGTGCGTGTCGGTGCCTTGCACCCGCAGCGACACGAAGCCGGCTTTCGCCGGGTTGGTGACGATCACAGTCCAGCGTGAGCCTGTCTGGCTCACGTGCAGCGGCTGCCAGGTCTTGCCGCCGTCCGCCGACGCCCACACACGCACCTCATGCGCGGGGATGTTATGGAGCAGGTCGGAGAAGAAGATCCGCACCGCGGTCCGCGTGCCGTGCCGCGCGGCGTTCCAGGCCGACAGCCCGTTCGGGATGATCCGCGGCCAGAAGGGATCGAGTTGGCTGTTCGCCCAAGCCCGGAAGTTGAAGTACAGCGCAACCGAAGTCGACAGGGTCGTCCCTGGCCCCCGGCTGGCCCGGGCGCGGAAGGTGTACCAGTGCGGGGTCGCGGAGATCTTCGCGGATACGCCGTTGTTGTTCACGCCGTGCGCGAGCAGCTTGCCGCCCCGGTAGAGCCAAGTCTGGCTCGAGTCGACGTCCAGGCCGAACGACGTGTCCATCTCCTGGGTCGGGTCCTCGAATATCTGGTCAAGCCAGGGCGAAGTCGTCTCGATCTCGCTTCCGGCGACGACCGGCCCTGAGCCCGCGCCCGGGCCGAAGGCGGCGCTGTCGAACGTCTGCGCGTAGTGGTGCACGCCGAACAGCGGCGTGAACGGGAAGTTGTCGTTGTTGGTGCCGTCCGTCATCGACTGCCATCGGTACCCGGGCGTGAAGTGGAATTGCACGCTGAACGGCGTCACGCCCGACTGGCCGAACGGGCCGGTCGGCAGGTCGGGGATCCCGGGGGCTACCGGCGTGAAGTCCACGATTTCTTCCCCGCCCGGATCGACCGCCTTCACAGTGACGTTGTCGCTGGCCAGCTTCGCCGTGCTGACGGTGAACGTCGGGTTTGCCGGGATGACGCCGCGGATCACCTTGACGAGCACGTAATCCACGGGACTCGGGAAGACGTTCGGCCGGGTGAGGTCCGCCTCGAGTGACAGGTATTCGCCCGGTCCCATCGGGCCAGGCACCACGTACGGGACCACCGGGAGCGGGCCGCCGAAGCCGTCGAACGCGAAAATGCCTGTCCGCGTGAACGGCTCGGCCTGCACCGCGTCCTGTTTCACGGTGGGGTCGTCGACGACGAACCTGATCGGGCGTCCCTTGCGCGCGTCAAAGGTGATCGTCACGGACCCGGTGACCGTGATACCGCGGTCAACCAGGGTCTGCCCACCGCTCGGATCGAAGACCCAGGCCGCGATGTTGTAAGTGCCGCGCGGCACCCGGGTGGGATGCGCGCTGGTCAGCGTGTCGTCGATGCTAGTGGGGGAGATGACCGGGCTTTGCAGCGAGGCGGTCACGGGAACCACCGTGCCTTCCCGGTCGATCGCCCGGATCGTGATCGCGGGATTGGCCGCCGCGCCTGCTAGCGCTGGCCCTGTGTCCACCGCGGTAACGAACGACCCCGTCAGCGTCGTCATGAGCGCAGCTATCTTCAGCCCAGTAATCGGGAGCCCCATAGCCGTCCGCCTCCCACGTCGCCGGCACGGCATGTCCCCCGCGGGCAGTCCCGTCCAGCGCCCGATATTCATTGTGTGCGGACATCCCGAACGAAATCAAACGCATTATGTATCTTTGGCGAATAACGCGTAACGGGGCATGTCATGAGTCACTACCGCCCGTTCGGAAAAATTAGTGTTGCGGTGAGCGCTGGTTTCGGCACTATCTGCTACAGGCTTGTCGTAGAGTGCTAGCGGTTCTCTTCCACGCCTCCTGCGAACTCAGGCGGACTCTTTCATGCGGTGTGCCTTCTCGTGGATTACGTGCCCGGCTCCGGCGCATCCGTGCCACACCGGCGGCGACATCGCCTGCGCCGTGGCCGCGCCCGGCGCCGTCAGGCTGCTCGTCGGCGACGTCATGGGCCACGGCGAGCGGGCGGCGCGGACCGCGGCGGAGGTGACGCGGGCGTTCCGTGAGCTGGCAAGTTGCGCCGGACCGCTGCAGGCGGTCGCGACGCGGCTGCACGCGTTCGTCGCCGCACGCGACGGTGGCGAGGAGTTCGTGACCGCGCTGCTCGTCTCTATCCCGATGAGCGACGACGGTGACGCCGAGATCGTCTGCTGCGGCCATCCGCAGCCGCTGCTGCTGCGCGGCGGGCAGGCCACGCCGCTTGACGCGCTCCCGCCGTTGCCGCCGCTTGGGCTGCTCGACCTGGCGGGGATCCAGGCGCGGGCCGGGCTGCTCGGGGCCGGCCCGGGCGACGGCGTGCTGCTGTACACCGACGGGGTCACGGACGCGCGGGACGCGGCCGGCCGGCCGTACCCGCTCGCTGAGCGCGCCGCCGCGCTGTCCGGCGGCGGAACGCCGCTGCTTGAGGCGCTGCGCGCGGACCTGCTTGACCACGCCGGCGGCGTGCTCCGCGATGACGCGACCATGTTCTACCTGAAGCTCTCCGGCGCGACCGCCAGCCAAGTCGCCAGGCACGCACCCGGCGCCTGCGCCACCACGGTCACCCGGTCTGCCCGGACTCGGCCCCGCCCGCCGTTGCGCGCCACGCTTTTGTGAGCTATTAATAACATCAATCCGAGCGGATAGTGGTTTCGCGCAACGAGCCGTGCTATTCGAAGATTCAATATTTGCCGGCGCAGAAACACGCCGTGCGTTTTTGGCCTCGGACCCATGACGGCTGACCGGGCACTGGAGCAACAATCGCCTCAGGAACGCTCTTCCTGCGGGTCGGAGGTCTGCCCCAATGTCGATGCCAAGCGCCCTGGAGATAGCACGCAGGGCCACACTTAAGCCAATCGCGGAGATCGCCGAGGACATCGGCCTGCCGCCGTGGGTGACCGAACTGCACGGTGATCATGTCGCCAAGATCGACCTGCGCGCGATTTCCGAGCTCGCCGACAAGCCGAAGGCGAAGTACGTGGTCGTTACCGCGATCACCCCGACGCCGCTCGGCGAGGGCAAGACCACCACGACGATCGGCCTCGGCCAGGCGTTCAGGCACATTGGCAAGCGCGCCACCATTTCCATCAGGCAGGCCTCGATGGGCCCGACATTCGGCATCAAGGGCGGCGCGGCGGGCGGCGGCTACAGCCAGGCGGTGCCGTTCGAAACGCTGAACCTGCACCTGACCGGGGACATGCACGCGGTCACAGCCGCGCACAACCAGCTTTCCGCGATGGTCGACAACCACCTGTACATGGGCAACAAGCTGGGTCTTGACCTGGGCTCGATCTGCTGGCGCCGGGTGATCGACGTCAACGACCGGGCGCTGCGCAACATCGTGATCGGCCTGGGCGCGCCCGCGGACGGGATACCGCGGCAGAGCGGATTCGACATCACCGCCGCGTCGGAGGTCATGGCGGTGCTGGCGCTTTCCAGCTCGCTGAAGGACATGCGCGCCCGGCTCGGCCGGATCGTGGTCGGTTACACGAAGTCTGGCGAGCCGGTGACCGCCGAGCAGCTCAAGGCCGCCGGCGCGATGACCGTGATCATGCGGGAGGCGCTGAAGCCGAACTTGCTGCAGACGCTCGAGAACACGCCGGTGATCGTGCACGCGGGCCCGTTCGGCAACATCGCGCACGGCAACTCTTCCGTCGTGGGTGACCTCATCGGCATCCACACCGGCGACTTCCTGGTCACCGAGGCCGGGTTCGGCGCCGACATGGGCGCGGAGCGCTTCTTCAACATCAAGTGCCGGGTCTCTGGTCTATCACCGGACGCCGCCGTGGTCGTCGCCACCGTCCGCGCGCTCAAGTCACACTCCGGCAAGTACCGCGTGGTCGCGGGCCGGCCGCTGCCCGAGGAGATGCTCAAGGAGAACCCCGAGGACGTGCTCATCGGCGCCGCCAACCTGCGCAAGCAACTGGAGAACGTGCGGGCGCACGGCATCGAGCCAGTGGTCGCGATCAACTCGATGCCCACCGACTTCGCGTCCGAGCACGCCGCCATCACGGAACTCGCCGCGTCGATGGGTGTCCGGGCCGCGGTGTGCACGCACTTCGCCGAGGGCGGCCGCGGCGCGGCCGAACTCGCCGAGGCGGTCGCCGAGGTCGCCGCGCAGCCGAACAGCTTCCACCACCTCTACCCGGCGCAGGCCTCGCTGAAGGACAAGATCGAGGCGATCGCCGCCAAGGTCTACGGCGCCGACGGCGTGGACTACACCGCCCAGGCCAGCAAGCAGCTCGACGGCTTCGAGAAGAACGGCTTCGGCAGCCTGCCGGTCTGCATCGCCAAGACCCAGTACTCGCTGTCGCACGACGCCTCGCTGAAGGGCGCGCCGACCGGCTTCAGGCTCCCGGTCCGCGAGGCGCGCGCCTCGGTCGGCGCGGGCTTCATCTACCTGATCTGCGGCGACATGCGCACCATGCCAGGCCTGTCGTCTAACGCCGCCGCCGAGCACATCGACATCGACGACAACGGAGACATAGTCGGCCTCTATTAGCGCCCCCTAGCGCGGATCCGGACCCGGCCGCTTGCCGGGCCAATTGCGAGAAAGATCCTCCAGGTTCTGACCTGGAGGATCTTTCTCGTTAATTTGATCTTGGTGCCCCTGGGAATGGCGTTACCGGTGCGGGTGCGGTCGCCGTCTCCTAGCCCCACACCTTCTGGGCCGTGTCGACGACGAGTTCGAGCTTGCGCTTCTCCTCGTCCACGGTCAGCAGGTTGCCCGCCGATGTGGACGCGAAACCGCACTGTGGCGACAGCGCGAGGTTCTCGATCGGTACGTACCGCGCCGCGTCGTCGATCCGCCGCCGCAGGTCGTCCTGCGACTCAAGCTCGGGGACCTTGGAGGAGATGAGGCCAAGGGTGACTACCGTCCCGGGGCGGATGAAGCGCAGCGGCTCGAAGCCGCCGGCCCGCTCGGTGTCGTACTCGAGCAGGAAACGGTCCACGTCGACCCCGCCGAAGAGCGCCTCGGCCACCGGCTCGTAGCTGCCCTTGGCCATGTAGGCGCTGCGGTTGTTACCGCGGCAGATGTGCATGCCGATGGTGACGTCGGGGTGCTTGGCCTTCACCCCGCGGACGATCGCCGCGTCCGCGGCTACCGAGGCCTCGAGGATCAGTTTCGGGTCGACCCCGGCGTTGCCAGTCGCCGAACGGAAATCGTCGTCGAAGACGATGTTGTAGGACAGCGAGTCAAGCTGCACCCAGCGGGTGCCATGCGCGACCAGGTCGTCGATCTCCTCGATCTGCAGCGCCACGAGATCGTCCACCAGGTCGGCGGGGGAGGGGTACGCGGCGACGCTGACGTCGGGGCGCCAGCACAGGGCGCCCATCGCCGCGCTCATCATCGTGATCTTGAACTGGCCGGGCACCTGCCTGGCCATGTAGTCAGCCTCGACGTTGGTGAGTTTGACCTGGCGGTACACCTTGGCGGTGGCCGCCGTCGGGACAAAATCAGTCTCTTCGGTCGGCGGGATCTCGCCGTCCTCCCGGTGCCATATCACCTCATTGAGCTCGACCACGCTCATCCCGCCGGTCGACTCAAGGAGGTTCGTCATCCAGTTCGTCCGCCTGGCCTCGCCGTCGGTGAATACCTCGATGCCGGCCGCGCGCTGCAGGGCGATGTTCTCCTCTACCGCGCGGTCTTCTACCTCGCGCAGCCCGTCCTCGCTCAGGTCGCCGCGCTTGTGCGACGCCCGGGCCTCGAGCAGCCAGGGCTGCCGCAGCAAGCTGCCGACGTGCTCAGCGTGATAGTCCGTTGCCATTGGCAGTCCGTCTCCCTTGCCGGATGCTGAAATAACCGTCCCACTCTAGAAGAACTCGAAATACTCGCGCATCTCCCAGTCGGTGACCTCCTCGTCCGACGCCGATCCCGACGCCTCGTACCGGCCGATCTCCGCGCGCTTCATCATCACCAGGTAGTCGATCAGCGTGTCACCGAACGCCGAACGGTAGAAGCCGTCCTCGTCCAGCGCCTTGGCCGCGGCGGCCAGCGAGGCCGGCAGCATCGGGGCCGGGGCGGCGTACGGATCCGCCGAGACCGGCTCGGGAGGCGTCAGCTCCCGGGCGAGCCCGTCGAGTCCGGCGGCGACGTTCGCCGCCATGTACAGGTACGGGTTCGCGGCGGGCTCGCCCAGCCGGTTCTCCAGGTGCGCGCTCGCGTCCCCGGGCGAGCCCTGCACGCGGATCGCGGCGCCGCGGTTCTCCACCGCCCAGCACACCCGGTCGGGGGCGAACGAGTACGGCCGGAACCGCTTGTAGCCGTTCACCGTCGGCGCGGCGAACAGCAGCGACGGCAGCGCGTGCTCGAGCAGCCCGGCCAGGTACCGCGAGCCAACTTCAGACAGGGAAGCAGACGAAGAAGCGAAGGCGTTCGCGCCAGACGCGTGCGACGCCAGCGACTGGTGCAGGTGCCAGCCGGAGGAGAAGAAGTTCGGCAGGGCGGGCCGGCACATGAACGTGGCGAGCAGCCCGCGCCGCTGGCAGACCTGCTTGACCGCCGACCTGAACAAGACCGCCGCGTCCGCCGCGTCCAGCCCGGTCAGCGGCGCGAACGAGAATTCGAGCTGGCCGGGGCCCCATTCGTCTTCCATCGACCGGGGCGGCAGGCCAAGGGCGGCGAGGGCGTCACGCAGCGCCTCGAGCACCCCGGACATCGAATCCAGCCGCACCTCGGACAGGTACTGGTAGCCGCGCTCGAACACCGACACCGCGGGCGGCGGCGGGGTGAACCCCGCGTTCTCCGGGGCGAGCGCGCCGCCCGACAAGGCGACGATGTAGAACTCGACTTCGAGCCCGGCCACGTAGTCGTAGCCGAGGTCGGCGACCCTCGCGAGCTGCCGCCGCAGCAGCCCCCGTCCGTCCAGCGGCACCGGCTGCCCGTTGCCGAAGTAGGTGTCGCACAGCATCCACCCGGTCCGGTCCGCCCACGGCAGCACCCGGAACGTCGTCGGATCGGGCACGAGCATCACATCGGGGAACCCGGTGAACTCCTCGATGCCGAAGCCGCCGCCGCGCGCGAACGGGGGCACGAACACCTGGTTGCCCGAATCGAGGCTGTAGATGGCGCCGGAGAAGTCGAGCCCGTTGGTCAGCGCGCCGATCGCCGCCGCCGGCGACAGCGACTTGGCCCGCGGCACGCCGTGCTGGTCGACGACGGCGAGCCGCACGGTGCGCAGGTCATGCGTGAGGATCCGCTCGGCTACTTCCCTGGCCAGGTGAGTCGCCTCGGCCGAAAGCAGCCCGTGGCGCGCGACGAAATCGGGCTGCCCGACTCCCGCGTTCGCTGCTGTGCTCATTGCAGCAGGTTACGCAGGGGCGGCGCGTCGCGAAACCTCCAATCGGATAAGGAGGTTCTAACGCTTACCATTGATAGTTGCGATGAATTCGATTCTGGACCCCACCGTCCCGGCAGGCGCGTACGACGAATTTCTGCCGGCCGCGCTGCCGCGCGCGCGGGCGCAGCGCGCCTGGCGCCCGGAGGACGGCTCGCTGCCCGCGCTGTACGTCAGCCACGGTGCGCCTCCGCTATTCGACGACGCGCTGTGGCTGGGCCAGCTGCTCGACTGGGCGCAGGCGCTGCCCAAGCCGAAGGCCATCCTGATCGTGTCCGCGCACTGGGAGACCGCGCCGCTGTGCCTGTCCGCGCCGGCCGCGCGCACCCCGCTCGTCTACGACTTCTACGGCTTCCACCCGCGCTATTACCAGATGCGCTACGAGACCCCGGACGCCACCGCGCTCGCCCGCCGCGTCGCGGGGCTCATGCCGGACAGCGATCCCGTCTACCAGCACCCGAGCCGCGGTCTTGACCACGGGGCGTGGGTGCCGCTGATGGCCATGTACCCGCTCGGTGACATCCCGGTGCTCCAGCTCAGCATGCCGACCCAGGACCCGGGCCGGCTGATCGAGATCGGCGCCAGGCTCGCGCCGCTGCGCGAGGAGGGCGTCCTGGTCATCGGCTCCGGGTTCATGACGCACGGCCTGCGGTCGATCACCAGGGAAATGGTCATGTTCGGCCAGGTTCCCGGCTGGTCTTCTGACTTCGACGCGTGGGCCGCCGACGCGCTCGGCCGCGGCGACGTCGAAGAACTGTCCGCGTACCGGACGAAGGCGCCCGGCATGCCCTACGCCCACCCCACGCCCGACCACTTCATCCCGCTTTTCATCACTTTGGGCGCTTCTGGCAACCCGGAACGTCCCGTGCGTACCACGATCGACGGCTACATGATCGGCTTCGCCAAGCGCTCGTTCGAGACCGTCGATTAACGCGCCTGTCACGCCAGGAGCTTGACCAGGGCGGCGATGCCGACGAAGACGATGACGAGCCGCAGCCCCCAGGGCGGCAGGCGGCGGCCCACCCGGGCGCCGACCTGGCCGCCGAGCACCGACCCGACCGCGAGCAGCGCCGCGGCGCCCCACGCGACGTGCGAGACCGCGATGAACACGACCGCCGCGGTGCCGTTGACCAGGCCCGCGAGCACGTTCTTGGCCGCGTTCACGCGCTGCAGCCCGTCGGTGAACGCGATCCCGAGCAGCCCGATCAGCAAAACGCCCTGCGCCGCCCCGAAGTACCCGCCGTACACCCCGGTCAGGGCGACGAGTGCCCACAGCACGGGGCCGACCGTCCCGCTCCCATTATTGAGATCTTTTCCACGGAACGAAGCGGGCCTGCTCCCGGCACCATCGTTCCCGCCGTCATCGCGCCGGGCCTGGCGGGCGGCTACCACCTCGCCCAGCTTCGGCTGGATGATGACCATCACCAGCGCGATCACGATCAGCACGGGGACGATGGCCTTGAACGCGGTGGCGGGCAGCACGAGCAGCAAGATCGCCCCTGTCAGGCCGCCGCACAGCGACGCGGTGCCGAGCACCGTCACGCGGTGCCGCTGGCCGCGCAGCTCGGCCCGGTAGCCGTACGCCCCGCTGAGCGCGCCCGGCACCATGCCCACGTTGTTGGTCACGTTGGCGAGCAGCGGCGGGTAGCCGAACGCGAGCAGGGTCGGGAACGTGATCAGCGAGCCGGAGCCGACGACCGTGTTGATCGTGCCCGCGGCCAGGCCCGCCAGCAGCAGCACGATAGCTTCGACGATCGAATGGGGCACGGTTTCACGCTAACCGCGCGGCGCGTGCGCGACCTCACGGCAGGCGTGTGACAACCGTCGCATTCGGCGGCTCTGTTAGCTCCGGGTGGGACGACCCCCCCCGAGCCCCCCGCGAAACAAGGGGGGCGTTCGCGACATTCGCGACGAACCGGCGGACGAGTTCGCGGGTGCGGTCCGCTGACGCGCCGGCCAGCCGGCGCGTCAGCGCCAGCAGTTCCCCGGCGTCGATCCGCTGCGCTACGAGCTCCGCGGCGCCGCCGTTGTCCAGCCAGCACTCGAGCACTGACGGTGTGACCTCGGGATGGAACTGCAAGCCAAGCGAGCGCCCGACGGCGAACGCCTGGCTGGCGAGCGAGGTGCGCGCGAGCACCGGGATGCCCGCTGGCAGCGTGAACCTGTCAAAGTGCCACTGGAACCACGGGCCCGCGTCGATCAGCCCGGGATCGTCCGTCTCCAGCACCGTCCAGCCGATCTCCGGCGCGGGCGCGCGCGTCACCTGGCCGCCGAGCGCGGCGGCGAGCAGTTGCCCGCCGAAGCAGATCCCGAGCACTGGCACCCCGAGCGCGATCGCGTCAAGCGTGAAGGCGATCTCGTCGTGTACCCACGTCCCGATCGCGGCGTCGTCGTACACCGCCCACACCGCGCCGAAGCTGACGATGGCGTCGTAACCGGCCGGGTCGGGGAAGACGGCGGTGACATCGGGGGAGTGGTACCGCTCGCGCGGCACCACGGTGAACCCGGCCACGTCGTAGCCGAGACCGGTGAACGCGTCCTCGACTAGGCCGCCGGGCGAGGCGTGGTCCTGCTTGACGAAAAGAGCCCGCAATCGTGCCTCAGTCCTCGATCGCCGCGTACCCGGCGGTCCAGAAGTCGCGGTTGATGACCGGCGGCAGGTGCGACGGCCACGCCCGCTGGGTCAGCAGGATCATGACCATGTCCTCGGCCGGGTCGTTGTACCAGGTCGTGCCCAGCCCGCCGCTCCACCCGTACGTTCCGACGCCGTGGTAGAGCGACGTGCGACTGGTCACCACTGACACGCCGAACCCCCAGCCCATGGCGTCGAAGTCGCCGGGCGCGAGGCCGGACACCGCCTTCTGCTCGGCCGTGAGCTGATCCGACGTCGCCAGCGTGACCGACGGCCTGGACACGATCCGCGCGCCGCGGTAGGCGCCGCCGCCGAGCAGCATCCCCGCGAACGCGGCGTAGTCGCCGATCGTGGACACCAGCCCGCCGGCGCCGGACGGGAACGCCGGGGGGGTGGACCACTGGCCTTGCGGCGGGTCGTACACGACGGTCGACCCGGAGGCGAAGTCGGTCACGTACTGCGGCGGCAGCCGGTCGAGCGACTCCGCCGGCACGCTGAAGCCCGTGTCGGCCATGCCGAGCGGCGTGAAGATCCGCTCTCGAAGGAAGTCCTCGAAGTGCTGGCCGCTCGCCCTGGCGATCAGCACGCTGAGCACGTCCGAACCGGTGTTGTACAGCCATTTCTCGCCCGGCTGCGCGACCAGCGGCAGTTCGCCGAGGCGGCGCATCCACTCGTCAGGGGCCGGCGCCTTGGCGGGCGCTGGCATGCCCTGCCCGAGCGCGTTGAGCGCGTCCATGATCGGCACGGTCCCCGGCGGCCCCCACATGCCCTGGCCGAACCCGAGTCCCCAGGTGAACGTGAGCAGGTCGCGCAGCGTGATCGGCCGCGCGGCTGGAACGGTGTCGCCAAGCGGTGCGTCGATCCGGGTGAGCACCCGCCGGGACGACAGTTCGGGCAGGTACTCGTCCACCGGGTCGTCGAGCCGCAGCACGCACTCCTCGACGAGGATCATCGCGGCGACCGCGGCGACCGGCTTGCTCATCGACGCGATACGGAAGATCGTGTCCGGCCAGACGTCGCCCGCCTTCTCCACGTACGTCTCGCCGCCACGCGACAGCAGCCCGATCACGCCGGGCACGTCGCCGCGCCGCACGTAGCCGTCGAGCACGTCTCGCACCCGCTCGAGCCGTGACTTCGAAAACCCGCCCATCTCCGCCTCCCGGGCAAAGCAGTAATAGAGGAATCTAATCCAAGTGCGGCGGCAGGCCGAACAGCGGGAAGATCCGCGCGGAGTCGATGAAGAACGTGAGCCGGCTGAACTTGCCGCCACTAACCTCGTGCACCTGCAGCCCCCACGGCATGTACCCGCCGGCCGGGTCGGGTTTGTACTGGCCCCAGGCTTGCACGCCGTTGGCGCGTACCGGGACGAGCACCGACCCGGCGCACTGGCTCGGCGTCGGCTCGACCATCCACGCGCAGATGTTCTCGTTGCCCTGCACCCACAGCTCGAACGGCGGCATCGTCTGTACCGCGTCCTCGTGCAGCAGCGCGACCAGCGCCTTCATGTCATAACGCTGAAATGCGTCCACGTATCTCGCCAGCAGGTCCGCGTTCTCCGGGTCTACCGCCGTCGGCCGCTGGCAGTCGGGCAGCTCGGCGAGCGTGGCGCGGGCCCGTTGCAGCGCGCTGTTCACCGAGGCCACGCTGCTTTCGAGCACCTGGGCGGCCTCGACCGCGGGCAGCTTGAGCACCTCGCACAGGATCAGCGCGGCGCGCTGCCGGGACGGCAGGTGCTGCAGCGCGGTGACGAACGCGAGCCGTACCGACTCCCTGAGGGCGGCGATCTCCGCCGGGTCGCCGGTCTCGGGCATCACCCTGGCGTCGGGGATGGGGGTGACCCAGATGTCCTCGGCCGGCCAGGGGCGCAGCAGCGACTCCAGCGGCGGCGAGGCCGGCCCGAGGTCCATCGGCAGCGCGCGGCGCTTCTCGCCGCGCAGCGCGTCGAGGCACACGTTGGTGGCGATCTTGTACAGCCAGGAGCGCAGGCTGGAGCGCCCTTCGAACGTGTCCGCGTTCTTCCACGCGCGGATCATGGTCTCCTGCACCGCGTCGTCGGCTTCGAAGGCGGAGCCGAGCATCCGATAGCAGTACCCGGTCAGTTCGCGCCGGTATACCTCAAGGTCCTGGGGTTGCGTTTGCGTCACCGACATGACTCAACACCATACGCCGGAGGTCTGACATTCGGCACCGAACAACGTCGACGTTAACGAGCACACGGGCCGGTGCTACCGTCCGGTGATATGGCGAGGCTGAACAGCTTGCAGGTCTGGACCGCCGACTTGGCGGCCGCGGCGAAGTTCTACGGGCAGTTCATCGGGCTCGAACTGGACGACGAGCCCCATCAGCACGACGGCAACGAGGCCCTGCATTACGACTTGGCCTGGGGAGACTTCGCGACCGGCGAGTATGTGATGCTTCACCTGGCGCAGGCCAGGCCGGGCCAGCACACAACCGGGGCAGAGATCGGGATCACCGTCGACGATGTCGACGCCGTGCACGAGAAAGCGCCCGAGTTCGGCGTGACCGTGCTGGCACAGCCGCATGACGGGGAGTGGGGCCGCAACGCTGTGTACCAGGACCCCGACCAGAACATCGTTTCGATCACATCAGGCTAACTCCATGCCGACCGCGCAACTGGCCCGGCTAGAGCGGGTCGAGTGCGCAATCGGCCTGTCGCCAGGTCACGTTTGGGCGCGCAGCGCCTGGCGCCACTGGGTCATGTCCAGCCCTGGATACCGTTCCGCGGTGCCGGCCAGGGTGGCTTCGGTCCAGTATGGGTGACCGGGCGGCGGGAAGCCGAAGAGCGCGAGCTGCCGCGGCGTCGCCCGGTCCGCGAACCGGTACCACTCGAGTTCGTGGCTGCTGGCGGCCCAGGCCATCCGCTGCCCCCACTCGGCGCTGGCCGGCCGGTAGGCGAGGTGGATCGTGTAGCGGGCGCCGCGGGGCACGGTCAGGGCGGTGCCGCGATGGAAGGTGCCAGGCGCCCAGGCGACCACCGTGCCCGCCGGCCCGGCCGCGCGGACCTCGGCGGCGTACAGGTCCGGGCTTCCCGTGGTCGCGCTCCAGCCCCCTTCGGGGCCGGCGCCGTCTTCGCGCGGGTACCAGTTCGGCTTGGCGGGCAGCCCCGTCGTCCGGGTGCGGGACAGCATGCTTGGCGGCCCTAGTTCTTCCGGGACGTCGACGAGGTAGACGAACAGTTCCAGCTGCCTGAAGCGAGGGTCATCGGCGGGCACCATCAGCGTGTGGTTGAGATAGTCCCGGTGCAGCGGCTGATCGTAGTCGGCGGCGCCGGTGTACTTCGCCCACGCCTCGGCTGAGGAGATCCGCAGGTCGCTGTCCTCGAGCAGGGTTTGCGCGAGGTCGACGACGCGGTCGCTGACCGCGAGCAGGCTCAGCTCGACGCTTTTGAACGGGAAGCTGACGATCCCGGCCCACTCATCCGCCGTGAACCCGTCCCGCCGCTCGTCGGTGCCGTCGTGGAAGCCCGCCGCGGTGGGGTACATGGCCGGCAGCTCGTCGAGCGCGGGTTTGAGCTCCGCGGCCGGGACGAACCCGGGGAGGATCACGAACCCGTGCGTCTGCCACTGCCGCGCGGCGCTGTCAAGATCCACCGCAGCAGCCTCCCCCGCGGCACCGCCGCGCCGCAACAGGTTTTGGCTCGCTTACCAGTGGCGCCACGCGCCGATGAGTTCGCCGGGCTCAATCCCGTGCCTGGCTTCAAGCGCCGCGACGTCGATGCCGGATTCTTCAAGCGACGCGTCGATGTACCAGCACAGCTCGTCGCGGGCGGCGTCGGTCTCGACGCGCAGCGACTCTGGCCACAGCGTGAACGCGTAGGCCTGATCCGGGGACAAGGGCCCCGCCGCGATCGCGGCCGTCTGCTCGTCGGCCTGCTGCTGCCAGATAGCGCTGGGGCGGATGGCCATCAGGCGATCATACGTTCTATCAGGCGCTTTCGCGGGGGACCAGCTCGGTCGGCAGGATCACCGCGGCAGGCGGCTCGCCGCCGATCGCGGCGAGCAGCAGCCGTACCATCTCGCTGCTGATCCGCATGTAGGGCTGCCGCATGGTGGTCAGCGCGGGCCGGGCGGCCACGGCCGCGGAGGAGTCGTCGAAGCCGCCAACCGCGACGTCCTCAGGCACCCGGCGGCCCGCCCGGCGCAGCGCGACGAGCGCGCCGAGCGCCATCACGTCCGAGGCGACGAACACCGCGTCCAGGTCCGGGTGCCGCTGCAGCAGTGCCGACATCGCGCGATCCCCCGATTCCTGCGAGTAGTCGCCTGGCTCGACCATGGACGGGTCGAACGACTCGCCGAGCACGTCCTGGTATCCCTCGAGCCGCTGCTGCCCGCCCGAGGTGTCCAGCGGGCCTGTCACCGTGGCGATCCGGGTCCGTCCCGCGGCCCGCAGGTGACCGACCATGGTGCGCGCCCCGCCGCGGTCGTCCGCGGCCACGTAGGCGATCGACGCTTCGTGCCCGAGCGGCGCGCCGCAGGCGACGTAGGGCACGCCGGCCGTGGCGAGCAGGCCGGGCAGCGGGTCTCCGGCGTGCGCGGACACGAGCAGCGCGCCGTCCACGTGCCCGGCCTCGAGGAACCGGGTCACCCGGTTCCGCTCGGACGGCGACGCGGCGATGCACAGGAACAGCCCTATGTCGTGCTCGGCGAGCGCCTGCGTGCAGCCGCGCAGCAGCACCGCGAAGTTCGGGTCGGCGAACAGCCGCTCGGCGGGCTCGGACAAGATGAACGCGACCGATCCGGAGCGATGGGTGACCAGCGACCTGGCGTGGTGGTTGACCACGTACCCGGTCTTCCTGATCGCCCGGTTCACCGCGTCCAGCGTGACCGGCGACACATAGTGACCGCCGTTGAGCACACGCGATACGGTGCCTCTGGACACCCCCGCCTCAGCCGCCACGTCTTCGATCGTGGGGCGCCGCCGCCCGTTCATACCTAAATGTTTACTGCTTTACCGCTCCGGACGCGATGTCGGTGCGCCAGTAACGCTGCAGCGTCAGGAACATGATGATCAGCGGGATGATGGAAAGCATCGACCCGGTGACCACCAGCGCGTACAGCGAGGGCGCGGACGACCCGCGATTGAGCAGTGTGTAGAGGCCGACGGTGAGCGGGAACTTGTTCTCGTCGCTGAGCATGATGTACGGCAGCAGGAAGTTGTTCCACACCGCGACGAACTGGAACAGGAAGATGGTCACCAGGCCGGGCACCATCATGGGCACCGCGATCCGCGCGAACAGCCGGCCCTCCGGGCAGCCGTCAATCCGCGCCGACTCGATCACCTCGTCTGGCACGGCGGCCATCGCGTAGATCCACGCCAGGTAGATCCCGTACGGCGAGAGCACAGAAGGCAGCAGCACCGACCAGTAGCTGTCGGTCAGCCCCACCTTGGCGAACAGCAGGTACTGCGGCACGGCCAGCACCACCGGCGGCACGAGCACCCCGGCGAGCAGCATGTTGAACAGCGCGGACCGGCCGCGGAACCTGTACTTAGCCAGCGCGTACCCGGTCACCGCGGACACCGCCGTGGAGGCGAGCGCGCCGCCGATGGCGTAGACCGCCGTGTTCAGCATCCAGTGCCAGAAGACGCCGCCCGCGTAAGCCGAGAGCCCGCGGATGTTCGACCACAGCGACCCGTTCGGCGCGAACGTGAACGTGTTGAACAACTGCGCGTCGTTCTTGGTCGACGCGACGAGCACCCAGACGACAGGCAGCAGGCAGTACACCGCCCCGAGCAGCAAGATCGCGGTCGGCAGCGCGGCCGTCCCGCCCCGGTAAGGCTTCCTCTTGCTGTTATCGGGCGGCGCCGCCGCCTGAGACCGCGTCAGCGCGCCGTCGGTCCGCACCAGTGCCATCCGGCTCACCGCCCCTGGAACACGCGCTTGTTGCTCGCCCGGAGCAGGCCGTACGACAGCACGAACATGGCGGCGGCGATCATCACGGACAGCGCCGCGGCGCCGTAGGCGTTGTTGTCGTTGAACGCCAGGTCATAGACCTTCATCAGCGGCATCCAGTTCGGCGAGATCGTGTTGGTGAGCGGGGCGAGCGTCTGCGGCTCGCTGAAGACCTGCAAGGTGGCGATGATCGAGAACACGCCGGTGAGGACAAGCGCGGGCGCGATCATCGGGATCTTGATCCGCAGCGCGATCTGGACCTGCGACGCCCCGTCGATCCGCGCCGCCTCGTACAGTTCGGCGGGCACCGCGCGCAGCGCCGTGTACATGACGATCATGTTGAATCCGGTGCCGCCCCACACGCCGATGTTCGCCACGGAGAACAATGCCGTGCGGGAGGCGAACAGGTCGGGCATCGACAGCCCGAACCAGTGCAGGATCACCGGGAACGGCGACACCGTGGGCAGGTAGAGGAAGCCCCACAGCAGCGAGGCGACCACGGTCGGCACCGCGTACGGCAGGAAGATCGACAGCCGGCCGAACCGCTGGAACCGCACCCGCCTGGCATCGAGCAGCAGCGCGAACAGCAGCGCGAGCCCGAGCATCACCGGCACCAGGATCAGGCTGTAGACGAGCACGCGCAGCAGCGAGGCGGCGAATGTCGGGTCGGACAGCCCGCTCGCGTAGTTGGACAGGCCGGCGAACACCTGCTTGCGCGCCCCCGCGCCTAGGCCAAGGCCGCTGACCTGCGTCTTCTCGAACGACAGGTAGATCGTGTAGCCGATGGGGATGAGCAGCATCAGCGCGAAGAGCACTACTGCCGGGGCCACGAAGGCGTACGGCGCCAGTAGCGGCGCCGTAGCCTTGCGTGTGTGCCGCATGTCAGCCGGCCTGAACCGTGAAGCCACTCTTCTTCATGTCGCTCAGCACGGCCGTCTGAACCTGGGCGAGCGGGGCGAGGAACGACCCCTTGCTCGTCACCGCGCCGCCGAACGCGGTGGTGAACTCGCTGTAGGCGACGTTCACGTCCGGCCCCCAGGTGACCTGCGAGGCGGCGGCCGCGTACTGCTTGGCGAGTGACCAGAAGTTCGGCTGGTTGGAGAAGTAAGACGGCGGAGCGGACAGCGCGCCTTCCGCGGTGATGTCCGCCGGATAGATGCCGCTGACCGAGGCGAGCGCGGCGGTTGCCTGCGGGTCGGTGTTCAGCCAGGCGGCGAACTGCGCGGCGGCCTGCTGGTGCTTGGACGCGGCGAGCACCGCGGTCGAGGACCCGCCCCAGTTGCCGACGACGTTCTCGCCGGCGCTCCACTGCGGCAGCTGCGCCATCACCCACTTGCCCGCGTTGGCCGGTGAGGTCGATGGCATGTCGGCAGGTGCCCAGACATCGGAGACCCACGCGATGTACTGGCCGTTGTTCATGCCCTTGCTCCACGCGGCCGTCCACTGCGGCTGGTTGGCGACGCCGCCCCCGGCCACGAGCGACTGCCAGTAGGAGGCGACCTTCTGGCTCGCGGTGCTGTCGATGCTCACCTTCCACGTGGTGCCGGACGCGGACCACCACTGCGCGCCCGCCTGCTGCGTCAGGCCGGCGAACTCGCCCGGGTCGACGCTTGAGAACGTGCCGAGGTACACGCCGGGTGCCTCGGAGTGCAGCTTGGCCGCGTCGGCGGCGAACTCCGCCCACGTGGTCGGCACGGTCAGGTGGTACTTCTTGAACAGGTCGGCGCGGTAGAACAGCGCCATCGGCGCGGCGTCCTGGGGGATGCCGTACACCGAGCTGGTGCCGAGCGTCACCTGGGCCCAGTTGCCCGCCGGGAAGTCGCTCTTAAGGCTGCCCGCGTACTGGGCGATGTCGGCCAGGTAGTTGTTCGACACCAGCGTCGGCAGCGCCTGGTACTCGACCTGCGCGAGGTCCGGCGGGTTGCCGGCCTTCGCGGCGGTCAGCAACTTGGTGAGCTCGGCGTCGCCGCCGGCCTGGACCTGCACCTGGACCTGGATGTTCGGGTTCGCCTTGTTCCACATGGCGACGACCTTGTCCAGGTTGGGCACCCACGACCAGAACGTCAGCGTGACCTTCTGCGCGGGGGAGGAGGCGGCGGACGTCGCGGACGGTGACGTGGCGGCGGGGGCGCTGCTGCTCGGTGCGGTGGTGCTGCTGCTGCCAGCTGACGAGGAGCAGGCCGCGGCGGCGAGCACGGCGAGCGCGGCGCCACCGATCGCGGCCGCGCGCACGGGACGCCGGCCATGCCCAGGTCCGCTAGGCCTTGGGGAGCGCGGTCTAGGCGAGCGCAGCACGGCCGCGCGGCCGCCGAGGATGAGCTTCATGGGCCCCTCCGGGGGGTGAGAGAAGACGAGACTATCCGCTGGGCTGGCCGTCCGCTGGCTACCAGCGATCGGCAGTAAATGTCTGTGAACGCTCCCAGAGTTAACCTGTTGGACATACTTGTCAATAGCTGCTGATGCCTGCTTTCATTCTGTTATTCGCATGTGAGCGATCCCAGTACACCTGCCCGGAACACGGAGTTTTCTTATGCACGCACGCTGGCCGCTGCTCGCTGGACTCGCCTACGGCGGGGACTACAACCCCGAGCAATGGCCGGAGGAGGTCTGGGAGCAGGACGTGGCGCTGATGCGCGAGGCGGGGGTCACGCTCGTGTCGGTCGGCATCTTCTCCTGGGGGATGCTCGAACCGCGGCCGGGCCAGTATGAGTTCGGCTGGCTGGACCGGGTGCTCGGGCTGCTGCACAGCGCCGGGATCGCGGTGGACCTGGGCACGCCGACGGCGGCGCCGCCGCCCTGGTTCCTGCGCCAGTACCCGCGGGCGCGCCCGGTCACCAGGGACGGGCTGGCGCTCGGCGGCGGCTCCCGCCAGTCGTACTGTCCGTCGAGCCGGGACTACGCGCGGGCGGCCGGGCGGATCACCACCGAGCTCGCGACGCGGTACGGGCATCACCCCGCGGTGGTGCTCTGGCACGTGAACAACGAGTACGGCGCGCCGCTCGGGGAGTGTTACTGCGAGACTTCGGCGATCGCGTTCCGCGGCTGGCTGCGCGAGCGGTACGGCGACCTTGACACGCTGAACGAGCACTGGGGTGCCGCCTTCTGGTCGCAGCGCTACGCCGACTGGGACGAGGTCGACGTGCCGCGCACTTCCACAAGCGCGGTGAACCCGGCGCAACGGCTCGACTTCGCCCGGTTCAGCTCGGCCGAACTGCTCGACTGCTACCTGCGCGAGCGGGACATCTTGCGCGAGCTGTCGCCAGGCATCCCCGTCACCACCAACTTCATGGCCAACAACTGCAAGAGCGTGGACTACTGGCGGTGGGCGGCCGAGGTCGACGTGATCTCCAACGACAACTACCTGGTCGCCGAGCGCACCGACGCCTACCTGGACCTGGCGATGTCCGCCGACCTGTCCCGGTCGCTGGCCGGCGGCGGGCCGTGGCTGCTGATGGAGCACTCGACCAGCGCCGTCAACTGGCAGCCGCGCAACGTCGCGAAGCGGCCGGGCGAGATGCGCCGCAACTCGCTGTCGCACGTGGCGAGGGGCGCGGACGGCGTGCTGTTCTTCCAGTGGCGCGCAAGCCGGTTCGGCGCGGAAAAGCACCACTCGGCGATGCTGCCGCACGGCGGCACGAACACCCGCATCTGGCGGGAGGTCGTCGAGCTAGGCGGCGAACTGGCCGGGCTTGCGGGCCTGCGCGGCAGCCGGGTCGAGGCGGACCTGGCGATGATCTGGGACTGGGAGTCGTGGTGGGCGCACGAGCTGGAGTGGCGGCCGAGCGTGGACCTTTCCTACCTGGAGCGGATCAGGGCCTGGTACGAGGCGTCATGGCGGGCCGGGCTGACCGTCGATTTCGCCCACCCGGAGGCCGACCTGAGCGGGTATCCGCTTGTCGTCGTCCCGTCGCTGTATCTGACGACGGCCGAGGCGGCGGCCAGCCTGCGGCGTTACGTGACCGGCGGCGGGACGCTGCTTGTCTCCTGCTTCTCCGGAATCGTGGACGCCTGGGACCGCGTGCATCCTGGCGCGTACCCCGGCGCGCTGCGCGACGTGCTCGGCGTGACGGTGGACGAGTGGCTTCCGCTGCGCGCCGGGGAGCGGGTGCGGCTGGCCTGGGAGGACGGTGACTCAGGCTGGGCCAGCGGGTGGACCGAGGCGGTGACGCTGGCCGGCGCCAAACCCGTCGTCAGGTACGCGGACGGGCCTGCGGCCGGTGCTCCCGCGGTCACCAGGTGCGAGCTCGGCGACGGGCAGGCGTGGTACGTGTCGGCGCGTACGGACACGTCGACCACCGCGGCCCTGTTCGCCGCGGTCCGCGAGGCGGCCGGGATCGCCGCGCCCTGCGTCCCGGCGAATGGCCGCGGCTGGCCGCGCGACCTCGAGGTCGTGCGGCGGACGGCCGAGGACGGGCGCTTCATCACGCTGATCAACCACGGGGCAGACGGCGCGGACGTCACGGTCGCCGGCCGCCGCGTTTCGGTGCCGGCCGGGGAGGTTGTGGTGGTCGGGGGGGAGAAGCCATCGGCCGTTCGGGATAGATAAAAAGGAGTTACCGAATGAGACGCCCTGTTCTCGCACCGGCCGTGACCTGGACCGTCGTGAAAAGGAACGGGTGGGACCCGTCGAACCCGTCCTCGGGAGACGGCTGGGAGAACCAGGCGATGTGGGACTATTCGAGCGTGGCGCTGCCCGTGATCGCGGACTTCGCCGCCCGCTGACGGCTGGGCCCCGGTCCCGGCTCAGGCCCCAGCCCTCGCCCCGCTCCCGGGGGGCGGGGCTGGGGCCCCCCCGGTCTGGGCGGCGCTCGCTACCGAACCGGGACACGAGGAGACTTACGCACCGATGGCTGCCATCGCCAAGCGAGTCACGCTGATGAGCGACGGGCGCGAGCTCATCTACTTCGACGACGCCGACACGCGGCTGCCCGCGGGGCGGGCCGTCGACACCCGGCCGCCTGCGGCGCGGCCGCCGCTGCCGACGCTGCGCCAGGATCCGCTGACCGGCGAGTGGATCTCGATCGCCGCGGCGCGACAGGAACGGGCCTTCCTGCCGCCCGCCGAACTCGACCCGCTGGCTCCGTCGAGCCCCGGTCACGCCACGGAGGTGCCCGGCGACTACGACGTCGTGGTGTTCGAGAACAAGTCACCGGCGTTCGGGCCGTCGCTGGCGCCTGCCGGGGCCTCACCCGCCGAACTCCTCGGCGAGCTTGGCACGGTCGGCGTCGGGCGGTCCCTGCCCGGGGTCGGCCGATGCGAGGTGGTGTGCTTCGGCCCGCAGCGCACCGGGTCGTGGGCTGACTTCAGCGTCTCCCGGTCGCGGACGGTCGTCGAGGCCTGGGCGGACCGCACCGCCGCGCTGTCCGCGCTGCCCGGCGTGCAGCAGGTCTACGTGTTCGAGAACCGGGGCAAGGAGATCGGCGTCACCCTGCATCACCCGCACGGCCAGATTTACGCCTACCCGTATGTCACGCCCCGCACCAGCAACCTGCTCGCCTCGATCGCGTCCTACGGACCCGACCTGATGGCCGACGTGCTCGAGTACGAGCGCAAGTCCGAGCGGGTGCTCGTCGAGGGCGGGCACTTCACCGTCTTCGTCCCGTTCGCGGCGCGCTGGCCCATCGAGGTGCACATGCTGCCGCACCGGCACGTCCCCGACTTCGCGGCCACCACGGCCGCCGAGCGCGACGAGATCGCCGTTCTTTACCGGCGCATCCTGTGCGCTGTCGACCTGCTGTATGACACGCCGACCCCGTACATCGCCGCCTGGCATCAGGCGCCTGTACATGCCGGGCGGGACACAGTCAGGCTGATGTTGCAGGTCACCTCGCCGCGCCGGGCAGCCGACAGGCTCAAGTACCGGGCCGGCTCGGAGACGGGCATGGGCGCCTTCATCGGCGACATCGTCCCCGAGGCCGCGGCGGCGCGGCTGCGGAGTGTCCTCGATGACGTCCCCTGACGTCAAGGCCGCGGTGCGCGGCTTTGTCGCCGCCCACGGGCGGGCGCCCAACGTGGTGTGGTCCGCGCCCGGGCGGGTCAACCTGATCGGCGAGCACACCGACTACAACGCCGGGCTCGTGCTGCCGTTCGCGATCGCGCAGCGCACGGTGGTGGCGGCGGGGCACCGTGATGGCAGCGACGACGTCTCCGTCAGGTCCACTTTGTACGCGGACAACGCACGCGCCCGGCTGGCCGAGGTCGGCCCGGGCACCGTCACCGGCTGGGCCGCCTATCCACTCGGCGTGGCGTGGGCGCTGCGCCGCCTGCGCGAGCGGCCAGGCCTGTTCGAACTGTCCGGCGTCGACTTGTTCATCGACTCGGCGGTCCCGGCGGGCGCCGGGCTTTCGTCCTCCGCGGCGCTCGAGATCGCCGTGGCCGGCGCGCTGAACGAGCTGTGGCGGCTTGACGCCTCCGCCGCGGAGCTGGCGCACGTGAGCCAGCGGGCCGAAAACGAGGTCGTCGGCGCCCCCACCGGGATCATGGACCAGTACGCGTCGCTGCTCGGCGCCGCCGGCGCGGCTGTGTTCCTCGACTGCCGGTCTGAGCAGGCCCAGGTCGTGCCGTTGCCGCTAGACCCGGCGGGCCTTTCGCTCGTGCTCGTCGACACCGGGGAGCGGCACTCGCACGCCGCGGGCGGTTACGCCGCGCGCCGCGCCTCGTGCGAGCGCGCCGCAAGCGAGCTCGGCGTTCCCGCACTGCGCGACATCGAGGTCGACGACCTGCCGCGGGTGGAGCGCGTCCTTGACTCGCAGACGTTCCGCCGGGTCCGGCACGTGGTGACGGAGAACGAACGGGTGACCGCCACAGTGCGCGCGCTGGCGCGCGACGACATGGCGGCGGTCGGCCGGCTGCTCACCGACTCCCACACCTCGATGCGCGACGACTACGAGATATCGACCCCGGCGCTCGACCTCGCGGTGGACGCCGCGCTGCGCGCCGGCGCCCTGGGCGCGCGGATGACGGGCGGCGGCTTCGGCGGGGCGGTGATCGCCCTGGTCGGCCGCGACCGCGCGGCGGGGCTCGCCACGGCCGCGTTGGCCGCGTTCAGCGCCGCCGGCCTGGCCGCGCCGCATGTGCGCACCGTGGTCCCGAGTCCGGGCGCCCGCAAGGAGGCCTAATCCCAAAGGACCTGTCGCGGCGGCCAGTGCAGTCCCGCGATCGCGAGCACCTGCTGCTTCAAGGAGTCCGCGCCGCCCAAACTGAGCAGCGGCTTCCCGCCTGCCGTGAAGTCGACAGTGTCGCACCACTGATCGCCGGTCACTACGGCCAGGGTCCGGCCGTCGGCACCGCGGAACGTAAGCTTCATCAGCCAGGTGGGGGGCAGGGCGCAGGAGTACCGGCCAGGCGGCCACACCCGCAGGCCGTTAACCAGCGACGCGATCCGCCGGACCTCGTCCCGGCTGGTGATGGTGGCCCCAGGGGGCCACTTGCCGATGGGCTGGCCGGAGGGGACCGCGCTGATCGTCACCGACTCGGCGGCGGCTGGCACCCGTTCGGCGGCTGGCTTCGGCGGGAGCCACTCCACCTGGGCATCGATCCTGATCCCGGTTTGCCCGTGGCCCGCGCTGGCCACTTCGACGATGAGCTGCCGTGAGTTGAGTACGCCCGGGACTGGGGGCAGGTCGAACACCCTATCCCACTCCTCCGACGCGTCCTGGCCGGATGAGCCCCACTCCGAGCTGGTGAAACGCCGTGGCATATGGGCTTTCTCCCAGGTGAGCACGGCCTGGGGCTGGCCGGGTGCCAGCCACCAGGACGCGGCGTCCACCAGGTTCGCCATCACCACAGTCATAGCCGGCCGCGTGAGCACGCCCCCGCCAGCGTCCGGAGCGCCGGTCAGGCGCCGTGCGCCGGGCGGAGGGACGAACGAGGCGCGGATCGCGGCCGCGTCAGCCTCGGCGCGCTGCCGCGGGGAGACGCCTGCCTTGGTCACGGACACAGGCCGCGGGGATGCGGACACCTGCCGTTGGGACGCGGACACCTGCTGCGGGGACGCGGACGCCTGCCGCGGGAGGGCAGGGCTCGTACCGCAGCCAGTGATGACGATGGCCGTGCACGCGGCGAATAGCCATGAGGCGAAGAACACCCGCATAACAGCAAGGTACGCGTGCCAGACGCGGCATAACAGCGATCGGGAGCGACCCCGGCGAAAACGCAACGGAATCAGGCCGCTGGTCCACTTACCATGAAAGGACCGGCGGCGGGAGCGGGCATGCAGTTCATTGAGTCGAGCATTATCGGGATCCGCTCAGCGGTAACCACGCTGACGCACCAGACCACCCCGCTTAAGTTCGTTCTGTTTCCCATGGTGCACGTGGCTGAGCAGCAGTTCTATGACGGAGTGCAGGCCCGCGCCCGGTTGTGCCAGCTCCTCGTGGCCGAGGGTATTCCGTCCGGGTACGCTCCCGCCCAGGAATGGATGGCACGACACCGCCGGGATCACCACCTTGTCGACCAGATCGTCGGCCTGCGGCTGGAAACGCTTGGTGTGCCGATCCGCTGGGAGGCCATGCCGGACGACCGGCCGAAATCCCCCCGTGAG
>Ga0126381_100000930_pt1 | contig 31804 bp, 25 predicted proteins | sample PanSoiMetPlot_28_FD_96465 | JGI IMG/M metagenome (GOLD analysis project Ga0126381, IMG submission 96465) | Tropical forest soil microbial communities from Panama - MetaG Plot_28 | ecosystem: Environmental > Terrestrial > Soil > Tropical forest > Bulk soil | place: Panama | collected 2016-02-17 | reverse complement strand
CGCGCAGTTCTTCGAGCCGGCGCCGGTATTGCGCTTTTGCGGTCGAATCCAGCGCCGCACCGGCATCGCCGAGTCCTCCGGAGACGGTGGTAAATTCGTGACCAATCGCCGATGTCTCCGCGGTCAGCGAATCGCGAGCTTCAACGGCCGAGGCCAGGGTCTGCGCGGGAAACTCATGTCCCGGATGGCGCAATAGCCAGGCGATGTAATACATGCCCTTGCGATGCTTGAGCCGAGACTCGGAGCCCGCCCAGGACAAGGTCCAGTACTCGCCTTGTCTTCGGAATTCGCCGCGCATCGGCGCCGCTTCAACGGGCTCTTCTTCCCTGCCGCGCCTTGATCGCGGACGCACCTGGGCGGTGACGTCCGGGGGGACAACGCTGGAGCCTTGGCCGCGCAGCCGGTCAGCATTCACGCGTTCCAGCCAGCGTTCGCCAGCGCCGTGCCGCTGGTAGATTTCCGCCGCGGCGTCCAACTTCTCCAGCGCCGTCTCGCGGGCACCCGCTTCGAGCAGGACGCGGCCCCAATGATGGAGCGTCTCGGCCTCCTCAAATGGTACCTGGTAACGGCTTTGGATTTCGACTGCGTGCGCGAATTGCGCGTTAGCGGCTTCGATGCGAGATTCCGCCGCCGATACCATCGCTTCGGCCCGCGCAAGCTGACCGACGAATCCCCGCCAATCTTCGCCTTGCGCGATCACTTCACGGCATCGCTCAAGATGCGGATGAGCCTGCTCGGGCCGCCCCGTTTCAGCGTAAAGTGAAGCCAGTTCGCCGCGGGCAATCAATTCCAGGGGAAGGAACAAACCGGCACAACAGACGCGAATCTCTTCCTTCAGGATCGCCTCAGCGGCGGCGTGCCGGCCCAGCGCCCGGCGCGCTCTCGCCGGCCAGCTCATTGAAATGCAGGCCCGCAAGACCTTCCCGTTTTGGTTTTCCCGGTCAACCTCGTGCGACAGCACCAAATCGGCCTGCTCCCAGTCGCCCGAGTAGTAGGCGGCTATACCTCTAGCTCGGGCTGCGGTCCCATGTTCCGATGGCGTCCTGTCAGCGGAATCGGCCGCTGACAACCGATCTTCGTGCGGTTGGCCCAGCTGAAGCCGCAGCAATCGCAGTGTATCGATTACAACGCGCCGAAAGACCGGCGCCTGCGCCATCCGCGGCTTGTTCAGCTCACGTTCCAGGCGGGCCATTCCAGCCATCGGGTCACCCAGCCAGCTCAGCGAGGAGCAGTGAAGTACGAGCACACCTGCCGCCGTTATGTTGTCGTTGAACCGGTCGCCGTGTTCGTACGCTTTAAGCATGAGCGCAAATGCCTGTTTCAACTGGCCCTGTGCAAACAAGGCATGAGCATGTGGAACGGCTGTGCGTGCCCATAGCTGCGCATCGCTGAGCTGCTCGCTGATTTCCATCGCACTGCGCGAAGCGTTCAATGCATCCACGACGCGCATCTCTTCCAGCGCCGTGGCGGCTTCTGCGTTGTACCGCCACAACAGGGAAATGCGCGTTTTCCGATCCTGGCCGGATGGACCATCCGCCAGCTGGTTAAGTTCCGGCGCCGGTGAAAGGGCTTCAGCCTGCACCCCATGCATCATCATGAACCCGGCAATGTACGCTTCCACTCTCAGTGCAGCCTCCGGCCGACCCAGTTCACGATAGAGCTTCAGAGCCTGGCGGAAGCTACTCAATTGCGACACGCCGTCGGATTCCCTCAAGCCGAGCAACACTCCGGAGCGTTCCAGCAGGCTGGCGCGTTGCGCGCGATGCTCTGGAAGCCCGGTCACTAACTCCAGCGCCGCGTCCCAATGGGCAAGGGCTTCGTCGTAGGCAAACACCGCCCGCGCTGCTTCGCCCGCCCGGATCAAGTAAGCCACAGCTTTTTCGGTGTCGCCGGCCTCGCGGAAATGATGCGCAAGCTGCGCCAGATGTGCTTCGACCTCCGCACCGTGAATCTCTTCCAGCGCCTGTCCGATCTCCAAATGGATTCTGGCGCGCTCTTCGGAGTTGGCTTCATCATTCAGAGCGTTGCGGATCAGCGCATGTGAGAACTTGTAGGCCCCGTGTGGCAGCGGCGTCACGATACCGGCGAGTGAAGCCTGGCGCAGCTCATCGGTGAGTTGGACCGTCGTAACCTTGGTCACGCGTTGAAGACAGCGCAACTCGAACTCCTGACCGATCATTGCGGCAACCACCAGACGTGATCGATCGGGCACCAAATCCAGCCAGCTTCGGATTGCTTCGCGAACGCCATGCGGAACTCTGAAACCCGTGAGGTTGAGCCGGGCGCTGCCCAACTGACCGTCGGCGGCAAGGACCCGCAGCAGTCCGTCGATAAACAGCGGATTGCCGGAGGCGGCCTGATGAATATCCGAGACCAGGCGGGGGCTCGCTGGCGCCCCGGCGCGGCTTTCAATCATCAGCGCCGCGTCATCCCGGCCGAGCGCGAAAAGCGGTACTTCGGTCCCCTGGCGCATCAGGTCGCCGATCACCTGAGACAAAGCCGCTGAGTGTTGCAACCCGACGTCACGGTAGGTGCCAAGCACCAGAACCGGAGCGTCCCGTAACTGACCAACCACGAAGCGCAGCATCAGCAGCGACGGTTGGTCGGCGTCATGCAGGTCTTCAACAATCAGCAGCAGCGGTCTGGCGGCGGCAACGCCGCGCAGCAGCGTCACTACGGAATCGAATAACTGGAAACGCGCCTGATCGGGATCTGACACTCGATCGGGGGAAGCGGACGCGAGAGGCGCAGGCTGCAGCTCCGGAATAAGTTGCGCCAGTTCTTGCGCGAGCTGACGGCCCTCGCCGGAGCTGAGCAACTTGAGCAGGGCGTCCCGATCCGGGCCCCTCAATGCCGCGCGCAGTAATTGAATGATGGGCCAGTAGGCCGGCGCGCCCGCCCCTTCCCAACATCCAACGCGCAACACGGAAACGCCGCTTGACGCCGCATGCCGCGCCACTTCATCGGCCAGCCAGGTCTTGCCGATGCCGGGTTCGCCGGTGACCAGAAAAAATCGTCCCTGACCGGCACGCGTCTCCTCCAAACCATTATCCAGTTCGGCAAGTTCACGCTTGCGGCCGACGAACGTGCTGTGGCTACCTTCTTTGGGCCTTTCCGGTGGCACTATTGTTCACCGCCGCTGACAAGAGCGGGACATAGCACACTTTGCTTAGCGTTGGAAATCGTATCTATCTTCTGCATCGCTCCGACCTCCCTGACCCGAGCATCGTGGCCAGTCTGCGCACGACTCTACCGAGCGATCGAGGCAGTAAAAGAGGCAAGGCACGGCAGCCCGCAAACTGCCGCTGTTTGTCGCTGATTGCCGTACGGTCAGGATTGGCTGAGCGCTTACGGCCCGACGTAACGGCGAGCAATGTCCTCCAGCGCGGGGTCATTCACCGCCGGCGACCAGAGGTTGAAGACCAGCCGATGGGCTCCGGCGGCTTCGTAGGCGCGAATTGTCTCGCGCGCATCGTTCATCTCGACGGGAAAGAAGATGGAAATCTCGATCTTGTTGAAATCGCGTCCTGCCTGGACGCACAACTCCCTGAGCGTGTTCAGATCCTGGACCAACTGCTTGGGCGCAATCGCCAGCGGCGCCCATCCGTCACCGAACGCAACAGTATTCTTGAGTGCGCGCAGATAGCTGCGCGTAATCCCGCCTGCTCCGACATGAATCGGTGGATGCGGCTTCTGGCGCGGCTTGGGAAAGCACCTTACGGGCGGAAAACGGATAAACTGGCCCTCGAAGCGTGATTCGTCCGCGGTCCATAACTCCTTCATGGCGTTGATGTATTCGCCTGTCACCTGCCATCGGCGGCGAAAATCCACTCGCATTATTTTCGATACCTCGGGGATTCCACCCGCGCCGATTCCGAACAGCAATCTGCCGCCTGAGTAATGGTCCAGCGTCGCGACAGTCTTGGCCAGGGTGATTGGCTCATGCTCCGGCACCAGGCAGATTCCGGTAGCGATCCGGATGCGGCTGGTGGCCGCTGCCGCCGCCGTCAGCAGCACGAAGGGGTCGGGGATGCGCGCATACCAGTCGCCGGCGCGGTCCTGGTAGGCCTCTTCACTGACCTTGGTCTGCGGCGGGCGAAAACTCGCCGACATTATCGGATGCTCCGGCAGCCAGATCGATTCGAAGCCCAGATCCTCGCAGCGGCGTGCTACAGCGTCGGCGGGCGCGGTGTTTTCGTTGATGTAGGCGAGTATGCCGATCTTCACTGCTGGCAGTTGCCCCCGTATCGATCACGAACGCACGTAGCGCCCGGCGAGGTCCTCCAGCACAGGCTCGCGAAGCTGCGGCGCGAACAGCGTGAAGACCAGGCGATGTGCGCCGGCGTCTTCATAAGCGCGGATTGTTTGGCGCGAATCGCCCAGCTCGATCGGCATGAAGATAGTAATCTCGAGCTGGTTGTAATCGCGGCCGGCCTGAGCGCACAGCTCTTTCAGAACAGCCAAATCCTTCGCCAATTGATTGGGCGCCACCGCCACGGGGGCCCATCCGTCGCCGATCGCAACCGTATCCTTGAGCGCGCGAGTTGAATTGGGACCGATACCGCCGGCCCCAATATGGATCGGCGGGTGGGGCTTCTGCAGGGGCTTGGGCAGCGATTTCAAGAGCGGGAACTTGACGAACTCGCCCTCGAATTTCGAGTCGGTCTTGGTCCATAGTTCCTTCATCGCGCGGATGTATTCGCGTGTCATCACCCATCGGCGGCGAAAATCAACGCCCATCGCCTCCGACTCCTCGCGGATTCCGCCCGCGCCGATTCCGAACAGAAACCTCCCGCCCGAGAAGAAGTCCAGCGTGGCGATAGTTTTGGCCAGCGTTACCGGCTCATGTTCTGGAACCAGGCAGACCCCGGTGCCGAGCTTAAGCCGGCTGGTGGCCGCCGCAACCGCCATGAGGGTAACAAACGGGTCGGGAATGCGCGTGTACCAATCAGGCACCTGTTGGTTTTCGAATACGCGGTCGCTGACGCTGCTTTGGGGCGGGCGTGTCGCGACCGGCATGACGGGATGCTCGGGGAGTCAGATAGACTCGAATCCAAGCGCCTCGCATTTGCGCCCGATCGCGTCAGGCCGCTGCGTGCTCTCGTCGATGAATGCTCCGACTCCGATTTTCATGCGCCTGCCTCCTCGTGCAACGCCGAAGATAGTTGTCTTTGCCCGCGCTGTCCAAAGGGGCATTCGGCATGGCTTCCACGATAGGGCCTTGATGGCCGATTGCGAATCAGACATCGTCGAAAGGCTGTCGAGGGTTCGAATCCTTCCTTCTCCGCCATAAAAGCCCTTGGCTCCCAAGGGCTTTGCCACCGACGTTGTCTCAGGCTTTGACCCGAAAAGCGGAGCGCCTGGTCGGTCGTATCTCCACTATGTCTCCAAAAAAGGGCCATCCCCTTATGTGCTCATAATTAAAAATCTGTTTAATTAACGACGGATTGAACATCACAGCACGAAGAAGCACAGACAAATGGACGCGAAGAACGGCAAGAAAAACGCGACGAAGAAGACCGCCGCCAGAGGCAAGGCCAGGGCCAAAGCAGCGGCGCGGATGGGCCGCGAGACGGCGAACGCGCAGAGAATCATCGTCAAGGTCGATGAGAATCCGCCCCGCTCGGAGTCCGCCCGCAAGCTCTTCGACCTGTACGCGAAGTTCAAGACGGTCGGCGAATTCAAGGAGCTGGCGAAGAAGATCCACAGGTCCTTCCTCGCCTACCATACGAAGAATCTGCAGCAAGCTAAACGAAGTGAAATGATGCCGCGCACCGGGCTTTAAAAGCCCGGAATCTTGCCTTTAACGGCGTCTCAGGTCCAGCATTTGAAAAAGCTCGGCTGGAGGCGCCCCCCCGCGCTTAACAGCTGGACAAAAGACACGGTATCAGAGCTGCAAGATTGTTATCACAAAGCAGCGAGTATCGATATTGGTCCAGCCTTTCCTTCGGGCCCGGAGGGTTATTATTGCAGCCAGGAGCCAGAGGAGGATGCACCATCGTTCAGCAGCATAGATGTCGAAGATGTTAAACAAGTACGCAAAGGCTTCTATGTTCGAGGATGCTTCGTGTACTCGGATGACGGCGGCGCTTTGCATCATACCGACTATTGCTTTTTTCTGAACCACGAAAGCCGCAGCGACCAAGGTACATTTGCCATTTGTCCCGTTGCCAATTCAGCAGACTAACCGATGATGCGATCCGGCACTGCAGACCGTGCATCGAAGGCTCTTACAGTGGACCATTTCGGTGGACTATCGGCCCAAAAAAGCCGGGGGTTCCAGCAATGTGTAACCGATTACTAATTCTGGGTCGCGAGTTTTCAAAGCAGCAGCCGGATCCGGTGGTTGGCGCCCGGTCGCGGCCTACTCGTAAAATGCAGCGCGCCGGCCATCCGCGAATCGGGCTTTAAGAAAAGCACCGTCCTGCCAATCAGAAAAAAAGGCGTCTCCGGTCAGCATCAGGCTGGCAGGAGGCGACGTTCCTATTATTTCCGCCCGTTACCGACCGACCGGCGAGCGCTGGAGGCTGTGCGCTCTGCTGCATGGCCCGCATCATCTTTTGACCATCGGGGTGCGCGCCTGCCTCTCTGACAATTTAGTTGTCCATCAGCGTCTTTCTTTTGACAATCAACAATTCGGATCACCTTGACATGTTAGGACCCTTCTGTTATCGATTTCTTTGGGCAGCGATGCTTTCTGAAGTCATTTGCTTTCCTCTAGTGGATGACGGCACACTCAGGCTGACTTAGCACCCCTTGGCTTCGGAGCTTTTGGACAATCAGGGAGGACACGATTGTGCTCCAGGTCGGTGCTCCGCCGAACCTAAACTTGTCCTCATCCGAGTGCTTCGACTCACCAAACTGCAAGTCGCCGTCGTGCGACCTGCCGAGCCTCGGGATGGGCAGCAGTCAAGCTCTCGGCTGTGGATGATCGCGGCCCTCTCATACTCCTTACTTTAGATGCCAACTCTGTAAGGAATTTACCCGATGAAAAAAACTCGGATCGCAAAAATCGCGATGCTGTCAGTAGCTATGGCAGCATTGATCGCACTGGCGGCATGGCCGTCAGCGGCTGCAGTCACGACCAATGAAATACTCCCGCTTTCACTGAACTTCACTAACTCGTGTAATGGCGACGAAATGGCCACGGTTGGGCGTATTCACCTGCTCGCGACCTCAACAATCGATGCCGCTGGCATTCATACCGACGTTCACTTCAACGAATTGCAGGCGCGCGATACGGATCTGACGACAGGTATTGAGTGCACAGATACCGGGAACTTACACCAGAGCGGATTGAATTTCATATTCACCCTGCCGATCGGCACTCCAGGCAACCCTAGCGGTGATTTGCCTATCACGCTAACCGTTACCCTCGGGGAAAATGTAAATTGCCCAAGTGGAGCAGGGAGCCAAAACATCTCACTACTTACACACTTAACCATCAACCCGGACGGAACGGTTACGATATTCTTCGACAACTCTCCTGGGGTGGTTAAGTGCAACGGTCCCGGATGACGGCAATTAGCGAGGCTCGTTGCCCCATCCCTTCAGCTGAGGCGGCGTCGTCACGGACCGGAATCAGCAACCCGTCTTACCATCCTTGGGGCAGGTAAAGGAGAGGATATAATCGTGCTCCAGGTTCGAGCCCCACCGCACTGAAACTTGGCCTCATCCGAGTGCTTCGACTCACTAAACTGCAAGTCGCCGTCCGTGCGACCTGCCGAGCCTGAGCGATGGGGATGCTCCAATGAAAAAGCTTTTCTTGATCTTGATAGCGGCTTTCGCAGTGGTCATGGCCCATGATTTCAACGGGGCATATGCAGGGGCTCACCACGGCGACGACGATGGTGGGATTCCGCTATCCAAACTCGCCGGTAAGTATTCTGTAATATTCAATTCCGGTGGGTTCTTCACGCAATGCTTCAAGCCCGACTTCTCCGCCACCGAGTCTTGTTCCACCCCCGGTGCTGTACCTTTCAATTTAACTGGTGCGACAGTCGGCCAAAGTACTCAGGACAGGGATGGAAACGCTTGTCAAAAGTTCACGGGGGCCTTCTCGGCGACTGTTGGGCAAAAAACCCCTCTCATCCTAGAGTTCATTAGCGTTGTTAAAGTCACCACCTATGATCCTGCGACGGGGAGCGGCGACACAAGCGTCACCGACTACTCGGGAGGCAAGTGCATAGGATCGAAATTCGACAGCACAGGCGCGACTCCAACCAACACTGGCGCGCAACACTTCGTGGCGTCTGACGATGGGCGGCGCGTTGACTTTACGGTGACGGCTTTTACCGATCCATTAGGGGACATCGGCGCAACCATTCTTACCGGGACGTACTTTAAGCAGAACAAATAGACAGGGTTTAAGTGCGCACGCAGCTAACAGCCGGCTACCAAGGAGGACACGATTGTGCTCCAGGTCCGAGCACCACCGCGTTGAAACCTGGCCTCGTGCGAGTGCAATTAAGAAGCTCTGCTCGGGGCCGCGAGTCGTTCGGTCCGATGGGGGTCACCGGATTAGCATTCCCCGGGTGGCCTTCGTTCGCAAAGCATTGGCACGGGAGCCATTGCCACCACGTGCCGCGCCGCTACTCAACTTCAAACGAGATAAAAGGGGTGCTTATGTCCGTCAGAGCAAGCTTACGTCGATGGGGGGTCACTATCGCTTTCGCAATAACGCTGTGCGCATGGTTCGTGGCGCCGACGCTAGCCCAAGATCTCAAGCTCGGTCACTTCGTCGATTCGGCAACCACCACCTTCACGGGCTGCGGCCCTGTGGGTCCGGGTATCGACTGCAAGGCCGATTGCAGCGGCACGGCCTGCACATTCTTCACTGTAAGTTTCACAGGGAACGGAAAGGCGGACCCGGGAGGGCCTTTTACGTTTACGGGTACTACCACCGCCTTCTTCGGACCGCTCGGCTCTGCTCTAACGCCGAACGGTGCGGTCAACCCTGACGGCACACCCGCCGGGGTCTGTGACCCCACTTTTACTAGCGCGCACAGTGTGTTCCCCAACGGAACTTACGACACGGAGGCTAAGGGAGAGACGTGCTGCGTGGGGACTTCTTGCGGCGCTGTCGGCTTGGGGCCACCAACCACCGCTCACCAAAGCTCGGTCTGTATTTCGGGGACCGGAAAGTTTGCGGGAATACGGTGTTCCGGAGAGGAGACCAGCAGCGGCCTCGACGGTGTGCATGTTATTGGCCGTGGAGAGTCGGTCAGCACCAAATAGCGAAATCCGGCGGGAACGACCAAATCGGTTATGTTCCCGCCGGATCTCCGCCGCCCATATCCCCATCTTTCAAAACCGGCGGGCGTAATCCCAATTTTTTCAGTACAGCGCTGCACCTACGCCGTCCTAGCAAGACCCGGGTCTGCATCGGATCACCGCCGTTGGCGACCTCGCCGAGCAGCTTCCGAGCATCTCTTCGCGCCTACTCAGGTGTCAGCGGCCCGTGTCGGCCGAGCGTGAAGCAGCGACGGCGGCCTCGACGGCCACCGCCGACCCGATATTGAAGGACATAGGCTTTGACGCCCGACTGCATGACCCGCAGGCCGAAACCGGCCAGGGCTTCGTCCCAGAAAATCAGTTCGCCTCAAGGGGAAGTTGCTGCGTCGACGAACCGCTCGTGATTTTGGCGCTTCCCATTTCGTATCTCCACCTTGTCTCCACCAGGGAGCGAATGTCGTGGGAAACGATAATTGGGAATGTCCTTGAAACACAACGTTTAGAGGGAAAATAATGCTCGGTAAAAAGCTCCGAGGCCCCTGATTTTTGGTTGCGAACCAGTTATCCAAAATCGGCAACTTCATGCAGGCCGCATCCGATTTTGCGCGCCGGCCGATCAAGGCCCGCAACTCCCGATGGGCCGCTGCGTCGGCCTCACTGCTCGCCCGTCGCGGCGTCGCCCCCAACACGATTTCATGCGCCAGCGTCGCGTTCGCCGCGGTTGCCGGTGCAGCCTTTGCCGCGTTGCGTTTCGTGCACGCGCCGCCTGCCGAGGCGGTGTTGTTTATTGTCGCCATCGGCGGTATCCAGGGGCGGCTTTTGTGCAACCTGCTCGACGGCATGGTCGCGATCGAAGGCGGCATGAAGACCAGGTCGGGAGATATTTTTAACGACCTGCCTGACCGGATTTCCGACCCGCTGATAATTGTCCCCGCCGGCTACGCAATCACCACGCTGCCCTATGGCCCTGACCTGGGCTGGCTGGCTGCCCTGATGGCGCTGCTCACCGCTTATGTGCGGGTGCTCGGCCACAGCGCGGGCGCACCTGATTTCTTCGCCGGCCCGATGGCCAAGCAGCATCGCATGGCGGTTGTGACCGGCGCGTGCGTGTTGTGCGTGCCGGCGGCATTTTGGGACTTTCAGCAGCTCATCTTGTATGCCGCGCTGGCGGTTGTCGCGCTGGGCGGCGCAGTTACGGCCGCGCACCGTGTCGTGCTGATTATCCGCGCGCTGGAGCGGCCGTGATTGTCCCGCTGATAAGATTGTTGACCGGCGCGCACGCGCGTTGGATCGGGTGCCCTCCCGATCCGGTGCAACGCATATACTTTGCCAATCACACCAGCCATCTGGACTTCCCCGTCATCTGGGCGTCGCTGCCGCCGGCCTTGCGCCTGCTGACGCGTCCGGTGGCGGCGCGCGACTATTGGAATGCAACGCGTCTACGCCGCTACCTGGCAAAAGACGTCTTTCGCGCGATCATGATCGACCGCAACCGGGCGGGACACGATAACCCGCTGCGCCCGATGGAAGAGGCGCTGACCGCGGGCGACTCGCTGATTATTTTTCCAGAGGGGACGCGCAGCCTGGACGAGGACGGCGGTCCCGCTCAGTTCAAATCGGGCCTTTACCACCTGGCGCGGCGCTACCCGGCTGTGCAACTGGTGCCGGTTCACCTGGAAGACCTCAACCGAATCCTGCCCAAGGGCGAATATATTCTGATTCCTCTGCTCGCGGCGGTGATATTCGGCGCGCCGATAAGCCTTGCGCTGCAAGAAGGCAAAGATGCTTTTCTCATCCGCGCACGGCAGGCCGTGATCGCGCTGGAGAAGGTCAATGACGATGCTCGGTGACCCCAAAATGCGCGAACTGCTCGCCGCGCTGGTTGTGCTGTTGGCAGCCGCCACGATCGCGGGCAGCGTGCTGCGCCGCAGGGCGCGGACCGACTCCGCTCGCGCCAGCGCCGAAAACCTGGTTGCGCGCACGCGCGCGTGGTGGGTGATGGCCACGGTGTTCATCGGCGCAGGGATTGCCGGCGCGGGCGCGGCGTCGATCCTGTTCGCGCTCATATCGTTTCTGGCGCTGCGCGAAATGATAACGCTGAGTCCGACTCGCCACGGCGACCATCATACGCTGTTCTCGGTGTTTTTCATTGCCACACCGATTCAGTACGTGTTCGTGTATATGCGATGGTACGGGATGTTCGCGATCTTCATCCCGGTGTATGCATTTTTGTGGATTTGCATTCGCAGTACATTTACCGAAGACTACAAGAACTACATGGAGCGCGTGGCTAAAATATACTTCGCCTTGATGATATGCGTCTATTGCGTCAGCCACGCGCCGGCTCTACTCGACCTGCGAATCCCCGGCTTCGGGGACGGTAACGTCAAGTTGTTGCTATTCCTCGCGATCGTCGTGCAGCTCTCCGACGTGATGCAGTACGTGTGGGGCAAGACGCTGGGCGCGCATAAGATTGTCCCTCGGCTGAGTCCCAACAAGACCTGGGAGGGTTTTATCGGCGGCGCGCTGTCAGCCGCGGCCGCAGGCACGATGATGTGGTGGATGACGCCGTTTCGTCCCTGGCAGGCGTCGCTGATGTCGACCGTGATTGTGCTGATGGGTTTTGGCGGCGGAGTCGTAATGTCAGCGGTCAAGCGCGACGCCGGCGTCAAGGACTACGGCCATCTGATCCCCGGCCACGGAGGTATCATGGATCGAATCGACTCACTATGCTTCGCGGCGCCGGTTTTCTTCCACTTGACGCGGTATTATTTCGCCCTGCGTTGATCCGTACCGGAACCATATGAGTGATATCTCGTTAGATTTTAGCGGCGTAGTAGGCGTGCTTACCCTGGCGATTATCGATTTCGGTCTCCTGCTGGCGGCGGCGGTCCTGCTCATACTCGCACTTGACGCAAGATTCAAACCGGGAGGTAACGCTGACAAATTGCACTGGTCGGCGGAGAGGCGCTTTCAACGGGCTTTGGGCGCTGCCGTCAGCGCCATAGTTAGTGCGGCGGTTACGATCGGAATCGGGTGGATGGTAAATGAAAAGATCTTCTCGGAGGAAACGCGCTTGCACCTCGATGCTCTTGCATGGACCTGGATCTTCGCGGCGATCCTGTTGTGGCGGATAACGATGCGCCTGGCAGTTTTGGCCAACCAACCGCAAGGGCCGGCACTGTAACGGTTGCGTCTTAATCCCCTCTCCCTGACCAGGTTAAAGGTGAGGGTTCATTTCTCAACGATATCCCGTTCCAGGCTGGCAACGAATGCCATCACCTCACCGGTCTCGCGCTCGGGCACATGGAATTTTTCCAGCACCGCGCCCAGATGGCGCTTGAACGCGTTGTAGTCCTCCACCGTGATCCCCATGCCCGCGTGACCGGTCTTCATGTCGCGGCCGAGATAGTAAGTGGGCCCGCCCGCGGCGGCGGCAATGAAATCGACGGCCATCTGCCGCTCGCGCCGATTCGATTCGACCGCACGCGGGCTGCTCCAGAATCGCGCCAGCAGCCGATCGCCCTGCAGGCGCGGTATCAGGTCGTCCACCACTGCCGCGATTGCATCATAGCCGCCCAGCCGTGTGTAAAGACTCTTCTCAGATGTCTCCGCCATTACTCCATGCCTCCGCGCTCCAGATTGGTTACTTCGGCCAGATGACCAGGTGCTCGCGGGCCCAGAAGCTGGTGTAGGCGCCGATAAAGTTGGACGCATCTGCCTTGCCGACGCGCTCGTATTCCTTCGAGGTCGCCGCGCGCCGGGCCGACTCCACATCGTCGAACCAGATATGGGCACATCCGTCCCAGCGCGGCTCCGCTACCGCATAGGCGAGATCTACCGTCGGACACTGGACGTAGCGGCGGACCAGGTCAAACTTCGCCGCCTGCGGTGCGTGCACCTCAAACCAGTACTGCCTGAAGGCGGCGACCGTCATTGCCGGCTTGCGCTTGACCAGCACCAGGCATTTGACCATCCCGGGCTTGCGCTCGCCGTCCACGATTGCGCGATCTTCGGTGAGCAGGAACTCCGTGCTGCCTGGGTCGATAAAGTTGCGCTCGTCGGCCAGCATTTTCGGGTAGGCTCCCGAATTGCGCATCGCAAGCACGTCTTCGAGGTTGTCGTACCAGGATTCCGCACAGCCCTGATAAATCGCGTCTCCTGGCGGGTCGGGAATTCGATGACTTTGCGCGTAGCGCCTGATTTGCGGCACCGGATCGGAAACGGCACGGACATGGCGCTTGCGCCAATATGTGAAAAACTCGTCCAATGGCATCCCCGTCTTGTTGACGATGAAATAATGGGAGTGAATCATGGGCACCATCCGCCAAGTCTGATGTGCAGGGTTAGTAACATGGCGGCCGTGGGCAATCCAGCATGGATTGCAGCTTGCGATCGGCTAATATCGGTAACATTCAAAGCGAGGCCAAACGATGGACAACGAAGCTGCGGGCGCCGGTCCGGTGGAGGAACGGTATAAGCTTGACCTCGACTCGCTCTACCGCTGGATGAAGCTCCACGTCGAGGACTTCGGCGGTGCGCTGACGGCCCAGCAGTTCGGTATCGGCCAGTCCAATCCCACCTACTTGCTGGAAGCCGGCGGGCGGCGCTACGTGCTGCGGCGCAAGCCGCCGGGCGTGCTGCTCCCTTCGGCCCACGCGGTGGATCGCGAGTACCGGATTATCAGGGCCCTGGAGCACAGCGGCGTACCGGTGCCGCGCGCGCACGCGCTGTGCGCGGACGACAGCGTTATCGGTACGATGTTTTTCGTGATGGAGTACGTCGAGGGCCGCCAATATCCAGACACGAAGATGCCCGGTGCGAGTGCCGCCGAGCGCGCCGCTGCCTACGACGCTATCAATGCCGCCGCGGCGCGCCTGCACAGGGTGGACTACAAAGCCCTGGGACTGGGAGATTACGGCAAGCCGGGAAACTTTTTCGCGCGCCAGCTCGATCGCTTCACGCGCCAGTATCGCGCCGCGGAAATCGAAAAGATCGATGCGATGGACCGCCTGATCGAGGCATTGCCACGTTGCATACCGGCCGACGAGGAGACCGCTATCTTTCACGGCGACTTCAAGATGGACAACATGATTTTCCATCCCACCGAGCCCCGCGTCCTGGCAGTACTGGACTGGGAGCTGTCAACGCTCGGCGATCCGCGCGCCGACTTCGCCTACACGATGATGATTTGGCGGCTTACTCCCGAAGACTACCGGCTGGGAATCGCCGGCCTGGATCGCCAGGGCATCGGTATTCCAGGCGAAGCGGAGTATCTGGAGTCATATTGCCGGCGCACCGGGCGCAATAAGATTGAGCACTGGGATTTCTTCATCGTGTTCAACCTGTTCCGCCTCGCCTCAATCCTGCAGGGAATCATGGTGCGCGCGATTAAAGGCAACGCGTCGAGCGCGATGGCCGCCGAGTACGGCGGCCGCGCCCGCGCGATAGCGGAGATCGGCTGGCGCGAGCTCGAGAAGATCGGGCGCGGCTGAATTTGTCTGCGCGGGACGGGGTTTCCAGTCGGTCAAGCAACAGGACTGAAGACCTACCTACGCGGCCCAAACCGGCTGGAAGCTGGTAGACCCAGCCAAAGCACTCAATCGAACTTGAACACCTTCAGCACGTTTTCGCGCAAAAAACCCCGGCGGGCGTTGTCGCTCAGCGGCACCTCCCAGCCCTCGCGGGCGCAGCGATCCAGCGAGATCAGCGGATGATCGCTGGCCCACATCAGGCGGTCGGGTCCGCGCTTGTTGGCGAGGTTCCACAGCTCGGCCGGAATGTACTTGGGCGCCCACGCTGATGTTATCAGGTAGAAGTTGCGATGCTTCTGCAGCAGCGCCACCATTTCATTGGTCCATGGATGTCCCAGGTGGCATCCGACCACGTTCAGCTCCGGAAACGCCAGCAGCACTTCATCCAGCGCCATCGGATACTGCATCTGCGCCGGGCGCAGCGGGCCAGGCACGCCGACATTGATTTTGATTGGAATCCCCAACTCCACGCACTTGGCATAGATCGGAAAGTAGCAGGCGTGATTGGGCGGCAGGCCGACCAGCGACGGCATTATCCACGCGGAGCGAAAGCCAAACTCATTCACCGCCCGCACCAGCCATCGCACCGCCCGCATCATCCCGGTCGGATCGAGTCCGAAGCAGGTGTGAAAGCGCCCCGGATATTGCTGGCACATTTCGGCCACGCGCACGCAGATCTTTTCGTATGTCTCATCCGAGATGCCCTGTCCGACCGAGTAGGGGCTGGGCGGCAGGCGCATCACACCTGCGGTCATCACGCCCCGCTCGACTCCGGCGGCGTCCATGTCGCGCACCAGGTCGTCAACCGTGAAGCCGTGTCTGACCTGCTCGCCGGGTTTGAACCATTTGTCGATGTTGGGGTCGATCTGGCGGACCAGTTTTTTTCCCGCCAGCGGCGGGACTTGAAGAAAAGCGTCGATCAATTTGTATGGCGCTGAGGTTACGTCAGGCATCTTGGCACTCCGGTGGTATTTGCTTGAAACCTATCGGGCCCCTTCACCCCTCCCCTTTCCCCGCGGAAAATTGTGGGAAAGGGAACAGAATCATCGCGGCAATTTTAGCACTCGCTCGCCTATAATGTTGCGCTGGATTTGGTTGCTCCCGCCCGCGATGGTGCCGCCGCGGGCCGTGATTGCACGCTCCATCCATTTGCCGCCGTCCACCGCGAAGCCTTCGCCGCGATCCAGTTGCGCATACGGCCCCAACAGTTCCATCGCGAACATCTGGATCCGCAGGTTCAACTCGGTGCCGCTGAGCTTGAGCGTGGAGCTTTCGGGTCCCGGCGGTTGCCCCTTGAGCCGGCGCGTCATGCCGCGAAAGGCATTGTACTTGATCGCCTCCGCTTCGCAGGCGAAAGCCGCGATCTGCTGGCGCACCGCGCTGCTCTCCCACGCCGGGCGGCCGTTGACTTTAAACTCCTGGGCCATCCGCGCCAGGTCGCGCACCAGGTTCGGATACTGGCGGCCGCCGAAGTTGCGCTCAAAGGCAAGCGTCGTGTTGGCCACGCGCCAGCCATCGTTCTTTTTGCCTACGAGGTTTTCCTTCGGGACACGCGCATTGTCAAAGAACACCTGGTTGAAGCTGACCTGGCCGTTAATCTCCACCATCGGGCGCGTCGTGATACCCGGCGTTTTCATATCCACCAGGATATAGGACAAGCCGCGGCTGCCTGGTTGGGTCGGATCGGTGCGGCACAGCAGGAACATCCAGTCGGAGCGATGGGCCTGCGAGGTCCAGATTTTGGAGCCGTTGACGACGAAGTCGTCGCCCTCTTCGAGCGCCACGGTCTTCAGATTGGTCAGGTCGGAGCCGGCGTTGGGCTCCGAATAGCCCTGGCACCAGGTTTCTTCGCCGGAGAGAATCTTGGGGATGAAGCGTTTTTTCTGCGCTTCGGTTCCCCATTGGATTAGCGTCGGGCCGGCCAGCGCCACGCCTGCTCCTATATAAGGAAGATGGGCATTGAAGCGCGACAGCTCTTCGTGAAAGACCACCGCCTGCATCACGTCGGCGTCGCGTCCGCCGTATTCGCGCGGCCAGGCGATGCCGATCCATCCACCGGAATGAAGCTTGCGGTACCAGGCCCTGCGCTCTTCCCATTCCTCGTCGCTGGCCACTGGAATGGTGTCGTAGGGCGGATGCTTGTGCTTGGGGGCGTTGACTTCGAGCCAGGCGCGTACTTCCTTGCGGAACTCTTCAGCCTCGGCCGGATATTTGAAATCCACGTCGATCTCCTGGGCTTGGGAATCATCCAAAGGGCCGCCGAGCGGCCCTTAAGCACCGTCACTTTCTTGCGCTGAATGTTAGTGCTTCGGCGGCGACGCGCAAGAGCCCGCAGGGGTACCACTGGTAGGCGATGGTACCGCCGCTTGCACAGCGCGCGCGCTTGGAGAAGATTGCTTGAACCGAGGACGAGCCGCGACGGGAGGCATGCAATGCGATTCAAGGACAAGGTGGCGTTCATTACCGGAGGCGGCCGCGGCATCGGCGAGACCTACGCCCGCGCACTGGCGGCGGAGGGTGCGGCGGTTGTGCTTGCGGAGATCGATCTGCTGGCGGCGCAAGGCGTCGCGGCCAGTATCGCGGAGAGCGGCGCGGCGGCGATGGCGGTTGCGTGCGACGTAGCCGACGAAAATTCAGTGGACGCGGCTGTGGCGCACACGGTCGAGCGCTTCGGCGGGGTGGACATCCTGATCAACAACGCCGCCAAGCATTTGATGGAATACGGCGTTAAGCCGACCGAGCTTCCGCGCGCCAAGTGGCGCCTGATGCTCGACGTCAACGTGATCGGAATCGTCAACTGTTCCGCGGCCTGCCGCAAGTCGATGCGCGAGCGGGGCGGCGGCGTGATCATCAATCAGTCCTCGATCGCGGGCTTCGATCCTACCTCACCCTACGGCATCTCCAAGCTGGCGGTGCGCGGGCTGGTACTGGCGCTGGCCAAAGAACTGGCACCCGACGCAATCCGGGTTTACGGTATCGCGCCCGGACCGGTCGATTCGCCGGCCGCGATGGCCGACCTGCCGCCTGCCCTGCTGGACGAATTCATCAACCGACATCAGTTGGTCAAGCGCCAAGGGCGCATGACGGACCTGGTCGGCGCGATGCTGTTTTTCTGCTCATCCGAAGCCAGCTTCATAACCGGCGAAACGCTGATGATCGGCGGCGGCTATCCACTACGGGTTTGATTTTCCGGAAGGGTTGGGCAGCACCAGCATATCGATTCGCAACGGGCACTCGAACCAGCGCACATGTTCATGCACCAGGTCGAACTCGAGTATAAAGTTGCCGGGTTCGTCAGGCGCGATTACGCCGACCGGCACAATGACCCGATCGCCGGGGCGAACTGAACATGGAAACGGCGTGCGCATCCCGTGCAGCACCCGCACTGTACCGTCGGAATTGAGCCATCGGTAAGAAACTCGAATCTCGGGGCGCTGCTCGGTGCCCCACGGCCAAGTCTCAACGCCGCGGTTCTCGATTCTAAGATGGATCTGGCGCCCCTCGCCCACCGTCATCCGGTCATCGCGCTCGATTGCCTCCAGACGGGCACGATAAGCCTCCGGGGGCGGCGTGCGCCAATTCCACCATCGGTCGATTTCCTCGCGGCCGAAAAGCGGCACGGCGCGAGACGCTGGTTGCGGCACGTCGGCGGCATGCACCACGGCTTCAATCGCGGCACGGTCGTCATCAGGCACGGGACTGGGAGCCCGGCGGGCATAGCGTTCCGGCAGGTAGAAGCGGTTGATAGATCCACCGCCTGGCGCGATCAGGCCGGCACGCCGGGCTTCGTAACGTTCCATTTTTTCCATTCGATCGCGCTGTTCCAGCAGCAGGATATTTAAATGATAGATGGGCTCGTCAATGTAGCGGGCAGGCAGCAAGTGGTTTGCACTGGTATGGGCGCGGCCGTCAAACCAAAGTGTGGCGTCGTTACGCACCAGACGGTTTTGGTAATCGGGAAACCAAGGCAGCTCGTTAAGCCAGCCGCCAGTATCCGGAAACAGCCATCGCCGGGGAATGTGATACTGGAGCACGTCGCGCTGCGCGATTAGCCGCGGCAGGGCCGACACCAGCGCGGGGCTCACGACTTCGTCGCCGTCCAGGCGCAGTACCCATTCCCCGCGGCATTGCGTATGCGCCCAGGCCATCGAGTGCTGCGCGTTCTTGCCGTAATCGTAACGCATCAACCGATCGGCTACCGCCCAATGTTTTGCAGTCTCTGCTTCGTCGAGGCGCGAATCCACGGCAACCACGATCTCATCGGCCACGCGCCGCAGTTGATTGAGCAAAGCGACAACCTGCTTTGCGGGAAAATCGCTCGCGCATAAAACTGATAACGTCATCGAAGGCTTTATACCTCTGGATGCACTGCCATTAAGTACCGCCTGCGACGTTGTTACAATGGAGGAGCGAAAGTCAACCAAGATAGTGGGGCGTGTGCCGATCGCGGCCCGAAAGGGTCAACGATGTTACCAGGTTGCGAGCGAGGATCCCGGGATTTGTCTTTGGTAGAGAGCCTTCCCGCTTCCGCAGAATGGATGAGCGCGGCTCGTTTTTCCTTGGCTCGCATCGGGTAGGCGAAGGCGAAGTTTGCGTACGATCCCGCGCATCCCTGTGGAAGACGGAATGGCTATTCACCTATCCAATGGATATCGGCGGAGATGAAAGAGCGCTTACCAGTGATAGCACCTTGACCGTGCTGGATCTTCAGAGCTTATACGCCACCGCGGTGTTTTGAAATTGATTACGTATTTGGCAAATCGTACCCGCCGATCTGCAGGACGCGTACGTAGGTCTTCCCCGGCTCGCTGGGTCTGATTATGAGGTAAAGCGAGGTCCAGTTTCGGGCTTCCGCCGTCGGCCGGTAGTCGCCGGGCGGCGGTTTCCCCTCTTGTTTACCGGCCGCTTTCCTGACAGTCATTCGGAATGAGCGGGGCGCAAACGAGCATCGCCCCGAAAGGAGGCAACCATGAGCGGCTACAGGATTATTTCGGCCGATGATCATGTGCAGGAGCCCAAGGACACGTGGGAAAAGCGCGTGCCGGCCAAGCTGCGCGATCGCGCTCCCAAGGTTGTCAACATCGACGGCGGCGATGTCTGGATGATGGACGGCAAGGTAGTCATGAAGATGGGGATGAACGCCGCGGCCGGAAAGAAATTCGAGGAATACAAGCTGGAGGGGGAAACCTACCAGACTATCCGCGCCGGCGCTTTCGACCCCACCGAGCGGCTGAAGGATATGGACGCCGACGGCGTGGACGGTGCGGTGCTCTTTCCTAACGCGTTCTGGGCTTTCATGGTGGAGGACTTCGAGCTCCAGCTCGCCTGCATGCGCGCCTACAACGACTTTCTGGCCGAGTTCTGCCGGACCGATCCGCGCCGGCTGCTGGGAATTGGTCTGGTGCCGACGGACAATGTCGAGGAGGGCGTGCGCGAAGCTCAGCGGGTTGCCAAGCTAGGAATGAAAGGCCTGCTGGTGTCGAGTTTTCCCAAGGCTGGACCGCTAAGCAGCGAAGTCTTTGACCCGTTGTGGGCGGCGGCGCAGGACCTCGACCTGCCGGTGCATCTGCATCTGGCGGTCGGCGACACGCGGGGGCAGGTGTTTCACCAGCAGCGCAACGTGCGCGGTCTGCTGCCGGGGCAGATCCTGATTAACTCGATAGGCAACATGGAAGCGCTGGCCAGGATGCTTTTCGGCGGTATCGGAGAACTGTTTCCCAAACTCAAGATCGTGTCGGTGGAAGGCAATATCGGCTGGATTCCCTATTTCCTGGAACGCGCGGACCGGATTTATCAGCGCCATCGTTATTGGTCGCGGCTGGAACTGCCGATGCCGCCCAGCGAGTACTTCCATCGCCAAGTCTATGCCACCTTTATCGAAGACAAAGCTGGGGTTCGGCTGCGCGACCTGATCGGCGTCGATAACCTGATGTGGTCCTCCGATTATCCGCATACCGACACCACGTGGCCCAACTCGCTCAAGTATATAGAAGATACGATGGCGGGCGTGCCTGAAGACGAAAAGCGCAAGATTATCGGCGGCAACGCCGCGCGGCTTTACGGCCTGGGCTGATCGGCATTCAAACGTGTCGGGCGTCCCGGCCCCGCCATCGCTTTCACCGTATGCCGTTGACGTACCCGCTCTAAAAGGGAGAAAAACCGGAGCCGTTGCCGTGACGTTCTCTATTTTCAGGGCGAGAAAATAGATGCCGAAAGCCCTTGAAAAAACGGACCTTTTGACTCCAAAACGCTAACGCCCGGAGGGTTAAGCATTGACCTTTGCGGCCGGATACGCAGCAATAAGAGCATGAACGCGATCGACATCATCCGCCGCCGCCTGAAGGAAGACCGCATCCCCGAGACCCCCGAGGAAGTGGGGAGGAAGAAAAAACGTCCGCGCGAAGTCGCCTTCATGGACATCAACCTCTGCTTCCCCTGCGGCAAGTGTCCGGAATTTTGCCCGGTGCAATGCATCGAGTATCTGGCGCCTGGCAGCGTGCCCGGACGGGGTGTGCAGCCGGTGCAGGATCGCTACCAGGAATGTATCGGATGCTATATCTGCGTCGAGGTATGCGCGCTGCTGACCGACTACGACGCGGTCCGGATGTATGATACCAACCTGGTCGAGGATGTGTTGGGCGTCAAGATCGGAGACACGGCACCCGAGGAGCCGATTCCCGCCCAGCCTTACGAGGAGTTTTTCTCCGAAGGCGGGCAGTACCGCAACGTAGGCCACGGCTCGCGTATCCGCGAGAAAATGACCGCCGAGGAGCGTGCGATCTTCGCCAGCGAGCGGGTCAAGGGCTGACCCGCCGGCCCGTCATCTGACCGGCGCTCCTCCTCTCGCCCTACTTTTTGCAGGTTGACTGTGGGCCGGATTCGGAATATTCGGCTGTGGATTTCACACGCCCGGCTGGTTTGACTACGTCAGGTAACGTCTATAGGTTCTCAGTGCACGGATTTAGCTATGGAAAAGCAGGCGCGGCGGGCACAGGTTTTGCGCCACGCCAAACGCATCTTTGCCCGCAAGGGATATCACCGCACCAACGTGGCGGACATCATCACGCGGGCGCGTATCGCGCGGGGCACCTTCTATCTCTATTTCGAGAACAAAAAGGACCTTTTTGAAGAACTGCTCGAACAGGTACTGCGCGAACTGGCGCTGCGCATCCATCGCATCCGTATTGGACCGGACGAACCTGAACCTGCGGACCAGCTGCGGGCAAATCTGCGACGGGTGGTGTATTTCGTGCTGAACGAGCGCGACCTGACCAACATCCTGCTGAGCCACGCGCTGGGCTTTGACCCGGAATTGGACGGGCGCATACAAAGCTTTTACGACCGTGTCGCTGCGCAGATTCAACGCTCGCTGGACTTGGGTATCACGATGGGCCTGGTGCGGCAATGCGACACGCGCACGGCGGCTTATTGCATCCTGGGCGGCGTGAAGGAAACCATCACGCAAATTTCGCGTGAAACGCCGCCTGATATCGACGGCTTGGTCGAGGAAATCCTGCGTTTCGGGCTGAGCGGAGTGGCGCGTCCCGAACTGCTGGAAACTCTACGCGCCGCAAGCCAATCCTGAAAGGAGAACGCTTTTTTTTCGCGCGACTAGACTGACATGTCAGTCCAAAACGGCAACACATTCCGGTCCGCTGCCTTCTACGACCTCGACGGCACCCTGGTCGACGTCAACCTGCTCCACGTCACCGCCTACATGCTGGCCAATGTGGCCGAATGGAAGGGGCGCCTTGCCAACATCGCCACGCTTGCGATGAAGCTGCCGGGACTTTATGCCGCCGAACGTCATGACCGCCGGCTGCTCAACGTGGCCATGTTCGGAATCTTTAAGGGTATCTCGCGCGACCGCCTCGCCGTGCTGGGCGAGGAGTATTGCGAGCGCGTGCTGATGCAGCACTTCTACTCGCAGGCGGTTGACCTGCTGGCAGGCAACCGCGACGCGGGGCTGGAGCCGATTTTGGTCACGGGGTCGCCCGATTTCGTGGTGTCCGCGCTGGCGCGCCGCCTGGGCGTGGCGACCTTCGCCGCCAACCGCTTGGCGTACAGCCGCAACCTGGCTACGGGCCGGCTGCGCGAGCCGATCATCGCGGGTGAAGAGAAGGCGCGCTGGTGCGAAGAGTACGCCGCGCGCAAGGGTCTACGCCTGCGCGACTGCTGGGGCTACGCCGACTCCTACTACGACCTGCCCTTTCTGACCGCGCTTGGCCATCCGGTGGCGGTCAATCCGGATCGGCGGCTGCTGGCCACGGCGCGCGACCGCCAATGGCCCATCATCCGCTTCGGCCGCTCCCGGGCGGCCGCGCCCGCATGGCCAGATGACGGAGAACCCTGATGGCGCAAGCCGAACGCAAACTTAAAGAGCTGAAGACGGCTCATCTCAAGCACGACATCGGCGCCCGCCGCGACCTGGTCGTAACTCTCAATACCCGGTCCCAGGCGCGCCTGATTTCCTACGGTGATGACTTCCTGGTAGCCAAGCTTCCGCCCGGCACGCGCGTCATCTATCCGCCGCCGCCGCTGGAACCGCTGCCCGATCCCGACGTCGCGATCCGGTACGCCCTGTTACATCCAGAGAATGCCGATCCGCTCTTTGCCCAGCTCAACCCCAACATGCGGGTGACGATTGCGATCGATGACATCAGCTTGCCGCTGCCCCCAATGCAGCGGCCTGACATGCGCGAGCGGATGCTGAATATCGTGCTGCAGACCCTGGCCGATTACGGCGTGGACGACGTGCATCTGATCGTCGCCACTTCGCTGCATCGGCGCATGACCGAGGACGAAATCCGCCGCATGGTCGGCGAGCGCGCGTTCAAGGCGTTCTGGCCCGACCGCCTGTACAACTTCGACGCCGAGAACCGCGCCGAGGTGGTAATGCTGGGCAAGACCGACCACGGCGAGGAAGTCTGGCTTTCGCGGCGCGCGGCGGAATCCGACCTGCTGATCTATCTCAACATCAACCTGGTGCCGATGGACGGCGGGCACAAGTCGGTGGCGGTCGGGCTAGCGCCTTATCAAAGCCTGCGCCACCATCACAATCCCGCCACCATGCGCGACAGCCGTTCGTACATGGACCCGACTCGCTCGGGACTCCATCGCAGCGCCGACCGGATGGGCAAGATCGTCAACCGCAACGTCAACGTTTTCACGATTGAAAGCGCGATCAACAACCGCATGTACGGCGGGCTGCTCGACTTCCTGCACAAGAACGAAGACCGCTTTTCGGACTGGGATCACGCGCGGCTGAGCACTTTCAAATGGACCCTGCGCAACCTGTCCGACGGGATGCGGCGCGAGATGTTGCGGCGCTACGCCGCGCCCTATGGCATGACCGGAGTGTGGGCGGGCGAAACCGAGGCAGTACACTCGAAGGCGCTGGCCCGCGTGTTCCAGCAGTACGCAGTGCCGGTCAAAGGCCAGAGCGACATCCTGATCGTGGGCGTACCTTACATCTGCCCCTACAACGTCAACTCGATCATGAACCCGGTGCTCGTTCAGTGCACCGGCCTGGGCTACCTGTTCAACATGTACCGCAATAAGCCGCTGGTGCGCGCCGGCGGCACGCTGATTATCTGCCATCCGCTGCGCGACGAGTTCCATCCCGAGCATCATCCAAGCTACGTGGAGTTCTTCCATCGATGCCTGGCCGAGACCACTGACTCGGTGGAGCTCGAGAAGAGCTTCGAAGCGGAGTTCGCGCGCAATCCGACCTACGTTCACATGTACCGCTACGGCAATGCCTATCATGGTGTACATCCTTTCTACATGTGGTATTGGGGCGAACCAGGCCGCCAGCATGTCGGCCGCATAATCGCCGCCGGATGCGAGGAACCCGAAGTCGCGGCGCGGATGGGATGGGAGCCGGCCGATACCCTGGACCAGGCGATCGCGATGGCGACCGCGGAACTGGGCCGTTCGGCCTCGATAACCTATCTTCACCTGCCGCCGCTGGTGATAGCCGATGTCGAATAACGCAAAGCCACAAGCCGCCGCGCGCGGCGCCAAGAGCATGCCCACCCTGGAGCACGCCCTTGCCGGGCGGCGCATCCTTCTGACCGGTTCCACTGGTTTCCTGGGCAAAACTTTTCTCTACGTGCTGCTCCGTCATCATCCGGAGGTCGAGCGCATCTACCTGCTGATCCGGGGCGACCGCCGCAGCGCTCTCACCCGCTATCAGCGCGAGGTGTTGGCCTCCCCCGCGATGGATCCGCTGCGCGCGGAGCTGGGCCCGCGCTTTGAGCGCTACCTCGAAGATCGCATCGTGGTGATGCCCGGCGATATCTCCGAAGAAGGCCTGCTGGCGGCGGGAACGGAGCCCCTGCGGCGCGGCCAGATTGACGCCGTGGTGCATTGCGCGGGCTTGGTGAACTTCGAGGCCTCGCTGGAAAAGGCGCTGGTCGCAAACACTATCGGCGTGGCCAATGTGATCGAATTCTGCCGCAAGCTCGACGCGCGGCTGCTGCATGTATCGACCTGCTACGTGGCGGGCGGCGCCGACGGCCACCGTTATGAAGAAGAAATCCCGGCCGATTGTTGCCCCGATGACCGGCAGACGCAATTCAACGTCCAGCGCGAGATCCGCGACGCGCGTGCCGCGATAGATCGGATCGAAGCCGCCTCGCGCGAGCAGGCCAACTACGCGGAGTTCGCCGAAACCAGCGACGGCGAGCCGCGTGAGACCATCAGCGAAGGTCGGCGCAAGCGCTGGGTCGAGGAGAAGCTGAGGCAGGACGGGCTGGCGCGCGCGCAGCGCTTTGGATGGCCCAACACCTACAGCTATACCAAGAGCCTCGGCGAGCAGCTGGTGCTGGCGGCGCGCAATGAGCTGATCGTGACCGTGGTGCGGCCGGCGGTGATCGAAAGCGCGCTCGCGGACCCGGCGCCCGGATGGAACCAGGGCGTCAATACCAGCGCCCCGCTGACCTATCTGTCCGGCGAAGGCTTCCGCTTCTACCCCGCGCGCCCCGAATTGGTGCTCGACGTCATCCCGGTGGACCTGGTGGCACATGCGATGGTACCGGTGCTGGCCGCGCTGCTGCTGGGTCGCCACGAGCCCATCTACCAGCTCGGCACTTCGGACTGTAATCCGCTCCCGATGCGCCGCCTGGTCGAGCTTACCTCGCTGGCCAACCGGCAGTACCAGCGGGGCGGCCGCGGCACCATGGGCAAGCTGGCGCCACATCTGGAAGCGGTGATCGTTTCCAAGGACAGCTACGATTTCGTCAGCCAGACCGCGCCCGAGTTCATCAAGCAGGCGGTAGATTTCGCCAAAAGCGCCGCGCGCCTGGAACCTTCGCGCACACGCCAGTTCGACCGGCGGCTGGACAAGTTCCTGGACCAGGTCGGTATCGCGCGCTCGCTGGTGGCGGTCTACCTGCCCTACATCCAGGACCTGGTTTACACCTTCCACTGCCGCAACATTCGCACGCTCTACGCGCAGCTCGCGGCGGCCGATATCCGGCGCCACCCGTTCGCGCCCGAGAAAATCGATTGGCGCGAGTACTGGATAGACATCCATATCCCGGGACTCCGCCGCCATATCTTCCCGCAGTTGGATTTGCATACTCGTGGACGAGTACGCGCCGCCCGCCGCCATCGCAGCCTGATCGAGCTGCTGGAGGCGGCGGCGGCCAAGTACGGCTCCGGCGCGGCGCTCGTCGCTCATTATCAAACCGGCGAGCAGGTTACTCTGACTTACCGTGAGGTCCGCGACCGCGCGGCCCGCGCCGCCTTGATGCTTGGCAGCCGCGGAGTGCGCGCCGGCGACCGCGTGCTACTGATCGGTGAGAACTCGCCGGACTGGGTCGTCGCGTTCTTCTTCATCCTATACGCAGGTGCGGTGGCGGTACCCCTGGACCACATGGTATCGCCGGAGGAGCTAGCCGCGATCAGCAGAATCGCCGAACCGCGCGCCGCGCTGCTTTCCGAGGCTTGTCATCGCCGGCTGACCAAGGCGATCGGCGAGTTGCCGGGAGAAATCGTGCAGTCGGAATTCGACGAACTGGCGCGCCCCTTCCTGCTGCGCGCCGTGACGCCGGCCAAGCCCGACGTTGACCGCAAGGCTCTGGCGGCGCTGTTCTTCACCTCCGGCAGCACCGGAACGCCCAAGGGCGTGATGCTGACGCATGCCAACCTTACGGCCGAAGTGTCGATGCTTTCACGGGTATTCGCGCTCAGCCCGGATGAAGTCCTGCTGTCGCTGCTGCCGTTGCATCACACCTTCGAATTCACGTGCGGGATGCTGCTCCCGATCGCCAGTGGATCGAAGATCGTTTATCCGCTGGGAGTCGACGCCGCCAATCTCTCGAGCACGCTGGAGCAGATTCGGCCCACGGCCATGATCGGCGTTCCGGCGCTGTGGCAAGCGATTCATCGCCGGATTGTCGATGAGGTCGAATCGCGCGGAGCGCTGGTCCATTCCGTCTTCGATCGCCTGCGCGGTCTGAACCGCCGCCTCACTGCCGACTTCGGACTCAACCTGGGCCGGCTGTTTTTCCGTGCGCCTCACCAGGCCCTGGGCGGACGCCTGCGGCTGGCGGTTAGCGGCGGCGCCGCGCTGCCCAACCGGGTGGCGGAGTTCTTCAATGACCTCGGCCTGCGCCTGCTCGAAGGCTATGGCCTGACCGAAGCTGCTCCGGTGCTGAGTGTGGCGCATCCCGACGAGCCGCTGGTTCCGGGCTCGGTGGGCAAGCCGCTGGTCGGCGTGGAGATCAAGCTCCAGGCCGAAGCGGGCGCGGAGGTGGGAGAGATTTTGGCGCACGGGCCCAGCGTGATGGCGGGCTATTATCGCGACCAGGCAGCCACTGACGCGGCGCTTAAGGACGGCTGGCTCCATACGGGGGATCTGGGGCGCTTTGACGATCAGGGCCGGCTCTACATCGTGGGCCGCGCCAAGGACATGATCGTCGATGCCGGCGGCAACAACGTCTATATCGACGAGGTCGAGGAAGCCTACAGCCATTCGTCTTACTGTAAGGAACTGGCGGTAGTCGGGCTCAAGACTCCGGGCGGCGAACAGGTGGCGGCGCTGGTAGTGCCCGCCTATGCGCGTGGGCAAAGCCGGCGCACCGTTCATGATCAGTTGCAGGCACACTTCGCCAAGATCGGCGCGGGGCTCAACCCGCACAAGCGCATCAGGATATTACGCTTCACCGACAGCGATCTGCCGCGCACCCGCACGCGCAAGATAAAGCGCGCCGAGGTTGCCGAGCTGCTAAGTCGGATGATTGCGCAGAGCATCGAAGACCGCCACGCCGACGTGGACGTGGAGCCGTGGCTGGTGGAAACGCTCTCGCAGGTAACGGCGGACGGCACGCAGATCTCATCTGCCACGCGCCTTATCGAAGACCTGGGACTGGACTCGCTGGCGCTGGCCGAACTGGGCGAGCACGTGGCGGCGCGCACCGGCCGCGAACTGACGCCCGAAGAACTGGCCAACCTGCATACGGTGGAGGACCTGCAGCAGGCTATCGCGCAAGGCTCCAGGCGGCCGCGTCTGCCCTCTTATGCGCATCTCGCGGAGCCCTACACTCCGCAACTGCCGGCCCTGCTACGGCGCCTCGGCGAGGCGGCTACCCGCGGCGCGCAGCGCACGGTGCTTTCCGGATGGCTCAAGCCGCGCATTATTGGCCGCGGCAATATTCCCGCCAACCGCAACGTGGTGGTCGTCGCCAACCATTGCAGCCATTTCGATTTTGCCATTGTCCGCGACGCGCTGGGCGCGATGGGCGAGCGGCTGGTGGTGCTGGCGGCGCGCGACTACTTCTTCAACACGCCGCTGCGCCGGTTTGCCGCCCACAACTTCAGCCCCCTGATTCCATTTGATCGGGAGCGGGCTCAACTGGAATCGCTCGACCAGGCGCTGGCCCAGCTTGCCGCCGGGCGCAGCGTGTTGATGTTCCCCGAAGGCACGCGCTCCACCGACGGATCCTTGCAGGAGTTCAAAAGTGGCGCCGGTTACCTGGCGTTGCGCAGCGGATGCGACGTGCTGCCGATTCATATCAGCGGCACTCATCAGGTGCTGGGCAAAGGCAGCGTGGTGCCGCATTATCATCCGGTGGAAGTGCGCATCGGCGGAGTGATCAGCAACCGGCGTCTGCTCGAGATCGCAGAGAAGGGCGACGGCACCGGCGCGTACCGCTCGGTGTCAGACTTCCTGCGCCGCACGATTGCCGGTCTGCCGCTGGGGCACAAGACGCCGCGCGAGCGGATCGAGTCCAAGCCGGCGCAGCCGGTCCGTACCCATCAGCATCGCGAGCACGCGCATGCGCGGCAGACCTGATGCTCGTAACATAAGCAAACTCGCGGCACACGCTTAATTCTAGGCCGCGGGATTGTTATTCCAGGACCCGCCCACTTAGACCAGCGGCTGTTTGCTGCGTCAAGTCGCGCTAGGATTCGTCACCGACATTCGACATGACAGTTGTGGAACCAAGGGGAAGTATGCGACGCGCAATAAAACTGTGCCTGGGCCTTGCGATTGCGTTACACGTACTGAACGGGGCTTGGGCTAGTTCGGTCAATGCACAGCAGATCGATCGCACGCGGTTGCCGATACCGGACACGCACTACAAGTATCCGGGCCAGGTTCCGCTTGACGCACGCGAGGCTAAATTTCCGCCGATCGAGGAACTGCGGCCTCCTCAAGGCGCGCCCAACGTCGTAGTCATCCTGCTCGACGATATAGGCTTCGGCGCGCCCAGCACCTTCGGCGGCGGCATCAGCATGCCGACGCTGGATTCGCTGGCAAAACAAGGCTTGCGCTATACGCAGTTTCACACCGCTGCGCTGTGCTCGCCCACCCGCCAAGCGCTGCTGACCGGCCACAACCATCATTCGGTCGGGATGGGGGCAATCACTGAGTTGGCAACCAGTGCGCCGGGCTACAACTCGATCCGGCCCAACCAGGCTGCCACCGTTGCCGAAATTCTGAAGCTCAATGGGTACAATACCGCAGCCTTCGGCAAGATGCATCAGACGCCGGTCTGGGAGACCAGCGTTTCGGGGCCATTCACCCGATGGCCGACTGGCGACGGCTTTGAGAAGTTCTACGGATTTCTGGGCGGCGAGACCAACCAGTGGGCGCCGATGATCTTCGATGGCGTCACCCATATCGAGCCGCCCCGCACCGCCGGTTACAACTTCATGACCGATATGGCCGACCAGGCGATAGCCTGGATGCGTTTTCAGCACACGATGACGCCCGACAGGCCGTTCTTCGTGTACTTCGCGCCTGGGGCTCTTCATGCACCCCAGCACACGCCCAAGGCATGGCGTGACAAGTATGCCGGCAAGTTCGACGAGGGCTGGGACAAGTATCGCGATGCAACCCTGGCGCGCCAAAAGCAGCTTGGCGTAGTGCCGCAACCAACCAGGCTCGCGCCGTGGGCGCCGGGCGTCAAGCATTGGGACGAGCTTACTCCGGATGAGAAGAAGGTCGCCGAGCGCCTCATGGAAAACTACGCGGGCTTCGGCGAGTACGCCGATCATGAAGTTGGCCGGCTGATCGACACACTCAAAGAGCTGGGCCTTTATGACAACACGCTCATCATCTATATCGCGGGCGACAACGGCATGAGCGCCGAAGGCGGCCCGACTGGCACTCTCAACGAGACGTTGCCTTTCAACGGAGTTTACGACACGACTGCAAATATTCTCGCTCATCTCGATGAAATCGGCGGCCCGAAGAGCTATCCCCATATTCCGGTGGGCTGGGCGCTCGCGGGCGACACGCCGATGCAATGGACCAAGCAGGTGGCGTCGCATTATGGCGGCACGCGAAATGGGATCGTGATTTCATGGCCATTGCGCATCAAGGACGCGGGCGGCATCCGTACCCAGTGGCATCACGTGATCGACGTAACGCCGACCATTCTCGAAGCCGCGCGGCTGCCGCAACCGAAAACGGTCAATGGCGTCGGGCAGAAGCCGATGGAAGGCGTGAGCATGGTCTATACTTTCGCGCAGGCCAAGGCTCCGACCCGGCACACCACCCAATATTTCGAGATGTTCGGCAATCGCGGCATTTATCATAACGGCTGGACCGCGGTCACTCGGCACAGCATACCATGGGACGCGACAGGGACGCTGCCGAAGTTCACCGCCGACAAGTGGGAGCTGTACAACACCAACGACGATTTCAGCCAGTCGCAGGATTTGGCGGCGAAATATCCAGGCAAGCTCAAGGAGCTGCAGCGCCTGTTCCTTTCCGAAGCACAGAAGTACAACGTGATCCCGCTCGACGACCGCCGCCTCGAGCGTTTCGTTCCCTCGTTGGCCGGGCGTCCCTCCATCATGTGGGGCCGCACCTCCGTCACTCTCTATCCCGGAATGACCGCCATGATGGAGAACACAACCCTCGACATCAAGAATCGATCGCACAGCATAACGGCGGAGATCGAAATACCGCAAAGCGGCGCGAAGGGCGTGATCATCGCCCAGGGCGGGCGCTTTGCCGGCTGGAGCCTTTACGTCAAGGGCGGCAAGCTGAAGTATTGTTACAACTTCCTCAACCTGCAGCGCTACGTGCTCGAGTCGAAAGATCCGCTGCCCGCCGGAAAGATGACGGTTAAATTCGATTTCAAATACGATGGCGGCGGTGTGGGCAAGGGTGGCACCGGACGGCTCTTCGTCAACGACCGGCAGGTCGCGCAAGGACGGATCGACCACACCGTGCCGTTCGTGTTCTCAGCCGATGAGAGCGAGGACGTCGGAGAGGATCTGGCCACGCCGGTCAGTGAGGACTACGAGGAAGGCGATAATAAGTTCAGCGGCGCTATTGAAAAGATCGTGCTTAAGGCCGAGGCCGCGCCCGACGGGGCCGAAAAAGAAGAAGAGCGGCAGGACGCGGTGATCGATGAAGGCGTCAACTGAGCCGAAAATCTCAGTTCGTTGCTGAAAGTGTATCAGTCACTCACACCCTGGTCCTCTCCACCAAGTGAGTGTGGAAGAGGGAACAAAAAACGAACCCGGACAGTCTGCCATAGTCCTTGAAAATATGGTTGAATTTCTCCATG
>Ga0126381_100000929_pt1 | contig 31807 bp, 48 predicted proteins | sample PanSoiMetPlot_28_FD_96465 | JGI IMG/M metagenome (GOLD analysis project Ga0126381, IMG submission 96465) | Tropical forest soil microbial communities from Panama - MetaG Plot_28 | ecosystem: Environmental > Terrestrial > Soil > Tropical forest > Bulk soil | place: Panama | collected 2016-02-17 | reverse complement strand
GTATCTTGGGCACAGCCTTGGGTGTCCCCGGTCTGGGATTTGGGGCGGGCCAGCTTGCCAACAAGCTAGGAATTGGCGACGTGATTCTGGGCGGGGGTAGTGCCCCCGGCTTCGGCGGCCCGACCCTAGCTGGCGCTGGTGGCGCCACCACCGGCCCCACATCAGCCGCCGGCCCCGGCACGGGCGGCGGCGGGATTCTCGGCACGGGCATCACTGCCGCAGACATCTCCAACGCGATCGGCGGCCTCTTCGGCGGCGGCGGAACCAGCACGCCGATCGCACGCGCGGGCGGCCTGGCGCCAGGTCAGGGCGTTTCTCGGATGGGAGAGCGCGGCGGTTCCGATCGGCAGCGCGCCTATGCGCTCGCCAGGCTGGGGATGCTCCTTGGTCCTTATGGCAACGCCTAAACGTAAGGCCCGTGGCCCCGATGGTGCCAGGAGTGATGGCTGTGACAGAGCCATCGTACCTCAAGCGGCTTGGAATAGTCATCGTGATGTGCTTCAGCCGGGGCGCCACAGGCTTCGCAGGGGTGGCTCTGGATAAGGCCACGCTTCACGGCGCGCTGGAGAATGTGCTGCGCTCGTTTCTTGTCTCGATTGGCCTTGCGATAAAGCCGGTCACGCTCACGCTTGCGTTCCTGGACGGCCTCACTCTTAGGCTTCGCCTCGTATTTCCTGCTGGCCTCTCTTCGTGATGCTCTGCCCTCGGAGGTAGCGCACCACCGCTCCAGACAAGCCTTGTATGTGGCTTGCCCTTTGGCCGAAGTCCGGTATCTCCGCGCAGATTCGCGACCCCGTTCACTCTTGGCGTAGCGCCGCCAACAGGCTCGTCGTTTCTCCGGATCGCTGTATGGCATGGGATCGAATACTATCAGGAAGGAGCCAATGTGCCCAAGTACTTCTGGGATCGTGAGAGTTTTCGCTGGGCCGAGTACGATCCAAACGCACCGCGCCCGCGCCCCCTGGCACCGCTCATTATGCGCGACATCGACCCATACCGCTCGATGTTCACCGGGGAAAGAATCCACTCCCGCTCTGCCCACAGGGATCATCTCCGAGCCCACAGGCTCATCGAGGTTGGAAATGAGTACAGCCGCGGACAGCCGCTCGACCAGGCGCCGGAAAGCTCCGCCATGACCACGCAGAGCCGCCGGGACGCGATCGAGCGAGCCTATGAGCAAGTCAGCCAGGGCGGCGGCAGGAAGGTCGCCGGTACGGAAGGAGAGATCGATGGGTAGCAAATTGGTTGATCTGAAGCGCGCATCGAAGGGCGGCAAGAGCGAAGGCAAGGGCAGGGCGGGCTTCATCATCGGCGGCCCGCCCAGCGACTATCCGCCCGACGCCTCCTTTCATGTGAGCGGGGACCACGCCCAGAAGATGTTTGGCGACCAGCCGCCGGGGCGCAATACGCCCGTGAAGTTCCGCGGCCATGGCGTCGTTGACAGCGTCGGTCCCGGCGACAACGGCAAGGACAGCCGCGTTCGCGTGCAGATGCACAAGCTCCACGTTGAGCCTCACGAACCCGAGGAAGAAGAGGAGGAAGCTCCGCCGAAGGGCAAGAGCGTCCGCAATGCCATCAAGCGCTCCGCGCGCCAGGTGGGCGAGGATCTCGGCGACGAGGAAGAGTAACTGATTTTCCGTTCACGCAACTGATTTTCCATTCACAGGAGAAAGCCATGGTCACCGTCACTCGCACCACCGTCACCGGGGCCGCCGGCCCAAGCACACGCGATGCCGCCACCGACGAGCTTCACGACGCCGCCAAGGAGCTTCTCGAACTGATGAAGACCGCCGGCATCGTGGATCACTGGGCGAACGACCTGAAGGTGGGCGCCGCCATGGGCCGCGTGAAAGCCGCCGTCGAGGCGACGGAGCCGCCGCCTGCCGGCGATACCGGGGCAACGGGGGCAACGGGGGCCACGGGCGCCGCTCGCTGATGTTTCACGGGAACATATCCACAGGAACGAAACATGGCTGACGACGACGATAAGCCGACCCCTTCCATCCGCGAGCGGCTGGCGGAGGCGTTGGACGAGGCGGAGCGCGAGCCTGCCGACGAGGTGGACACCAGTCGCCCCGAAAGGACCGATAGGCGTCCACCCGCGGACGACCTCGACAAGGACGATCTGTCGGAGGGCATCGAGCGGCGCCCGGAGGATCGCCCGCGTGACGAGAAGGGACGCTTCCTCCCGCAGGAGGGCGAAGAGCGCCAGCCTGAGGGGCCGGAACCGAAGCCGCAGCCCCAGGAGCGGCGCCCCGAAGAGCCCGCGCCAGAGGAACAGCCTGCCGAGCCAAAGAGGGAATCGCGCGAGGTTCGCCTCCAGAAGCTCACAGCTAACTGGCGGCAGGATCATAAGGAGTTCCTCAGTCACCAGACTCCGGAGGTGCAGGACTTCCTTGTCGATCGCGCCGGGGAGATGGATCGCGCCTATTTCAAGAAGACGCAGGGGCTCTCGGCCTTCGTCAATGAATATGGCCCGATCCACCAGATGCTCGAACCCGATTTGCCGGCGATCCAGGCAGCTGGCTACACCCCCAGGTTATTGATCGAAGGCTGGGCGAATTGCGAGAGGGCAATGCTCCAGGGTCCGGAGAGCGCGGCCCGCATGCTCCGCGGCATCGCGGAGGGCTACAAGGTGCCGCGCGAGGTGATCGCTCATTTCTTCGGCTTCGACCCCCGCACGCCCGACCAAATCGCAGCGGGAGGGCAGCCCGCGGCTGCGCCGCCCAATGGCGCTGGCAATGGCTTCGCTCAGCCTGGTGGCGAGTTCAGAGATCCGCGCGTCGATATGATCATGGCGGAGCGCCAGGAGCAACAGGAGCGGGCGACGATCGCCTATAATCAGCAGCTGCGCCAAGCGGCCAATAACGCCATGGCCACGATCAACCAGTTCAAGGAAGCGCGGGACAATACGGGCAACCTGTTGCACCCGTACTTCAACGAGGTGGAGGACTATATGACCATGCTCGCCAAGCACTATGGCGAGACGACAGGCAAGATCCCTCCGCTGAAACAACTCTATATCGATGCCGTCAACGTCAACCCTGCCACGCGTGCGAAGATGTTCGCTGCCACCCAAGCGGCGCAGTCAGAACGTCAACGCGCAACTCTGGCAGCCAGGGATAAGACGGATCAAGCGCGACGTGCGGCTTCCAGCGTCGTTGGATCGGGACGACCGACCAGTCGGACGCCGGCAGCACCCGCAAAGGGGCAGAGCATTCGCGCCTCCATCGACGCGGCACTCGAACAGCACCTGGCCGATCAGGACTGAGTCGGCCAAGTTCGATTCTATAGTCGCGTCTTCCGTCAACCCCAAGTAATCCGAGGAGTGATTACATGGCTATCCCAAATGTCAACTGGGGAGAAATCACCACGACTACACTTTTCAACAGAAGTGGTGAACTCGCCGACAACGTGACCAAGAACAACGCACTTCTACGCCGCCTTCAAAGAAAAGGCAACATCAGAACATTTGATGGCGGTCAGGCTATAGTGCAGGAAATGGAATATTCCGAAAATGGGACTTATCAGAGATATTCGGGCTATGATATTCTCAATGTAAGTCCCAGCGATGTCTTCACGGCTGCACAGTTCCCGATCGCCCAGGCAGCGGTGGCTGTCTCGATCAGCGGCCTTGAGGAAATTCAGAACGACGGAAAGGAGCGCATGATCAATCTGCTGGAGTCGCGCATTGGCAACGCCGAGCGCACCTTCCAGAACAACCTCTCCAACGACTGCTACTCAAACGGCAGCGCTTCGGGCGGCAAGCAGATCGGTGGCTTGCAGCTTCTCGTCGCTGACGTGAACAACAGCGGCACGATCGGCGGCATCGACACCAGCGTGTGGGCCTTCTGGAGGGACAACGTCTCGTCCTTCGCCACCGCGGGTTTGACGCCGGGCGCCTCGACCATGCAGACGATGATGAATCGCACCTGGCTCAACCAGGCGCGAGGGCAGGACTACCCCGACCTCTGGATCGCGGATAATACGTATTTTCGGTATTACTTGGAAAGCCTCCAGGCGATACAGAGAATACAGCAGGAAGACGACGGCATGGCCGGCTTCATGAGGCTCAAATTCATGCAGGCCGATGTTGTGTATGACGGCGGTTTTCAAGGCAATGCTGCGGGTAACGTCTCCGCTCTCGGCACGGGCGGCTCGTGGCTCTCTGGTGCCGGCGCACCAACTAATCATATGTACGCGCTTAACGCGGCAAACGACGATCTGCCGCATGGGCTCGCTGCCTAAGTAGGATCGAAGCGAACACGTTTGAGTTCTGCAATCTCGGCGAACAACCTCTCGCGATAAGCTCTTATCTCTGGTCGCCGAGGATGCACACCGTAATGCCAGCCAAGGCGGTGATTCCACTCATCGATTGAGTCCTGAAGCTTAAGGGCGATATCGATCTCATCCGCCTTGACGATGCAGTGCGGACGGATCAGCCGCAGGAACGCCGCAGCGGCGGCGCTTGTGACAGTCCAACTGTAGAGCGTTCGATGCGTCGGCTTTATCGATGGGCGCCGGGTCTTGTGCAGATTGCCGGCGAACTGTCGATGCAAGTCCTCGATGATGGGACGATGGGTCATGTTGATGCCAGCGTGGATGTTGTACCGGATATGCGTGCTTTCCGGCTTCTCCCACCGATTGATCCTGACATAGCCATCACCATCGAAGAGGCCAGCCACATATCGAACATCAAGCATGTTCGCCTCTTCCGAGAGAAGCAGACGATATGCTGGCGAAGTCGGGGGAAACCCGATGCCCGGCCCGAAAGGGCGCGGAAGGGTAATCCCGAACCAAGCAGGCGAGTAATCGCCGGGCGTGCGTAGAGAGCATGGGCCAGCCCCGAAAGGGAAGATGTGCTCCGATCTGCATGGGAACATGCAGAGGCTGGCAGAAATGACCAGCCGACTTAATGTAGGCTCGTGACAGAGATTACATTAGGGGCTAACAGCTTGCAACACGAACTACCTTTTCTACCGCCCGCACACCCGCCGGAACATGGTCCCGCTAGATCCGAATCGCTTCTCGATCAATCAAGATGCGATGATCAAACTAATTGGCTGGGCCGGTAACTTGACGATGTCCAATCGTTTCTTGCAGGGCGTCATCACAGCCTGATCACCTTACGCAACCCGCATCAGCGGGCTAACCCCCCGCATCAAGGAGCTAGGCTATGGCTTTCATCATCAGAGAAAACCAGGCGGGGCTGCCGGCGATCGGCTCGATCGGCAGTGCTGCCGCTGTTGCCCCTGGCACAATCGTCAGGGCGGACGACCCGAGCTATGGCTCTGGTGAGTTCATTTACTTGCAGGGCGTGGCCAACACCGTGGTTGGCTCCGCCGTGATTTGGGGCGGCGTCACCGCGGGCAATCTGCCCACCTTCCAGACGACGTTGCTGCCCAACACCACCCTCCAGGGTCTTCCTGTGGCCTTCGCCACCGCGGCGATCCTGGCCAACCAATACGGGTGGTATCAGATCGGCGGTGTCGCGATTGCCGCCACCACCGGCACCTTCGCGGCTGCCGGCGCTGCCTCCATCGGCGCCGCAGGTCAGGTCGTCGGCGGCGTCGTCGCCGGCAAGATGATCCTGGGCGCTACCAGCCTGACGGCGAACAACGTGCCGGGGACCAATCAGGTCTTGCTCAGCTGCAACAGGCCCCAAGCTCAAGGCCCTATAACCTGACCATCACGAGAGGGGCCGCGAGGCCCCTCTCTCCTTTCCAGGGAGAAACCAATATGGCAACCACTGCCAATCTGATGGCGGCCGGGATTCCCAGCGCCGCCGCGAACATGCTCGACACCGGCCCCATCGTCACCGTTACCGCGGCTGGCGCAAGCCAGGGCACCGCCACACCACTTCCGAGCGGGGGCAATATCCTGGGGACCGGAGCCGCTGCCGGCGTGATCCTGCCAAGCTCCGGAGGCCAGGGCATCACCGTCGTCTACAACAATTCCGGCAACGCCCAGAACATCTATCCGGCTGTCGGCGATGCCATCAACGCGCTGACCGCCAACACCGCCATCTCGCTGGCGACCGCGAAGTCGATGGTGTTCTTCCCCGGCGACAAGGGCTGGATCTCGCTTCTGTCGGCCTGAAAACCTGACCTGATGCGGTCAGGAATGGAGGGATAACCCGATGATCGCGCTACTCATCTACCTCATCGTTCTGTGCGTCATCTTCGGGCTGGTGATCTACGTGATCCAGTACCTCCCGATCCCGCCGCCCTTCAAGAACGTAGTCATCGTCCTCGCCGCGCTCATCCTGATTCTGATCTTGCTCAGCCTAATCGGCGTCGTGCCGCTTGGCACGCCACGCCTCATTCAGCCATAGAGGAAACCAAATGGAAATCCAGACCGGCGCTTTCACTCGCACCGAGCGCTTCGGCGATAATCGCGATCCGACTTTCCCCGAGTTCTACACCGAAGCCGTTCTCGATGAGTTGGCCACGCAGCGGCAGGGTCATCCGATCTACAGGGACGAGGAGAGAGTCAAGATTCACATCCCCGGCAACTCGCTGTCGGTGCCGGTGGAAAGGGTCAATGACGAGCATCGCATGCGCTGGCCAGAGGCCTATGAGCGCTTCAAGAAGGGCCAGGAAATGGCCCACGAGGGCACGCCGATCGACATGTGGCCGATGGTTCATTCCAAGGCCCAGGTGTTGTTCCTCAAGCACAACGACATCTGGACCGTGGAGCAAATGGCGGAGGTGAGCGACTACAATCTCACGAAGCTTGGCATGGGTGCCCGCCAGCTGCGCGACCTGGCGAAAGCCTTCCTCGACTCTGCCCAGCGCAACGCCATGACGAAGACTCTGATGGCCCAGAATGATCAACTGAGCATCGAGCTAATCGAAGCGAAGCAGCAGATCACCGAATTGAAGGGGCTGATATCTGGCATGCAGCTTCAGATCCAGGGCCTCGCCAACCGGCCCAACATCGCCCAGATCATCCCCGGCCAGGTTGACCCCTTCGCCAACCTTGTCCCAGCGCAGCCGGCGGCGATGCTGCCGCAGCCGGCAGTACCCGTCGATCCGCTCGCGAGCTTCGCTGCAATCCGGCCCTCGCCGGAAGCCGCATAAGGAGGAGACATGGCCAAGAAACCAGCCAGCGCAGGACACATGCGGAGAGGGCCGACGCCCCTGACGGCCAAGGCTCGTGAGCCACGCCCCGGCACGACGCTGGGCGGCAAGGTCAGCGGCATCCGCAAGGCTTTAGAAAAAGCCTACGGCAAACACACGAAGAGGTGACCCCATGAAATTCAAAGGGAAGGGGACTCAGAAAGTCCCAGCCACGACAATCGGCAGAGGCGGCGGCAATCAGCGCCAGGGCGGCGCTCCGGACGCCGCGACTCCCAGGAAGACGAAGGGGCCTCAGATCTCCAACAAGCAATCGCGCCGCCCGAGCCCGACCAATGGCGGAGACAAGGCCCCCTTCGACCGCAATCAGACCAAGCAAATTGCCGGCGAGCTTCAGAACCGGCTGCGCGCCCGCGATCGAGGGAGGATGATGGTATGACCGGCAAGAAGACCGCCCGCAAGGTACATGCGGCCTTTTCGGAGGTCAAAAAGAATCCCCCGGCCATCTTGGCAAAAACGAGAAAGAAAGAAGGGCCAGCACAGGCGCGGCGGCAGGAAATCGCGATTTCTCTGAGCAAGGCCCGCAGCGCTGGAGCCCGCATACCCGCACCGAAAGGCATGCGGAACATGGTCGAGGGCAAATGAGATAGACTGGCTCCATGGCGAGGCCGCGCACCGATCCTCTTCAGCGCTTTATGGAGAAGGTCTATCTCGACCGAGATTCCGGATGCTGGCTCTGGATGGGGCATCATTACCAAAAAACTGGCTACGCGGGCTTCCACTACTCCGATCTTCGACCACGAGGAGCGGGCTCGCGTGGCTCTGGCAATGTCTGCGGCCATGTCGCCGCATGGCACCTGTTCAATGGTCCTATCCCAGAAGGGATGGTCATTTGCCATCACTGCGATGTGCCGGGCTGTGTCAATCCCGACCATCTTTTTCTCGGCACCTACACTGACAACATGCAAGACGCTGCCGCAAAGGGGCGAATGGATTGGCAGCCTTGGCATCGCCAACGAACGAGGCATGGCGAAGAACATCACATGGCTAAACTGACGGAAGCCGACGTGGAGTATATCCGCGCATCCCATGAACCCGGCGTGCGCCTTGCTGAGCGTTTTGGTGTATCGAATAACACCATCAGCAGGGTTAGGCGCCACCTTATATGGAGGCACCTACGTCACTTTTAACTTTGTGCGCCAACGCTGTGGGGGACACCTCCTTCCCCCAGATGCCGGCGATCATCAATAATCCGGATCAGACGGCGATCGCGCTCCTCACCTGTGCCAGGCGCAGCGTGGAGGATCTCATCCGTCACAATAACGGAGGTTGGACCGCGCTCATCAGCGAGTGGAATTTCACCACCAATGCCGTAACGATCACGGGCGACGTGACACTGGGCGGGAGCATCATCAGCAACTGTTCCACCACCGTGGGGCTGCAAGCCGGCATCTTCAACTACGCGGGCAATATGTTCCCGAATAACTCGATCATTCAAAGCGTGGACAGCCCAACCCAGATAACGATGAATCAGAACGCGACCGCGGGAGGCCTCGCGCAGCGTCATGTCTTCGGCCAGGCTGGCTATCAGCTGCCGACAGATTTTAAGAGCTTCGTTGACAGCACCATGTGGGATCGCAGCCGCTTCTGGGCCATGCGCGGGCCGATGACGCCGCAGCAGTGGCAGCTATACAAATCCTCGATGATGGGCAAGGCGAGCATTCAGCGGCGCTGGAGAGTGAAGCAGCACATCACCTTGATGGGGCCGGATAACATTCCGAATCCACAGCTTGGCGTCACCTACTTTTTCATCGATCCGACGCCCACCGATGTCGGCTCGCAGCTGGTGTTCGAGTACAACAGCAATTCGCCCATCCTTTCCGCCCTTGGCAATCCGCAAAAGGACTGGCAGGCCGACACCGATGGCTGCAAGCTCGATGAGTACATCATCGAACTGGGCGTCAGATGGCGCATGCTGAAGCGCTTCGGCTATGACTACAGCACTGAGTTCGATGAATATGAGCGCGCCGCGGATGTCTACGTGGCGAATGACGGCGGTGCCGGCATCCTGTCGATCTCGCCCGATCCAGACCTTGGCCTCATCGGGCCGTGGAACGTGCCCGAGAGCGGCTACGGGAATCAGTAAATGCCGAAACGCCTCGCGCGCGACCAGCGTATCATGATGGCGGCCCAGCCGTTCACGCAACCCATGCCTGTACGCCCGCCGATGACGGGTTGGAACACGCGCGATGACTTCGACGGCATGGACCCCACAGATGCCATCACGATAGATAACTGGTATGCAGACGCGGGCGGCTTGAACGTGCGCCGCGGATCGAAGCCCTTCAGCGGCAACCTGGGCGGTGCCGTCGAGACGCTCGCGGAGTACCACACTGGGACCACGCGCAAGCTGATCGCCTGTGCCAGCGGCAAGATCTTCGACATAACAGCGGGCGGCGCGGGCGTCGTGCTGGGCACCGGCTTCGCGAATAACCTCTGGACCGCGGCCAATTTCTCCGCGCGTCTCTTCCTCGCCAATGGCGCGGACCCCGTGCAGGCGATCAATGGTGCGACCATGGCGGCTGCCGGCTTCACCGGGCCGGCGACGAACCCGATCGGTGTGACCGTCTTTAAGAATCGCCTCTTCTTCTGGCTGTCGGACAGTCCGGTATTTTGGTATGCCCCGCTGTACAACGTGACCGGCGCCCTGGCGGCGTTCGATGTCAGCACGATCGCCCAATGGGGCGGCAACATTCTCTGCCTCACTAATTTCTCGCACGACGGCGGAGATGGCATCACCAATACCTTCTGCATCGTCATGACCACGGGCGAGATCCTTCTCTACCTGGGCGACGATCCGGGCCTATCAACCAACTGGCAGATCGTCGGCAAGTACAAGCTCGCGGCGCCGATCAGTCAGCGCTCGATCGCTTCCTATGGCGGCGATGTCTATCTGACGACGCTCGATGATCATGTCGCCCTGCAGGAGCAACTGACAGCGCTGAAAGTTGGCCAGACTCCGCCGCGCAGCAAGATCAGTGGCGCTGTGCGCGATGTGATCATGATCAGTCAGCACAGCACCACCCACCCGCCGGGCTACGGCTTCCAGTCGCTGTATTACGGCAAGGGGCGCCGCGTCATCTTCAATGTGCCCAGCACTCTGATCAGCCCCAACCCGAGCGTCAGCCTGTGGGATCAGCACGTTTACAATACCAGCAATCAGTCGTGGCAGCGCTTCCAGGGCATGAACGCGCTGTGCTGGAGCGAGTTCAATCAGAACCTCTATTTCGGCGCATCGAGCGGTGTCGTCTGGCAGGCCGACACCGGCAGCACCGATAACGGACTGCCGATCAATTCGCTTTGCCAGCAAGCGTGGAGCAACGCCACGATTCCCACGGGCAAGCGGGTTGCGGGCTTGCGTCCCGTCGTCGTCGCCAATGACAGCTATAAATTCTATGTCGGCTATGACTACAAGACGTTACTCCTCGCCATCATCGCCCAGAACTATTCCTATGGCCCCTGGTGGGACATAGCCCTCTGGGACGTGAGCTACTGGGCGACCGAAGGGCAGATCCCTACGGCAGTCCATGCTGCCGCCGGAAGCGGCACGGTGATCAGCGTCCAGATAGTAGCCGCGACGACAGCGCCCATGGTCTGGATGCGGACGGATCTGGTGCTGGAAGTCTCGAAGCAGATTTGATGCTCGTATACGACAATGAAGCTCTGGCTCTGTGGATCGGCACCCAGCTACATAAAGAGTTCCTACCGCCCTACCAGTGCATCGGAGTTGCGCGCGGTGCGGAGCTTCTCGCGGTCGCGCTCTTCAATAACTTCGATTGGCCCTCGATTGAGATCACCTTTGCTACGACCTCGCCCCGCTGGGCCTCGCGGCAAATGATCGCCCGCATCATCGGCTATCCCTTCATCGAGCTTGACTGCCGGCGCATCACCGCGGTGACGGGCAGGCGAAACAAGGATGCCAGGGCCTTCCTCCTGCGCTTCGGCTTCCACGAAGAAGGTCACCATCCCGAGCTATTCGAGAATGACGATGGCGTGAGCTACGGACTCCTGAAACGAGACGCACAGAAATGGTTGGAGATCTATCGCCATGAAAGGCCCCAAACCACCCGCAGCACCCGATCCCTTCCAGATGGCACAGACCGAATCGCAATTCGGCATCAAGAACGCGATCGCGAACAAGATCCTGAATGACACCAACATGATTACGCCCTATGGGACCGTGACCTATACCACGGGGACGCCGCCAGCGAGCGGCGGTCCCAGCCGGGCGCAGCTTGCTAAACAGCCCTTCACGATGGTGTAGCCATGGCATGGGGTGATGGAGGCGCGGGTCGCGGCGGCAATCCCGCCTGGGGCGGAGCACCGACCTATCAGCAGTACGCTGCGAGCAAATATTTCGGCGGCGGCGGCAGTCCCTTCGGCATGGCGAACGCCGGCAACACCTATGGCGGCAATACCGGCGGCGGCTATCAGCCTTACTCGATGGCTGGGCAGGGCAACCAGGCTCGCACCACGCAGCCGACGCAGCCGTACACCTCGCCGGCCAATCCATCGGGGATAACGGCAGGCCAGCCTAGCACTGCTGGCGCCACGACGCCGAATCCTGGCGGAGCATATGTCGGCCAGAATTATGTCCCCAGCACCACCGAGACGATCACGCTGTCTCCGCAACAGCAAGCGATCCTCGACGCTCAGCAGAAATTTCAGACGGGCTTGTTGGGCTCTGGCAATGCCATGCTCAGCGGGCTGCCGACAGGCGGCCTCGATCTCAGCGGCATCGCCGCGGCGCCGACGATGGGGCAGTACAACACCGAAGCTGCGAACGCGGTCTACAATCAGCAGGCGGCCTATCTCGATCCGCAATTCAAGGTTGAGCAACAGCAAATGGCGGATCAGCTGCGCGACCAGGGCATCCCCGAAGGCTCTGATGCTTTCAATCAGCAGATGGATGCCTTCAATCGTCAGAAGACTTTCGCCTATGGCCAGGCGCGCGATGCCGCGATCCAAGAAGGATACAATGTGGCCAACCAGCAATTCCAACAGGGCATGGCGGCCCGTCAACAGGGCGTCAGCGAGGCGGAGTCGAAATACTCCATGCCGGTGAGCAATCTCGCCACGCTGATGAACGCCTATACCGGCACGGGCGGCGTGCAAGTCCCGCAGGGCGCGGCAGCCCAGCCCAACATCCCGGCGCCTGACTATGGCGGTGCCTACGGCACGAGCCTGGGGCAGCAAAATGTAGGTTATCAGGCCGGCCTGAATCGGTATCAGAACACGCTGGGCGATGCTTCTAACCTCGCCACCACCGTCGCGCTCTATTCGATGTTCCATTGAGGACGAGCCATGGTTGACCCCTTCTCGCCCAGCATGAACCCACAGAGCCTTATGTACCTCATGGCGATGAGCAACATGGGCGGCGGCCAGGGCGGCATGGGCGGCTTCGATCCGACGATGCTCTGGGACCCGCGCACGCGCATGAAGATGAACCTGGGTCAGAGCTTGATCCAGCAGGGGATGCAAACGGGGCCGGTGGCAACGCCATTGGGCGCGCTGTCGCGGCTGGGCTCCGCCCTGACCGGCGGCATGATGATGAAGGATTTGATAGGGGGCCAGGGGCAGCAAGATCCGCAGGCCGCGGCGCAGATGAAGGCGGAGAACGACCGCTTCGGCGAGCTACTGGGCGCACCGGGAACGAGGCAGCGCAACTGGTGGGAATCGATGACCGACTTTGAGAAGCAATACACCAGGCTCTCAAAGGGACCAGAGATACTCGCCACCTACGGCACCACGACGGGTCAGCAGCAACAGGGCAATATGCCTGTCGGCGAACTGCAACAGCAGATCCAGTTTTACAACAAGACCAAGGATCAGATGACGCCGCTCCAGCGGCAGCAGACATTCCAACAGCTTAACGGCGAGCTTTATGCCAAGGGCTGGGCATATGGCTCCGATCAGCAAGGCAACATCACTTTCACGCCGGTTGGCGAGACTACGCCAGGCTACAAGGCGACGAGCGCTGCCGCGACCGCGGCGGGGACGAAGGCGGGAGAGGCACCGTTCGAGATCATGGACGTTCCGGTTTGGAATCAGCAAGCCAACAACGGGCAAGGTGGCTGGGAGACGCAGAAGCATCCCAAATCCTGGGTGCTACAGAATATCGGCGGCGGCCTGATCTCGCAAAACTGGATCGACGCCAATCAGGGTGCGCTGTACGGCAGCGTTCCCAGCGCTCAGGGCGGCGGCTCCGCAGCATCCGCACCAGGCTCCGCAGCTTCCGCACCAGCGCCAGGAACGCCTCCCGCAGCGCCAGGGGGGCAAATGACAGTGCAGCCCCTGCCGCCGCCTGGCGCACCCGCATCCACGCCCACGGCAGGCACGACGACGCCTGCGCCGAAGACGGGCCTTTACGATCGCTACGGGCTTGGGCGCCCCAGCACCGACCCCACCGTGGTTGATCAGGCGCTCCGCGGGATCGCACTACGGGAGAGCGGCTATGACGGAACCAACTTCGGCCCCAAGACGAACAGGCATAGCCTATTGAACGAAGACTCCACCGGCATCTTCCAATTCGGCGGATCGACGTGGAAGGAATACGGTCCCCAAGATCCAAGGACCGGCAAGCCGCTCTATGCGACGGCCATGGACGCGCCCGAAGCGGTGCAGTGGGACGCCGCGCGCAGGCTCTACCACGACCGCGGCGAGCTTCCCTGGCTGGGCTCGAACCAGGCTTATCGGAGCATCCATCCGATTGGGGGCGGAGCGCCGCCCGCGGTGGCACAAGGGGGGCCGCAACAGCCGCTGCAAGTCCCTGTGCCGGTCAACAAGAACGTGCCTCCCATCACGGGGCCGGGCCAGATCTCTCCCGCGGATCAGGCGGAGATCAACGCGGAGCCCATGCCGACGACAAGGACGCCGCTGACCCCGGCTCAGACCGCGCCAGCAGTAGCGCCGACGCAGACGGCAGCCGCGCAGCCGCCTAAGACCGCGCCAGCGCAGCCCGCCACGCCACAGCAGCCGGAAACGCCAGTGCAGGGGACTATCACGCCATACAAGCCAGGCACCATCCCTGGCGAGGCCGTGCCGGCGGCGCAGCGGTTCCAGCCGACCGGCCCCATGAATGTCGCCATCGAAGATCCCAACAACACAAGTAAGAGGCTCGCAGACAACACGCGAAACCAGGCTGGCTATGGCAACGCGCAGGCCGCGCAGCAGCAGCGCGCCTTCGCTACTGAGGTTCGCATGCTGGCGCAGGAAGCCGGGACAATGGGACCGACGACGGAATGGCGGGGGAAGGTCGCCGCTTTCTTGAAGCAATGGAATCCAAACATGAGCGAGGATGACGTCAAGAAGATAACGGAGAGCGCGCCGGATGCTCTAGAAGCGTTGCAAAAGGTTGAGTTCCAATTCGCCAGCCAGGGGGCGCAGCAAGGAGGGATCTCCACCGAAGCGGTCCTGGGCCAATATACCTCGACCTTTCCCCACATCACTTCGATGCCAGGAGCGCTCGACTTCTTCAGCAATGGCCAGACCATGCAAAGACGCCGAGATGAAGATATCAACGCCAGCCAATCCACATGGGCGGACAATCGGGAAAGCGAATCGCGAGCCACGGGCCGGTACAAAAGCTTGACCGATCCGATCGACACTGGAGGAGGTAATAACGAGAATTTCAACACATGGTTTGATCGGACCCATTCCGCTGAAACCTATGCCAAGGTTGGCGAGCTTATGACCAACCCGAAGAACATGCCGAGCGATTGGAATCCGTGGAACACCATACCGAAAGACCAGCAAGCCTTCGCCATCAGTTTGCTCGACCGTGAGTTGAAAGCGAACCCGCAGGCCAGCGCATGGGTGCCTCGCAAAGTTTACAACTATCTGCAAGGGTTGCCGCCGCCGCCCGCAGGTCAGGCCGACCAGCTTACTATACTGCATTACTAGGAATGCATTGCCATGGGTCAGCAACTTCTGCCGGGACTAAAGGGTGACGATCAATCGCAATCGAGCAACCAATCGCAATCCGCCCCCGCCACGACCGCGACCGTCGCTCCTGGCGCACCGCTTCTGCCAGGCCTGAAGGGGGGAGATAATCCTGTTACTGTCGCCGGCAATACGACCACGCTGACGCTGCCGCCACAGGTAGGGATGACACCCTTTCGCGCGGCGACCACCAATCCTGAAGACGACTACCGGGCGAATCTGGCGCTTGCTCTCCACAACAAGTATGGAACGCCGCTGCCATATGGGCAGCAATCCGTCCCGGTCGAACCATGGGCTCTAACTAAAGCAGCCCTCACTGATGATCCCGCTGGGCTTGCCGCTAATGTCGCGCAAGGAGCGAGCTTCGGGGGCGCCGGCTATTTCTACCCCGGACTCAAGAAACGCGCCGAATCCTACGCCGGTATGTACCCGACAGAGGGGCGGCTCGCGAACATGGTGGGCGGCGCGGCCCCCACGATAGCTGGCGGCTGGCTCGCCGATGTCGCAGCGGCGCCGCTTGCGGCGCGGCCCCTATTGCAGGCCCTCGTGAGATATCTCCCGAGTACGGGCATTGGTGCGGCGCAGGGGTATGTCAACTCACCTGACGAGGGCTCGACAGGCGCAAAGCTGATCAACACGGTGCTAGGCGCGCTCACTGGTGCGGGAGGACAGTTGATGTCCGATGCGGGCGGCAATCTCGTCAACAGAATCGAGACGGGACGGATGCCAACCATGAAGCCCGTGGTGAAACCGATCGCCGTGGGGGCGGGCAAGACGGCGTTGACGGCCGGCGGAGGATATTTGGCACACAAGCTTTCAGAGCTTACAGGGATACCGTTGGATCTGGAGACTCTGACGCCCTTGGCCATTTTTTCTCCGCAAGTCAGACACGCTATATTCAGCGGACCTGAGGAGATGTGGACTGGGGCAAAGAACCTCCTGAGCAATATCTATCGCCCTCTCAGCACACCGAGCGGGCCGGCGCGCGTTGCGGGCCGCTTCGTGCCGGGAAGGTTTCCGCCTCCGCGCACCGCCATCCCCGCCGCGGTTGCTGCGCCTTATCTAGCTGGGGCGACGACGCCCTCTGCGCTCGCCGAGTACTATGCCAGGCATGATCCCGGCAGTAACACACCTCCGCCCCCGAAGCCCTTCTAGTTCAGCGGCGTGAACTCCTCGCCGAGAAGCGCCTTCAGTGCCTGGGTGTGGGGATCGTCCGTGCGTTCAGATTCGGGTGGATCGCCAAAGTAGCAGCCGATGCCAAAGCGGCGCTGGAAGTCGGCGCACGGCAGAGCTTCGGTATTCCCTTCATGCGTGATGCGAAGGACATATCCGTCATGCCCCTCTTGGCCGGCGCACTGCACAAGCCAGATGGCAGCATCGATGTTGTCGGTCGTGGTCATGTAAACCGCCTTCTTGCCGACGCATCCCACAATGGTCTGGCCGAGCATGCTGGCCTGAGTCGCAGGCGGGTAGGTCAGAAGCTGATCGCTTAGCGGATTCGCGGAGGCGACAGCGGGAACGAAGCCGATCGCGCCGATTAGCATCAGTTTGAACATGGGATGGGTTCTCCTACGCAATCGGCGCCAGATCGAGCCGGCGCCAGATCTGATCCAGGCGCAGTTCGATGCGATCCATCCGCAGCGATTGATTGGCCAGATCGGCTCGCAAGCCAGCCAGCTGTTGCTCGATGCTGGTGACGCGAAACTTCAGATCGCGGATATCCGCCGCGATGCCGTCGAGCCGGGCATCGAGGCGAGCGAATCTCTCGCGCAGGAAATCTAGAATCTCACTGTCAGTCATGGGGATGGGTTCTCCTTTCGTCCTAGGATAGGATAGTTTACGCCTCCCAGCCATAGCCCTTTGGGAGGATGCCATGCAGCCCATCCTGAGACGGTATCTCCGCCACTGCATCGCCCGCTTCCGGGCAAAGCTGGCCCGATACGAGGTCGCGCCATCCGGGTGCTGGCTCTGGACCGGCAGCATCAGAGACGATGGATATGGGGTGACCGGAATAATGGGGCAGCCCAGGCTGGCTCACCGCTTGGTCTATGAACTGGAGCGCGGCGACATCCCACGCGGCATGGTCTTGGATCACCTCTGCCGCGTGCGGCGCTGCGTCAACCCTGATCACTTGGAAGTTGTCACCATCGCCGAGAACACACGACGAGGGACAGGCGCTGAACTCGCCCGCGCTCATCAGCTTGCTAAGACGCACTGCAAGCGTGGGCATCCTCTATCGGGCGACAACATCATCATCGTCGGGCGTCAGCGCGTCTGCCTCGCCTGCCGCCTGATACGGAAGCGTGCTTACAACGCAAAGATCCCCAAGAAGGGCCGCGACCTGACTGGGCTCGCACTTGGCGGCAAGGCCAATGGCGCCAGGAATCTGGCGAAGACGCATTGCCCGCATGGGCATCCCTACGACGAGGCAAACACCTACATCAATCTCCGCACTGGTGCGCGGGAATGCAGAGCGTGCCATCGGGTTCGCGCAAGTAAACGTGCAGTAATGAGAAAGGAGGCTACTCCTCCTTCTCAATAACAGAAGGAGGATTACTTGCCGTATAACGGGTCAGGAGTCTTCGTTAGACTCTATAATTGGGTTTCCGACAAGAACAACGGCATCCCGATCACGGCTTCGCGCTTCGACGGCGAGGACGACGACTTCGCCGCCGGGTTGAGCATGTGCCTGACCAAGGATGGTCAGAACTCGCCTGCCGGCCCGATCAACATGAACAACTATCCGATCATCAATGTCGGAGATCCGACCGGGCCACAGGACGCGGTGAATGTCCGGAGCTTCGTCAATGACGTCGGCGTATGGGGCACCAGTGTCGGCGGTTCAGGCAATGCTCAGACGGTGACGACCGCGATCACCGGAGTCCCGCTCGCGGCGGGTGAGCGCGTCAACTACATCCCGATAGCTGCCAACACAGGCGCGGCCACGCTCTCGGTCAATGGCGGTGCAGCCAAGCCGATCACCTTCCTGAATCATGCGCTGACGGGCGGCGAGCTTGGCGCCGGCATAAAAGCCGAGTTGGTCTATGACGGGACCAGCTGGCAGCTGGTGTCGGTGCCCGCGAACTATGCGAGCGGCGGCGGCGGCGGGATTCCAGGCGGCGATGCGCCGTCAGACGGCAATAGCTACGCTCGCAAGAATGCCGGATGGGTGAACGCGCCCAACTTTCTCGTCGGCGCGACCGTCTCCGCCAACCCGACGGTGGCTCTCGGCATCGCCACGAAACAGTACGTGGATGCCCAGGTTGGCGGCGGGCAGCTGATCGCGATCCGTACCTTCTCCACCTCGCAGACGCCTTACGTGCCATCCGGCGGCGCCAACAGCATCGCCATCATCTTGCAGGCGCCTGGTGGCGGCGGCGGCGGCGTGCCCGCGGCAGGGGCGGGCCAGCTTGCCATTGCCAATGCTGGCGGCGCCGGGGAGACACGCTGGGCGACTTACTCCGGGGCGAACATCACGGGGCAGAATCTCGTCCTTCCTGCCGGCGGCGTTGGCGGTGCGGCGGGCGCCGCGAACAATGGCACCACGCCGGCTGACGCTACTTTCGGCACGGTGTCGCTGCCAGGCGGTCAGCTGGTCGCCGCTGCCGGCCATGGCGGGACCGGAGGCTCGATCGTTCCCTATGTCAGTGATGCTTGGTTTGGCTCCGCAACGCAGGGCGGCAACAGCGGCAACGCCGGCTATGCCAGCATTCCCGGCGGCTATGGTTCGCCGACTCTGATCACCGGCAACAGCGGCGCGTGCTGCCGCGGCGGCCCTTCCTACTTCGCGCCCAGCCCTCCGATGCTCATCGTCCCGATCGGCGGAGGCCCATCAGTGGCCAACAACGCCGTCAACTGGGGCGGCGGCGGCGACGGTGCGCTCGCCATGATGACATCGGGCTCGATGAAGGGCGGCAATGGGGGCAGCGCCTTCGCGATCATCTATGAGTACTCGTGATGCATGCGCTGGCGTTGGGTGTTGCTCACAATCTGTCTCCTCATCCTCGTCAGTGCCGCTGGCCAGAAGACGCGGCAACAGATCGACCTTGAGCGCATTGCCGCGGCTGATCCACGCATCGAGGTCGTGGCGCGAGCGCTCGCCCGCTCGCAGGGGCTCGATCCCGATCATGAGGCCTTCCCTTATCCCGGCCCGCTGTGGGAAAGGTACGTCCTTGAAGCGAGAGACTACCTGACCGAGAGAGACGCGGTCGATGAATGGATCAAGAGGCGCACCGGCACGACAGGGACGACGGCACCAAAGGAATAGGAGAGATGCATGACGGACTACAATTTCAGCAGTGACTTCACCCTCGCGCCGCTTGGCGCTTTCACGACGGCCAACAAGAAGAAGGCGTGGCCCAACTCCGCGCTCTACACGCTCCAAGACATGGACCCGAATGGGATTTATTTCTCCATCGTGGACGATGACCGCTTCGACGGCAACCGGGCGTGCCGCATGAAATATCCGGCAAACGGTTATGGCATGGCTGGCCCCAATCCGCCGGCAGGGCAACAGTTTTACATCCTGCGGATCAAGAGCCCAAAGGTGACGGCCAATCTGGAATTTGATTGGCTTTTCGAGGACGGGTTCGATCTCTGGCCGCCGAATCCAGAGAAGCTCGGTGGGGGAAAAATCGGGCCATGTATCAATTGGGGGGAAGTGGGTGGCGAGGACGCCAAACGCGGAACCCGCGCCATGATGTGGTACAACGGGAATGGCAGCCTATACCAGAACGGCAAGTTCAGTCCCTCGTGCCAGGATCAGCGCTCTGGCGATCAGCTAATCCAGCCCGTGCAGTACGGACCCGTCATCGAAACGAACCACGTCTATCACATCCGCATTCGGATTCACGGCGGCGATAATGGCTCCGCCGAATATTGGATCGATGACGGCTTCCACGCCAACAGCATCCCCGGCCATCATCTGCAAGTCGGCGCCGACGATGATGTCCTATATGACTTCGCATTTTTCGCTGGCGGCGGGGCGACGAACGCCTGCCGATGGGATTCTTATGCTAGGCACGGCAACATCCATGCCTGGAGCGGTGACAGTGATGCGCCCCCTTCCTCTGGTGGCGGCGAGCCGCCGAGCGGTGGCGGCGAACCACCAAGCACGGCCCAGCAATACCGGATTGAAGGAACGGTGACGCTGACGCCTATTTAGGCGTCGTCCACCAATCGTCGTCCTCCAACTCAGAGCCCCAGATGGCATAGGCAGCGAGGATGAAGAGAAAGTAGAGGACAACCAGCGCACCGAGTGAAGCTATAACCGACCAGACAATCGTCATGACGTGGCTCCTCCCAGAGCCCTTTGGCCCCGGCTTCAGCCGGGGCCTTTTTCTTTGGGCGGAATCGGATATCCGCCTGTGCAGTCTCTCTTGGCGTGGCTCCATGGGCCGATCGTCCGCAAGCCGGCGTGTCCGGACCATGGCTGGTAGTACACCGAATGATCAGGCTGAATGATCAGCTTCCGCGGGACGGGCAGCGAGAACTCGCAAACCAACGTTTGGTCGATGGTGACTTTCATGGCCTGGCCACCGAAGGCGCTAGCGGCGACCACGATCACCGCGGCTCTCATCATTGCCTGCGTTTCCACTTGGTATACGCGCTATACGACACCCCGACGAGGCGGGCGACTTCGGCCCAGGTGCGCCCGCCTCGCTTGTAAATCTTCTCCATGCGGCGAAACACCTCTGTCGGAATCTTGGGCCTGCCGCCCTCAGTTCCAGGGAAGCGCCTCATGAGCCTTTCGGACGACCGTTCATCGTGGTGTCGGGATATTCCTGCATTTCCTCTGCCTTGAGAATGTCGCGCAGGCGCTTCTTCTGTTCGTCGGTAAGCGGGCGCCGGCTAAGCTTCGCGTCGAGGTGCATCTGAATCAGCCGGTCGCGTTCTATCAGATCGGGGCGCTCGATCTGATAGTGCCGGCGCCAGAAGAGATGCCAGCGGCGCAGCACAGGGAGTTGGACGAACTCCCACCAGAGGAAGCGGAAAAGGCCGCACAGCGTCGTGTTGGGGCCTTTGAACGGCTGGCTGTGCCGGCAGAGCCAGAAGTCTAACATTTCATTCATGGGATTCCCCCTTTCAGTAGTCCGCGCCGCTTGCGGTGGTCCCTGAACCCAGACCACCAGAGTAGCCACCATCGTTATAGAGGCCGCCGCCGCCGGGATGATCGGCGAGTGGCGCATTGCCGAGACAACCACAGATGCCGCCGCCGGCCCGGCTGTCGATGCCCGCTTCGCCCTGACGCCCAGCATCGCCAGCCCGTGCTGTGATGCACTGGGCAAGCAATGAGGCGGTAGCGCCGGCAAAGATCAGAGCGATAATCAAATTGCGCGATCTCATTGGGTTCTCCTTTCTATGCATTGAACAGAGCTACGATCGCCAGCGCCAGGATGCCAGAGCCGAGATAGCGCCAGTAGCGCCGATAGGTCCACCAGAGTTCATCGAGCGTCATCAGCACCGCGACATAGGCGCCTATGCATTGCAGCAAGAACCGGCCCAGGCGCAGGCCAAACTCCAGCACCGTCACGTCATCGCTTCCGCGAGCGTGTAGAGGCTGCCATCCGTCATCCAGAAGCTATGGCCGATCCCGGCCTTTTCGAGATTGGGCACGAGCTTGGTGCGCGAGTACATCGAGCCGACGACCGCAGGGAATGGCAGCTTGCCCAGCACGCCCCAAAACAGATCGTCCTGCCCGTCCTGTGAGAGGATGTCGGCCCCGTCGATGCACACCGCCGCGGCACCTTCTGCCTGCGCGAAGGCGATCTGGAGGATGGTATTCGTGCGCCATTGCTCCGACTTGCTGCACAGCACGAACGGTCGCCCGCCATAGCGGGGCATGAGCGTCTCGCGATCGATCGTGACCGCCTTCCACGTCGGCGCGTCCTTGACCAATAGCGTGAGGGGGCCCGCCTCGAACGCCGCCAGCTTGGCGTTCAGCGCCCGGCGCCGCAGCCCGTCAGGGGCCAGGAGGTCGATGACCAGGGTATAGAGCCTGACGCGCTCCGCGGTACTGTCGGCGTCCTTGGCGAGCTTGACGCGCACGGCACTCGCCGCTGCCTTCTCCATTTGCGCCTTGGCCTTCTCAACGGCTTTGGGATCGCCCTGCGCGCCCTTCTTGACGCCCTTGAGCTTGCTTTCAGCGGCGGAGATCTCGCGGAGCCTTTGCTCGCAAGCGCCGATGTGGCCTTGCTGGTATTCGAGCTTGCGATAGGCCTCCGCCACTTCCTCGCGCTTTGCCTCGATCGCCCGCCTGCGCCGCTCTGGCTCGCCCTCCGTCATCGGCTCGATCGGGTCCAGGCTGAAAGTACCGTTGTCTTCGTAGCGGATCACGACATGCGCGCCGCAGTGTGGACAGGGAACACCCGTTTCGACTTCCGGCGGCAATGTCTCCAATTGACCATGTAGGTTCGCCCAGTCGGCCTCGATGGTGGGCAGCTGGCGCCGCGCCATATCCAAGGCCATCTGGGTGGGCTCGCGTTTACCCAGGAGATCGACCAGGGCCTGGTATTCTCCTTCGTCTATCGCCGCTTGCTTGCTCACGCGCTCATAGGCCTCCTGGCTCGCTGCCAGGCGCGCAGAGACTTGCTCCGCGGATTGCTCGTCGTACTCGCCCCAGCCCTCTGGCATCCATTGCTGCGCCTTTACGTCGCCCCAGCGCTGCCCTGTCACCTCCTCCCAGTGCCCCTTGAGCTTCACGCGCTTCTCCTTCAGGCGTTCGCAGGCGCCATCGTATCCCTCCCGCTCGATCATGCCGGTGAGGCTGTCGATATCCTCCGCGCTCATGTAATCCTTGAGGGCCTCATTCAGGCCCTCATGCGTCGGCAGCGCGTTCAGGAGCATTTGGAGAAAGCGGGCGCGATCGTCCTCCTTGAAATCGGTGAAGGCTGCCTGGCCGGCGGCGATGGGACTCGCCTGGGGCGGCTCGCCTTGCGTCACAAATTTCGGATTGGGGTAGGTGACGGTTGCCGCGGAATCCCCGGTCGTTAGGATCAATTCGCCGGCCTTGGCTCCGTCCATGATCATGACCTGGCTGTCGCCCTTATTCACGCCCTTCGGCATCGTGTCGCCGGTCAGCAAGGCGCCGATCCCGCGCAGGACGCTCGACTTGCCGACCGCATTATCGCCGGCAACCAGGGTGATTCCGCCGTCCAGATCCAACTCTGCCCGCGCGCACCCGACGTAGTTCACGATTCGGACTTTCATAAATGCTCCCTCGGTTTATTCGATGATGCTCAGTCGTCCTTGGAGAACAAAGAGGGACGGTGCGGTTTGCCGGTCTGTGCCGGGCCGCTCCTGCGTTCGCCCTTCTGTCCGACCTGTTCCGTCTCAGTCTTCAGTCCTTCGTCCGCGGGAGGTGTTCCGGCTTTGGCGGAGCCTTCTGTCGTTTCCTTCTCTGTCGATGGCTGTCCCTTTGCTGCCGGGCGCGTCTTTTTACCTCGCTCCTTCTCCTGCCCCTTATCTTCGTCGTCTTCCCCATGCACGCCCTCCTTCATCAGCCCCAGCCCATCCAGGGCACTCAGGAAACGATCCCGGTCCCTCTCCTTTGCCACGTCGGAGAGGGCCGAGATCTGTTCCATCGTAAGCTGATTGACGGCCTCGCGGGCGAGGGGAATCGATGCCTTGGCGGTGTAGCTCAAGACCGCCTTGCGCTTTTCTCCGATCACATCGTCGGTGATGATCTCCGTCAGCTTCAGTTGCTGCTGCAACCAGCGGATCTTCACGTCCTGCGGGATCAGAGCCAGGACCGCGTTCCTGTAAGCCTTCGATTGGGCGATGCGCTGGTAGTGCGGCTTCTCCCAGCTTGTCCCGTCATCGCGATACTCCAGGCGCCGCTCGACCGTCTCGATCTGCCGAGTGTTTCCGGTCTTCAGATCCGTCATCTCCACCAGCACTTTGAAGTAATCCGGCTCCTCCGCCAGTTCATGATGGACAGCGGGAGCGGCCTTCATGTCGCGCTCTGCGGTGGGATAGGACGTGTAGATATGCAGAGCGCCGGTTTTCTCGATGGTCGCGATGATGCGGTGCTTCAAGCCTCCGTAATGCGCGGCCAGATGCTGGGCTCCGATGACGCTGACCCCGGAGACTTGCTTGTTGGAGATCTTGAAGCTGTAGACGAAGGTCTTGCTGCCGGCCCCCTGGAGAATCTCGTCCTCGATCAGCTGATTGTCGCGCCGGTCCATGACCCAATAGGCTTCGGCGTCGAAGCCGCCGGAAGCATTGCGGGCCATATCGATGGTACGGCTATCGCGCAGCGAAGGGAGCGCGGGACGATCGTTCTGAGCCATTGAGATCCTCCTAAAAGATTCCGGAAATGAAAACGACAATGCCGGCGATGACGATGGTCATCACCACGATGCCGATCGTTACATAGATGACGACGCGGTCGATGCCATCATCGAGTGACTCTAAGGGTTCGCGTGGATCGCTCATTTTCTCGCATGCTCCTTGCAGAAATCAGTGCCCCAAGCCGAGCAATAGTCTGGCGAACATAGCTTGGATTGCGGATTCGCCAGAAAGGCCCATGGATCGCCAGGCTGGATCTGGCGCCGGCTATCGCCCTCGCGGAAAGCGCGGAAGTCGTTGTTCATGGCGCGCAAGACGTTCGCAGCCGCGCTTTCGACTTCGTCCACGTCATGCTCGATGCTGATCGGCGGCGGTTGCTCTTGGCGATTGCCCACGCGCCGAATGAAGTCGATGACCGCGCGCGTGATGTTTAGCTCGCGCGCCCGTGCCAACAAGCTATAGGCGCCGATCTGCGGCCTGTTGAAGCCAATGCTCTTGCCCGTCTTCAGGTCACGGATGCTGCCCGGCTCACGGGCGATGACATCGCTCTGGCCACTGAGGATGAGCCCGGCGCCGGCTCGCGCTTCCAGCCGCTCCTCGACCAGCATAGGATCGATGAATGGAGCCAGCGTATCGCGATATATCGCGGTCATTCTTAAAGCTGCGGCCTCTGCATCGCCCAGCTTGCGTGACATTTCATCATAGACGATGCCCTCGTGGGACATTGATCGCAGTTGGTCACGCGCCGCATCCAGCCCCAGGTCTGATGATGGCATCCTTCCGATTCTGGCTTTTTCCTTCAGGATAGTGGCCGCGCCCGTGTGGACGGCGCTGCCTATGGCGGCGCCGACACCCCTGATCACCTCACGCAACCGGAAGCCTGCGGCCTCGATCTCGCTGCGAAAGATCCGCGCTGCCGTGCGCCGCGGACAGTCCGGATATTGAGACAGATAGCTCGCGCGAATCACGATGTTCATCGGACCATCGCTGCGATCCGCCGCTCAACGCGCTCAATGCGCTCAATAGCGGCTTTCAACGCCTCGATCTGGCCCGGTCCATCCAATTCCGCGAGCCGCTTGGCGCCGCCCGCTTCAGCGATGATGACAACCATACGTAGGGCTTCTATGCCCAGCCTGTCTTTCATTCCTCGTCTCCGGGCAGCCCATGCTGGCGCTCTAATCCCGTCGCAAGCTGCATGTCGAATTTTTCCCTCAGTCTTTCCCGCGTTCCGCTGGGCATGACCCTGATGATCGCTGCCGTGGCGTCTGCCAGCTGCATCAGCGCCGCCTCGACCTCGTCGTGATTCGGCTTGCTGGGACCGCCGATCGCGCCCAGGAGGGCCTGCATGATTTCAGACCGGAGCGCCATGAGCCTTGACTTCGGCTGGGAGCGTTACCTCAGTCCACCACATAGGCTGCCACCCGCCGCGCTCCATCCCGCCGCTGAGACAGCGCCAGGCGGGCCTCTGCCGCGGATTCTTCCAGCAATCGGTGAAGCGGCGCCATTCCCAATGCCCGACGACCTCGTTCCAGCGCCGGCACAGGATGTCGTAATGCGCCTGAGAGTCCTCCGGAAGCTCAGCGATCGGGCGCCAGTCGGTCATTTGTCCCCTTCTGTAGCCCGCCGCTGCCGGTGGGGTTGGGGGATTTGGCCGGCAGCATTTGCTTTATTGGCCGCAGAGACTGGGGGGTCCGTTGCGGTAGCGGGCTTTCTCCGATTATGCGCGCTTTCGTCTCTCGATCGGGTAGATATCCGGGCGGAGCTTATGCCGGCTGACGCCTGTCAAGCGTTCGATCGCCAGCACGCGCAGCGGCGGCGCCTGGCGCCACTGCGTGATCGTCTGATGGCTGATGCCAAGAGCCCGGCCCAGAGCCCGGAGACCCCCGGCCCGGCGAATCGCTTCCGTCAGTGCCTGTTCCATGCCTGTACGATAGCAACATTTCCGTCGTCTCGGCAATCCTGTATTGACAGCGCATAGCGGCAGTGTCAGTCTGCCGCTCATGTATCCCCTCCATCCCGCCAATGCCGCTTGGCCCGCCATGAGCGAGACCTCGACTGAGTTCGCCGAGTTCATCGCTGACTTCCGCCAGCACGGTCAGCGCGTTACCGCTGTCATCACCAAGGATGGTCAATTGCTCTGCGGCAAGAATCGGCAGCGGGCCTGCGAGATGCTGGGGCTTGAATTACGCGTCGAGATTTACGACGGCGACGATCCTATCGGCTATACCATTTCAGAGAACAAGCTCCGGCAGCAACACACGCCCGCGCAGCTTGCGCTGATCGGCTCTAAGCTTGAGAGGCTCAGACGCGGTCGCCCGAATAAATCAACTCGAGAGTTGATTAAATCCCGAAGTCAAATCGCTGAGCAATTAGGGGTCCATGTGAATCTCATCGACAATGCACGCACCCTTGAGCGCACAGCGATCCCTGCGATCATCGATTTGGTCCGCGATGACAAAGTCGGGCTCAAGAATGCGGTTGCTTACAGCTATCATACCAAGAGAGAAGACCAAGTCGCCGATCCCAAGATCGTCAAGAGCCAGGGACGTCTTCTGCGAACGCCCCACAAGTTAGCCGCCCAGAAAGATAAGGATATCGTGAGGAAGGACAAAAGCGAGAAGCTTGTCCGCCTGAGCGAGGTCAAGAAGCAATTCCTCCCGCTCTTCAGAGCGATGATAGAGCAAGCCAAGCGACACGATGCTCTCATCTCCAAGACGGAGATCGGATTCATCGGTGCGCGCGGCAAGGTCATCCTCAGAGATTGGGAGAATGACGATGGCAAGGCAGACCGGACGGGCCTGCGCATCGTTTCATCCTCTCGTCCGGTTTATCAAGGAAGTACCAATGGACGCGACAATGAGACACTACAGGTTGATCAAGAGCGAGACTCTGGATCTGACCCAGGATCTCGCCCTTGAGTTTGCCAACATGCCGGCTTCGCTCACCGAGCGCGACTTGTACCAGAAGCGGCTCGATTATCTCACGGACACCATCGTCGGCGGTAGAGCAATTGCCTTCAGTTGGGCGCGGGCTCACGTCCTTGAGAACGATAAGATCTACCGCGTAAATGGGCATCATTCCAGCACGGCCGCGGCAAAGCTCAATGGCAGCCTGCCGCCGGGGCTGAGAGTCCACATCGATGACTATGAGGTCGATACCACGCTCTCGCTGGCTTTGTTGTTCCGGCAATTCGACAGCCGGATGTCAACCCGCAAGATCGAAGAGATCTCCGCTGTCTATCAGAGGCTCCAGACGCCTCTTGTCGATATCCCACCCAAGGCGGCGCGCGCTGCCGTCGAGGGCATTGCTTGGTATCTCGGACGTGTCGTCGGTGACTACATGCCGACCAGCGACGACAAGTTCAATCTATTCGCCGAAGCGAAATATCACCCGTTCATCCAAATGACGGGCCGCATCTTGTCGGTGAAGACTCCCGAGTTCACACAGGCTGTGATGGGGGCCATGTATGGCACCTACGAATCCTCGCCGGAAGAGGCCGAAACCTTCTGGACCGACGTTGCCCGGCAAGGCGGCAGCAACGAGGAGACGCATCCGACCAAAGTGCTGGATGCCTACCTTCTGGCCGCCAAGCAGGAAAAGGTGCAGAAGCCGCCCGTCATGGCGATCTACCGGGCCTGCGCTGTGGCCTGGAATGCTTATCGCAACCATCGTTCGATGGACAAGATCGGACGCTATGACCCGAAGAAGGGTGCGCCTGAACTCGAATAGCTGAGCGACGACTTGGGGCTCTCGGCGCCGACCGGGAGCCCCTTTCTTAGACCCAAGTGGGAATAGCTCGATGAGGCCAACGAGAATGAACCGCGGCGGCAATCGCCCGGTACGGCCAAGCCCGACGCCGGAAGATCAGGCTTATATCGGACGCGACTGGCCCCCTGACCCGACGATGCAGGTCCGCAAGCTCACGCCGGAGATGACGGCCAAGGGCAAGCTCCAGCGACGTAGCATGGAGTTGCCCACCCGCTTCGATGGCTACAAAACGCCGCGTCATGCCAGAGGCAAGGCGAAGAAATGGGACAAGGAGTAAATAAGGCCCGCCGCCCCGAGAGAACTCAAAAGAGCGAGGCATTTGTCCGTTTGACGCCTCCCTGGCGAGGGAATCCGGCGTAGCGAGCTATCGGCGCGGTCGTGGCCCGGCGACTTGGGGGAACACCTGGCCTCCCCTCGCGCCAATCCCAGGATGCTGGTGTATTTTTTAAAATATGGCAACCTATCGAGATGGCGGGACATGAAGTCGCTGATGGCCGATATGGCAAAATCGTGCGGCCAGCACGCGTCCCAATTACAAAAAATATTATGGCGACAAGGGCATAACGATTTGCCCGGAATGGCAGGCCTTTGAAGCCTTTCGCGATTGGGCTTTGGCCAATGGCTACCAATTGGGGCTGTCGATCGATCGCGTTGACAATTGCCAGGGCTATAATCCGCAAAACTGCCGATGGATAACCAAGGCGGAAAATGCACGGCGTGCCAAATATTCATAGGAGATGCCCCATGGAACGATTGACCCCAGGCTCGATGAGCCTCAAGCCCAAGCGCCCGCGGGGTCGCCCCCGCAAGGATGGCTCCCCGCCCCGCCCCAGAGCCGCTGCGGAGCCCCAGGAAGCGCGCCAGGGGCGCCGGGCACCTGGGGGCAACGTCTCCGATGCCACGCGCCTGGAGTTTCTGGAGCGCGGCAGGCTGGCCTTCTTGGAGGCGGAGAGGAAAAAGCAGGATTATCGATCGGCCTATCGCGTCTATGCCCAGCTGGTAAAGGACGCCCGGAGAGTCGGGGCGACAGAGATCGCTTGGACCCTGGAAGCGCTCCGCCGAGATCCGCTCGATGTCGATCGGGAGATCAGCGAACGCCTGCGCATGGCCCGGCTGACCAATATTCCGCTGGGCTTTCAGTTCACTTTCGACGGCCTGGCGGAGATCGAGCCGAAATCCAAGCCGGATTCCGCCACGCCCCGTCAAGGTGACGCGAAGCCCCCGGAGATGTCACCCATGCAGCAGGAGATCCAGCAAAGGCTGGACGAGATCTCCGCGGCGGCGGCGTCACCTCCCCGCGATCCCGTGCCAGGGCCGGATGATGACGAACCAGAAGATGACGAGCCAGACGAAGAGGAAGGCGAGGAACAGGGTCCGGACCAGGCCGCCGCGGCGGGCAACGAAGTCTTCGAACAAACGCAGGAGACGGCGAGCGCTTTCCTTCAAGGGACGCGGTCGAGGAAGCTGGATCGGACCATTGCCACCAACCCCTATAACGAACGCCTGGCACCCGCCCAGCATAATGCCTGGATCAGGGGCTGGAAGCACGAAGACATGGCCAGAAGCAGATGAGCTACAGCGAGGGCTTCGCGATCGTCATGGCCTGCCTGGGCGCCGTCTTCCTCTGGTGGTTGCTGCAAGAGCCATGAGAGGCCTGGATGCTGGTTGATTGCGCTGAATGCGGCCAGAAATTTGACAAGCTGCCTTCGCAAGTGGTCCGGACGCAGCGTCACTATTGCTCCAAAGCCTGTTTTCTCGATCGCAATCAGTCAGGCTCAGCTAATGCTGCTTGGCGCGGCGGCTTAGTGGTTCGATCTTGTAGCGGATGTGGCAAAGAATATCGCAGATTTCTCTCAGCAATGCGCGGAATAAAGCGCAATTATTGTTCTCAAACCTGCCAACTTGCTGATCGCGCGGGCGAAAGCAATCCTCATTGGCGCGGCGGCAAGATCACTCGCAATTGCAAGGAATGCGGCGAGGCCTTCGATGTCGATCCTGGCTCGACTAAAGTGCTATGTGGTGATGTCTGCCGCCATGCACGAGCCAGCCGACTGAGGATCTATCCCGATGACAAAACAATGCGCCGCGAATGCAGCCGACGCTGCGAGCAACGCCGAAGGGCAGCTAAGCATATCAATACACATACGCGTGCCCAGTGGCTGGCGCTACTTGAGCGCTACAAGCACCGTTGCGCCATGTGCGGCTCAACAAAGCGGCTAGAGCGCGACCACATCATCGCTATTAGTCGAGGAGGCGACGATAGCATCGAAAACATTCAGCCCCTTTGCCGCCACTGCAACAACTCGAAGCACAACAAGCGGATACAACTTTTATGATCCGGGGCTTGGCATTGGATTTAGGCGGAATTTGTGGATGGGCATGCGACGATCCCTCAGGCTCTACTGTGCCATTGGCCGGCATCTGGGAATGCAGCCACACGGGCTCCGCTCTCGGCCCGGCCTATCGCAAGCTGGAGGAGAAAATAATTTCGGCCTTCAGAAAATACGAGCCAGACTACATCGCCTGCGAGGCGGCGATCACGCCCATCTGGGGCAAGACCAGCATGGCCGCAAACCGCAAGCTCCTGGGCCTGGCGGCCATCGTTGAACTCACCGCGGACAGGCTGTGCCTGCCGTGCTATGACGTGCATCTCGGCTCCGCCCGCAAGCATTTTGTCGGCAATGCCCGCGCCATGAAGAGCGATGTCCTGCATCGCTGCCAGGTCTTGGGCTGGCCCAGTTCCGACCCCAATGCCTGTGATGCCCTCTGCGTGTTGAGCTACAGCCGCGCCTGTTTTGGGCAGCAGCAGGAGATCCTGGGAAAGCGAGCATGAGCAAGAAGCCCTCGCAAGGCGCCCGAACTGAAGGCAACGGGGATACCCGTGAAATGGCCCGAAAAACCCAGCCAGTAAGGCTCAAGAAGCCAGAGCCCGTCAGGCCGCTCAAGGCCGGCGACAACTTCAAGATCGCCAGGTCAACGCATTGGGGCAGCGGCAAGGTCTTCAACTGCCACAAGATCGAGCGGCATCGCGTGCCAGGCTATGACGAGGCCCTCGATCTCGGCATGATGTGCGTGTTCTGGGCCAGCTTCAAACCGCCTGGCAAGTCCGGCTGGCACATGGTTCCCGTCGATTGGTGCATCTCTCTCGGCCCCGCCGTGCCGCTCAACGGGCGCGCTGCCAAGCGCATGGCGAAGGCCAAATGATCGAGTGGCAATGCGGCGAGTGTCTCGGCTGGGTGCCAGGCATGCTGAAGTGCCACAATCACGTCACCGGCTACACCTATTACCGCAAGAAGACCGATGCCGTGCGCGAGGCCGGCGAAGCCCGCGGGCCAGACGACGAGAGCCGGTGGTTCGTTGCCTACATCAACTCGTGTCACAAGTTCTATGCCGTCGTGCATAGCGATTGCACGCGCTTCTACTGGCCGGCTGGCGACACCATCCTGTACCAGCGCCAGATCCCACGAGATGCCTGGGACATCCCGCTGTCCGAGATGATCAAGCGATTCCAAGCGGAGCGAGATGCGGAGGTTCGCGAGGAGATCGATCGAGCGTTCGAGGCCCTACAGCTGCCGCCGCCCAAGCGCAAGCGGCGCCCGAAGCGGCGCAAGAATGATGGCCTGGCACGCTGGGAGGCCAAGATCGATGCCGCGGTCACCGAGCTGGTCAAG
>Ga0126381_100000928_pt1 | contig 31826 bp, 24 predicted proteins | sample PanSoiMetPlot_28_FD_96465 | JGI IMG/M metagenome (GOLD analysis project Ga0126381, IMG submission 96465) | Tropical forest soil microbial communities from Panama - MetaG Plot_28 | ecosystem: Environmental > Terrestrial > Soil > Tropical forest > Bulk soil | place: Panama | collected 2016-02-17 | reverse complement strand
TTCTTGCCCTGCCACATCATGGAGTTCACGAACTTCTCCACGAGGGTCGAGTTGTAGACCGGATCAGGCAATACTTCACGAACAACGGCTCTTCTTCTGCGTGGCATAACTTTCCCTACGACTTGGGCCTCTTGGCTCCGTATTTCGATCTGCCCTGCTTACGATTGGCGACGCCCGCCGTATCGAGCGCGCCGCGAATGACGTGATAGCGCACACCCGGCAGGTCCTTCACGCGGCCTCCGCGGATCAGCACAATGGAGTGCTCCTGCAGGTTATGCCCGACCCCGGGAATATACGTGGTCACTTCGATTCCATTGGTGAGCCGGACGCGCGCCACTTTCCGCAGCGCCGAATTCGGCTTCTTGGGAGTGGACGTGTACACGCGCGTGCAAACTCCGCGCTTTTGCGGGCAGCTCTCCAGCGCCGGACTCGAGGTCTTCCACTTGGGCGGTTTCCGCCCCCTACGCACAAGTTGATTAAACGTCGGCACGAATTTCTTCTCCGCCCCGTCGGGGCATCGCACTATTGAAAATCCAAAAGTGACGCAACCACCCGGAGACTGGCAAAACCAGGATTCCGGAAAAATACCAAAGGTCGCAAATAAGCGAGGATTACTTGCTTCGGACAGGCCCTTGTATCGGATCCGGCGAAACCGGCCTTACAGCGGGGCCTCACCCCTGGACGGACCTGCCACACGACAGGTGGTAGCACAGGAGCTGAAAGCTATCTCGCGAAACTATACGATCATAACCGAAGTGGGCGTTAAAGTGCAAGTCCCCTCCCAAACCGGCTACAAAAAGCACCGCCGGAGGGTGGAGCTAAGCACAAATCCGCGCCAGCTTGGCGGCGGCGATGGCCTGTCCCACGTGCCGTTGGGTATGCTCGGCGATATGCGTAAGCAGCCCGATGACAGTCGACGGCAGCCGCTTCCTCCCCACCTCCCGCACCTCGCTCAACTTGCCCGGGTCGAGGCTGCGGACCACCCGCTCCGCCTTTTCGAAGACCCGATCAATCTCGCCTAGCAACTGCTCGCGTCCCATGCGATCGGGCATCCGCTCCTGTTCGAGTTCGGCCATCTGCTCTCCGCCCAACGGACGCCCCTGTAGATAGGTCATCAGCCGGCCGGTGCTCCCTGCAATGTGCCGCAGGTGAAAACCCAACGACCCGAAGCCATGCGGTCTTGCCCAGATCTGTTCCGGGCTCAGTCCTTCGGTGTGGATCTCCAGATCCTCCCGCGCCTGCTGGAAGGTATAGAGGATAGGCGCGACCAGCGGATTCACCTCGCGAATCGGCCCGCGGAGCCACGGTTCGGGTATTTCCATGATCACCAGCCTACCGCAGAGCCGGAAGACCAGAGTGGGATTAATCGGCCGCGGTGACCACCCCAGCCTCCTATTGAGTCGCTAGCCTCCACCCTTTGCTCCCTCGGCTCCCGGTGGAGTCCAAGTGTCCTGATTGACGCTTTGATGTTATAAATATAATCAGATCTTAATTATCTGATATGCAGCTTACCAGAGCCGCCGATTACGCCGTCCGTGTGATGATCCACCTCGCCGGCCTCCCGACTGGAACGCGCGTCAGCCGCGACGACCTCGCACAGGCAGCCGAATGCCCCGAGCAGTTTCTCTCCAAGGTGTTGCAGGGTCTCACTCGGGCCGGTCTCATCGTCTCGCACCGCGGCAACACCGGCGGCTTTGAATTGCCCTCCCCCAACCGATCGGCCACCATGCTGGATATCGTGGAAGCCATCGAAGGCCCTCTGCATCTGAATGTGTGCCTGGCGTCCGACCACGCCTGCGCCCGACAATCGTGGTGCCCCGCCCATGAAGTCTGGCAACAGACCCAGGCGGCTATGATCAGAGCTCTAAAAAGCGCCTCCATTGACGACCTGGCTGTGCGCGCCGCGGCCGCCCGTCCGGCTCATGGCGTCGTGATCGACCATGGTCAGCGGAACTGAGCCGCCGCCCGCGCCGGCAGTCCGGGCGGGAGATAGGGTCGGGGAGCAAAGAGACCATCCAGGAACCCGGAGCCGGCGCCCTTTTTTGCTCCTCGGCTCCCCACCTCGCCTAGCCCGTCAGACCCAACTTGTGGGCGCGCCTTCGCCTTGCCGTGTCGATCGCAGCTGCTTCTCGTCGCGCGCTACCATAAAATGTGCTCCTCGCCGCCGCCGCGCTGGTCACGTTTTCCCGTGATGTCGCCCCCATCCTCTACCGTAATTGCGTCGCCTGCCACCGTCCCGGCGGCGTCGCTCCATTCCCCCTCGTCTCGTATTCCGACGCCTCGAAGCGCGCACAACTGATCGCCACCGTCACCGCCAAACACTACATGCCGCCCCGGCTCCCCACCGAGCCGCACTTCCAGAACGAGCGCCAACTCTCGGCCGCGCAAATCTCGATGCTCGCCGAGTGGGCCGCGGCCGGCACGCCAGAAGGCAATCGCGCCGAAACCCCGCGCCCGCCCGAGTTTCCCGAGGGCTGGCAGCTCGGCAAGCCCGATCTCGAAGCCGCGATGCCGGCCGCATTCGATGTCCCCGCGGATGGTCCGGATCTCTACCAGTGCTTCGTGCTCTCCCCGCCCGCCGATCGGGACCACTACGTCCGTGCGCTTGATATTCGTCCCGGTAACCCCAAGGTGGTCCATCACGCGATCCTGTTCCAGGACATCACGGGCACGGCCCGCCAGCGCGATCAAGGTCACGGCTACTCCTGCTTCGGCACCCCCGGCTTCCTTCCCGCCCGCGGCCTCGGTGGATGGACGCCCGGCGCTCTGCCCTTCCAAACTCCCGCCGACATTCCCGAGCTGTTTCACGGCCGCTCCGACCTCGTGCTCCAGGTCCACTACCACCCGACCGGCAAGCCGGAATCCGACCAGACCCGCGTCGCTGTCTACTTCACCGATCGCAAGCCCGCGCGCCATGCCGCCGATATCCCACTCGGGTCCAACCGCATCGACATTCCGCCCGGCGATACCGCATACAAAGTCACCGACCATTTCGTTCTCCCCGTCGACGTCGACGCCATCGCGATCAATCCGCACGCGCACTACGTCTGCCAGTCGATGTACGGTTATGCCGTCCTTCCCAACGGTACGCGCCGCACGCTGATCCGCATTCCCCAGTGGAATTTCGATTGGCAGCAGCAGTACGTCTACGCCGCTCCCGTCCGCCTGCCCGCCGGCGCCACCATCATGATGGAGTTCATCTACAACAACTCCGAATCCAACCCGCGCAATCCCAACCACCCGCCCGAGCGCGTGGTATGGGGCCCCGGCAGCCGCGACGAGATGGCCGGCCTGCACATCACTGTCGTGCCCGTGGATCCCGCCGACGCCGACGAACTGAGCGACGCCCTCTGGGGCAAAATGGTCCGCGCCACCGGGGCCGGGGGCCTGAGACACAAATAGCTCGAATCGCTCTCGCCAAGGCACAAAGCCACGGGGAAAAGTCAAAGTGTCCCGGACACGGACGCAACAGATGCACACAGACGTACACAGCTCTTAGCTCAAGGCTCGTAGCTCAAAGCCGTTCTCTCTGCGTCTCTCGCGAGAACCTTAGTCCGAACTCTCCCATCCTTTGTGTTCGCGAGTTCACTATGGCCCGCTACTGCGCGCAACCTCGCGCAGGTTTTCGTCGCCCTTTCGTAAGACAGTTGCTTAGTAAATCTCTCAGAGCTTACCAATGGACGAACCACTTAGACTTTCTCCCTATTGTGTTCTCCGTTTCCTCCGCCTCGCCGCGATGATATTCTCGCTCGCAATCTTCACCTACGGTCAAAATACCGGCGCCATAAAAGGAACCGTCACCGACGAATCCGGCGCCGTAGTCCCGGCAGTCAACATCACCGTCACCGGCAATGGCGCGACCAAGACCGCGCAAACACAGGCCGACGGGAGCTTCACCGTCCCCGCCCTCGCTCCCGGACCATACGTCGTGCAGGTCAACGTTGCCGGCTTCGCCGCGTTTTCCAAAGCAGCCACCGTCGCCGCCGGCGCCACCGTTCAGATGCCGGTCGCGCTTTCTATCAGCACGCAGAAGCAGGAGATCAGCGTCGCTGCTGAAGCCGGTCCAACCGTCAGCGTCGAGCCCGATAGCAATGCCGCCGCCATGGTCATCAAGGGCGAAGATCTCGAATCGCTGCCCGACGATCCCGATGATCTGGCCAACGCCCTGCAAGCTCTCGCCGGGCCCGGTGCAGGTCCCAGCGGCGGCCAGCTTTACATCGACGGATTCACCGGCGGCCAGCTTCCGCCCAAGGAATCCATCCGCGAGATCCGCATCAACCAAAACCCCTTTTCCGCGGAATATGACAAGCTCGGCTTCGGACGCATCGAAATCCTCACCAAGCCTGGCGCCGACAAGCTGCGCGGCATGTTGTTCCTGAACGATAGCGACGCCACCTTCGATTCCCGCAATCCCTTCGCCAGCAACAAGCCCGATTACTCTAACCGCCAGTACGGCGGCTACATCGGGGGCCCCATCAACAAGCGCGCGTCTTTCTTCCTCGATTTCAACGAACGCGACATCACCAACAATGCCATCACGCACGCTGTCTTTTTCGACCCCACGGCCCTCACCACTGCACCCATCAATACTGCCGTCGTCACGCCCCAGATGAACCGCACCATCGCTCCGCGCGTCGACTACCAGCTCAGCACCAATAACACTCTCACCGTCCGGGCCGAGGAACGCGTGAGCTCATTGGACAACTCCGGCCTCGGCGGATACCATCTGCCGCCGCCCTATTCCGCGCTCGCCTATAACACCCACAACAACATGCAGAACGTGATGGCCACCGAAACCGCCGTGCTCAGCCCCAAGGTGGTAAACGAAACGCGGTTTCAGTACGTCCGCAACTGGACGCAATCGCTCGGCAATGAGAGTCCACAAACCAACGTCGCCAACTCCTTCATCACCGGCGGAAATGGCATCGGCAACACGTTCGACCGCACACATCACTACGAACTGCAGAACTACACCTCCATCTCCAAGAACACCCACACCATCCGCTTCGGCTTTCGCGTGCGCCGCGACAGCGACCAGAACAACAACCCCGCCGGATTCAACGGCGCCTTCAGCTTCTTCGGCGGCGTCGAGCCGCTGCTCGACGCCAGCAACAACATCGTCTACGACCAGAACGGTAACGTCGTGACTGCGGTCCTGACGTCTCTCCAGCAATATCAGCGCAACGTGGCGCTCACCCAGGCGGGATTCACCGAGGCGCAGATTCAGGCGCTCGGCGGCGGTCCCTCGCGCTTCACCATTCAGGCCGGCCAGCCCTACATCGCCATGACTCGCTGGGACGCCGGCCCATTCGTACAGGATGACTGGCGCGTCAAGCCCAACCTCACGCTCAGCCTCGGCCTGCGCTACGAAGTCCAAACCCTCATGAGCGATTACAAGGACTGGGCGCCCCGCCTGGGCTTCGCCTGGGCGCCGGGCACCGCCAAAAACGGCCGCCAGAAAACCGTAATCCGCGGCGGCTTCGGCATTTTCTACGATCGCATCGCCTTCACACCCTTCGAGCAGGCCGCGCTCAACAACGGCTTCACGCAGGTTCAGTACACGGTCTTCAATCCCACTTTCTATCCCGATTTGCCGTCGCCCTCGACACTCAGCCCCGGCCAGAACACCATCTATCGCGTCGACCCCAAGCTCCGCGCCGACTACAGCATGGAGTGGGCCATCGGAGTCGAGCGCCAGATCAGCCGCACCACCACTGCGTCCGCCACTTACACCTACAACCGCGCCGAGCACTTCCTGCAAACCGTTCCCATCAATGCGCCGCTGCCCGGTACGTTCAACCCGCTGCTGCCCCTTGGCCCCGATAACGGCGCGTTCCCATACGGCTACAGTGCCGGCAGCATCTTCGAATACGAACCCGGCGGCATCCTCCGCCAGCAGATCTTCATGCTGAGCGCCAGCACGCGCCTCAACAACAACGTCTCCATTTACGCCAACTATCAGCTCACTTATGCCAACGACCTCCCGACCATGCCCACCGATCCCTACGACTTCATGCTCGACTACGGCCGATCCAATCTCGACCGCCGGCACAACTTCCAGCTCTTCGGCTCCGTCACGGCTCCCAAAGGAATCGGCGTGGCGCCGTTCATCACCCTGCGTTCCGGCGGCCCGTATGACGTGCTGATCGGAGAGGACCTTTATGGCGATACGTTCACTAACGCCCGCGCCGCGTTCGCTCCGGCCGGCGCCTGCCCCGGCGGATTCAGCGGCGTCATCGGCGACGTGGTTTGCTCACCCGCCGGCAACTTCACCACCAGCTACAATCCCGCGCATCCCGCCAATCTGGTCCCGCGGAACTTCCTCTCCATGGCCGGACTTGTATCCTTCAACATGCGCGTCTACCGCGTGTTCGGTTTCGGCGGCAGGCGAGGCAACCAGTCCCAGCAGATGGGCGGTGGAGGTGGCGGGTACCGCGGCGATCACGGTGGCGGTCCCGGAGGAGGCGGAGGTATGCGCATGGGGCCCCCAGGAGGCGGGCGCGGAATGATGGGCGGCGGCACCACCGAGCAGCGGTTCAACCTGATGCTCGGCGTGACGGTGACCAACGTCCTGAATCACTTCAATCCCGGTGGCTACCAGGGCGTGATCACGTCACCTCAATTCCTGCAAGCCACCACTGTCAACACCGGCTTCGGCGGCGGCGGCAACTTCGGCGGCGGCGCCTTCAACAGCGCCGCCAACAACCGCCGCATCGAATTCGACCTGCGGTTCTCGTTCTAGCGGAAAACCCTAATAGCTCTCGCAAGAAGACGCCAAGTTTCCTTTACGGCTATCCGAGAGGTTCGGCTCGGGCTGCTCTGCTCCCTATGCTTGTTTGCGCGCCTTGCTCGGGTAACCAACCCGCCAGAAGCTAAGCGCTAATCGCTATCTTTATCTTTCCGTCTTTGCCAGAGCCTACGCCTTTGCTACCGCCACCGGTCTTACCGGCGAAGCCGTCGCCCCGCGGATCTTCAGCGGCAGCGCTACGAACAGAAACTCATAAATCCTCGCCGCCGCCAATTCCTCCAGGTTCAGGCATTCGATGATGTGAATCCCACGCTCCACCAGCAGATGCACGTGTACCGGCATGTTCGCGTCCGGCACCTTCTCGAATGCCACCGTGTCCGACCCCGCCGCGAAAATTCCGCGCGCGCTCAGCCATTCCGCTCCCGCGCGCCCCGGACCCGGCCCGTGTACCTCCGCGATGAACTTCCGCGCATCTTCGAAATACTGCGCCCATCCCGTGCGCAGCAACACAACATCGCCCGCGCCGATCTTCACTCCATGCGCCGCGGCCGCTCGCTCCAGGTGCGTCGGCGTAATCTCGAAGTCCTTCGCGAGCGGCGTCCCGCCTTCCATCCCCGCGATGTCCAGCAGCACCCCGCGACGGAGAATCGGCGGCACGCCGTCGATGGAGTGCCGTTTCAGCCCGTCCCGCGGCGACTGCGCGGCCGCAGCCTCATCGCCACCGTGCAACTTTCCGCCGCATGAAAAGTGGCACAGCGCGTCGATGTGCGTGCCCACGTGGCTGCCCAGCGCCAGCGCGTCCGATGCCGAGCTGTTCCCCGACTCCCCCACGTAGTCGCCGTGCTGCTTCACCAGCCCGAACAAAAATGGCGGATGCGACGGGTGATGCGGCATGCCGACGAAATACGGCTGCGCCAGATCGTAAACCCGCGCCCCCGCCAGATCCAGCAGCCCGTTCATCAGAACTTATAGTGCAGGCCGAACTGCATCACGCGCGGGCTGAAGAACATCGAGCTCATGACGCCGAACGTGTTGGAATTGATGTTCTGATCGCCTGCCCAGAAGGTGGCATGGTTAAACGCGTTGAAGGCGTCCATGCGGAATTCCAGGTTGTGTGCCTCTGTGATTGGAATCTTCTTCAGCAGGCTCATATCCATGCCGAAGGTCCAGGGGCCGCTGAACATGCGACGTTGCAGCACGCCCACAGTACCCGCTCCGGGATTGAAAAACGCCTCGCCCGAAAACGACGGATCTCCGAGATTGGCCACACCCGATCCATTCGCCGGATTGATGGCCGACTGCCCAATGATCATCGGGCCGCTGCCGGTCATCCGATAGTTGACGATGTTCGCGAGCGCCGAACCGCCGACCGCAATATCGGCGCTGTTGTAGTAGGCACGCCCGCCCGACGAGCGATTCAGCGTGCCGTAGCCGGAGAGGATAGAGAACGGCGCGCCCGACTGCCACGTCATGGCCGTGCTGTAGGTCCAGCCGCCGATCACCCGGTTCAGCGGCTTGTACTGCAGGCGATGATTCTTGCCGAACGGCAGCTCGTAAAAACCGTCTGCCTTGATCATGTGTGTGAGATCGAAGTTGGCGCGCGCCCGCTCGAGCTTGGGATTGTTGATGTCCAGGAAGTGCTGGATGCGCGACTGCACGTCGCCATCAGCATCGCTCAGAACTTTGCTGAAGGTGTAATTCGCTTCGAAGCTCAAACCGCTCCGCATGCGGTGCCGCGCTTCCACCTGCAGAGAGTTGTACGTCGAATTGGAGTAGTTCGTCAGAATATCCGAGCCCAAGGCATAGGGCTGAGCAAAAAACGGAACGGTCTCTTGGCCGGGAGCGCCGTTCAATCCATTTACCTGGTAAAGCGTCGCGAGGTCGGCAGCCTGTCCCGTCTGAATCAGGTTGATTACCGACGGATCGGTCAAGTAGCCGCCGCCGCTGAGGGTCTTAAAGACCGGCAGCTGCTGGCTGCCCGGAATCGCCGCGTTGTACGCCGGATTGAAAACGCCGTTGCGCGCCAGCGCCAGGTTGCCGTTGTTTTGGGCCCTCAGAAAATCCTGCAGGAATCCGCCGGCGTTGATGTTCACCTGGTTGTAGTCGAACGACCGGTATTCGCCAACCCCGTGGTTGCCCACGTAGCGGACTTCCAACACCGTTTCCTTGAACTGATGCTGGATGCCGATGCTGTACTGCTGCACGTAAGGCCGGTGCAGCGTCGGGTCCACGATTCCCACGGTGTTGGAAGGATTGATTACCACTCCGTTCTGAGCATAATTACCCGCCACCGTAATCGGCACCTGGTAGGTCGGCACGAAGATGGTTGGCAGGCCCGTGGAAACCCGGTTCGAAAGCCCCACGTCGGTCGAAACGCCTTGCAGTCCCGCGTTGGCTTCCATGATGTTTTCCGGCGCGACGATCGCCTGGTCGTTCACGTAAAAAATCGAGTAGCCGCCGCGCAGCGCCGTCCTGCCATCGCTGAAAACGTCCCACGCCACACCCAGGTTCGGCGCGAAGCTGCGCAGGTCGCGATGGTAAAGCGGCCGTCCCACGGCACTTCCCACGAAGTTTTCCGTCGCGTTGGAAAGCAGCGTCTGCTCCGCCGTCCCGTTCAGGACCGGCTGCAGTTCCAGGCCGTCGCGCTCGTCCACCACCGAAGGCAGGTCCCACCGCAGTCCCAGCGTCGCCGTCAGCCGCGGCGCAATCTTCCACTTGTCCTGCACGTAAAGCGCATAGTCGTTCATCCGGAAGTGGCGCACGAACGGCGCGCCGTCCACGAATCCCGAGGTGCGGCTGGTTACGTTGAACGTCTGGCTGTAGTTGTCGATGAACCCGCCCAGCGTCGCCAGCAGCGCGTTCGCGTTGGCAAGATCCGTGGCGTTGATGCCCGGCAAGTCGCGGGTTTGCAGAGTGGCTCTCGGCTGCCCCGTTCCCATGGCGAGGCCATAAACCGGCACCACGCCGGAATCGTCGTATGAGCGCACCTTCACTTGCTGGCCGTGGAATCCGAACTGAATGAAATGATTGCCGCGCTGATACGACGCATCATCCGATACCGAATAGGTATTGGTGGTGCGGCCCTGCGGCATGAACTCGTTTACCGGATCGGAGTAAAGCGTGCCGGTGATCAGGCCGCTGCCGAAATTCTGCGAGGTCAGGAAGTAGCCCCACGTCAGATTGAATCCCGCGCGCACTTCGTTTGTGAGCCGCGCCGTGGGCGTCCAGCGCCAGGAGAGAGCCAGGAAATTCGAGTGGTTCGGATTGTATGCCTTGGGAGTCGTCGAGTAGTCGTTTTCCAGATCCGGACGGTCGAGGTTGTCCCGGTTCCACGCATACGAGCCGCTGACTGCGTGTGCCGTGGAAATGTTGTAGTCGATCTTCCCCGTCACGTTGTCGCGCGTCTCATTGCTGCGCTGGTCGAAACGATAGCCTCCCGTATTCAGCCCGTCACCCACCAGATTGTCGTTGATGAACTGCGGTCCCGGTACGAGGTTCAACTCGGTCTGCATCGCCGGATCGGCAGTGACGCCCTTCGCGTTCAGAATATTCACCTGGTGCAGAACGCCTGAGGAGTCACGGTACGAGAAGATGCCCTGCCGCGCTGTGGACGTCAGAAGCTGCGTCTCGGCCGGAGTCTGCGCGTGCAACCGCACCGCCTCGTACGACCCGTAAAAGAAGATCTTGTCTTTGCGGATCGGCCCGCCCAATGTCACGCCGAACTGGTTCTGATTCAGGAACGGCAGCGCCACGCCCGCCTGGTTGTTGAACCAGTCGTTGGCGGAAAACGCGTTGTTGCGGTTGTACCAGAACGCGTCCCCGTGGAGCAGATTCGTTCCGGACGGCGTCGAAAACGCCAACTCCGTGGCGCCGCCCGAAAGCGCCGCGTTGCCGTTCGACGTCACCAGCGTCAGCTCGCGCACCTGGCTCAGCAGGACCTTGTTGGGCGAATAATCCAGCGCGTTATCGCGAATGTAATTGTCCTGGATGTTGATCCCATCCATCGTCACGTCCGAGTACGACGTGCGCAGGCCATTGATCACCGTGGTCGAGTTGCCGTTCGACACCACGCCCGGCTGCGTCTGAATCAGCGACAGCGGATCGCGGTCCAGGATCGGCAGGTTCTGGATCTCTTCCATGCTGATGGTCTGCGAGATCTCGGCATTGGTGGACACCACCCCTTGCGGTTGCGCCGTCACCTCCACGTTTTGCGTGACGGTGGCCAGCTGCAGCTTCACCTCGGGAATGGCCGTCTCGCGCGCCGGGTCGACGCTCACGCTGCGCACGACTGCTTTGACGAACCCCGCGGACGCCACCGTCAGGTCGAACTCTCCCGGCCGTACACCGATGAAATGATACAATCCATCCACCGACGTTTTCGTCGTAAGCAGCGGCTTTTTGCCGCCGGCGAGAATGAGTTCGACCTCCGCGCCGGGCACCGGCGCGCCCGAAGAATCCACCACCGAACCCACAATACGGCCATCGATTTGGGCGCTTACTGGAAGCGCCGGAAACAAAGCAAATAGGACAAGCCCCCACTGAAGACGCATGTTCCTATTTCAACACTAAAAGCTCGGTGTGGGTTTTGGGTGGGCTGGTTAAATTACGGCTACGGAAGGCAACGGAGCCTAGGAGCCGAGGAGCCGAGGGAGCAAAGGAGGCGAAGCCGGAAGTCAGCGGCGAGCTTCGAGCCACCAGACAAACCCGGGGCACGCCGTAAGCCAGGTTCAGCTCAACGCTGCAGCTGGTAGCTATTCAACTTCGTGCGGCGCTTTGTACCCCGCCTTCGCCATGATCTGGTATTTGATCGGCTTGCCCTTCTCGTCCTTCACGGGCAACGGCTTGCCGCTCGAGTCCACCAGTTCCACCTTGATCTTGCGGAAGCTGCCGTCCCGCTTGGTGTTGCTCGGCGAGTAAGTTAGCACGTACTGGCTCCGCAGCGCCTGCTGCACCTGCTGGAACATCTGCCCATATTCGCCCTCGAACCTGGGGAAGAACGCCGCGCCGCCGGTTTCCCGAGCGAAAGTCTTCAACTCATTGTCAGCCTGCAGGAAGGCGATCGGTTCGGCCGGCATCATCGCCCGTTGCAACCCCAGCAGCGAAATGGAATAGACCGGCACGCCGGCTTCCTGCAGCTTCTTCCGCGCCGTATCATACGTGATCTTGCTGAACGTATCGATGCCGCTGGTGATCAGCAGAATCGCCTTGCGACCCTCGATCTCCGACATGCGATCGGCCGCATCCGTCACCGCGTCGAACATGTTGGCCTCGCGCCACGCCGGAATCGTCAGCCGGCTGAGCGCCTCCTTGATCTTCATCCGGTCCGTGGTGAAATCCGTGAGGATCTCCGGCTTGATGTCGTATGCGATCACCGCGCAGTAGTCTTCCGGCTTGAGCGTGCTGGCGAATCCCCAGACCAGCTGCTGCGTCTGGAACCACGCCATGGAATAAAGAGCCTGGAACTTCTGGCTGAACTCCACCACCATCGCGATGGTCATGGGTGCCTGCCCCATCTCCACCTTTTTGATCTGCTGTGGAACGTTGTCTTCCAGAATGCGGAAGTTGCCGGCCGGGATGCCCGGAATGAACTGGCCGTGGTTATCGACCACAGCCACGTCGAGTGTAACGACGTTGACATCGGTCTTGAACGATGGCAAGTCGCCCAAATCCTTGCCCTTCTTATATTGGGAGGGAATCTTGGGAAGCTCGTTTCCGGTTGGAGAAGCTGAGGAGTCTGTCCCGGTGTTTCCGGCATCGCCGGGCTTCTTCGGCTTTGCGACGGTCTGGCCGGGTTGTGGGAGCGGCCCCTGGTCCTGGCCGATCACGAGGCCGGTCAGCGCGAATAGCGCGAAGCCGCACAAAATCGGAATGGCAGGTCGCATAGGGTTAACTCTGAGCTAACTATAGCAGAGACGTAGCGGCGTAACAGGTCGTTGCATTCGGCTGCGCCCGGAGCAGAAAGTCAGGCGTCAGAACACAGAATGCGCAGCGGCGCCTATCGCCGCACCTTCGCCTCCGGTCTGCTGACTTCTGGCTTCCGGCTCTTAATTCACCCACGGCCCGCCGCCCCGGCCGCCGTGCTTCCTCAGATACACTTGAAACTTTTTCTTCGCCCGTTGCAGCTTCCACTGGCGGTACGAGCCCGCCAGGTCCGGCATCGTGAACCGCGCCCGGGGCAGCCGCCCCTTCAGGTAAAGATATCCAAACGCCATGCCGCCCAAGTGCGCCACCGTGCTCACGCCGCTATTGGGACCGAAAGTCAGCAATAGTTCAATGCCGGCGTAAATCATCACCAGGTACTTGGCTTTGATCGGGAACAGGAAGTTCATCAGCACGGTCTGGTTCGGATAGCAGAGCCCGAAAGCCACCAGCACGCCGAAAATCGCTCCCGAGGCGCCTACCGTGGGAATGAGTGGAGTCCGCGCCAAGGCGTTTCCGATGAGCACACACACACCGGCCGCCAGACCGCAATAGAAGTAGTATTTCAGGAACCGGCGGGTGCCCCAGTCCTGCTCCAGGTTCGAGCCGAACATCCACAGGGTCAGCATGTTGAACAGCAGGTGCAGCAGGCCCGCGTGCAGAAACATATACGTGAAGATCTGCCAGACGTAGAAGCTCTGCACCGCACCCGCCACGTAGAGCCCAAACAGCGTCGTCATGCTGCGCTGAAATCCCGGACCCAGCAGGTACGAAATCACATAGATCGCGGTATTGACGATAATCAGCCATTTGATACCCGGCGGTAATGATCCGTAGAAATAGGACCGTCGCATCGGATATCGGGTGTATCGGGCCATGGCGGGTCTCTTAAAATTCAGAATATCAAATGCCCAGCGACGGAAAGGATTCGCCGCAGCAACGATCGGATTGCTTGAATTTTCTCCGCGTTAACTCCGCTCCTCCGCGCCTGAAGCCGCGCCCTCAAAGCTCACGCGGCCGGCGCATCCCCACTCTTCCCGTAACGATTGAGCGCCCGTGCGCAAACTTGCAGCGCCACGGCCGTCGCCAGCCACACCTGCCAATGAGAAAAGATGCCTGAGGAGATGGCGAACCCCGCAGTGAATCCCAAGTCGGCCGTCAGACGCCACAATCCGACTACCCCGACCAGCAACGCGGCGGGATTCAACAAAGCCGCCGCGGCCAATGCGAACCGCCGGTTCTTCCGTCCCTTCTTACCCACTCTGGGCCCGGCGTTGAACCGGATTCTGACCACCATGGCGAGCTATACCAATTTATCAACTTTTGAGTTAGATTAAAGGCCATCATGAAACGCTTCCATACCGCAGTCTTCGGTACCGGCTTCGTTGGCCGGGTTCATCTCGAGGCCATCCGCCGCCTCGGTTTTGTAGACGTCACCGCCATCGGAGTAAGTCAGCCCGCAAAAGCTCACCGGCTGGCCGAAGAGCTCCACGTTGCGAGAGCGGAGGCCGATTTCCACAAGATCATGGCCGATCCCACGGTCGATGCCGTCCACATCTGCACCCCCAACGCGATCCACTTCCCCATGGCGGAGGCTGCGCTCGAAGCCGGTAAGCACGTGCTCAGCGAGAAGCCTCTGGCCGTCTCCGCCGCCGAAGCCCAGAAGCTGGTCGCGCTCGCGCAGCAGAAGAAACTGCGCAACTGCACCTGCCACAACCTCCGCTACTATCCCATGGTGCAGCACATGCGGCGCATGCGCGAAGACGGCGATCTGGGAGAGATTCTCGTCCTGCAGGGCACCTATTCGCAGGACTGGCTGCTCTACGACACGGATTGGAACTGGCGCATCGACTCCAAAGCCAACGGTCCCTCCCGCTGCATGGCCGACATCGGCTCCCACTGGTGCGATATGGCTGAGCACGTCACCGGTCAGCGCATCACATCCCTGTGTGCCGACCTCCAGACCTTCCACAAGACGCGCAAGCGCCCCAAGGGCTCCATCGAGACCTTCGCGGGCAAGACGCTGAAGCCGGAAGATTACGTCGAAGTCCCCATCGACACCGAGGACTTCGGCGCTGTCATGTTCCGCATGGGCGATCGCACCCGCGGCGCCTTCACCGCCAGCCAGGTCAACGCCGGCCGCAAGAACGGTCTCAGCATCGAAATCTACGGTTCCCAAGCCTCGGTCGCCTGGAACCAGGAGCGTCCCGACGAGCTGTGGATCGGCCAACGCAACTCACCCAACCAAGTGATCGTCAAGGACCCGTCGCTGCTGAAGCCCGCGGCGCGCTCTTATGCCGATCTTCCGGGCGGCCACAGCGAAGGCTATGACGACACCTTCAAGCAGGTGTTCCGTCGCTTCTACCAATCCATCGCCGAGCCCTCGGCCGAGCCCCAATACCCCACGTTCGCCGACGGGCTCCGCGGCCTCCAGCTCGTGGAAGCCGAGCTCGCCAGCAGTCAGAAGCACGCCTGGGTCGACGTCCCCGCATTCCAGGCCGCGGTAGCGTAAGTGGGGCAGGTAGGAAACGGTTGGAAACCTGCGGCCGGGTGGCACTCGGCCTCCTACTGCCCCAGAATAAAATTCACCGTGATCATCGTACTCACCTCGACCGGATCGCCGTTCAGGAACGTGGGCTTATAGACCCACTGCCTGACAGCGTCCACCGCCGCCTGGATGAGAAGCGCATGCCCCTTCCTCACCTTCAGCTCCGCCAGGCGGCCATCCCTACCGATGACTGCTTCGAGCTCCACGGTGCCGGAGACTCGCGCCGCCCTGGCCAGCGGCGGGTAGATTGGCTTCACAGCCACCAGCAACTTTGCCTCCTGGACGGTTCCGCCCACCGCAATCCGCGGAATGCTTCGAGGCGCGGTTCTCGTCGGCGCTGCAGCCGGTTCCGGAGGGTGATATGCCGGTGCCGGCCGAGCCGTCGCTATTAGGCTCGTCAAGTCGATGCCTCCTCGCACGCCGTCGGGCGAGCCGATGTTCGCGCCCCCTACAACACCCCCCATATTCGGAGCTTCTGCAACTGGCTCGTCCGGTGTCGTGTCGATTCGTTTCGGCACGCTCGTCGGCAGCAGGAACCCGTGAGGCGTAGCGCGGTGAACCCGCGTCGGCTCCACGTGCGTCTTCTTTAACTCCGCGTTCCCCAACGGCCTCGGCACCGTGGGCGTATATACTGCGATCCAGCCCTTCGGCCGCTCCAGTACCTGCGGCCACACCAGAGGCGCGATCACGACGCCTGTCACCACCAGCGCCTCGCCTGTCACGCCCAGACACGTACTCAAGAAACGTCTTCCCCCGTTCGCCCTCTTCAGCATCGACTGCTCGAACATACGCTTCCTCCTTTGCGTTACAGACACACACCTCACCCCGCACGCCTGACGGCGCACCCATACCGCAACTGTTCAGGCACACCAATCGCCCACGGTCGCGGAACTCCGCATTTCCTGAAGGGAATTAATCGACGCGGCTGGCTGTTGACATCTCTATCAACCTCCACCCGTATAGACACCGCTCGCACCTGGAAGTTTCCGGCATCATGAAGAAGTGCAGTTGCCTCGCCAAGTTCAATACGACATCGACGAGCGCGTCGACTCCCTCGGCTTCGCTGCCGTGAAGCGCGCCGCGGCACTCCTCTCCGATGCCTATCGCGAAGGCCGCACGCCGCAACTGCCCTCCGCCGAACTCGTCGCGGCCTATCTCGTCACCCGCATGCCCGCCACCTACGCCGCCGTTCGCACCGCGCTATCGGAAGCCGTCCCGCTGCTCGCCGGCCAAACCATCTCCACGATCCTCGACATCGGCGCAGGCTCCGGCGCAGCCTCACTCGCCGCGCGCGAGCACTTCCCCGACGCCGCCCTCACCCTCATCGAGCGCGATTCCGCCCTTGCCGAATCTGCACGCGCCTGGCTGCCCGGCGGAAAGTTCATTGCGCAGAACGCCGCCTCCATGGGCGCGTTCCCCGCTCACGATTTGGTGATCGCATCTTATTCGCTGGGCGAGATGGGCGCCGATGTCGCCCCACGCCTCTGGCAGGCCGCGCGCGTCGCGCTCCTCATCCTCGAACCCGGCACACCAAAAGGCTTCGCTCTCTTGCGCGACGTCCGCACCACGCTGCTCGACGGCGGCGCTCACATGCTGGCGCCCTGCCCGGCCGCAACACCTTGTCCGATGACCGGCTCCGACTGGTGCCACTTCGCTGCCCGCGTGGAGCGCTCCTCTCTCCACCGCCGCATGAAAGACGCCGCTCTCAACTACGAGGACGAAAAGTTCAGCTACATCGCCTTCGCCCGCGACTCAGTCACCCTCCCGCTCGCCCGCATCGTCCGCCACCCACAACACCATCCCGGCCTCATTACCCTCGAACTCTGCACCCCCACCGGCCTCACTTCCCGACGGATCCTCAGACGCGACCGCGACACCTTTCGCTCCGCCCGCCAGGCGGATTGGGGAGATGCGTGGGAGTAGGCGCGAGCCATTCAGCCCCGAGCTCCGAGCTAAACCTGGCTCATACCGTGCGGCGGCTGGGTCTCGTAGCCCGCAGCTCGAAGCCCGTAGCTATATCATGGTGTCGATGCTCACCCGCACCCAAGCCTGGGACCTTCTCTGCGAATTCACCCAGACCGACGGACTCCGCAAGCACGCCCTCGCCGTCGAAACTTGCGTCGCCGCCTACGCCGCCAAACTTGGCGGCGATCCCGCTCTCTGGTCCGTCACTGCCCTGCTCCACGATTTCGATTGGGAGATCCACCCGACGCTCGAAGAGCACCCGCAGAAGGGCGAACCCATACTGGCCGAACGCGGAGTCCCCGAAGAGATACGCCGCGCCATCCTCTCCCACGCGCAGCACACCGGCGTGCCGCGCGTCTCGCCGCTCGAGAGGACTCTCTTCGCCTGCGACGAACTGGCCGGCTTCATCACCGCCATCTCTTACGTCAAACCGCACCGCAGCGTCTTCGAAGTAGACGTCGCCTCGGTAAAGAAAAAGATGAAGGACAAAGCCTTTGCCCGCTCCGTGAACCGTCAGGACATCCTCGATGGTGCACAGGAGCTTGGCGTTCCGCTTGAAGACCACATCGCCTTCTGCGTCAAAGCGATGCAGGACCACGCCGCAGAGTTGGGGCTGAAGGGCTCGCTCGAAGCGTCTGCCGGATAAGCTGCCACTCCAAAAACGCCGCGAGCACAAGCACCGTCGCAGTCAATCCGAGGATCAGCCATACCGGACCGAGCGCCGCTGCGCCGAGCTTCTCTACCAGCTCGCCGAAACGGGCCCCATACAAATTCGCCACCATCCCCACCGACCCGCGCCCGTCCATGCCTCCATAGATCGGAATCAGCCGGAAAACATACGTCACCACCGCCACCAATCCCAATAGCAACGCCAGCCCTGCGGCCACGAACCGTCCCCGCCGCGCCGCACCTAACAGCGCGAGCGCCAGCAACGGGGCCGTCAGCACCTGTGCATACCAGGGGGACGGCGTTGACGACGCGCCGTAGGTCGCCACGTGCGCCAGCGCGGCGGCATACGCCAGCGCCAGCAGCCACGAACCGCAGTATGCCGCCGCCACCCGCTCTGCCGTTTTGTGCCTGCCGACCGCCCACAGCAGCTGCCCCGCCGCCAGCGTCAGAATCACTGCACCGGTAATTTTCGTCGAGAGCGGACGAAATGTATTGTTGCCCATCCATAGCGCGAACCGCGAGCTATCGAGCGCAATCTTCGGCCACCAAAGGTGCGGCACGGCCCCCAGCACCATCCCGGGCCCGAAGCCCAGCCGCGCTTCCTGCATCCCGCTGAGCGTCCCGTACAAGACCTGATTGCGGATGTACCACGGTGCGGCACAGACGGCCACGATTCCCGCGTGCCAACCCAACCCTCGCCACCCGCCGCGGACGGCGCAGACCGCCAGCACCAGCGGCTCAAGCGCCAGGAAGTAGGCCTTGGTCAACAAGCCGGCTGAAATGAGCAGAGACGCCGCAATCACGTTGGCGGTCGTCGGCCCCACCGCACACCGGATCGTGAACACCAATGCCCATACCGCGAGCGGCACGGCCAGCCAGTCATTCGCCACATGCGCCAGCGTCGCCCACGTCATCTGCCACGAAAACAAGCAGAACAACACAATGCTGCGATACGGTTCGCCCAATTCCAATTCCCGGCACAACGCCGCCGCGCCGGTACCAAGCAATGCTGCGCCTGCCAGCGCCGCAACAATCCGCAACAGCAGGACGCGCCTCGGCAGCGCTACCCACAAAATTAGCCGCTCCGGCGCCGCCAGCACCAGGTACGCGAGCGGCGCCTGGTGGGCTTCATAGTTGGGAATCGCCGACTCGCCCCAGCGCCCTTCGTGCGGGATTTCGTTCTCCCTCTCGCGCTGCCGCGCGCGGCGCTGCGGCGTCCAGGAGAAGAACCGCTCGTATGTCACAGCGCCCGGAAGGTTCACCTTCACCGTCGAGCTGACGGGCGCACACAGCAGCGAGTCCGAAACTTCATTCGACAGCCGCGCCTCCGGCAGGTCTACCAAGCCGCGCCCATTCGCGAGTTGCTGCACATACCCAAAATGAAACGGCTCGTCGAACCCCTCCCAGAGCGGAAGCAGGGCGCTATACAGCACCGCATTCGCCGCCGCATACGCCACGAGCACCCACCGCACACTCCCCAGGCCCACACCCTAAGACCCGCGTGACGGCCTTTCCTCTACAGGGATTTTCTCGACACGGTGTGCCGGGCGGCTAAGAGCTAAGAGCGCCCTTCAGATGAGCCCTCGTAGAAACTTGTTTGCCGGCTCCTCCACAAATCGGTACACCAGCGCCGACGCCGCGATCACCGCGCCTATATACAGTGCTCCCGAAAACTGCCTCGTGCACCGGCAATACCACCACAGCAGCGGCACATGCAGGATGTACATCGCATAGCTCGACTTGCCCAGGTACACCGCCACGCGCGTCGAGAGCAGCCGCGCCGCCGCGCCGCCTCCCAGCGCGAATCCCACCAACAGTATCGCGTTCAGCGGCCGCAGCGCGGAGTTCAAATCGATGGGCGCCGGTAGCACCGCCGGATAAACGATCAGCGCCGCGCCCAATGCCAGTCCAGGCCCGTACAGCCACGCCCCAGCCGGCCGCCGCGGCGATGCCAGCAGCCGGTCGTAGGCGCACGACGCCGCGATCCCCATCAGAAAATCCGCCATGTGGATCAGCGGCTTGATCTCATCGGAGATTCCCATGCTCCACATCGCGTGCGTCAGGCAGCACGTCACTGCCGCCACGGCCAGCGTCTTCCGCCAGCCCGCACCCTGCATCCAAACCGCCGCCAGGGGAAACAGCATGTAGAAAAACATTTCACACGAAAGCGACCACGCCGGTGTGTTCCAACTCACCGGCAGATGCCCCAGCCATCCCTGAATCAGCAGCCCGTGCGCCGCCACCAGTGGCGCCTTCTGCGGCACCGGATCGGCCAGGATGAACGGAGCCACCATCAACAGGCTCAGCAGGTACACCGGATACACCCGCGCCACGCGCCCCACGCCGTAGTGCAGCAGGCTCCGCCCGTTCCACGCCCGGCCCGCGTAACTGCGTGCCAGCACGAAGCCCGACAAAACAAAGAAGGTAGTTACCGCCAGGTACCCGCCGCGAACGAGCGCATACACCGGATACGGTAGCGCCCGCGCCGCCCCGTCCAGCATCATGCCCGGCCCCGTCAGGTGATCGAGAATCACCCACAGCGCCAGCAAAAACCGCAGCCCGGTCAACGCCGGCAGATGCGCCACGCGCGCAGTTTTGGAGGGAGCTGGGGCCGCTGTTGCCACTCCTTCCAGGGTACAGGAAACCCCTGGGATGGCGACGCCCGCCACCCTCATTGAGGCGTGCGGGATGTCCCCCAAAGATAGCAGAAACATTTTCGGCTCAGTGGCTTACACTAGTCATGCTGTCAAGGCAGACTTGGATAACTCATGCTCGGAGCCGTTTTCTTCCTGCTCGTTTTCGTGCTGATTGCTCCGCAGTCTCGCGGATTTATTGGCGGCCTGCTGGGGTCCGCTCTGGATCATCTCGCCAACTGGGGAATCTCCTCTTTCCTGGTAATCCTGGTCCTCATTTTCGCTCCCCTGTTCAGCTTCATCTTGATCAGGATGTGGCCCAAGCGGAAGGACCCGCCGAACCCCATGGCGAAGTACCGGGCCGAAGAAATGAATCACGACTAGCGGCGTTCTGCCTCAGCACACCTTCATCGCCGGTGCCGCGCAGCTACCGCAGAGCTAACCGCTCCAAGCGGCTTCTCTCCTTGACAACTTAGGAGAGCCGTCCTATCCTACTCCTAAGCTTATTAGGAGAGGACATGGCAAATTCCAAGGAAGCATCGCTGCTGCCCGGCACGCTCGATCTGCTCATCCTCAAGGCCGCCTCCCTGGGTCCCCTGCACGGCTACGGCATTCTGCTGCGCATCGGGCAGATCTCCGGCGGCGCATTGGCCATCGAGCAAGGGGCACTCTACCCCGCTCTATACCGCCTGGAGTTGCAAGGCCTCTTGGGAACCGAATGGGGCGCGTCTGAGAACAACCGCCGAGCCAAGTTCTACACGCTCACGGCAGCCGGACGCAAGCGTCTCCGCGAAGAAGCCGCAAGCTGGCAAAAACTCGTCGCCGCGATGTCCGCCGCTCTCGGCGCCACGCCGGAGGAGATCTGAGATGCGAAGCCTCTGGCATAAGTTCACCCGTCGCCGCCGCCTGGAGCGAGAAATGCGCGACGAGCTCGCCTTTCATATTCAGGCGCGCGCCGACGACTTGGCTCGCACGGGACTCACGCCCGCCGAAGCCCAGCGCTGTGCCCTTCTTGAGTTCGGCGGCATCGAGCGATACAAAGAGGAGCTCCGCGACACCCGCCGCCTTCCTTTGATCGAAGACCTCCTCCGCGACCTCGCGTATGCTTGCCGCAACCTCCGCCGATCGCCGCTGTTTGCCCTTTCCGCGGCCGGAGCCATAGCGCTGGGCATCGCCGTGAATACCGCGCTGTTTTCCGTGGCCTACGGCATACTTTTCCGACCCCTGCCCGTGCACCAGCCGCAAACTGTCCGCAATATCTATATGACCACTCGCGGCGAGGGCACTCGCCTGGCTTATGGATCGCGCTACTTCGCCTCGTTCGCCGAGTTTCATTACCTGACCGCGCGCTCCCACACCGTCGAGCTCGCCGGTGTCTCCGAGGCCAGCCTCACCGCCCGCTTCGCGCCCGACGTGCTGCATGCCCAACTCGCCAGCGAAAATCTGCTGCCCATGCTGGGCGCGGTTCCCGCGCAGGGCCGATTCTTCACGCGCGAAGAATGCGCCACTCCGGGAGGCGCCGCCGTCGCCGTGTTGAGCTACGAAGCCTGGCAGAAATACTTCCACGGAGACAACGTCGCTGGCCGCAGCGTCGTGATCAACCGCACGCCGTTCACTATCGTCGGCGTTGCCGCGCGCGGTTTCCACGGCCCGCTCATCCTCAAGCCCGATCTCTGGATTCCGCTTACCATGCAGGCCGTCACCCGGGCCAGCGATCCGCTGGTCACCAATCCTAGCGCCGGCTGGATTCAGATGCTCGCCCGCGTCGCTCCCGGCACATCCGACCGCAAGATCCAGGCCGAGCTCGCCGTGCTGGCCGAACAGGCCGTCACTGCGCACACCCCCGCCCAGCACGCACAGCTCATCGTGTCGCCCGGCGCCTTTCTCAACTACCCCGATGTGCTCGCCAACGGCATCCCTGTGCTTGCCGTCCTGCTGTTTGTCTTCTCGCTCGTGCTGCTGGCCGCCTGCGCCAACGTGGCCAACATGCTGGTGGGGCGTGGCATGAGCCGCGTCCGCGAGCTGGCCATACGGCTTTCGTTGGGCGCCGGACGGCGGCGGCTCATCCGCCAACTCCTCACCGAGCACATGCTGCTCGGACTCCTGGGCGGCATCGGAGGCCTGTTCGCCGCGCAAGTCGCTGTCCGCTCCGTTATGCTCGCGATGCCGCCCCTGGGCGAGAACCAGCTCGACTTCTCCCCCGACTGGAGCATCGTCCTGTGGACCGTGCTGGTCGCGCTCGGCGCGGGCCTGCTCTTCGGCCTTCCGGCCGCCATCAGCTTAACCCGCGCCGATCTGGCGCAAGCCATGCGCGGCGACGGCAAGGACATCCGCGGACGAGGCCGCACCCGCCTTCAAAGCTCGCTCATCGCCATTCAGGCCGCCGTCAGCGCGCTGCTGCTCATCAACGCCGGCCTGCTGCTGCATGCCGCTCGTACCGCCGTGCGCATGGACCCCGGCTTCGCCCTCGATCACGTCCTGATCGCACGCCCCAATCTGCGCGCTTTGCAGTATGAGCCGCGTCAGGCGGCGCAATTTCTGGAGGCGTTACACACCCGCGTGCGGGCGCTGCCCGGTGTGTCGTCGGTCGCGCTCACCGGCTTCGCCCCCGTGACCGACGCCTGCGGCAGCATGATGCAGCCGGTCAGTCCGGAGGGCGCAGCCGAGCCCAGCATTCGCGTCTCCTGCCACCAAATCGGCCCCGGCTTCTTCCACACCATGCGCATTCCCCTGCGCCAGGGCCGCGACATTCAGGCGTCCGACCTCACGGCGGCAGCCGATGTCCCCTCTTCCGTTGCCATCATCAGCTCCGAATTCGCCCGCCGCTATTTCGGCGGCAACGCGGTCGGCCGGCGGCTGCGCCAGGGCAAGCAGGAGTTCGAAACCGTGGGTGTTGCCGGCGCCACCACTCCTCTGGTTGCGGTCCAACCCAGCTACCTGGAGGTCTATCAGCCGGTCGCAGGCACGCGCTACCTGGAAGCGCGGCTGCTGATCGCCTACACCGGGGCGCGCGCACCTCTGGCCCGGGCCGCCCAAGCCGCCGCCTCGCAGTTGGATGGCGAAGTCCTGCTTGAGATGGAGCCCATCGAGCAGCAAGTAGCCAAAGCACTTTCGTTCGTCCGCCTGGCCGCCGGCGCCGTGGCCGCCCTAGGCGCTCTCGCGCTGCTCCTCGCTTCTGCCGGCATCTACGGTGTGGTAGCGTTCGCCGTCGGCCGGCGCCGCCGCGAAATCGGCCTCCGCCTTGCCCTCGGCGCACCGCCGCCCGCGGTGTTACGCCTCCTGCTGCGGCAATCCATGCGCCCGGTGTGGATCGGAAGCGTCATCGGAGCCGCGGCAGCCGCCGCCGGCGCGCAACTGCTCCGCAGCCTTCTGTACGGTGTCAGCCCTCTCGACCCTCTCGGATTCACGAGCGCGCTCGTCGTGCTTTCCGCGGTCGCTCTCCTGGCGGCCGTTATTCCCGCCCGGGCCGCCCTCCGCGTCGACCCCGCCTCCACCCTCAGGCACGAGTGAATGGCGCTTCCCTTGATCTTGCAAGAGATTGTGGGTCTGGACCAATCCACTTCGCATTACGCGTAGCGTGGCGCTGCCACCGAGGCGAACCGGAGCCGCGGGCGTCCTGTTCTTGTCTGCCATGGCGACACTGCGTGGACAGAGCCTGATTCCCACGCCCGGATTCCGGCAAGACATCGCGGGCCGGGTAGCCCTCCCTGCTGATTTCAGCTTCGAACAGCAGGTCCAGATCGGCACGCAGGCAAACTCCACCACCGGAAACCCATTCGCTTATCCCCATGGGCTGCAATTCGCCCGTGGGTCCAATCGATGCACGACAACCACCGGCGCACGACGGCGTTCAAGGATTTCTAATCCCGGTCCTCCATCGGCGCCATAGATTTGCGCCATCGGGCTAGAACACGAATCGTGCGGACAACTCTGCCTGCTGATATGAGTTGTTCAATACCCCGAGAATCCGGCCGAAGTTCGGCGAATTGGCGGTGGTGGTGTTGCCACCGGCAGTCATCTGGCCGCTGGGCACCCCGAGGTTCTCGGTTCCAAACAGGTCGAACACCTGCAGGCCAAGCTCCAACCGTCGCTTCTCCGATTTTATGGCGAACGATCGCGACAGCTTGATATCGACGCCGTTATAGCGGCTGCTGTCGATATTAGCGGATGTCAGCGGAGCCAACCCGAGTGTCGCCCGATAGGCGTTCACCGCATTGAGATTCAAGTTGCGGTTGCCCTGGTCACGCGAGGTTCCAGGCACGTACGCGCGTACGCCATCGGCATCGGTGGTGGCGATGAAAGCGCCGAACGGCAGCGAGGACCGCACAGTCCAGATAGCGCCCAGCATGAACCGCCAGGGCAATTGGACCGAAGTGCTGGCGATCAGGCCGTGCCGCCGGTCCGCGCTAGCCGGCCCCCAATCCAGGCCGTAGTTCGCGGGCACGGTTACCTGGCCCTCCGGGTTGGTATCCCGGTTGTTGGAGAGTGTGTACGACACCATGAACTGGTATCGTTGCGCGAACCGCTTCTCCGCCCGGACGTAGAGCGCCTTGTACTTCGCCTGTCCGATAGACGTGTGGTCGAGGATGCGGGCGAATTGCGGGTAGGGCCGCACGCCATTTATCGGGTAATTGAGATCCACCGTACGGTAATCACCGATACTGTGGCTGTACGCGCCATCGAGGTGGATGGTCAGATCGTGAGCCAGCTCGCGCGAATACCCGAGGTTGAACTGCTGCACGTAGGGATTGCGATAGTTGGGGTCGATGATCGTCGGCGACGGTGCCGCATGCGAACAGAAGGATTGCCAGCTTTGTCCGTTGAACGGATCTGGGAATGACGGATTGCTGATCAGCACGGAGCACTGAGCGTAGTTGCGCAGCTCACCGAAATTCTGCAGCGTTTGCAGATTCTGGTAGTAGATACCATAACCGCCTCGGATTACGTCTTTGCCGTTGCCGCGAATATTCCAGGCAAAACCGAAGCGGGGACCGAAGTTCAGACCCGAGCTTCTCTTGCCGGGGTCGCCCTCGCCAGGAATGGGCGTAATCGGATTGTAGGGGCGGCCGGCGAGGGAACTCGGGTTGAAGAATTCGTTGAGCGCATCGAACTCGCGGTCATAACGAACCCCCAGGCTTAGGTTGAAGTTCTTGGTCACCTTCCAGTCGTCCTGGATATAGAAGCCGAGCTCCGTAGTGGGGTCTTTGGTGTCGATGGGAGGACGCGTGGCCGTGAACACGGTGGCATCGTTAGAAGCGGCGAGTGCGGCCAGCGATGCGGGATCGCTGGGATTGAAGTAGTGATCGTGCGCGAACGTGAACTGGCCGGCGTAGCCGTTGGGAGCGTCGTCCTCGAAGGGCACCCGGCTGACATCAATCCCGAGCTTCAGGGTGTGAGCGCCTCTTACGATGCTGATATCGTCTTTGCCCTCCCAGCGCTTCTCCACGCCATTGTCCGCATAGTCGTCGCCCCAACTGAAGCTGGGGAAAACCAGCGTGGTCTGGAGTTCGTTGAGGCGCGCCGCCGGGTACGACCCAAACTGGGTGAAGATTTGCGTACCTGACGGCGCCAACAGGTACGACGAAAATGCATATTGGAACCGGACCTCATTGACGATGGTTGTGGTCGGCGTCCAGGTATGTCCGGCTACGATCGCATGACGCGGAATCTGGCCATCGTAGCAATTGCTCATGCTGGTGCCGCCGCAGCCGTTCCAGGTGATGAGGTTCCACTCTTGCGAATAGCGCGCGAAGAAGTGCTGGTTGTTGCTGAGCTGATAATCTACGCGAGCGTTGAGCATCTGGTCGTGGAGAGGGCGGTTGTGTACGCCCTCGAAGGTCGAATAATACTGCGCAGCTGCCCCGGGAATGTAGATGGTATAGGCAGTCGTTGTCTGCGTGCGTTCGAACGCCGCGTAGAAGTGCAGTTTGTTCCGTACGATCGGCCCTCCGGCATCGCCGCCGTATTGGTCGCGACGGAAGGGCGCTTTGCTCAGCCCCACTTGCGCGTCGGCCGCCTGGGTGAATCGGTCGTCTCGATTGAAGATCTGGTCGCGCGCGTACTCGAAGGCTTCGCCATGGAACTGGTTCGAGCCGCTCCTGGTTACGATGTTCACCACTCCGCCCGCCGAGAGGCCCTGGTCGGCCTTGTATTGGATGGTGTTGACCTTGAACTCCTGTATGGAGCCCATCGGAAAGTTCTGCCGCGGCTCGCCCATCTCCGCCCAGGTGTTGGTGACGCCATCCACCGAGAACCCGTTGGACCAGTAGTGACCCGCGCCCCCCATCTGGACGCTGTTGTAGAACGTCCTTGAGGAATCCTGCGACGTGCCTGGCTCCAGTAACGCCAGGTTGATGAACTGCCGGGTGTTGATGGGTAGAGTGTCGATCTGCGCGTTGGTCACCACACCCGACACGTCGCTTTTGGTCACATCGATCGGCGGGACCTCTCCGGTCACAATCACAGACTCCTGCACACCGCCCACACTCATGGAGACGTCGTGATCGACGTGGGCGCCGATGTTCAGATCGAGGTTGGAGAGCGTCGAAGTGGCAAAGCCGGCTGCTTCCACTTTGAGCGAGTACCGGCCGGGAAGGACCGCGGGAAACCGGTAGCGTCCCTCGGCATCCGATTTGAGGGTTCTGATGACGCCGGTGTCCTGATTGATGAGACTGGCCGTAGCCTCCGGGATCGCCGAGCCCGACGGATCTTTGATCAAACCCGTGATTTCCGCATCGCCCGTAGTCTGGGCGACGATTGGGCAGGCGATCACAACCGCCGCGGCGAGGATCGCGAGACAATGGGAAACACTGTTAAACCGCATAGAGAGCGTGGACATAGTCCTCCTCCTAAGGTTTTCCCAACTAACTATCGTTGAGCCTCTAGTGAAGTAACGTAGACGTGACGCTTACTCTAACGCCAGTTCTTGATTTGGGGGAATTATAGGATGCGCTGGGTTAGCGGTCAAGAGATTTGTGAATGCAATGAAATCGTGTGTGGAATCGCACCGAGGCAGTCGGGCAGTTGCCGGCTCGGCGCGAAACTTATAAGATCGCACAACAGCCTGCCGGAACAGCGATGGCGGCGCATCCGGCCGGGGGGCGTGTTGAGGAGGCTTCGATGTCTAAAGCGATTCGCATCCTGCCAGCACTAACAACGCTGGCGGTCTTTTCTCTCTCCCTCTCGGTGCTCTTGGGACAACCGAAAGACGACGAATCGTCCCGAAACAACATTGCTTTCTTAAATTCTCTGCCCGACATCAGGCTCCCCGCGATTGATGAAGGCCGCGCACTGGCGCTGGTCAGTCTGCCATTGTCTTGTGTAGACCACCCTCAGGCGATTCCCGAAACCCGGGTAGATTATCTGTGGATCCAGGACGGAAAGCCGCATTTGGTCGACGGCTTCGATAAGAGCCGCGTGTTTTATGGCTGCTCGGATTGGCACTCCGCGGTCCATTCGTTGTGGGCCCTGGTCTACGTTGCCAAACGGTTCCCCGAAATCCCGGTCTCCCATTTGATTCGCGACCGGCTGAAGGATCATTTCGGCAAGACGAATGTCGATGGTGAAATTGAGTTCCTCAAAACCTCGAAGCGGTTCGAAATTCCCTATGGCTACGCATGGGTCTTGAAACTTTACGCGGAACTGAAGACATGGGACCTGGCCGAGGCCAAACCCTGGACCGAAAACATGGCTCCCCTGGCTCAGGAAGTATCCAAGAAAATGGTGCAGTATTTCAAGGATCTTCGCTATCCGGTGCGCAGTGGACTGCATCCCAACACGGCGAACGTCAGCACGGTCATGTTGGACTACACGGACGTCATCGGCGACGCACCGCTCCACGATGCAATCGTCAATGTGGATAAACGATTCTTCGCCGAAGATCGCGATTGTCCCACCGGCTATGAACCCGGCGGAACGGACTTCCTTTCGCCATGTCTGACGGAAGCGCGCCTCATGAGCCGGTTAATGAACCAATCGCAGTTTGTCGCGTGGTTGAACCACTTTCTGCCCCCGCCATATTCGGCCGCGTTCAGACCGATCAGCATCCCAGCCGAGTCAGGCGAATTCAGCAAGGACGACTTAGTAGGCGCGAAGTCGCATCTCATCGGGCTGGCGTTCTCCCGCGCGGAAGACATGGTGGTGATCGCCCACACGCTTCCTTCCGATGATTCACGCGTGCCGGTTTTCAGGCGTCTGGCGGCGATCAACGCCAAAGCCGGTCTCGAGCGCATCGGCGCCGCCGGCTACGAAGGGAGCCACTGGTTTGCAACCTACGCGCTTCTCTATGCGAATGCATTAGATGCCAAGAAGTAAGACGTTGTGAGCGTCTCCCGGCTCACAGCTATTCCTCAAACAACCCGATCTGCTCCTGCGCCGCCGGCGCCTTCGGCTTCCTTCTCGTCAACGGACTTCCCACCACCCCCAGCACCTCCACCGACTTCAGCGCTGCCCGCGGCACGAATACCCGCTGCCGGTTGCCGTAGGAATCGGGGGGAATCACCGTAAAGCCGTAGTGCTCCAGTTGCAGCAGGTTGTTCGGCAGCACGCCCTCCATCAAATCCCCGTCGCGAAACGCCAGCCGCACCCATAGGCCATCCATCTTCGGCCGTGTCTGAAACACCCGGCGGCCCGGTTCCGCCGGACTCTCCATCACCTGAAAGTCGCGCACGAACGAGATCGTTTTGATGTCCGCGTAGGGCACGGTAACGATGTTGCCCTGCGCCGAGAGCATCTCGATCCCCGCAGGTTGTAGAAAAGAAACAGGGTTAATGTAGCCAGGCAGAGCGTCTCGGTCGAAGCGCTCGACAATCGCCTGCTTGGTGGTGGAAGCCGCCATTATCCCTTTTTCCTACAAGTATGTTTCAAACATTTCGGCGCTTATTGTATCATTGGCACGATGTCTGGCGCGTCGCCAACGTTAACGGTCCCTCTGCGCAACCAGATCACTGCGTATCTCAATTTCTGCAGACTGGAGAAGGGACTGTCCGCCAACTCAGTCAGCGCCTACGCCACTGATTTAGAAAAGTTTAGTTCGTTCGTTGCCACCCCCGAACCAGCTTCATCATGGCCCGGCGCCGAGGGACTCCGTCATTATATCGACCATCTCCATCAATCCGGTCTCAGCCCCCGGTCCATCGCCCGTCATATCGCCACCCTGCGCAGTTTCTACGGTTTTCTCCTGCGCGAGAGTCTTATCCAGGGCGATCCGAGCGAGCACCTGCGCGCCCCCCGGCAGTGGCAGACTATTCCTAAGTTTCTGAATCTGGAAGAAATAGATAAAATCATCCAGGCGCCGGATCAGACAAAACCGACCGGCCTGCGTGACCGCGCCATGCTCGAGCTCCTCTACGCCACCGGTCTGCGCGTTTCCGAGCTCTGCACCCTTGGCAAGAGCGACATCGATACCAACCTAGGCTACCTGCGGACCACCGGTAAAGGAAACAAGCAGCGTTTGGTCCCCGTGGGCGATGCTGCGTTGAAAGCCGTCGGCGCCTATCTGGCCGGCGCCCGCGAAGCGCTGCTCAAGGGGCGCCCCAGCCGCTACCTTTTCGTCACCGCGCGCGGCAGCTGCCTCACGCGCCAGGCTTTCTGGAGATTATTGGGGGACTACGGCCGCAAGTCCGGCATTTTCCACGGCCTCACGCCCCACGTCATCCGTCATAGTTTTGCCACCCATTTATTAGAGGGCGGAGCCGACCTGCGTAGTGTCCAGGCTATGCTCGGCCATGCCGATATCTCGACCACCCAAATTTATACTCACGTCATGCGGTCGAGATTGCGGGAAACGGTAACGAGGTACCACCCCCGCGCCTGAAGCGCCGACGGCGGGGTTTTCCAGTTCCGGCATGCATCGTCCGGAACACAGTTCTTGGATAGGCGAGAGCGCACGCGATGAGCGACTACATCTACATGCTGGAGAGCCACCTCAATCCGGATCAGAACCGGGTGGTGGCGGACGTCCAGAAGGCCGCGGAGTCGGCCAACGTCAACCTTTTCCTGACCGGCGGAGCCATGCGCGACATGTTGGCCGGCTACCGCATCCGCGACCTGGATTTCGTGGTCGAAGGCAACGCGCTGAAGGTTGCCAAGGCGGTGGCTGAAAACAGCGGCGCCAAAATCCTGTCCACCGATGAAAATCGCAAGGCCGTCGAGTTGCTTTTCCCCACCGGAGTGACCGGCCAGATCGCCATGTCGCGCCAGGAAAAGTACGCCCGCAGCGGCGCCAAACCACAGGTCTCATCCGCCACCATCCAGGAGGATCTGCGCGGCCGCGACTTCACGTGCAACGCCATCGCCCTCTCCCTCAACCGCGCTTCCCACGGCCTTCTCCTCGATCCTATGAACGGTCTCGCCGACCTCGGCCGCCGCGAACTCCGCGCCATCTACGCTTACGGCTTCTACGACGATCCCACCCGCCTGCTGCGTCTTGAGCGCTTCCGCATCCGCCTTGGCTTCACCGTCGAGGAGCGCACCAAAATGCAGGTGGCCAATGCGCGCGAAGCCGAGGTTGAAAAACTCATCCCCCCGCGCGCCATGGCCGACGAGCTCAAGCGCATCGCCATGGAAGACAGTCCCGCCGAGATTCTCAAAGCCCTCGAAGAGGCTGGACTCCTGCAGCTATTCCTGCCGATGCTGGCCGGCCCTAAGCTGAACCTTCCCGGCTTGGCGAAGTACGAAAAGCTGGCCCGCCTGCTGCCCGACGATCCACGCTCGCGCGCCGCCCGTCTCGGTCCCTTTTTATATGTATTGACCGAAAAGCTGACGCCGCGCGAAAAAGTGGCGCTGCCGAAAGCCATCGAGATGCCCAAGGCCGATGCCGAGGCATGGCATAAGATCGAGGCCCGCGCCAAGAAGCTCGAATCCGCACTCCGCTCCGCGCGCATCCGCAAGCCGTCGCAGGTCTACCACATCGTCGTCGCCGCTCCGCCCGACGAAGTGCTGTTCCTGCTCTACCGCTCCAACCTGAAGCTCGTGCAGGACCGTCTGAAGGCCTACTTCCAGAAGTACCTGCTCACCATTCAGGAAATCACGCCTGAAGAGTGGGCCGCCATCGAACCCAAGCCCGGCACGCCTAAGTACGCCAAAGCGCGCGAGGACTTCATCACCAACCGCCTCGACCGCCGTCCCCCTCGGAAACCGCCCGAGCCGGTACCACCGCCGCCCCCCGCCCCCGAACCCGTCGTCGCCCGGCGGGGACGGTAAAAATCAAAGCGCTCGCCGAGTCGTAAGAACGCAAATTCTTTTTGCCCTGAAAAAGCGCGACAGGCCCCGCCGTTCAGGGCGGGGAAGGATAGCGCGGCGAGCGCGAGCTCGCCTATTCCGGTGTTTTCTGTTGTTCGATGTA
>Ga0126381_100000927_pt1 | contig 31832 bp, 25 predicted proteins | sample PanSoiMetPlot_28_FD_96465 | JGI IMG/M metagenome (GOLD analysis project Ga0126381, IMG submission 96465) | Tropical forest soil microbial communities from Panama - MetaG Plot_28 | ecosystem: Environmental > Terrestrial > Soil > Tropical forest > Bulk soil | place: Panama | collected 2016-02-17 | reverse complement strand
GGGCATTTTTCGAAAATGGGTTTCGTCTTTTACCTGCTGGCGCTCACGGTCAGCGGCATGACCGGGTGGAAGACCGACAACGTAATCATACTGGTGGGCGCCATCACGGTGAGCTACACGCTGGTGGGGGGAATCGAAGCAGTCATCTGGGCCGATGTGCTGCAAGGATTTGTGCTCTGGTTCGGCATCGCGATCTGTCTCGGCTTCCTGTTGTTTTTGCCGGCGGCAGGGCCTGCAGCCGTTTGGCATACGGCCTGGAGCAGCCAAAAGATCAGCCTCGGCAGCATGGCGCCAGATTTTCGCCAACCGACGATCCCCGTGCTGGCAATCTACGGATTTTTTTACTATTTCCAGCGCTACACGGCGGATCAGACGATCGTGCAGCGATACCTCGTGGCAAAGAGCGACCGCGCCGCGCAGCGCGGAATCGCGATCGGGTCGCTGCTGTGCATTCCGGTGTGGACACTCTTCATGCTGATCGGCACGCTGGCGTGGGCGTTCTACAAAACCACGGGCGAGACGCTGCCGGCACATGTGACCAAAGCCGACCAGGTGTTCCCGCACTTTATCGTGACCCACATTCCGGCGGGGCTGGCCGGACTGTTTCTGGCGGCGCTGTTCGGCGCGGCGATGGCGAACCTCTCGTCGGACTTCAACAGCCTGGCGGCGATTGCGGTCGAGGACTACTATCGCGTGCTGCGGCCCGGAGCGACGGACCGGCGCCGGCTGCTGGTCGCGAAGCTGGTGGTGGCCGTATGCGGCGCGCTGTCGGTCGCGGTGGCGACGGCGCTGGCGCACACCAATGGCACCGCGCTTTCGCTCTGGTACACCGTATCGGCTGTGGTAGCGGGCGGCCTGGTGGGTCTGTTCCTGCTGGCATTCCTGTGCCCGCGCGCGGGAGCCGGAGCCGCGTGGTGCGGCATCGCGGCGTGCATCGCCTTCACCAGCTGGGCGACCGGCCCGTGGGGATTTCCCCTGCACAATTACATGATCGGAGTGATAGGCCATCTGGTACTTTTCGGCACCGGATATGGAGCGAGTTTTGTTTTCCCGAACCGGGGAAAGACCGGTACGGAATTGACGTTGTGGGGCTGGTTGCGAGCCCGAGCGAGAGCCGCCGCAATCTAGCGGAAGTTCTATTACGAAACCGCCGTTTTGGGTCTTGGCCACCGCTGGCGGCTCATGATGCAATAGTCGCGTGAGTGCGGATACGGTTGTGCTCGTGGTGCTCGCGGCGGCCGACCTGGCTTTGCTGGCATGGCTGCGGCGGCGCCGCGCGCGCAGGCTGCGCCTGGAGCGAATGTACGGCTTACTCCGGCTGCACCTACCGCGGGCCGCGCGTAAGTTCGTTATTTCAGAAATCCGCTAACACGTTTCCCTTAGCCCGCTCTCGGAACAGTCCCTCGGCTATACGCGGCATTCACTCCCGCAGCTCCTTTGCTCCTGCTGCTCCTGCTGCTCTTGGCTCCCTCGGCTCGCCTCGGCGCGTTCCTCCGGCGCGCCGTCTGCCCGTTCTTCGAGCGTCCGCTGGATCTGATCGATGAGACGGCTGCTGCTGTAGGGCTTAGGGATGAAACCGGAAAGACCGGTGCCGGCGAAACGGCGGACTGCTTTGGCTTCGTTGCAGCCGCGGGAGAGAATCACCTTCGCCTCGGGCCGGATGGCTTTCATTTCGCGCAGGGCGGCCCCGCCATCCATCACCGGCATGGCCGTATCGAGCCGCACCAGAGCGATCGGTTCGTCGATACCGCGATACAGATCCGCCGCCACCTTCCGTTCTCCGCCGTGAGGACCGCAAATCCCTGTTGCCCCGGCGGCACATTGGTGGTACCGGATGTACCACAGCTTCGGCGCGGTTGATTCAGTTGTCGGTCGGCGTTTTTTCGGCGTGATCGATGACGATGAAATCGTACGGCAGCTTACGCGCCTCGAGCTTCAGGCCAAGCTGCTGTACGGAGGAAAAAAGCGAGTTGCCGGGATCGGATGCCTCGCCGTTCGCGCCCTGGGGCGGGGGAACATTCACCCCCATCTTCTGCGCCATGCGCATGGCGTCCGCCATGGAGAGGTCCAACGCAGCCTCATACTTGCCCTTCAGTCCGGTCAGATCGACCACGGGACGGTCCAGGTACTGCGACAGCATGGCGATCAGCGTATCGAGCGACGCTTTCTCAAAAGCCATGTGGATGATGCCATTATCCATCGTCACCTTCATCGGGCCCGTCTCTTTGGTGTTGACCGTCGTGGTGTTGCCCGACTGTTTCATCGTGACCTTGTTGTCGCCGCTGCCAAAGGACATTTCGCCTTTCGCGGGCGCGGCAGGCTTGTCATTGGCGCCAGCGGGAGGTTCGGCGTTTGAGGCCGCAGTTTCGGGTGACGGAGCGGCCGCGGGCGCCGGCGGATCCTCGTGCACCTCCTTCAGTTTTGGACCGCCCTTACCCACAATCAAGGCGTAAACGGGCGTCTCCCTCGTCTCGTGATGCACCTTAAGTTTGAACCGCTCCCCCAGCAGCGTCTGCAACATTTCCGGCACCTGGTCTTTGTCGGTGCCTTCCGGCATCTTGGCCAGGATGTCGAAACGGTCGGTATTCAAACCCATGTTCATCCACTCGGGATTGCCGGCCACCTGGTATGGCTTCACTTTGTAGGCGAGGCACACCAGACCCATGAGATTGGCTGCACCGATGTCCACCCTGGCCTTATCCACCGACATGCCGACATGTGCCTTGCCCGAGGCAATCGCCATCGGATCGAGCGGCGGCGCAGGTTTAATGGAAGCGACATCGAAGGAAAGCTTGGCTTTGGGGGCGTCCGAGGGGGCCGGCGCGGGCGGCGCACCGGCCGTCTGCGCCAAAGCCGCAGCCGCTACAGCCAGCAGCCCGGCAGCTATCCGTCGCAAGGAGTTATGAAGCATAAAAAGCTCTCTTCATCATACGTCTTTGGTCGGACCGTTGTTCCGGGAGGCCGAGCGCCTGGAGGCGCAGGCGCTAACTCCACTCCTTTGAAGCGAAAACAGACTTATTGAAGCCTCGAGCCGTCATTCATAATGAGAACTTAAGGAGCACCGCATTACCGCACAGACCACGCCCGCACAGAGCCGTGCCGCCAGGGCCATCGCCGAGATCTTCGCATCCGGCCGCCCCCTCACGTACATCCGCTCCGCCGAAGAGGAGCGTGTCGCCCGCATCCTTCGCGAGGTCGCCGCCGCCCAGTCTCTCCCCGTCTTCACCTGGACCCTTACCGAAGGCCTGCTCAACGGCGACGCGGCCGCCGAGCCCGGAACCGAAGATCCCCGCCTGGCGCTCGACTCCATCGCCGCCTTCACCGGCGCCGCCATCTTCCACCTGAAGGACTTTCACGATCCTCTGCGCGACTCCGCCGCCGTCCGCCGGCGCCTGCGCGATATTTACGAATCCTGCCGCGATCGCCGGAAGTTCGTCGTCATCAGCTCCGCCGTTCGCTTCATCCCTGAGGAGCTCGACCGCAGCATCGTCTTGCTGGAGTTGCGCCCGCCCGACCTCGTCGAAATGACGGAATTCCTCCGCGAGGAGGCCGCGCCCGTATCGCCGCCCGAGCCTCTGCTGAATCAGTTCGCCCACGCCCTGCTCGGCCTCACGCTCGACGAAGCCCGTTATGCGCTTCGCCGCGCTTTGTCCGTCAGTCCCACCCTCGGTGCCGAAGCCGTCCCGGCGCTGCTCGAGGAAAAGCGCCTGCTGGTGAACCGCTCGGGAGTTGTGGAGTTCATCGCCGAAGGCGGCAGCATGTCGGAAATCGGCGGCCTCGACGGTCTCAAGAAGTGGCTGCTCGAGCGCCGCAGGCTATTCGATATGCGCGACAGCCTTTCCGCCGAAATCGTCCCCAAAGGCATCCTGCTCATGGGCATCCCCGGCTGCGGCAAGAGCCTTTCGGTCAAGGCCATCGCTTCCCATTTCGGACTGCCGCTTTACCGCATCGATATGATCGAGATCTTCTCCGGGCGCCACGGCAAACCGGAGGGAGTCTTCGTCGCCGCCTGCCGCATGATGGAAGACATGGCGCCCGCCGTGCTCTGGTTCGACGAAATCGAAATGGGCATCACGTCGACCGAATCGGGCGGCGAGCAGGGCCGCATCTTCGCCTTCTTCCTCACCTGGATGCAGGAAAAGACCCGCGGCCTGTTCGTGGCGGCCACCGCCAACCGCATCGACCTGCTACCTGCCGAAATGATCCGCAAGGGCCGCTTCGATGAGGTCTTCTTCGTCGACCTGCCGCTGGATGAGGAGCGCATCGAAATTTTCAGAATCCACCTCGCCCGCCGCGGCGTCGATCTCTCCGGCCTGAATCTTCACCACCTCATCCAGTTCACCAACGGCTGGGCCGGCGCCGAAGTCGAGCAATGCGTGGTTTCGGCCGTCACCAAAGCGCGCCTCGCCGACCGCGACGTCACCGACGAAGACCTGATCGGCATCGCCGCCAAGACAGTTCCCCTCTCCCGCACCATGCACGAGCAGATCAACCACATTCGTGCCTGGGCTTTCGAGCGTGCCCTCCGCGCCTCCCCACCCCCCATTGGCCGCTGAGTGTGCGGGCGATCGCTTCGCGGCCTGCCCAACCCCTGCCAGACCGGAAGCCCGAAACGCCGCGGCAGGCCGCCGAATCTAAAATATTGAGGAAAGTCCCATGACGCGAGCCGCCCGTTTTCTCACATCGGCATGCTTTGTATCGATACCCGCGTTGGCGCAAACCTGGTCAGGCTACTTAGTTGATGCCAAGTGTTTCGGAGCCATGGAGCGCAACACCAGCCCCACCAATACCCTGAGGGACGTGAACACAGACCGGGAAGCCGAAGTCCGTTACTGTCGTCCAACACGCAAAACCACTTCTTTCGCAGTCGTTGACTTCAACGGTCAAAGCTTCACCCTGGACCCCGCCGGCAACACCAAAGCAGCCGCCCTCGCCCACAACCGCATCTTCCACGTCACCGTAACCGGCCAAATGCAAAAACGCACGCTCCAAGTCGATTCCATCAGCCCGGCCAAATAACCGCCCGCCCAGGCGCTCTAGCCTTCTGACTCCTGACTTTTGTCTCCTGGCTTCACTCACCCCACGTACTTCGCGTACAAACTGCGCGCCACCCCCGTATCGCTCGTCCCCTTCACAATCGCCCTCCCGTCGGGAAAGATCGTCATCTCGTACGGCTCCGCCCGGAATCGCAGCGCGTACTCGTTGGTGCGAACTTCTCCCAGCGGCTCGAGCCGCGCCTTCAGTTCGGCGAGGTCGAGGGTCCTCTCGCGCTCCTGAATCTGCACTGCGTTGCGCCCGCACAATCGGACCGGCGCGCGATTCGTCTCCTCCAAGAAGGGAAAATGCCGCAGCCCGCACGTGGGACATTCCGGATCGCGTGCCCCCATTGCGATCTGGCGCACGCCGCCTCTCCACACATCCGCCGTCGTGATGCGCGCTTCCACCCGCTCGCTATGGCCCGAGAGAATTTTCAGCGCATCGGCCACTTGCAGAGCCGCCACCAGCGACACGATCGCGTTCAACACGCCGGCCGTCTCGCAAGTCGGCTGCGCGCCTGCGGGTTGCTCCGGGTACACGCAGCGCAGACACGCCGTGCGTCCGGGCATCACCGGCATGGCGAGCCCGTAGCTGCCCACCGCGGCGCCATAAATCCATGGAATCCCCTGGCTCACGGCAAAGTCATTGATCAGGTATCGCGTATCGAAGTTGTCGGTGCCGTCGAGAATGACGGCGGCGCCGTTCATCAACTCGGCCGCGTTCCCCGCCGTCAGGTCCGCCACCACGCCCTGTACCTTCACCGCGGAATTGATGGCCCGCAGTCGTCGTTCCGCGGCCGCCGCCTTGGGCAGCGCCTGCGCCGCGTCTTGTTCCTCGAAGAGCCATTGGCGCTGCAGATTACTCGGCTCCACGTAGTCGCGGTCGACGATCGTCAACCGCCCCACGCCCGCCCTAGCCAGAGCCGCTGCCTGGAAGCTGCCCAGCGCGCCGCAGCCCACAATCACGGCGTGCGACCCGATCAGGGCCTCCTGCCCCGCCTCCCCGATGCCGGCAAAGAGAATCTGCCGCGAATACCGCTCGCGCGCCGCCTCGTTCATCCGTTCCGATGGTAGCAACTAGCCGTGAGCGATGAGCTCTGAGCCGTCAGACAAATCGCGCGGCACAAGGGCCGCCGCGCCCATCTCACGGCGCAAGGCTGGTATTCAACGTGCAAACAATTCCCTACGTTATCATGAACTTGGTGCGCCGCCGCCTCGACTACGCCGTCTGCGTTTTCTGCGCGCTCGCCGCCGCGCCATTGGTTCTGAAGGCTCAGAACACCACTTACGACGGCAAAAAAATCGTTGCCATCCGTTTTGACCCGGCCAACCAGCCCGTCGACCTGGCCGAAATCAACCAGTTCCTGCCGCTCAAAAGTGGCCAACCCCTCCGCCAGGCCGACGTCCGCGAAGCCATCGCGCGCCTCTTCGCCACCGGCCGCTACACCGATATCCAGGTGGACGCCAAACCCTACCAGGACGGCGTCATCATCACTTTCATCACCAAGAACCGCTGGTTTGTGGGCCAGGTTTCCGTCAGGGGAGATCTGTCGAGCCCGCCCAACGCCGGCCAACTGGAGAGCGCCACCCGCCTCGACCTCGGTTCGCCCTTCACCGAGTCCAAGCTCACCGAGGCCGTCACCGGACAAAAGCATCTCCTCGAAGCGAATGGCCTTTACCGCGCTACCGTCAAGCCGTCTGTCGATTGGGACAAAGATCATCAGCAAGCGCTCATTCGCTTTCAAGTCGATAGTGGCAGCCGCGCCCGCTACGCCCGGCCCGTCTTCCTCGGCGATCTCAAAATGGACACCGAGCGCCTCCTCACTGCCACCAAGTTGCGCCGCTGGCTCATCCATAGCTGGAAGCCTGTCACCCAGACCCGCACCCGCCGGGCGCTGGACGGCCTGCGTGATCTCTACCAAAAAGATCGCCGCCTGGAAGCCAAAGTATCGCTCGAATCCATGAAGTTCAACATCGAAGAGAACCGCGCCACCCCCACCTTCCATATCGACCCCGGTCCGCGCATCGATGTCCGCTCCATCGGTTTGAAACTTTCCCAGAAGAGACTTCAGCAGTACGTCCCCGTGTTTGAAGAACATGCCGTGGATGACGACCTCCTCCGCGAGGGAGCCCGCAACCTCCGCGACTTCCTGCAAGCCGACGGCTATTTCGACGCCGATGTGGAGTTCAAGCCGCAGCATGTCGTGAACGACAGCGCCACCATCGACTATCTGATCAATCGGGGTAAACGCCACACGCTGGTACATATCGAGATTTCCGGGAACCGCTTCTTCACCACTGAAACGTTGCGCGAGCGCATGTTCATGCGCACCGCCACATTCCTCACGTTCCCTCACGGCCGCTACAGCGACAATCTTCTGAGCCGCGACGAAGACGCCATCCGCAGTCTTTACCAGGCCAACGGGTTTCGCGATGTCAAGGTCACCCACCGGGTGGAAGATAACTTCCGCGGCCGCGCCACTGACCTTGCCGTTTTCCTGAAAATCGACGAGGGGCCGCAATTCTTCATCAGCGACCTCCAGGTGGAAGGCATCGAGCGCCTTGACAAGGCTCCGATCCTGTCTCTGCTCAGCTCGGTCAAGGGCCAGCCCTTCAGCGAATACAACATCGCCGTGGACCGCGACGCCATTCTGGGCCTCTATTTCGCCAAAGGATTTCCCAACGCCACCTTCGAATGGAATTCCACGCCCTCCACCCAACCCAACCATGTGGATTTGAGCTACACGATTCGGGAAGGCCAACAACAGTTCGTCCGCGAAGTCCTGTTCAACCGCGACGCTCTTAGACACACCAGGCCCAGTCTGGTCTACCGCAACATTCAGCTCAATCCAGGCGATCCGCTGTCCCCCACTGCGATCACCGATACCCAGCGCCGGCTTTATAACCTCGGCATCTTCGCCCGCGTCGATGCGGCCATTCAGGATCGCGACGGCGCCACCGAACGGAAGTACGTTCTTTTTGACCTGGAGGAAGCCCGCCGCTATTCCATCGCCATCGGCCTGGGCGCGGAGTTTGCGCGTATCGGCGGCTGCAATTACTGCCTCGATGCTCCTGCCGGCCAGGCCGGCTTCTCCCCACGCGTCTCTTTCGCCATCACGCGCAACAACCTCTGGGGCATCGCCCATCGAATCAGCCTGCAAACGCGCGTCTCCACACTCGAGCAGCGCGTGCTGCTCGATTACACGTGGCCGCACTTTCGCCGCAACGACAATCTCACACTGAACATTACCGGCCTGTACCTCGATTCCAAGGACGTCCGCACGTTCACGTATAAACGCGAGGAAGGCGCCATACAGTTGCAGCAGAAAGTCGGGAAGACGCTCACCTTCCAGTACCGCTACACCTTTCGCCGCGTCAGCGTCGACCAGGCGACGCTGAAAGTTTCGCCGTTGCTGATCCCGCTCTTATCGCAGCCGGTGCGACTCGGGCTGTTGGGCAGCAGCATCATCCAGGACCGCCGCGACGACCCGATCGATCCGCACAAAGGCATCTACAATACCCTCGAGCTCGGATGGGCCAGTCACATCTTCGGGTCGCAGAAATCGGCCGGCCCCAATTATCCGGGTGGGGACTTTCTCCGCTTCCTGGCGCGCAACGCCACCTATCACCCTCTCGGCAAGCACCTGGTCCTGGCCCGCACCACGCAATTCGGCAACATCGCTTCCTTTTTGTACAGCGGCAATCCGGCGAACGCCATACCGCTGCCCGAGCGCTTCTTCTCCGGCGGCAGTTCCTCGAATCGCGGCTTTCCCGACTTCCAGTCCGGACCGCGCGACCTGGAAACCGGCTTTCCCATCGGCGGCAACGCGCTCTTCTTCAACCAGACCGAGTTGCGCTTCCCCCTGATCGGCGAAAATATTGGCGGGGTCTTCTTTCACGATTTCGGCAACACGTTTGCGACCCTCAGCAACTTGTCTTTCCGAGTGAAACAGCGGAACTACCAGGACTTCAATTACATGGTGCACGCCGTCGGCTTCGGCGTCCGCTACCGCACGCCCATCGGCCCGCTCCGTTTCGACCTCGCCTATAGCATCAATCCGCCGACCTTCTTCGGCTTCAAGGGCACCGAGCAAGACCTGGTCAATGCCGGCGTCAATCCCTGCTCCGGCCCCTACGCCAGCCTCTGCACGATCCAGAGTATTAGCCACGTGCAGTTTTTCTTTTCGATAGGACAAACGTTTTGAAAAACCAAGTACAAGGGGGTGGGGGGCGGGGAGTAGGGCGTAGGGAAGTGTGCGGCCCGGCGGGCCGGTCTTTTTTGAGAATGAAGCTCGGCGCCAAGCGCCGATCCTTCCCCCACCCTCCGCACCCTGCCCCGCACCCCCTTATCACCTCCGTCCTCCTCGCCCTCGCCTTTACCCACACAGCCCCCGCCACCACCATCGACCGCATTGCCGTCTCCGTCGGCGAGCGCGTCATCACCACCAGCGATCTCGACCGCGAAATCCGCGTCACCGCTTTCCTCAACGGCATCAAGCCCGATTTCAGCCCGGCCACCAAGCGCACCACCGCCGACCGGATGATCGAGCAGAAGCTGATTGAACGCGAGGTCGAAAACGGTCGCTACCCTACGCCGCCGCCCGAGAGCATCCTGCCGGCGCTCGAAGACTTCCAGAAGCGCTTCTATCCCGATCCGGCCGCCTACCAGCGCGCTCTCACCGCATACGGCATCTCCGATGACGACGTGAGAAAACAGCTCCTTTGGCAGCGCACCCTCCTCGAGGTCATTGACATTCGCTTCCGCCCGACCATCCAGGTGACCGACGAGCAGATCCAAAGTTATTTCGACAAGGTCGTCGCACCTGCCGCCCAGGCCGCCCACCCTGGTGAGACGCCTTCCCTGGCCGACTATCGCGACAAGATCGAACAGACCCTTGTCGGCCAGCGGGAGGATGAGCAGCTGGACACGTGGCTTCGCGATGCCCGGCGACGCATCGAAGTCGTGCTGCATGACGAGGCCCTCAAATGAGTCGGCGGATTCGATGGGTCGTCGGCTCGCTGGTTGCCCTCTGGCTGCTGGTATCGATAGCCGTCGTTTTAGTGCTGCGCAGTCCCTGGTTCTACGAAAAGGTCCGCGAGCGCCTGGTATCCACCATCGAGAACGCTACCGGCGGCCGCGTCGAGATCGGCTCTTTCCGCTTCGACTGGAAACACCTGCGTGCGGACGTCACGGACGTCACCCTCCACGGCCTCGAGCCTCGGGACAAGCCGCCGCTCTTCCATTGCGCCTCAGCCTCCCTCGGCCTGAGAATCGTTTCCATTTTCAAGCGCGATATCGATCTCCAGTACCTCAATGTCGAATCGCCGCGTGTCTATCTGATCGTCGCGCGCGACGGCAGCACCAACATTCCGCATCCCAAAGTTCCCGCGCGCGGCAACGCGATTGAAACCGTCTTGAAGGCCGCCATCGGCCGCTTCGATATCGCCCGCGGCGAGATCACCATCGAGGCTCACGGCAAGAAGCCTTTCGATATCCATGGCCAGAACCTCGCCGCGCGCCTCGACTACGAAGCCGCCGGGCCGCGCTATCGCGGCAACGTCTCCCTGCGGCCCCTGGAGATCGCAGGCAGGGGCGCCATGTCCCTCACTGCCGCGGTCACGCTGGAGGCGAACCGCATCGGCATCGGCCGTGCCGACATCGCGATGGGCGCATCGCGAGCGACTTTGACGGGGACTATCGACGACATCGCCAATCCCCACGGATCGTTCCGTTACGATGCCCGCGTCACGACGGCCGAAGCCGCCCGCATTCTCCGCACCCGGCTGCTCGACCGTGGTACCGTGCAATCCGCCGGCATGATCACGTGGCGGGGCGGTGATGATTTCAGCCTCGCCGGCAATTTCCACGCCTACGCGCTGGAGTATCACGACGCTCACGTGCGGCTGCGCAATTTCCAAGCCGACGGCTCGCTCCAGGCCATTCCCTCCGCCATCACCGTCCGCGGGATGAGACTCACCGGCAACACGTTCGCCGCCGGCGCCAGCGTGCCCGTCTCCGGCCGCGTTGCCGAAGCGACCCTCCGGGGCTCCGATATTGCCGCCCACGGCATCGCGCTCGCGCTCCTCGGCGGCAGCTTTCAAGGTCAGGGCACGCTCAAGAACTTCGAGCGTTTCCACGTCGAGGGTGAAATTGCCGGTTTCGACACCCGCCGGGTGGTCGGCCTGTATAGCAAGGAGCCGTTGCCCTGGGACGCGCTGGCTTCCGGCGCCATCAGGCTCGATGGTGTCATGGGCCGCCCCAACACACTGACTGCCCACGCCGCGTTGACCATCACGCCCGCACCTTCCTCCGCTCCCGTCCATGGCCAGGTCGAAGCCGATTACGACGCCCGCAGCGGCATCCTGGACCTCGGCAGTTCCACGCTCGCGCTGCCTTCCTCCACGGCGACCGTCAGCGGCGCAATAGGACGCGAGCTGCGTGTTCATCTCGAAACCCGTGACCTAGATGATCTGCTGCCCGTGCTGGGCGGAAGCTCTGCCCAATTGCCGCTCAGCTTGCAATCGGCCGCTACTTTCGACGGCACCGTTACCGGGAATCTCGACGATCCGCATATTGCCGGAACCCTCACCGCCGGCCGTTTCACGTACGAGGGACGCACCTTCGACGGCTTTCAGTCTCATGTCGCCGCTGCAGCCGGAAACCTCCAGCTTGCCAACGCGTCTCTGGCCCGCAACGGCTGGCGCGCCGAGTTCCAGGGGGCCCTTGAGCTGAAGCAATGGAAGCCGGCAAACGACAGCCAGATTTTCGGCAGCGGCAGTATTCAAAACGTTCCCATTTCCGACCTCGCCGCACTCGCGGCGCAATCGTTTCCCGTCACCGGAACCCTCACCGCGGACGCGCAGTTTCGCGGCACGGTGTCGAACCCGCTCGTCGAGGGCAGCCTGGCCATCCGACAGGGCTCTTACCGCGACGAGCCCTTTGACAGGTTTACGGGGCGCCTCAGCTCGACCGACCGAACCATCCAGCTGACGGGCGGCCAGCTCGCCGCCGGGGCGAAGCAGGCGCAGCTCACCGCCACGTATTCTCACCAGCCCGGCGACCTGGCCAAGGGGCGTGTCGAGTTCCAGGTCGCGACGAACGTCATGCCGCTCGACCAGATCCGCATGGTTCAGCAGCAGCGGCCCGGCATCGCCGGCACGGTTCAGGTGAACGCCCATGGCGCCATAGACGTTCCATTCCGCCTCGAAACCCTTAACGCCGATATCTCCGCGCGCGGCCTCCAACTTTCGGGCCAGCAACTCGGCAACCTCCACATCACAGCCCAATCGGAGGGGCAGGTTCTCCGCGCCCACATGGAGTCCGACTTCGCGGCTTCCTCCATCCGGGGCGATGGCCAGTGGCGCCTGGAAGGCGACTACCCAGGGAGCGCCGATATCACATTCGCCAAACTCGACTTCGCACAGCTTCGCGGTTGGCTGATGCCAGCCGGATCGACCGTTGCCTCCGACATCAGCGGCGCCGTTGCCGGCTCGGTGCACCTGGAAGGCCCGGCGGCTAAGCCGCAGGCCATCACTGCCCAAGTACGGCTGGCCGACGTGGAGATCGGCGCCGCCACGGCGAACCTGCAGCTGCGCAACGCCGGGCCCTGGATCGCGACGATTGCCAACGATACCATCGCCATCCAGAGCGCGCGCCTCACCGGCCGCAACACCGATCTCAGCATCACCGGCAGGATCGCGCTTGCGGGGAAAGCGGCGTTCGACGTTCGCGCCTCCGGCCGTGTCGATCTCGCGATCGTCCACGACTGGAATAGCGACTTCACCGCCACCGGCACACTAGAGGCCGATGCTTCGCTGCGCGGACCGCTCGATGCTCCGCAGGTTTCCGGCCGCGTTTCGTTCGACCGCGCCGCCTTCAACATCGCAGATGTCCCCAACGGCATCTCGAACGCCAGCGGCACGATCGTGTTCAGCGGAAACCAAGCCTCCATTCAGAACTTCACCGGCGAGACCGGCGGCGGCAAGATTCAGCTCACCGGTTTCGCCGCTCTGGGCAAGGGCGCCCCCGTGTTCCGCCTCCACGCCCGCATCGACCAGGTGCGGGTGCGCTACCCGGAAGGCGTCAGCACCGTGGCGAACGCCAACCTCAATCTGACAGGGTCGACCGAGCGCTCCATGCTCTCGGGGACCATTACCGTGCTGCGCGCGACATTCAATCCCCGATCGGATTTCGGTTCGCTGATCGCACACTCGGCCGAGCCGGTCCGGACGCCCGCGGCCCGCGGGGGATTCCTGGGCGGACTCAACTTCGACATAGCCATCGAAACGGCGCCCGACGTCCAGGTTCAAAGCGCCCTGACGCAGGACATGCAGGTGGATGCGAATCTGCACCTGCGCGGCACCGTCTCCGCTCCCGCCCTCCTGGGCCGCGTCAACATCACGGAAGGCCAGGTCGTTTTCTTCGGAACGCGCTATCGCATCAGCCAGGGATCCATCTCGTTCTTCAACCCGCTCACCGTGGAGCCCGTGCTCGACATCGATCTGGAGACAAAGGCGCGCGGTATCGAAGTGACCCTCACTCTTTCAGGACCGCTCAACAAGCTGAATCTGTCCTATCGTTCAGACCCGCCTTTGCAATTTAGCGAGATCGTGGCGCTGCTGGCGACCGGCCGCACGCCCACCAGTGAGGCGGCCCTGATGTCGAGCCCGAATCCGGCGGCCCAATCGTTCCAGCAGATGGGCGCTTCGGCGCTGCTGGGCCAAGCCATCTCGAGCCCGGTCACCGGCCGGCTGCAGCGCTTTTTCGGCGTCAGCCGCCTACGGATCGATCCCACGCTGCCCGGCGTCGAATACAACCCGCAGGCCCGCCTTACGTTGGAGCAGCAGGTCACCCAGGACATCACCTTCACCTACATCACCGACGTGACCAGCACCAACCCCCAGGTGGTCAGCGTGGAGTGGGCATTTGCGAAACAATGGTCGGTGGTGGCGCAGCGCGACGAAAATGGATTGATCGGCATGGACATCTTTTTCAAGAAGAGGTTTTAGTTGGGTAGGACATGCCTTAGCTGGTCCGCGCCTTCCGGAGCCGGAGGCGCCGCGGCCGCGGCCGGTTGCATGGCCTGGGCCGTCCGCGGCCGCGCCTCTTCGGTCTTCGGCCCCTCGGTTTGGCGCGGCCCGCGTGAGCATCGCGTGCTCGCCCTCACGTTCGACGATGGTCCCAGCGAATCGACGCCTGCCATCCTCGATAGTCTCGCGCGCCACAATGTTCCGGCGACCTTCTTTGAGTGCGGGGCCAATGTGGAGCGGCTGCCTTCGATCGCGCGCGCCGTCCGCCAAGCCGGCCACGAGATCGGCAACCACAGCCACACGCATCCGCTGTTCTGCTTCCGGTCGGCTGATTTCATCGAAACCGATCTCGCCCGCGCGCAGCAGGCTATTGAATGCCACACCGGTGCGCGGCCCGTGTGGTTCCGCGCCCCCTTCGGCGTCCGCTGGTTCGGCATGCGCCGCGCCCAGGCCCGGCTCCAACTCAAGGGCGTAATGTGGACGGTAATCGGCTATGATTGGAAACGGAAGGCAGATGCCATTGTCGAGCGCATGACGACGGGGATTTCAGGGGGCGCGATTTTATGCCTTCACGATGGGCGCGAGTTGAGCGTCCGGCCGGATATCGGTGAAACAGTGAAGGCTGTCGCGCAACTGGTGCCGCGGTTGCTCGATGAGGGGTACCAATTCGAAACGTTGAGCCGACTCATATGTCCGACGACTTGATCCAGCGGGTTCTGAAGGCGATTGCCACTTCGAAGCGGATTCCGCTCGAGACTGTCGCCATCGACAGCCAGTTCCAGGAGCTCGGCATCGACTCCATGGACGCCGTAGAGATTCTCTTCGCGCTCGAGAACGAATTCGACATCAACATCCCCGACGAAGAAGTGCGCAGCGTGCGAGACGTGCGCGGGATGTGCGAAGGGGTGGAGAAGTTACTCGCCGCGAAGGCCGCGGCTGCGGCCGCGGCCAACGCGCAACCGGCTCAATAATCCATGAGGCGCGTCGCCATCACCGGAATGGGCGCCATTTGCGCGCTCGGCCGCAACACATGCGAATTCGCGCAAGCGCTGCGCGCGGGCAAGCCGGGAATCGGGCGCATTGAATCAACCGACGTTTCGGAGCTGCGTTTTCAGAATGGCGCCGAAGTTCGCGGATATACGCACCAGCCGTACTTTGACGACCGGAGAGCCGATTTCATCGACCGGTTCGCGCAGTTCGCCGTGATCGCCGCGCGCGAGGCAGTGGCCTCCGCGGGCGTGGAGTGGACGCGCGAGATCCGCCAGACAGCCGCCATCGTGACCGGATCGTGCGTCGGCGGGCAGAGCACCGAAGATATTGGCTTCCAGGAAGTTTACAAGCGCGGCCAGAACCGAGTACACCCGCTGACCATTCCCAAGACCATGGCGAATGCCGGCGCCAGCCACATCTCCATGGAGTTCGGCATCACAGGCCCCAGCTTCACCGTCTCCACGGCGTGCTCGTCCGCCGGACATGCGATCGGCCAGGCATTCTGGATGGTACGCAATGGCGTTACAGACCTCGCGCTTACTGGCGGCAGCGAAGCTCCTTTCAGTTTCGGAATCCTGAAAGCGTGGGAAGCCATGCGAGTCGTTTCGCCGGACACCTGCCGGCCGTTTTCGAAGGACCGGCGCGGCATGGTGCTGGGCGAAGGCGCCGCGATGCTGGTGCTCGAACCCCTGGAAGCTGCCCGCGCCCGCGGCGCCGAGATCTATGCCGAGATCGTCGGCTTCGGCATGTCTGCCGATGCGTGCCACATCACTCAGCCTTCCGCGGAAGGCGCCGCGCGATCGATGCGAGCCGCATTACGCGATGCCGCAATCGGACCCGAGGCCATCGGCTACATCAACGCCCACGGAACAGGCACCCCGGCCAACGACAGCACAGAGACGGCCGCGATCCACGATGTCTTCAACGCGCACGCCGGGCGCCTGGCGGTGAGTTCCACCAAGTCCATGCATGGCCACGCGCTCGGCGCGGCGGCCGCGCTGGAATGCGTGGCCACGGTTCTGGCCCTGCGCGACGGCGTTCTGCCGCCCACCGCCAATTACAACGAGCCGGACCCGCAGTGCGACCTCGACGTGATTCCCAACGAGGCTCGGCACGCTCAAGTGGAATGGGCGCTCTCGAATTCGTTCGCGTTCGGGGGATTGAATGCCGTGCTGGCGTTGCGCAAGGGTTAGCTCACCAGCAGCCTGGACCGCTCCCTCCGGTCAAGCGGGTATGGTAGACATTATGCGTCTGGTTCTCACCTTGGTTTTTCTCGCCGCCCTCGTGCCGGCGCAACAGGCTTCCTATTTTCCGCCACCCGGAAGCTGGCAACACAAGGCTCCCGCGGAGCTGGGCTTCGACGCTGGCAAATTGCAGCAGGCCATCGACTACGCGATGGCCAACGGCAGCACGTGGGACTTCGGGAAAGACCAGGTCCGCACGTTTGGCGTGGTGCTGGGGAAGCTGCCGGAGAAACGCGCCGCCACGAACGGCATCATCCTACGGCACGGCTACATCGCCGCCGAGTTCGGGGATGTCAAAGCGAATGATCCGGTCTACAGCGTGGCCAAGAGCTTCCTCTCGATCGTCGCCAGCATCGCCATCGACCGCGGCCTGATCCGCAACGTGAACGACCACGTCGCCGATTACATCCACGACGGCGGTTACGATTCGCCGCACAACCGGAAGATCACCTGGAAGAACCATCTCGAGCAGACCAGCGAGTGGGAAGGCACGCTGTGGGGCAAGAACGCCGACTTCGTGGGCACCGAGCAGTTCGGCCGCGGCGAGCGCAAGCCGCGCGACATTCACGAGCCCGGCACGTTCTACGAATACAACGACGTGCGGATCAATCGCTTCTCGCTCTCGCTGCTGCGGCTGTTCGGCAAGCCGTTGCCCGAGATTCTCAAAACCGAGGTCATGGACCCCATCGGCGCGTCCGAGAACTGGCGCTGGATGGGCTATGCCAATTCGAGCGCCGACATCAAGGGCCGCCAGATCGAATCCGTAAGCGGGGGCACACGCTGGGGAGGCGGCCTGTGGATCAACTCCGAAGACCTGGCCCGCTTCGGCCTGCTCATTCTCAACCATGGCCGATGGGATGGGAAACGGCTGGTTTCCGAGCAATACCTCAGGGACGCCGTAACTCCCAGCGAGTACGGTCCGGATTACGGTTACCTTTGGTGGCTAAACACACAAAAGAAGGAATGGCCGAATGCGCCGAGGGCAAGCTTCGCCGCTCTAGGTAACGGATCCAACGCGATTTGGATCGATCCGGACCATGATGTGGTGTTCGTCTGGCACTGGTACCGTAACCCGTCCATGGACGGAATGCTGCAAAAAATCGTCGCCGCCATGGCCGAGTAATTTCGCACCAGACGAGGCGCCACCGGTCCTTTTGAATCAGCGGCAAACCTTTTGGCAATCCGGTTGCTGCGGAGAAGCGCTATGAGGCCCAACTGTCACATATCCGAGCGGGTCAAGGGCTGCTGCGATACTTGCGGAGAGTGGCCGGACCAACTGCACATGCCGGAAGAACTTCACGGATGGTATTGCGAGGAATGCTGCCCCGCCTGCCATCCCAAAACGGTCGCGTCTCCCAGGCCGATGGCGATTAGCGAAACCGATTCGGCTCGAGCAGCCTGAACGGCATCAGTCGGCAGGCACCCGCTCCGCGGGTGCCCCATACCAGCCCATATCCGTCAGCACCTGGCGGACCCGCGGCCAATTCGTGCGGGCGCTGGAGATCGCCAACATCAACAGGATCACGAACAGTGCCGCGACTATGGTTTGAGGCACGGTCAGCGCGTTCTTCAGGAAGAACAGCGCGCGTCCATAGACCAGTTCGATGTGCACCCAATAGACGAGCAGCGACGTCGTGCCGAACTGGCGCACCCAGCTCCAGCCTTCGCCGGCGCCGAAGCGCGTCCACAGGAATGCGCAACCCAGCATGACCCAGGTCACACCCTGCTTCGCGAGAACCTGCACCGGGCTGTCGAGCCAGAAGTCAGCCTTGGAGTAAATCGAGAGCGGCACATGCGCCAAATACTGGCAAAGGATGATAGTGAAGCCGCCAGCCAGCGCCGTCCACTGCATGACCCGGGCGATATTCTCACGTCGAGTCGAGCGGATGAGGCTGCCGGCGCTCATGCCAAACGCCAGGTAAGCACCCCACGGGAAAAACCCGAAGAAGAGCTTACTGGGGATGATGTAGTTGCGGATGAGCCACGGCACTTGCGACCAGTTCACGGCGGTGATGAGCGGCGCGGCCATGGCGATTCCAACGCCGGCCAGGGCGCAAATCACCACGCGCTGCCTGGTGCGGAAGAACGCCATGACGGAGAGCAGCGCGATGGAGAAGCCCATGCAGTTGAGGATGTCGACGCGGAACAGATCCTGCCATGCGGCGGGCAACCCGAAGATCCACAACTGCAGCCGGAACGCGAAGGCCAGCATGAACAGATAACCGGAGCGGCGAAAGGCGGTCGTCACGCGACCCCAGGGAGCCATGCCCTTGCGCTCGCTGGAATCCATCAGAAACGAGAGGGTGACGCCGGTAAGGAACAGGAAGATAGCCGGCGGCATGCCGCCCACGAACTGGGAAAGCACATACGCGCCGCCGGGGCGCAGATCGGGCCGCAGGAACGAATCGAACACGTGGCCCTGTAGCATGATCAGGGCGCCGAATCCGCGGACCCAATCGATATATTCGAGCCTATACGGGCTGGTCTTGGTTTGCATTCGTACTCTTGCCTAAACACCGTCAGTGCAAAATAGGCTCTTTGTGCGCGTCTTTGGGAACGACTAATTTCACGTCGGAATCGGGCAGGTTCGGATTGATCTTCATGTTGCTGTAAACGGCCAGCACGTAGTCGCCGGCGTGTTCGTTGAACTTCTGCTGCACGGCCATGCCGCTAGAGTCGGAGATCCAGAGCTCGATATTCACCACATCGGGAAGGGTTTCGGGGTGTTTGGGCGTGAGCACGATGCGCGTGGTCTTCTGGCCGTCCAGCGTTTCGGGACCGCCCAGCTTTACGTTGTAGGCGCTCTGCATATCGGCGGAGGTGCCTCCAAAGCCGAGCAGAAGCAACTGATCCACCATGGTAGTGGTTTTCTTATCCAGGACGGCGTACTGCAAGGTGTTGGATTTGGGGAAATACATCTGGACGTTGTGGCCGGCGAGTTCCACCTGCTTCTTATCGGGCGCAGTGATGTTGATGAGCGCGCGCAGCTCGTGCGGCCGTGTACGTTTGACGGCCATGGTGCCGGAATCGATGTCGTCCTGCTTCAGGAATTCGGTATGGGAGACTTTTTTCACGTCGGCGGTGAGCCCTTTGAACTTGGCGGCGGCGGCATCCATTTGAGCGAAGACGGAGGCCAACGGATCGTCCGCGGGGCGCGCGGCAGCGACGCACAAAAGCGCGAGGCCGGACACAACGATGGAAATAAACCGCATGTGTTTCCTCATTTGAAGGCGTGCGGATTAGGGCCGCGTGAACGCCAGGTAGCCTTCCAGGCCGCCTTCCGCATCGACGATTGGCTGGACGCGGGTCGCCGCCAGATGACGCGTTTCCGGGCGGCGCTGTAACAGCTTATTCACCTCCGACACACGGCGAGCTTCGGCCACGCCGGACAAGGCCTTGGAATCCACGAATACCACCGGGCTTCCGCTTTCCGACGGGAGCATGACGATGGTGTTAGCCTTGGGCTGATCGCGGAACCAGTCGCGCGGCGTGAAGAAAATAAACGCCAGGATGATTCCTACCATTACGTCGTACTGCCAGCTTGCCCGCTGGAAATCCCAGAGGATGAAGCGCTTGAACATCTACTGACTATGGTAGCAGGCTGGCGCGCGGGGAAAACTGAGTGGCTGGGAGCAGGGGGCGCGGCACCACTCGGAGCGGGCGGCCGGCGGCGTGGCGGCAGGAGGGAGCCGAGCGAGCAGTTGAGGGCCGGGCTTTCGGGCAAGGCTGCGTGGCGCCCTATGCTCCTGTTGCCTCGGCTCTATAAAACAACCACCGGATGATACAGGTTCGGCAACACGGCCTCGCCGAGGGCGACCATTTCTTCCCGACGGTCGATGGCTTTAACGTACTTGGAGGCGGCCTGGGAGCGGAAGGGGGAGGCGCGGAAATTGCGGCCGTTGCGGATCTGGGTGGCAGTAAGGTCGTCCACGAAGACGGCGGGAATGCCCGGCAGCATCTGAGCGAGCGGAACCAGGGCGTCGGCAAGGCGGCCGGATTGGGCGAGGGCTTCCAGTTGCGGGACGGTGCGGGCCTGGGCGATTTCGAATTCACCGCTCGACAGACGGCGCAGCGCGGTCAAGTGGGCACCGCAGCCCGCCAGCTTTCCCAGGTCGTGCGCGATGGAGCGCATGTAGGTTCCGGCAGAACAGTGGGCACAAAGACGCACGTCGGCGCCGTTGATTTCCAGCAAGGTCAGCTCGTAGACATGTACCTTGACCGGTTCGAGCTCGACCTCGATGGATTTGCGCGCGAGCTCGTAGGCTCGGCGGCCTTCCACTTTTTTGGCGGAGACAGGCGGCGGAGTCTGCAAAAACTCGCCGCGGAAGTTTTCCAGACAGCGTTCGAGCCGGGCGGCATCGAGATCGGGCTCGGTCTTCTCGGAGGTGGGCGCGCCCTCGCTGTCATAAGTGACGGTGGACCAGCCGAACCGCACCATGCCTTCGTAGATTTTGTCGCTGCGAGTGTAGAACTGGGCGAGGCGGGTGGCGCGCCCGATGACGAGCGGCAGCACGCCGGTGGCGAGCGGATCGAGCGTGCCGAGGTGCCCGACCTTCTTGCTTTGGGCGAGGCGGCGGATCTTGGCAACCACGTCGTGCGAGGTCCAGCTTTGCGGTTTGTCGACTATGATGACGCCGTCCAATGATGCTCCTGGGGGTGCCGACCGACTGGCAGAGGGCAAAAAACGACCGTCCGCCCCACGGCCTCTATAAGCTGGTCTTCCTCGCAACCACAATGTATCCGAGGGTGAAATTGCGGTCCCGGTCGAGAAAATCCAGAAACGGGAGAAGCAGCGCGGGCGGGACCAACAGTGCCGCGGCCGGCAGAAAGAGCAGCCAGCGAGGGCCTCCTGCAAAGAATTGTAGCCCGTTGAGCAGGCGGCGCGCGAGCAGGCGGAAATATCCGCCGGCGGGGCGGATCTCGATGGGCTCGAAGCCGGCTTTCTGCAGCAGGTAGACCAGGCCGTAGCGGGTGTAGCGGAAGTAGTCGTGCGGGGCCTGGTGGACTTCCCATTCGTGCGGGGCGGCGATGAGCAGGGGCGCGCCCGGCTTGAGCGCGCGGCCGATCTGGGTAAGCGCGAGCGCGGGTTCGGAAATGTGCTCGATGGTGACGATGTGCAGCGCGGCGTCGAAGACAGCGGGGCGGAAGGGCAGAGCGGTGAGGTCGGCCATGACGTCGAGGCGGGTGTAGTCCCAGGCGGCGTCGCCGACGGCCAGGTCGACTCCGCAGTAGCGTTGGCGGGCGAAGTGGTGGGCGTACCGGCCCTCGCCGGCGCCGGCGTCGAGCACGCGCGCGGCGGGTTCGAGCGCATCGGCGAAGGCTGCCACGTCGTCTTCGATTGCGGTCTCGAAGTGGAGAATGTGGCGGCGGAGCGGTCGCGGCAGGCGGTAGGCGAGGCCGGAGTATTTCATCGCTTCCGGGCCTCGATCATGACGGTAGATCCGGCGCGGCAGGCGGCTTCAAGCGCCGTGAACGGAAGCGCGGCCACAGTGAGGGCGAAGTACGCCAGGTCCCTGGCGAGACGCGCGGACGGGCTTTCCACGACTCGGCGCACGCGGCGGGCCATGGGATCGAGGGATGGTGCGAGGCTGCTGGCGAGACCGGCGGGATTGTCGCGCAGCGAAAAATATTTGCGGCGGACCACTGCAAAGCCGGTGTCCTCGAGAAGGCGCTCGACATCGCGGTCGCGGAAATCGAAGAGATGACGGGGTACATCGACGCCGTTCCACGAGCGGCCTAGCAGGCGGAACTGCCAGCAGGCGGCGTTGGGCACCTGAACCACCAGCCGGCCGCCGGGCTGCAGAAGCTCGTGGACGGCGGCCAGGTAAACGCGCGGATCGTAGAGGTGTTCGAGCACGTGGAACATGGTGGCGGCGGCGAAAGAGCCGGGGCGCAGCGGCGAGTGCTCCAACATCCCGCAGACGGCGGGGGCCTGATGCCGGCGCCAGGCGATGGAGGCGGCTTCGGCGGAGAAATCGAGGCCGGCGACGCGAAGGCCGCGGCGGCGCATGAGGCCGAGGAAGAGCCCGCCGCCGCAGCCGATATCGAGCAGCGGGCCGGGCGCAGACACGTGGGCGAGAGCCTGAGTGACGAAGTGGACGTGATCGCGCAGCACAAGCCGGCGATAAGCCTCCTCCATGCGGCTGGCGGCGGATCGGTCGGCCGCGAACCAGTAATTGTCGGGGTAGTAGCCGCGGAGCTCGGTGGGCGAGGGCTGCGGATCGAGGCGCACGAGGCCGCAGCTTCCGCAGCGGACCACGGAGAACGCGCGCGTGGTGGTGTGGAAGAGACGGTCGGAGGCGTCGAACAGACGCGCCGCGTCCTGGGAACCGCAGACCAGGCAGGCGGTCACGCGACGTCCTTCAGGCGGAGCCGGTGGGTGAGGATGAGACGGCGCACACCGGCCGGCGAGAGGCGGCGCAGGCGGCGAACCTCCGCGCGTTTGCGCAACATGCGGGGCGCGCGCCTGAGCGCCCCGGCATCGCCGCGGAGAATGGCTGCGGCCATGCGGAGCTTGCCGGCGAGACCGGGAAAGTGTGCCGTGTCTCCGGCACTGCGGCCCGCGTGAACGAGACTTGCGGCCACGCGCACGGCGAAGAATAGCGGGTTAAGCCACAGCAGGCTCCAGGGGAAGAGCTTGAGAGCGAGGAGGAGCCGGTTGCGCTCGATCAGCTCGAGGCGCCGAGCGGAATCCTTACCGAGGGTGGACCCGCGGTGATGCCACACGACGGCTTGCGGGGTGTAGACGCAGCGCCAGCCGGCGATGCGCGCACGCAGACCGAGTTCGGCGTCATCGCCGTAGGCGAAGAAATCCTCGTCGAAGCCGCCGATCTGGCGCAGCATTTCGGCGCGGTACAGGCAGGCGCAGCCATCGGGCCAGAGGACTTCTTCTTCGCGGTCAAACTGGCCCTTGTCGAGCTGGCCGGTGCCGCGTCCGCGGTTCTGGCCGTCGGGGAAGATGAGGTGGCCGGCCTTATCGATGCGGCGCGGGTCTTCCCAGACGAGCACCTTGGAAGCGGCCATGCCTATGTCGGGGGCGGCGGAGCCGGCGCGGAGGAGAGCGGCGAGCCATCCGGGCTGAGCTTCGGCATCGTTGTTGAGGAGGGCGATGAAGTCGCCGGAAGACGCCGCGATGCCCTGGTTGTTGGCGGCGCAGAAGCCGCGGTTTTCGCGATTCCGGATGACGCGCGCGCCGAATTCGCGTTCGGCCATTTCGGGGGAGCCGTCGGAGGAGCCGTTATCGACCACGATGGTCTCGAAGGCGACATCCGACTGCCGGCCCAGCGAGCCGAGACAGGCGCGCAACAGCTCTTTGCGGTTCCAATTGACCACGACCACGGAGATCAACCGATTATGCTAGCAGGGCGGGCGGGAGTCGGGAGTCAAAAGTCAGGAGAGAGGGGGCTTCTGGTTGGGAGCGGCGCGTTCGGAAAATAGAGATCCTGGGCCGGGGTTGGTTCGGCTGCGCGCGGCTTTTTGCTTGATGCGGGATCAGGGGATGGGGATAGGCGGCGTGGCGCGCTGCGTTTGGGTTGTATGGGTAGCCGGCGGGGGCGTGGACGTTGAGGTCTTCGAGCGTGGTAAGCTCCTCGTTTTGTTTGGGTTGGGTGATGAAAATGGGTTCGTTTGGGAAGGTGGTTTGGAGAGCGGGCGAAGGCGCTCGAGTTCTTCGACCCCGCGGCGGGGGCTCGGCCTGGGCCCGGTAGCGCATGAGGACGTTCCGGAGTTGGATTGGGCAGTCAGGCGGCGGAGGCCTTCCGTGAGGGCGCAGCTGCGGTCTTGGGAGCCGGTGAGGGGCATGTTGCCGTCGACAATGGCGAGACTGAGTGCGGTGAATGGGCGGCCCCTTGAGTCGGCGGCGGAATCGAGGGCGGTGGTGAAGAGGCCGGGTTCGAGGCGCAGACCGCGCAGGATCTGCATCTGCGCGAGGACGATGTCGCCGACGGCCTCCATCTCCTCGCCGTTGGTGGGGCGGTGGGAGACGGCGTCGGCTTGGAGGTCGTCGATTTCGCTGAGCTCTTCCAGTCGCACGACGGCGAAGGTGGAACCGGCGAAGCCGTGCTGGATAGCGTTTGGGGCAGAGCGAGCCTTACCCTCGGGGGTGCGCGGGCCAGTCGAGGTTGCGCGTTGGCACGATTCCGGGCGGGGCGCTTTTCGGTGTCGGAGATCTTACCTAGGGCCTTGGTCACGGAGTCAGGGGATTGGGTACGAGTCATTTGGGGATGCATTCCTCCGATTCTGGGGGGAGCAAGAAGGTGAGGGAAAAACTGCTGTTGGCAGTTTGGCGGGTTAGAAAGAAAAGGGTATTTTCGGGGCGGGGTGCCGTGAAATGAATGGGAACCGGGCGCCTAGAGAGCGAGCTCTCCTTGGTACATCATTTCCTTCAAGGGAAACCTGATCGACAGGTGGAAGGCCGAGAATCGACTCTCCAGTGTTACGACCTTGTCTGAGAGCGTAATGGCGTCCGCTACCCGTGAAAAAAACAGCAGCACGTCACCCGATCGACTGCCCGATCCGGCGAAAAGGTGGGCACAGGGGATAGGGGCTTTGTCCGGGCGCTCCAATCGCGTCCCTCCCTTGATGGCCTGAAGCATGCCCTCGTTGGGATCGGGAGGCGGCGCCTCGCCCGGCTTGGGCTTCACCGGCGGCATCAATGGGAGCCCTTGCAGGCGGATGACGTAGAACTGCCCGGTCAACTCCGGAACCTCGGGGCCGCCCGCCATACGCACTGGTTTGGCGGTCTCCCATCGCGCGTGCACACGGAATTCCACGGGCTTGCCGTCGGCCCTGGGAACAGGCGGCAGCGGCTGGCCGATCGGCACGCTCTGCACACCTTGCGGCGAGATGCCAGGCCGCGAATCAGGCGTTTGGGCCGGCTGACTTCCGCTGTTCCCGTAGGCCGCGGCGGATGGAATCTTTTCTTCCATGCGCACGAAACCCTCCCGCACCCACGGCGATCTGTAGAGGAGAAACTGCTTGTCCGTGTTGGTCCAACTTGACGGGTCCTGAGTGTCCCAGAATTCCTTGCGCGCCGCGCGTATCGACGGAGACGCCGCCCAAACAGCAGCGGCCTCGAGCCATAGTCTTCGCGTTGTGATCACTACACCTTCATTTAACCACTTGCCGCGACCACGAGTCTGAGGTACATCTGGCAGTTACTAGCTGGGGAACGGTGGACAATCGTTGGCGTCCAATCTCGCCAGGGTACGCGAACCCGTTGCCATCGCCAGAGCGCCATGGCGTTTCAGGCAGGATGCTGCAGACGAACCGCTTCGGATATATCGTCCACGAGGGTGAATTTCAGATCGTAGCTGAACCTTTTTCCGACACCGTATCTTGGGCAGGCCCAGCTAGCCGGTTGTGTCCCGTAATGGCGTGTTTACGCGACCGGGATCGGCAGGCACGAGCCGACACCCCGGTTCGGACTTGTTCTACAGAAAAGTTACGCCGCCGATCGCTTCAGTTACCGGAAGGCATTTCAGCCCGCTGTATAACGAGGATATCAACCGGACCGTTCTCTGCCTTGAAATCCAAGCCGAGGTCCTGGCGAAAAACCGTGAAGATTGAAGGACTGATGTTATCACCACGCCCCCGATCTGCCGGCTGCATGGCCAACGTCTCGTCCGGACTCCATTCGATGTTAATGTCGAAATTGCGCGTAAGCCCCGTTTTATCGATTACCATTCGCCCGAGAAGGCGCGACAGCCGAGGCGATAAGGAAGCGATCGACCCACTGACCAGCGTCAAACCGTCCGGCCCTAGCGAGAAAGCGCCGCACAGGCGCATATTGTCTACCGCGAATGGCTTTGCGGGATCGAACGGCGTGCAGGCACCTTCCCTCGATGGGATGAGCCGAGGACCGAGTTTCCCATCTTTCCGGGCCAGCACCAGTGCGAACACCGGAAGTTGGCGTGTTTCGCGCCTGAAAGCCAGCCGGAATCGATCCGCGAGGAGCGCCTGTAACATCAGCAGCACGTCTTCACGCGACACTCGTGCTCCCGCCTTTGCAGAGATGTCGTAGTGAACCGAATCCACCCAGCCACCCCCGCCAGAGACCTGAAAAGGTTGAACGCTGTACGCATTCACGATCATCTCCTTCAGAGTCATGTTGCCAATTTCGAGCCGTCCCGGCGGCCTAACGATTTTAGTACCGCGTGCATCACGGGCTGACGGCTTGATGGAGGCGACCTCGAAGGCTCGACCTGCGCCGGTTTGCGCTTGAGCGAAAGGTCCCCAACCCACTAACAGACAAGTCGCTGTCAACAGCAGTCGGCACGTGCGGGTGAACATATCGGTCTGAAATCTGTCTTCTGTGTTGCTATCAGGATAAACGAAGGATCGGTAAAATCACACGCTCAAAATCCAGTTGCGAGTCTCTTCCGGATCGCGGCCATCGTCGAGACATACCGCGTCTGGTCGGCTGCAAACGATGGGTGGCGATACGGGACAAGTGGCCCGCCAAACCTCCCAGTTCGGGTGCGGTGGTCAGCGTTGTCCAGGTCAATACTGTTCAAAAATACAGTCGATCGCTGTTGCCGTCTTCAGATTTACTCTGGCCGCTCGGCTGCCCGAGGAGGTAAGGAAACGGGAGGTCTGCCGAACTTTCGGCGGCATGTAATGAGTTGCCAAAATCGTACAATTCTACTGGCCGAAGATGAAGAATCCGTTCGACGGTTCCTTGTCCCGGTCCTGCACAAAAACGGCTATGAAGTCATCGTGGCCGAAAACGGCCTTGAGGCATTGCAAAAATCCAAAGACCACAAAGGCGAAATACACCTTCTCCTCTCGAATATCCAAATGCCGGGGATAACTGGAATTGAACTCGCAACCCAAGTCCAGCTTGAAAGGCCAAAAATAGAGGTCTTGCTGATTTCCGGGTTGCCATCCGGAATGATCGTCCTGGGTAGCGGCTGGCAATTCCTACCGAAGCCGTTCTTGCCAAGACTCCTCCTCGATAAAATCGACTCGATGTTGAATCATCAAGCTAACGTGGAAGTTCCAAATTGCGGAAGTGAAGTCGAGGGTGGCTGATCTGGATTCCCGGCAGGCGACCTTGAAAGTAATTTGTAGGTGCGAGATGGAAGAGGAAGAAGAGTTGAGGCGAGGCTGTGCCTCGGTGCATTTCACCTTCTAGGTTTGCAGGCGCTAGAAGTTCTACGCTATCGCACGGCGTCCACGCGCATAGAGCTTCGCCGTCTGCCCGGAGATATTGCGGACTTGGTGGAGCACCCGCATGCCTTTTTCTGTCAGGTGGTTGATCTTCTTTGCGGTGCTGGCATCAATGCCACGGACCGCACGCCGCCGCGCTTGATTTGCGTAGACGATGGATGCCAGGCTGACCGCAGCTGTCGCAGCAAGACTTGCCCACGGGCGAGTTGCTTGCGTGCGCGCATGTGAGGCGATCTCAGCGGCACGCTTCCCAGTGCGTTGCCACGCGGATTCTTTGGGCCTCCGCAGGTACAATGCCGCGGCGGTTCCTGCTGCTGCGGTTCCCGCTGCCGCACCCATCCACGGTTTCACTTCCTGTCGAACGGTTTGAAAAAGATCACTGGCACCATCTACTGCCCGGTCCCAGCTGGTGCGCGGTCGGCGCCTATAAGCTACCGCGGCGATTCCAATCCCGGCCCCCACCGCCGTAGCCAACCAAACAGCAGGATGAACCTTGCTGTCCTCGTGCGTTTCCATTGTGTAGGACTCCATAATTTAACGGTAGGTCAATATCCCGCATGGCGTCTGTCCTAATACAGACGGCGACAGAGTCAAGGGTAGACTTCCAGGCGGTCGGGCGGCACGACTTCCTCGACCGGCAACGGACGCGAGGCCTCTAGTAAAAGATCCAACGAAGGACCACGTGCATCTTAATCAATACCGAGGAGACGACAGATGACTACAAGTGCCACTGTTGCTGTCGTTTGTGGAATCCTGGTGATATTCCTCTTGCAGGTGTTCGCGGTGTTGGCCTGGGGCTGACCCACGTACGGCTTCACCTGCGAGGATATCGACCTGTCCGCAATGTGTGAACGCCTTTCCAAGACGAACGATGAGACTCTGGGCGCCACACTACGCTTCGGCCCGGTTGGCTCAAAATGCCGCGCCCATATTCGCGCAAGGCGTCCATGAGCGCGGGGCTGAGCATCACACATCGCGACCCTTGCCGCCGCGCACATGGATCACCATCCTATCGATGTCACCGATCTGCCAACGTGCCGGTTCCGCGGGCCGTAGACCGGTGGCGTAGGCAGTCATCAGCATCACGACGCGATCTAAGGGCGTGGCCGCCGGCGCCGCCACAGCAAGCCGCTGATTAGCGCAGCTGCAAGTACGAACGTGCCGGGTTCCGGAACGGGATCAGGTGTAAGGACTAACTCCGTGATCTGCGTTCCCCAGGTGCCCTCGTACGGGACTTCCGAGGATGTCCAGAAGATGTCGGGGTTCGTCGGGTCGATGTTCGTGGCGGTGAAATCGCCCATGCGGCCATCGTGGTTCACCGTATTGTCGCCCGCGCTCAATTCCAGCGGAGTGCCGCACAAAGCGGAAGTGCCATTGTAATGGCAAGCAACTGCCCACGATTCGATGTTCCCCAGGGGACCGGCGCCGGAACGGTCAAACCCGATGACGAAATCGCCATTGGCATTGGCGGCGACCGACGGATAGGTGTAGTCGAACTTCGCCTCATAGATGGTGCCCTGCTGAAGAAGCGAATTGGTATTTAGGTTGATGATCATCCAGTGCAGCACATCGTAGGTATTATCGGTGGAATCGGCGAACGAGTTCACGACATACATCAGATCGCCGACGATGAACGGCGTGGCGCTGATACGGTCGTCGATATTGGTCGTGATCGTCGATCCATCAGACTGCAGTGGCGGCACGACGCCGTTATCCGCCACCCCGGTCAGACTTCCGGCGATCGTCAGGGTGGCTGGGTGATTCGCCGTGTTCCCGAGCTGAAGCAAGTCGTATCTGCCCAGGCCGGTCTGCGTGATGAGTTCCCCATATGTACCATTGGGATCGTATGCCGGATGGGGAACTGTGCCATCACCCGTCATGCCGGTGAACTCTGTCATTTGGGCGAGGGAGGGCGTGCTCAGCAGGAGGTCGGATTTGGGCATAGAGAATATCGAGATACTACCTCCGGAGCCGCCCATGTTGAAATTGTTCGTCCCCAGGTATACACCATTCTTGTCCAGTCCGAGGGTGTCGAAATCCGCGAAGCCGTCGCTAAAACCGGTCGCTGCGACGAAGCCGGCCGCATTAAAGCCCGCGGCGGGACCGGCTGCCTTCGACACGGCGATGAATGCCATATTGGAGTTGCCTGCGTTGTTTGCACTGGTCGTATTGATTTCGGATACGAAGAAACGGTTCGACCCCGGATCGTACATCACGCGGGGGTCGCCCAGGCTATTGTTGCCCGTGACTTGGCCCGGGGAAATACCTGCGTTGGTCCAAAGACTTACGTCCGACTGTGCCCCGGTCAGGGAAACTCCTGACTTACTGAAAACCTCATACCCTCCGTTCACTACCTCGACAATCTGGTTCTGCCCCACGGCAAATCCCATGTCTGGAGGAACCCAGCCAGCGCCTTGCGTCATGTTGAGGCCCGCGAAACTGGTTCCGATGGAAAGGCTGGAGGCTTGCGCCAGCAGCGGTATAAATACAGCTGCGACAGGAAGAACGATTTTGCCCTTGATCACGCCTCCGTCTCCCTCCGTGAGACGTGCATGTAATTATACATATTATTTATTTGATTGTCACATTACATAATTTAAAATCGTAAACAACAAACCTTGGCTTTACCTAACGGCGGGATCCCCAACGTAGCCCCTAAAGCTTTGCGCCCTAGGCAAGGCGCATCCATGCTGTTGCGGGCTGTGAGAGCATGTGTGCTGATCACATTGGCCAGCTCTGGGTGGCCAGAGCAAGCAAGCTTGATCTATTGATTTCGAGATAGGTGCGGCAGGCGGTATTGGGCCCTTGCCGGGGCGTTCCGTTACCCACAGCGACGGGAGTTTAGGCTCACTCTCAGCGGCATCTTCGATTTTGCGAGTGCCACTTTACAAACGCAGCCCGTTGGCACCCTGACCGTCTCCAGCGTGTCCCCAACCTCGCGCCGGCATCGGCCTGTTCAGCATGGCGCTTGCCGCCCCGGGGATGGAAACTGCGCAAGCGGCTGCTTAGCAAGGCACTGAAGGCCCCGGCCCCGGGTCCAGAGACCTCGAGTGACCCTCGCTATGCGGCATTCCTTGTAGAACGTCTTCGGATGCTGCCTATACCATCATTCTGATGCGGAGGCTCTTCGCTCCCTCCGCCGCCAGAGACTACGTGAGAGACACGAAGAACCCGGCGCTATTGGTGATAGCACCGGGCTGTAGAGGTTGACTAGCCGGAGATGTTCCAGGCAACGATGCTGCCTGAATATGCGCACGGGACCAGTTCTGTCCGGTGAAGCATCTACCTCTTTCCGAACAGGAAGTTGACGCCAGCCGCGTAACGGAAGTTGTTCCGGTTGCTGTTGCTGCTCGTCACAATGGGGGCGTTGTTCGCAATATTCGCCAGCTCAGCCTCGAGGTGGCTGGCGCGCGTCAGGTAGTAATCTACCTCGAGAGGACGGAATGAAACATGCTTACTAACCCTGATATCAAGTCCGCCGCCAGCCAACATGGCGAATCCAGAATTGGAAGCGGTAATCCGCGCCTGGAACGGCAGGCTTGGGTTAGTGACAGTGGCTCCACTGGGGAGCGTGATAATTTGTCCTGGGGGCAACGTAATGGGCGCGCTGGTCCATGCCCAGGCCCCGCCGAACAACACCTGGCCAAAGGGAATGAAACGCGAATGGTTCTGATAGGTGAAGCGTGGGCCGACCACGAGGTTCATCACAGTGGTATTGACATTGGTACCCAATACCTCGTTATTGCCAATGAAATAATTCAGCGTGCCGCGGTTCACGGCCCCCATGTCCAATGCCGCACCAAAATACTTAGTGAAGTTATAGACAAACTGGCCACTTCCGCCGTTGGCATTGAACGACGGGACGAAATTTGAGTTAGGGTTAAAGCGGACAAAGTTGTAACCCAGGAAACCTTCCATGGTTGACCAATCGGTGGCTGCTCCCAATGATGCAGATAACAGGCTTATACCAATCAGTGAATAGATCCTTCTCATTCTCCAAAGACTCCTTAGCTGATCGAATTTGGGGGGACTTAATCCCCAACCTCTACAGCTGCGCGATTGTGCGCGAGGCGCTGCGGCGTTAATTCTTGGGGATAAATCGTCAGGCGGTTCTGAGTGGCGCTACCGCGGAGAGACAGATCTGATGATTAAAGATCAATCGTCGGTGGGTATGTTCGCCACCTCACTTTTGGCAGGCGGCGGCATACCAAGTTACCATGGCCAAAAGGCGGAGTTGTTTTGTCGGCGCGAGACTATCGTGGCGGTTTCGGGGGAAGCACTCAGGTCTTGACCCGGGTACTCATCGACAACGATGCATTCGACTCGGATCGGCGCTCGCCCTAATGGGCAATCCGCGCGCTAG